>Ga0079999_11546_pt1 | contig 122744 bp, 105 predicted proteins | sample YelNats1bottleC1_FD_69202 | JGI IMG/M metagenome (GOLD analysis project Ga0079999, IMG submission 69202) | Hot spring thermophilic microbial communities from Obsidian Pool, Yellowstone National Park, USA - site 1 bottle C1 (SPADES assembly)... | ecosystem: Environmental > Aquatic > Thermal... | reverse complement strand
CTCTTTCATCACTACAAGTTAACACTATCGTTATAATCTGAAAATGTAAATGCTTTACAAGCTTTCTTTGCTTCTCAATAGTTTAGACCGATTAGAGTTCAAAATCGCTCATCTTTTTCCTGGAGTATTTCAATAATCTTGTCCTGTGCCTCTACCACAGGACTGTGTCCAATACCTTTTAAAACAACAAGCTTAGCATTTTTAAAAGAATCAGCAGTCTTCTTCATAGATTCATAATCGAGTATGACATCTTTGTCGCCATATACTACAACGACAGGTATTTCAAGATTCGCAACTTGAGATGTGTAGTTGTACGATGAAAGTGCTTTCGCATTACCAATGAATGCCTTTTTTGCCATCCTAAGAGCATCCGCTGCTATCCTATCAAAAAACTCTTCATTATCGTAAGTTGGTGCATTCATCATAAGTGCACGCTTAATCATGTCTGGATTCTTTCTATAAACATCTATAATTTTGTAAGCTGATTCGTCATAAGAAGGCATACCATAAACGGGTGCTGGGTCTACAAGTACAAGTTTTCTAAGCTTATTTGGGTTTCTCACAGCATATCCCATTGCAACAGCACCACCAAGGGAATGTCCAAGAAGTATAAAGTTATCAATACTTAGTGCGTCAACAAAATCTTGCAATGCAGTTGCGTACTTATCTATACTAACATCCCCAACAAGTTCATCAGAAAATCCGAAATTTGGTAAATCTAAAGCGTAAACTGTAAATTCAGCAGGCGGTATTTTCTCCATAAGCGGTTCAAAAAATCTTGCTGAAGCAAAGTTGCCATGAACCAATACTACAGGGATACTGCCATTCCCACGTTTCACGTAGTGTATATTTCCAGTATTTGTTTTAACATAAGTACCGTATGGTCTACGTGACCTTTTGAAATAAGCTAAGATACCATTGAGATATTTAAGTCTAAATTTATTAACATAGAAACTTATTCCAAGAGGCATGAAAAGGACAACAAATATGAGGATAATTCCGAAGATTATTGAAAGTGGAAAGTTTGTTCTACTGAATAAAAATGGCATAGCAACATAGATGAGTGCGCCAAGGAAAGGTCCTTCAATAGAAGCCATACCGCCTATAACCGAAATGGCAAGCAGATCAAGAGACTTGGCAATACCGAAATCACTCGGTGCAATATAGCCAATAACATGAGCATACAAGGCACCTGCAATTCCTGCAAACATTGATCCGATTGCAAACGCAAGGACTTTATACCATGCAACGTTAACTCCCATAACTGATGAGGCAATTTCATTCTCCCTTATTCCCATCCAGGCTCTACCTGTTTTAGAGTTTATTAATCTTGTAGTGATTACATACATAATGTATAAGAATCCCAATACGAGTAAATACTTTTCAATATCCGAATTCCAAACATACGGAAATGGTATATTCCTTATTCCGGCATGACCTCCAGTAACGTTCTCAAAATAACTAAAGAACTGTTCGACTGCTACAACAAACCCCATTGTTGCGATAGCAAGGTAAAATCCAGAAAGACGCAGTGCGGGAAATCCTATCAGGATACCAAATAAAAATGCTGTGATTCCACCTAAGATGATCCCAAACACGATTGGGATATTGTAGTTGATTGTAAGTAATGTTGAGACGTAAGCACCAATGCCCATAAAGGCTGCGTGACCTATAGAAATCTGCCCTGAATAACCCATTATCAAGTTTAACCCTAAGGAGGCTAACGCATAGATTCCTACCAGACTAAGTATAGTTATTATAAACGCATTCTTGATTAGAAGAAATGGAAGCAAGGCTAATATAATCCAAATAAGATTCATTATGCTCTCCTCCTTATTCTTCTTCCAAAAAGCCCACTCGGGAAGAATACAAGAACTAAGATTATAATAACAAGGGATATAGATGCTTTAAAACCTTCTGAAATGTAATTACCAACTATCTTCTCAAGAATGCCAAGTATAAGTCCACCAAAAACAGCTCCGGTAAATGTTTCAAATCCCCCTAAAACAGCCGCTGTAAATCCTTGAATTTGATAGAATGTTAGCATTGTTGGAGAAACAAAAACTTTCGGAGCGGCAATAACGCCAACCAATGCTGCCATAGCCACACCAAAAGCCCACGAAAATCCAAGTACGTTTCCAACGTTTATTCCCATATAACCTGACACCTCTTCATTCTCAGAAACGGCTCTTACTGCTATGCCAAACTTCGTAAACTTTGTGAATAGCGCAATTGCCACTGAAATGATAGCTAAAACAGAGAATATAAGGATATCTTGTTTTCTAAGAACCAATATTCCAAAATTTCCTTTTAAAACAAATGGAGATCCACTCACAAGTTCAGGAAAAGATTTATACTCAGTACCCCATATTTCCACAGCTAATCCTTCGAGAATCATTAATATACCAAATGTTACTATTAGCATCGATGCATGAGAAAGGTGCCTAATTGGTCTAAGTGCAAAGCGTTCTACAACAACCCCCATCATTGCAGCTATTATAATCCCAAGAATGATTGAAAAATACAAATTTAATCCTACTGATGAACTCAGCCACCAGATTATGTAGGTTATAAACATTCCCATATTACCATACGCAAAATTCATTACTCCGCTAACTTTGTACATCATAACAAGACCTATAGCAACAAGCGAATACATGGCACCAGTGGAAAGACCTAATAGTATTTGATTAATCACTTTTTCACACCCCCAAGGTACTTCTCTTGAACAATGGGATTCCCAATTAGTTCGGACGATTTTCCAGAAAGAGCAATTCTACCATTCTCAAGAACGTACCCATAATGCGCTATGCTTAATGCAACAGACGTATTTTGTTCAACAAGGATAATTGTAATTTTCAGTGATTCGTTTATTTGTTTTATAACTTCTACTATCTTTTGAATAACAATAGGTGCCAAACCCAACGACGGTTCGTCAAGCATTAGATATTTAGGATTAGCCATAAGAGACCTCGCAATTGCAAGCATCTGTTGTTCTCCACCAGATAGCGTACCGGCAATTTGGTTTAGCCTATCTTTGAGAAATGGAAATATACTAAACACTAAATCAAAATTTGTATTTTTGTTTGTATAAGCACCAGCAAGCAAATTCTCCTTTACTGTCATTTGATAAAAAACCCCTCTTCCCTCTGGACAAAGAACTATACCATTTCTTACTCTCTTGTAAACAGGAAGAGTGTTAATTGATTCATTCCCTATCATTATAGTGCCGGTGTATCTTATACCACCAGCAATTGCCTTCAATGTTGAGCTCTTTCCAGCACCGTTGGCACCAAGTATAGTGGTTATACTCCCTGCCGGAACAAAGAGTTCTACATCTTTAACAGCATGAACTGGTCCGTACCATACATTTAGGTCTTTAATTGTAATATCCTTAATATCTGTAGTCATTAAGAATTCACCTCTCATCGACTTTAGAAGCTTTCATTAGTGCTCACATTGTAAGTGGGACTGAGCCAAGATAAGCTTTTATTACTTCGTCGTTATTAACAACTTCTTGCGGTCGACCTTCAGCAATCTTCTTTCCAAAATTAATAACGGTAATTGTGTCAGAGATATCAAGGACCATACGCATATCATGTTCAATAAGAAGAACTGTTATACCATTCTCTCTAACTTTAAGGATTCTTTCTTTAAAAATATCTGATTCCTTCTCAGTCAATCCAGCAGCAGGTTCGTCGAGAAGGAGTATTTTAGGCTCACTCATTAGTGCTCTTCCCACATCTATTAGTTTTTGATAACCATACGGAAGAGTTCCTGCATATACTCCAAGTATACTTTTTATTCCAAGTATATCTGCTACTTCAATGGCTTTGAGACGCGCGTCTCTTTCATCTTTGGAAAATTTATTGGTTAAAAAGATCTCGTCTAAGTGTCCATAATTGATTTTTGAGTGAAATCCAAGCATTAAATTCTGAAGAACAGTCATGTACTTGAATATTATAATATTTTGAAAGCTTCTACCTAAGCCGTAGTAAACCCTTTTGTGCACCGGTAAATTGGTTATATCAACTTTATTTAGAAAAATCTTACCATCGTGTTTCACAAGACCTGAAATTGCATTAAAGACCGTTGTTTTTCCCGCTCCATTTGGGCCAATCAAGGAATGGATACTCTTTTCATTTACTTCCATAGACAAATTGTCAACAGCAATAAGACCAGAAAATCTTACTGATATATTTTCAAGCCTAAGCATCGAACATCAACTCCTAATCTCATTTTTCAATTGCCTCAGAAAAGATTTTTCTAAAAACTTATAAAAACCGCGGGCTATGGGATTATGTAAATTTTCAAGCCCGCGGTTGAGATTTTACTTGGCTTAGAAAAATCTATTTTTTATGGTCTAATGAGATCCGTTAATGGTACAAATTGTCCATTCTTTACAACCATAAAGTACATTGAAGACTTTCCACGTCTTATATTTGGACCCCAGGTAATGTCTTTTGAAAGAATTCCATTCCAATTCTTGAAGCTTTCAAGAGCTTTTACAAGGTTTTCTCTGGTGAGGTTTTTACCTGCTCTAACTAAACCTTCCGTAAAAACCTCAGCAGCGATAAATCCGGCTACTGCATAAGAGGAAGGTATTTCCTTGGGATATGTTTGCTGGAATATCGATATTGCACGCTGATAATCTCTTACAAAATCAGGTCTGTCTGGTGTCGCAAGTGGAACCCAACCGGTGAATATAACACCCTCAGCATACTTCCCAGCAAGTTTTATAAAGGATGGATCAGCATTTGGATAGATCGTTATTACGGTGCTATTTAATCCATAATCTCGTATAGTCTTTACCCATCTTATAGTGTCAGTTATTAATCCGTAGATAACAACAACGTCTGGGTTCTTTTCAATAAGTTTTACAACAAGCCCGCTGTAATCTGTATCAGCAGGATTGTATGATAATTCTACAACTGGTTTCATCTTGTAATCTTCAAGTTTGTTCTTGAATGCTGTATAACCTTCCAAACCAATATCGTTGTTCATGTAAACTATGGCAGGCGATTTGAATTTTGCTATTTCGCCCACGTACTTTCCAATGAGTGTACCTTCGAGTGTATAATCTGGCTGCACACCAAAAATGTACTTTTTCGGTGGCAAAACTAACTTCGATGTACCTGCACCCTGATATACAAATGGCACTTTGTTTTGTTCAAGATAATCCATAACCGCAAGACAACCATATGTTCCAAGTCCGCCAACTATTGCAAAAACCTTGTCCTGCTCAACCAATCTCTTAACTTCTACAACCGTTTTTGCAGGATTCAGTTGGTCATCGGCAATCAGCAGTTCGATCTTTCTTCCGTAAACTCCACCTCGGCCATTAATCCAATTGAAATAAGCTTTCATACCTTTGCTCATCTCTTGACCTATAATTGCGTATGGACCAGAGAGAGCCTGGAATGTTCCTATAACTACTTTGTCGTTGTACACACCTACTTCAGCAAATAAATTTACTAAAAGGAACAACATAAAAATAGAACTGAGAAACTTCTTCATAATATCCACCTCCTATGATGGAATAAAGTTTTGAATTCAAATTTGTGAAAAACCTATATTAAACCGAGTTTTTGTGCTTCCTGTCTCAAGGATTCACGAAAGTCAGGATGTGCTACTGAAATAAGTGCTAATGCTCTCTTCCTTGTAGGTAATCCTCTCAATCGAACAGCTCCCCACTCAGTTACGACATAATCCAGCTCTTGTCGTGGAACTGTAATGGGAGATCCTTGAGGTAAAATTGGTACTATCGTTGAAACTTGACCATCTCTTGCAGTAGATCTCATAGCAATAATGCCCTTTCCATCTTTGCTTTTCACAGCTCCTCTGTGAGTATCAAGTTGGCCTCCAGTTCCACTGTAATGTGTTGTTCCCAACGCCTCTGAACAGACATTCCCTGTTAAATCTACCATTAGAGCCGTATTGATGCTAAGCATCTTTTCATTTTGAGCAATCACATAAGGATCATTCACATATCGTCCCCTTAAGAAGAGAACAGAAGGGTTTTCGTCTAAGAATTTATACATTCTTTGACTACCGTATGCAAACGTACAAACAAATTTTCCGTTCCAAAGAGTTTTTTTCTTGTTAGTAATAACGCCTGCTTCAAAAAGGTCTATCATACTTTCTGTAAACATTTCAGTATGCACGCCTAAATCTTTCTTGCTAACCAGGAACTTTGCAACTGCATTTGGAATACCACCTATACCGAGCTGTATAGTAGAACCATCTTCAATCAATTCTACAATATGCTCTGCAATCTTTCTTTCAACTTCAGTCGGTTCGAGTAGCTCAGCTTGAGGTAAATCGTAGTTTACTTCTACAATGTAGTCGACGTCTGAAATGTGGACGTGAGTATCACCATGAGTTCGAGGTGCATTGGGGTTAACTTCGAGAACGACAATATCCGCGTTTTCAAGGACATCTTTTTCATATACAACGCTTGCTGAAAGTGTGAAAAAGCCTTTCTCATCCATGGGAGACGCTACACCTACGAATACGTTAATCTTTGTGGATTGTATGAGGTTAGTTCCAGCTTGATGTAGGTTGTTTGGAACGTAATATGTATTCTTGGAAAGTTTTCTATTAAACGGTCCAAAGAACCATGAGTAATTATAAAACCTACTGAAGTATGCTTCATTTGAACAAAATTCATATGGTTCAGTATTCAGGCATGTAAATACCTCTACCCCATTTGCCTTCGCCTTATGTAAGTTTCTTAAGAACTCCTTTGGTTCCATTGGAGTCATTCCAACTACAACTGTCCAGTTATCTTTCAGCAGAGAAATAACATAGTCAGTACTGACAATCTTCTTTTTATATTCATCTTTTACATCTACCAATGTTAACACCTCCAAAACCGTTACATAAATAAACATAAAGATTCTGTAAGAAAGACCTTATTTGGTCATTCTCTATAGTCTTTCCACTTAATAAATAGTCCTCACCAAGATAGTGTCCCATACTCATAAGTATTAGAGAAACATATGGAATAAGCTTAACTTTCTTTTCATCTTTTTTGCTTTCACTTATTATTGGAAGAGATAGTGTTCCATTCTCTACAGAATTTTTCAAAGCACTGCAATATGGCTCAAAAATTGACATGTAATACTCTTTTGAAATTTCAAGATCAAGAGATTGGCTTTCTCTAACAACTTTATACATAGTTGCATGGCTTTTAAAAAACTGGATAAAGGCATACAATCCAGCTATTTCCTGCACAAGGCGTGGATAATCCTCAAACCTTTTAACCGCATTCTTGACATTGTATCTTAAACCCTTACTTATCCATCTAACTAATTCTCTTAATATTTCTCTTTTGTTTTCAAAATAAAGATAGACCGTTCCAACTGCGACTCCCGATGCCCTTGCGATATCATAAACCTGTGTCTTTTGAAAGCCATAGGTTCCAAAAAGGCTTTCGGCATTTGCAAGTATAATTTCCCGCCTTTCATCAGCTTCTAAAGTATGTCTGATAGGTCTAAATTCGAATACTTCCTTGGGTAATTCCAAATCCTTTGTATGACTTAGACCAGTTTCCAAAAGTTTAATGAAGACTTTGGGTTTTACATCAATATCAAGTAAATCACCAAAATTTACGGCAAATCTGATTGGGGACCAAAAATAAAAATGTCCAACATCAGTTAAACCAAAGCTTGCAGAAATATCCTTCAAGATAGCTTCAAATTCGTTTCTAACCCACTCAAAATAATATTCGTTCAAATGAATAGCACGTACAAGTTTTTTATTCTTGGTAGAATACTCAAAATACTTCAATCCAATTTCATAAAGAGAATTACCAACTAAATCCCTTTTAACGTCTGCCAGGAAGTCCTCTACTATTTCTCTAAATAACTCCTCCTTGTTGATGTAATACTGATAAAACGCTGCGGTACTAAGTGCCGCGTTTTTGGCGATTTGTGAAATAGAAACATCACCAAAGTTATTTTTACTAAGAAGATCGATAGCTGATTCCTTTAACTTATTCTTTGATTCCACACCATCAACGCGTTGTGGAATCCGCTTTTTTGAAACTCTATTCAAAAAGATGCCTCCTTGATATTGAAATATTTTGTCATGATTACATTCTGAAAGCAGTTGCTACCTGCTGGAATCCGACTCCAGATGTCAAGAAGATAACGACCTTTCCATCAAGTTCTTCAATCTTTCCTTCGTCAAAAGCATCATCGTATGCCATATACACACAAGCAGAGCCTGTGTACCCATATTTGTGCATAACAAGGTGTGTTCTTTCTTCTGGAATACCCAAAGTCTCCATAACTTTCAGTATTGTTTTCTTTCTCACCTGCGTAAAGAAAATCATTCCTATCTCATCTTTTGATATATTGTACTTTTCCATTAGTTTGTTAATAAGCATAGGCCAGCCTTCCTCATTAACAGTAGCAGGATACGCTGCTCTTAAATCCAATTTGTGTAGACCTCTTTCAAAACCTGAAAGATTCATTGTTCCAGCTCCCATATAAATACCCCAATTTTGCCACCAACTACCATCCGCGCGGGAAACACTGCCAATGAATCCAGGTTCATCCGATGCTGTTAGTATAATTGCACCAGCACCATCGCTGAATAGTGCCTCCCAAGAGTATTTCCAACTTAGGAATTTAGTCATTGCATAAGTACCTATGACAAGTACGTTCTTATAATCTCCCATAGCGATGTATCGTGCAGCAATATCAAGCATGAGAGCACCATTAGCACACGAAGCATTCACATTGAAAGCAAGCGGCTCGGCTTTATGTGCACCAATTAAGTACTGCACACGTGGGGCATCTGGTGGCGAAACGGATTCCGGAGTATCTGTACCAACAATTATTAAATCAATTTCTTCAGGACTCATTCCGATTCGCTTCAAAGCTTTTTTTGCAGCTTCCGCAGCCATGTAAGTTGGTGTTTCCCAATCCTCGGATACATGACGATGGTCTATTCCTATCGTTTCAGAAAAATATGGATCAATTGTAAAATTAGTCAGTTTCTCAAACTCAGCGTTTGTCATGATCTTTTGTGGTACATACATACCTGAGGAAATAATCTTCGCGTACTTCATTCTGATAACCTCCCACTTTAGCAATTTACAGAATTATCAACGATCCTCGTAAATATCTTTCAGATGAATCACATGTCATATTTATACTGAATCACCTTTCACATTATATCATACGTACACCAATACTAATCACGTCATATTATTCCAAATTCAGCCAATATTTCTGAATACGTCTAATTAAACTCAAAATTGTTTGCAAGGGACAGGATTTTATCAAATTATAAAAAATCCCATCCTTATAAGGATGGGATTTTCTGACTAACTTTTGTCTCTATAAATTCATATTTCTAAGTAATTCTTGATATTGCTTGTTTCTTCAATTGCTGGCACCAAAGTACCTTCTTTAGAAGTCATTATAATAACCATGCCCGGTCCGTGCCCAGTTTTAAAGCAATTCGAATGGACAACAACTCCAATTGAAATTGCACCTTCCTTATAACCGCCAGCACCGTAACCATTATAGTGGTTTGATATTGCAACAAGGTCACCAATCCTTACTTTATCCAATCCATATTTTGAAATCTCATCTTTGTCGAGTGTATTCATATCATAATCAGTAGCTGCGGGATTACCAGCACCTATTCCAGAACCTGTCAAATGCGCAGGAACAACGGCAGTAACAGGAACATATAACCTTCCCTTTTTCACTTTGATGGGTATTTTTTCAAAAAGTTCCGGATCAATATTCATAATTCTTATCTCTGGATAATCTATAAGTTCAAGCCCCTGACCCCATGACTTGATTTGAATCTTATCACCGATAGCAAGTTTTTCCTTTTGTGGCATCCAAACAAGAACGTGATCTATTCCTCCGTGTTTTCCAATAACATAACCCTTCATCCCCTTAGCATCACCTGAAATTACGATAGCTGCGTTTCCAATACAAGAAAGAGCCATACATGTCGGATTCAAGTCTTTATCTTTATTTTTCGTACTAACATCAGGTTCAATATGGTCTCCGTGCATTTTAAATGCGTTGTCTCCAAGTCCGAAGTTGTATGTAATCCCACCAACTCCTGGGAAATAAAAAGAATTCCCATTTCCGTCTACGACAGGCATTCTCACAACTGGATGGGCAACTTCGACAAGGATGGATAACTGTACAACGCTTTCTTTATTTGTTCTCAACTTTCCCATATTATTACCCCCTTGTAAGTTGTCTAAGATAAGTTAACTACCAATTGTTATAATGCAACTTTGTTCTGTTCACTTCATCTAGCGTATGTTCACTCTTTATCTCGTCAGGATATCCAATACCTATAACACACAAGACACGATAGTTATTTGGAATTGAAAGTATATTCTTTATAGTTTCTTCAACAGATGCACTTTCTTGATACCTTTCAAGAACATGTCCCCAACAACTTCCAAGCCCATATTCAACAGTCAGAAGTTGTACGTACGTTGCTACTATTGAAGCATCAGAGATCCACGTAGAGCTGCTTTGATAAGATGTCACAACAATGCAAGCTGGTGAAGTCTTTAAGAATGAAAAGGCACTTTTCCTTGAGTTCATTATCTGTTCAATCTTTTCTTTCTCTGTCACAACCACAAGGTCAACTGGTTTGGAATTCATACCGCTTGGAGCCAAGAGTGCATACTTTGAAATTTCTGTTAAAGTGTCTAAATTAACCGGTTGGTCCTTGAACTTCCTTATGCTTCTCCTCTTGATAATTATCTCTTTAAGGTCCATAGATCTCCCTCCAAACACCACGTAATAGGCAAAATATTAGTTCACCTTTCGAACTTTTACTATCTATATTATACTCTAAATTCAACGGAAAGGTAAACAAAGAAAGAAAAAAATACAGCCACTATTTTATTAAATAGTGGCTGTATCATATAGATATAGAAGAATGCTTAGTTATTCAAAGTGATTTTCTCAAGAGCCTTAAGTGCAACGGTATTTAAAAAGTTCCATGGTTTATTGAAGTAAGGTTGGAAGAAGAAATCTGCAAATGCAAGATCTTCAACAGTCATTCTATTTGCAATAGCTACCGAAAGTGTATTTGCACTTTCTGTTACATCTGCTTTTGACATAACTTGTCCACCTATTATTCTCTTGTTATCTTTGCGATATAGCAATTTTACATACACAGGTTCAAATTCAGGCATAAATTCAGGTCTGTTGTTTTCAACAGCATACAAAATATCGTATTCAATTCCCTTTTCCTTAGCCAAAAGTTCATTTAGCCCAGACGTAGCAACGTTATAAGAAAAGACTTTTACACCAGATGTTCCTTGAGTCCCTCGGTACCTCATTCTATTTTCGAATAAATTGTAAGCAATTATGGTTCCCATTCTCACTGCGTTAGTAGCAAGAGGTATGTATTCATAAGTTTCTGAAGGAGTGTACCAAACAGCTGCGCTATCACCTGCTGCAAAAACGTTTGGATTAGATGTATGTAAGTATTCGTCAACGATTATCGCACCATTTTTCAGAGTTTCTAATTTACCTTTGAAGAGGTCTGTATTTGGTCTAAATCCAGTTGCTATAATTACTAAGTCACTTTCAATTTCAGATTTATCAGTTATAACGCTCTTAACTCGACCATTTTCACCATCAAATCTCAAGACCTTTTCATTTAGAACCAGCTTTATATTGTTTTCCTTAAGTTCTTTTTCAAGTATATCTGTAAACTCTTTGTCAAGGTATTTTGAAAGTATCCTTTCAGCAACGTCTATCAGTACAACTTCTTTGCCATTGCGTCTGAATGCTTCAGCGAGTTCAACACCAATATAACCAGCACCAATAACAGCAATTTTATTTGATTTTTTTGAATATCTTACGATATCTTGAGCATGGTAAAAATTTTTGGATAATAGAATACCATCGAGGTCATTTCCAGGCACATCTGGAATTATTGGCCAGGAGCCACTGGTTATGACGAGCTTGTCAAAAAAGTCTTTGAATGTCTCACCTGTTTCAAGATTCCTAACAACAACGTATTTTTCCTCAATATTTACGTCTACTACTTCATGCCTCATTTTCATTTCTGCACCGAGGTCACTAAGTACTTTTGGCGATGAATAAAACAACTTCATCGGGTCTTTAACAACACCACCTACATGTAGAGCAATTCCACATGAAAGGAAAGACACTGTATCATTTCTTTCATATGTGGTAATTTTCACATTTGAACCGTAAAGTCTCTTGGCAGTTGTTATGAAAGCCGTTCCTGCGTGCGTACAACCTATGACCACTACCTTAATCTTTTCCATTTTATACATCCTCCCTCTTAATGAATTCCAAAGTGATTTTGTGATTAAAATAACTTGTATATACGTTTATATTATACTTAGTCTATCCTAACTTGTCAAGAGGTATATGGGATTCAAAAGATACAAGAAATGATTGATATTAGGCATAGATTTGGTATATTTTCTCAGAAATTTGCAAAATGGATATTGACATATTGACAGATGATACATAACAATGGTATTCTTTGAATAGAAAATTTAATAGTCCACAGGGGAGCTCCTTACTGCGGGGCTGAGAGGAAGGAGGCAATCCTTCGACCCTTTGAACCTGATCCGGGTAATACCGGCGGAGGGATGTGGAACAGTATTTCTGTTTTTTAATTCAATAACGATGTAAAAAAATCTTTCCCTCCGAATTAATCGGAGGGATTTTATTTTAATATAAAAACTTTTAAAGGAGGTTGTTTTTGGTGAAAAAGGATGCTTTGATTTCAAAACTTATTGTTGAGAGCTTCTTCAAGAAACTATCTGAAGTACTTGAGGTTGATGTTGCCATTGCTGGTTGTGGCCCGAGCGCTCTTGCACTTTCATACGAACTTTCAAAGAAGGGATTTAAAGTTGCAATATTTGAGGCAAAAAACGAACCTGGTGGTGGTATTTGGGGCGGCGGTATGATGTTCAACGAACTTGTTTTGGAGAATAGTTTGAAGGGATACCTGGATAGTTTAGGCATAAAGTACAAGGATTTTGGAGAGTTACTTGTAGTTGATTCTGTTCATTTTGCTTCTGCTCTTTTATATCACACAACGCTTAGCGGTACAGTTATCTTGAATAACGTATTTGTTGAAGATCTCATTATGTACGATAATAGAGTTTCTGGCGTGGTGATTAATTGGATGCCTACAATAAGAGAAAAACTCCATGTTGATCCAATAAGTATAGTTGCTAAGTATACTGTAGATGGTACAGGTCATCCTGCAAACTTGGTAAGGTTATTAACAAAAAGAGGCATTTTAAGTTCCGTTTCTGGGTCTACAGAAAACCTTTGTAGTTGTGGTGTTGTTGAATACGAATTTCCAATGGATGCCGAAAATGGTGAAAAGTTTGTTTTAGAAGGTACTCGGGAAATATACCCAGGGTTGTTTGTGATGGGAATGGCTGCTGTAAGTGTTGGAGGTGGTCCAAGAATGGGTCCAATTTTTGGTGGTATGATTGAGTCTGGTATACGAGCTGCCCAGTTGATCGAAGACTCGCTAAAAGTTGGCTGTAACTAAAAAGATTGAGCGGTCGCAGAGGTGATAAATAATGACACAAATCGAGTTGGCAAGAAGAGGAATTTTGTCAAATGAATTAATGCATTGTTCAAAAAGTGAAGGGATCGAGCCCGAGAAACTCAGAAGGCTTGTGGCTGATGGGTTGGTTGTAATTCCAAAGAACAAATATCACAAAATGGCTAAACCAAAAGCTATAGGTGGCGGATTGTCGGTAAAAATCAATGCCAATATCGGCACTTCTGTAGGTTACTCATCATTTGAGGAAGAGATTGAGAAACTCAGAGTGGCTGTTGAATCAGGTGCTGATACAGTAATGATATTATCGACATGGGGAAATTTGTCAGGAATGAGAAAAGAATTGCTGAAGGAATCGCCAATACCTGTTGGCTCGGTTCCGATATACGATTCTGCAGTCCTGGCTTTCAAGGAGAAAAAGAATGTAGTAGATTTCTCAGAGAGTGATTTCATTAAGATGGTACTTCAGCACGCCGAAGACGGAATCGACTTTATGACGATACATGTTGGTATCACGAAAAGAGTGCTTGAAAAACTAAAAACCTCCAAAAGGATTTTAAAGGTTGTCAGTCGTGGTGGATCAATAATTGTGGGATGGATGATTAAGAATGGAAAAGAGAATCCTTTTTATACGAACTTCGACGAGATATTGAAGATTGCAAAAGAATATGACATAACACTTAGTCTTGGAGATGGAATGCGTCCAGGAGCTGTCGTAGATTCCACAGATATACAACAGATTGAGGAGCTATTTTACATGCAAGAACTCGTTGAAAGAGCAAATGCCGAAGGAGTTCAAGTAATGTTAGAAGGGCCTGGACATGTTCCTCTAAACGAAATAGAAATGAACGTCAAATTGATGAAAAAGGTAGGTCTTGGTAGGCCAATATTCATGTTGGGGCCTCTTCCAACTGATAGAGGAGTCGGTCATGACCATATTGTCGGCGCTATCGGTGGAGCACTTGCAGGGTACTATGGATGTGACTTTCTATGTTACGTAACACCCGCTGAGCACGTTGGATTACCCGATGCAGCTGAGGTAAAGGAGGGTATTATAGCATCTAAAATTGCAGCAGCTGTAGCAAATGTTGCTCGCGGAATACCAATGGCGATTGAGTTGGAACGCGAGATGGCAGTTGCAAGAAGAGATTTCGATTGGAACAAGATGTTTGAATTGGCAATAGATCCGGAACGTGCCATGAAGAAACATAAAAGTATGAATTACAAAGAAGATGGTTGTTCAATGTGTGGACCGTTTTGTGCTATTAAAATAACCTCAGAATACTCGGAGGATAAGATTTAATGAAAAGAAAGGGCATATCTACAAGCATAATTAGAGCGGATATAGAAAAGATAGATTCATTGCCATCAGCCGATTTGTATGAATTGACGTTTTTTAAATCATGCGATATTGACAAATTGAAAAAATTTCTGTCTAAACGAGGAAAGCCATTTGGTATACATCTACCTTTCGTATTTAGATACTTGCTTACACATCCTCAACCAACAACATTGGATGATGTAGTTAGAAATGATACCTATGATACGAATTTAGAGAGTGCACAAATTGCTAAAAAGCTTGGTGCGGAATATGTTATTTTGCACTTTCCATCAGCTAAACAAAAGGATTCCTGGAAAAATAACCATAAATTATTCGAAGAATGTATAGAACATATTGAAAAATTAAACGGCATTGTCAACGTGCGTATTGAAAATGTGTATATGAACGATGATTTTCACAGTGCAGAGGATTATATTTGGGTACTTAAAGAAAGTAAGACTAAAATGTGCATCGACATTGGTCATCTACTTATTGATAGTAAGATTTACAGTTTTGATGCCGCTGAATTCATAGAAAAGCTTGCAGATTATACGGTTGAATTTCACATTTACTATGCCGATATTGTAACTTACGAGAAGTGTCATCATGCTCCATGGGGCGATTCAAAGGAATTCAGAAAATTATTAGAAATTTTATATCAATTTGATAATGTTGATTTCGTTATTGAACCATCAAACGATTGTCCTGAGAAATTACCGTTACTTCTTAATTTTTGGGAGGGACTTTAAGATGATACTTGTAATCTCCGGATTTGATCCGTCAGCAGGAGCCGGAATTCTTCAAGATATCAAAACATTAAGTCTATTGGGAATCACTGCAATGGGGGTAGTAAGCGCATACACAGTACAAAATAGCGAGAAGGTCTTCTTCTCAAAGTTTAGAAAGTGGGAGGAAATTGATTACGAATTAAGTGTTCTTCCTGAACCAACTCATATCAAAGTAGGTCTAATTTCACCAGAGTTTTTAAAACTGATACGTCAAAAGTACCCAAAGGCTAAAATAGTTTGGAATATTGTTCTTAAATCAAGTTCCGGATATGATTTTGAAGCGTCAGAACTCGTTTTGGAAAATACTGATTTCGCGGATTTTGTCGTGCTAAACAATCGTGAAGCAGAAATTTTAAAAGTCGCTCCTTCCGAGAAGTTCATTATCACAGGAGGACATGAGCCACCATCTGAAAAGATTTGTGTGAAGTACAATGGAAAAGTATTTGAAGCCGAGAGAATAGAAGGGAGATTTCATGGAACAGGTTGCGCATTTTCGAGTTTAGTAACTGGTTTCTTGTATTTAAACTATGAAATTGGTGAAGCAATTATTGCTGCAATGGAATTACTTAAGAACGTATTGTCTAAAAGCTCAAAGCAGGTTCAGCCAGAACTTCTCGCTCGTGAGTGGATGAAATGGGACGCTGTTTGTAGGTTGAATGAGATTAAAGAAGATATAATTAATATTGGACATAGGACAGTACCTGAGGTTGGACAGAATATTTCTTATGCCTTACCTTGGTCAACCAGCGAATATGATGTAGCAAAGTTTCCAGGAAGAATAAAGCTTATTGAAGGAAAGCCAGTATTTTCTTCGGAAGCTTCATTTAGAGACAAATCACATACCGCAAGAATGGTGTTGACAAATCTAAAAATTGCGCCGCATATAAGATGTGTTACAAATATAAGGTATGAAAGAGAGTATATTAAACGTGCAATAGAATTTGGTTTTATAGTCTACAAATACGACAGAAATTTGGAACCGGAGGACATTTCGCATCATGACGAATCTTCGATGCAATGGATGGTAAAACAAGCATTAGAACATTTGCAGACTTTTCCCGACATAATCTATGATGAAGGATTTTGGGGCAAAGAAGCAATGATAAGAGTGTTTGGAAGGAATCCGAAGGAGGTAATTCAAAAAGTCAAGGTTCTTGTAAGTTGAAATCACGTAACTGCAATTATTTACTTAAAAAATTTCAAAGAGTGCCCATAAGGGCACTCTTATTAATAGTTTAAATGATTAAATTTAGTCCTCGAATTCAATAAGACCGAACTTTCCATTTCTCCTGTAAAGTAGGTTAATTTCACCTGTTTCAATATTTCTAAAGACAAAGAACTGATGTTGCATTACATCCATCTGAGCAATAGCTTCTTCTAAGCTAACATTTGAAAGATAAAGTCGTCTAACATGTTCAATCTTATCATCTTCATCTTCAATTTCATAACGTGGTTCAAGCTCTTCCGCCATAACTTCTGTGACGCCTTTAACATTTGATTTGTGGTGCGATTTGTAGAACTCCCTTTCTTTTTTGACTGCTTTTTCAAAACTGTCACAAGCACTATCGATAACACCATAAATATCATTTTCTTTCTCTTGTACAACTATATCCTTACCATTTAAGTGTGTCAATAAGCGTAATGTATAATATGGTCCGTCTTTGTCAAATCTCGCTTCAATGTTTACATCCTCTTTATTAAGAAAGTTTCCCAAGGCTCTTTTCACCTTGTCAAGCCTTTCGTTGAGGTATCCTTCGATAGCATCTGATAGTTCAAAACCGCGTGCAAATGTCTTAATTTCCATAGAATCACCTCCGAGTGATTTGTTCATTTAGTTCGGTCACAAGCTCCATAGTGTAGAAGGACAATGTGATGAGAAAATACGTTACAGTCTTTCCAACAAATAATTGCTCTTCGGTAATTACAAATTTCTTTGCAGTAAGAATCAATGCGATAATAAGTGCAACCGTTACGAGGAATAAAAATGGGATGAAATAAGACATAAAAGCAAATATCAAAGTAAACACTACATACAAATTGGATAAAGCATATAGCTTTTCATCAGAACCTCTAAACCACTTAGATACGACTATACTTATTCCTATGACACCAATGAAAAATATGGTATTCGCTATGCCTATTAATACCTTAACTGTTGGGTGATCAATAAAGAAGAAAGCGTTTGACAAAATAGACAATATGAACCCTATAGAAAAGATCACGGATGAGAAAATGATAAAATCCTTAGATGACTTTTCTTCAATGATACTGTTAAGATAATCCTTTATCATCAACTAAAACCCCCTTCCAACTACGAGGCCAAAGACCTCAGGCCCAACATGTGCAGAAATTGCAGGACCTATTCGAGCCACAGAATGTACCTTAAATCCTTCCAACAATTTATCTAAGTATTGCTTCATTGAACTCACTCCGTAACCACCAATTATTATTGGATTTTCAATCTTTTCAATAAAATTTTTTGTGAGTGCTCTCATCTTATTTATACAACCATCATGTGTTCTTTCCATTCCAAGAGAAGTAGTGTAGCCATCGTCGTCTGTTGAAAGTATAGGTTTAATTCTCAGCAATTTACCGATCAGTGCTTTTGCCCTACCTATTCTTCCACCGCGTTCCAAGTACTCAAGTGAAGAAACTGTAAATACTAATAAGCTATCACGTACGAATCCATCTACAATGTCTTGATTCACTTTAAGACCATTCTCAGCTGCGTTAATAACCTTATAAAGAACGTATGTTGTTTTCACACTACCACTTTTCGAATCAAGAACAGTAACATTCTTAAGGTTGTTATTTTGAATTATTGCAGAAACAGTATCGTAAGTACCACTTAGTTTTTGTGAAATAGTTACCACGTAAACATTATCGTATTCCTTTGAATATCTCGCAAGCTTTTCCCTAAGCATTTCCGGATTTGGTTGGGAGGTTCCTATCTTTGCACCTGAAAGAGCAAAATTATAAAATTCCTCGTCAGTTATAGTTACCTTGTCTATATATTCTCTTTCATCAACGTAAACCCGTAACGGAAAAACATCCGTAGGTACACCAAAATCCAAGCCATGTTGATAATCTACCGAACTATCAAAAAGATAAATATTTTTCATATTAGAACCCCCGCATAACAAGATAATTCCGAACTTTTAGCGTTCAAATCCAATCAAAATTCCAAAGCCTTCCGTACCAACGTGAGTTAGAACACCAGGACCTATCTCCAAGAAAAACGGCTTTATATCATACTTTTGTGCCAAGTTATAAACATACTCTTTATATTCTTCCCTACCAACAGCTGCATATATCCTTATATTACCAGGATTTTTAGCCTTTACTTTCTCTATGAAGCTTCCAACTCTTTGTTCCAAAACTTCAGCAACTTTTTTTGTACTTATAGCCTTTTGAACAAGCTGAACTTCACCGTTTCTTGCTATCGTAAGAATAGGTTTTACATGGATCATCTTTCCTAATAAAGATACTACCTTTCCTACTCTTCCACTTTTGTGAAGTCTTTCAATGTCAAAAACAGAGATTAGAAAGATTGAATCATCTCTATATGATATTATATCATCTTCATCCAACTTCTTACCATTCGAAATATCATTCACCATACGTTCTAATATATAAGTATTTTGGATACTGACCGTTTTTGAGTCAAAAACGATTATATTCTCGTATTTGTTCGCTATTGTACTTAGTAGACTGTACGTGCCACTTAGCAAAGAAGAAATAGATAAAACATAGACTATTTCGTACTTCTTTTGAAGTCTTTCAAATAACTCTTCTACGTATTCGACTTTTGGAAGAGATGTTTCCAGTTTTTTTCCTTCGTTGATAGCAATAACTATCTTTTCAGTTAAATCATCATTATCCAAATATTCTTCATCATCTATAAATACCCTAACCGGAATTGTATATATATCAACAACAGAAGAAAAACCTTCTCTAATCTTTGTTGTACTGTCAATTACAATAGCTGAACTCAAAAATTCTCACCTCTTATTAAGTTTTCGCGAATCATAATTTCTGCTCAGCAAATCTATGAGGATCGAAATCTTGTGGTTTTCCAACATCTTCCGTTAAAATTATGACGTTATTCTCGCCATCGCAGTGCAGAAAACCATCAATTACTTTGAGCACTTCTTCTGAGTTATCCGTTTTTATCTTAATATCTGAAATTGCCAGTTTTGCAATAATGGGTGCTCTTTTGTCAAGAACACCCATCTCACCTTCAACAGTTTTGAAAACGACTAATTTTACTTCGTTAAATTCGATTATTTTATAAGGAGTAACAATCTTTATTTTCATCTATATCAGCTCCTAACGATAAATAAGAAGTATGTCTTACTCGAATAGATTATCTTGTTAGATTACCGCACTTTGAGATAATCTCTTAGCCTTCTCTACTGCTTCGTCAATAGTTCCAACCATATAGAATGCAGCTTCTGGTAAGTCATCGTAACGACCTTCAAGTATCTCTTTAAACCCTCTAATAGTTTCCTTTATTGGTACGTATACACCTGGAATTCCTGAGAATCTTTCTGCTACGTGAGTCGGTTGAGTAAGGAATCTTTGAATTTTCCTTGCTCTCTGAACTATCAGCTTGTCTTCTTCTGATAGTTCTTCCATACCAAGTATGGCGATAATATCTTGTAAATCCTTATATCTTTGGAGTACTTCTTGAACACCACGAGCAACTTCATAATGTTCTTTACCAACGACATTTGGGTCAAGTATTTTGGATGTAGAATCAAGTGGGTCAACAGCTGGATATAGACCAAGCGCTGCCAACTGTCTTGAAAGAACTATCGTAGCATCGAGGTGTGTAAATGTTGTAGCTGGAGCAGGGTCTGTTATGTCATCAGCTGGAACATATATTGCTTGGACCGATGTTATTGACCCCTTTTTCGTCGATGTAATCCTTTCTTGTAACTCTCCCATATCTGTCGAAAGTGTTGGTTGGTAACCAACAGCAGAAGGCATCCTTCCAAGTAATGCTGACACTTCACTACCTGCCTGAACAAATCTGAATATGTTATCTATAAATAGCAAAACATCTCTTCCTTCAACATCCCTGAAATACTCAGCAATTGTTAGTGCTGTCAATGCAATTCTAAACCTTGCTCCAGGCGGTTCGTTCATCTGACCGAATACAAGAACGGTGTTATCCAAAACACCAGCTTCAGACATTTCTAAGTACAGATCGTTTCCTTCCCTCGTTCTTTCACCAACACCTGCAAACATTGAAAAACCATGGTGCTCAATTGCAATGTTTCGAATCATTTCCATAACAAGAACAGTCTTTCCAACACCAGCCCCACCAAAGAATCCTATCTTACCACCTTTCGGAAATGGAGCTAATAGGTCGATAGATTTTAAACCGGTCTCAAGGATTTCTATTTCCGTCTTCTGCTCGGACATGGATGGTGATGGTCTATGAATTGGCCAGTATTCAATATCTTTCAGTTCTCCACGTTCGTCGATTGTTTCACCTATAACGTTTAACATTCTTCCAAGAACACCACGACCTACAGGTGCTTTTATTGGCTCACCAGTGTTTTCAACTTCCATTCCACGAACCAAGCCGTCAGTACTATCCATAGCGACAGTTCTAACTGTGTTGTCTCCTATGAGTTGTTCAACTTCCAAAATCAACTTTTTTCCAGTCTGAGGATTTAAAACAACCAGTGCGTCATATATATCTGGAAGTTCTCCTTCCTGAAACTTTACATCAACGACCGGACCAATTATTCTAACAATCTTTCCAACTGACTTTTTGGACACGCATACCACGCTCCTTTTTATCTAAGCGCACCTAAGATATACAATTAATCTTCTTTCAAAGCATCTGCACCCGTGACTATTTCTATTAGTTCTTGAGTTATTGAGGCCTGACGTGCTTTGTTATATTCTATTGTAAGCATCTGCACGACCTCTTCTGCATTCTCTGTAGCATTTCTCATGGCATTCTGCCGAGCGTAGAGTTCACTTATCTTTGTTTCAAACGCAAGTGCAAACAAGATACTCGCTGCATAGAACTCAACCAAAGCATTTTGAAATCCTTCTTCAACGGGTTCAAATTCGTATCTATCGCCTTTATCCGTAGTCCTACCCTCTACTTTTATAGGGCTCAAATCGTAAACATCAGGAATTTGAGCAAGTTTGCTTTTAAATTTCCCATATATAATCTTTACACCACCAACTTTGTTAGAAAGTAGGTCATTAACGACCGTTCTTGAGAAATCAAAGGTTGGTGTATCGTATGCATGTTCGTATATACGTACAACCTTTGGGTTACTTCGGAATATTGGAGCTATCTTTGTACCAACAACGTATATTTGGTCGAAATTCTCCTTTTTATCAAGGTTAATAGCACGTTTGACAATTTCATTTGGGAACGACCCACACAGCCCCATATCAGTGCCTATAACGACAAGCGCTTTTTGCCCTTCTCCTGTCACAAAAGGATGTTTAATATCAAAATGAACCCTTGCCGCTATCCTTTCAGTTTCCTTTAAAAATTCCCTAGCCATGTTCAGTCTTTTTTCTACTTTCTTAATCTGCGCTGTAGATACCATTTCCATTGCTTTTGTAATCTTTTTTAGTGACTGAGTAGAGTTTATCTTTCTTTTTATCTGAAGTAATTTACCTCGACTCATTTAACATCACTTCCCGTAGATTTTTACGAACTCTTCTTTGTACTCCTTTACAACTTTGTGCAAAGTTTCCTCCATCTCTTTCGATATCTGCTTGTCTTTTCTAATTGTTTCCAGAACATTCGCATATTTTTCCTTCAAAAACTTTAGTAAACCATCCTCAAAAGGTTTAACTGCACTTGTTGGCAGGTCATCAAGGTATCCATTAACGCCAGCAAAGAGTACTACAACTTGTTCTTCAACTTCGAGAGGACTATACTGCGGCTGCTTCATAAGCTCCATCAGTCTTTGTCCTCTTGTGATTTGGGCTTGTGTTGCGGGATCAAGCTCTGTTGCAAATTGAGCAAATGTCTCGAGTTCTCTGAATTGTGCCAAATCGAGTTTTAGTGATCCAGAAACCTGCTTCATAGCTTTTGTTTGTGCAGCTCCACCAACACGTGAAACAGAAAGACCTATGTTGACTGCTGGTCTTTGTCCAGCATAGAACAAGCCCGGTTCGAGGTATATTTGACCGTCGGTAATGGATATAACGTTTGTAGGAATATAAGCGGAAATATCATTTGCTTGTGTCTCTATTATAGGTAAGGCTGTTAGAGACCCTCCACCGTAGTTATCACTCAAACGTGCTGCCCTTTCAAGTAACCTTGAATGCAGATAGAAAACGTCTCCAGGATAAGCTTCCCTTCCCGGTGGTCTTCTTAAAAGCAAGGAGATTTGTCTGTAAGAAACGGCATGTTTTGACAAATCATCATACACAACAAGTGCATCTTTTCCACTGAACATGAAGTATTCTCCCATAGCACATCCTGCATAAGGTGCTATGTACTGAAGTGTCGCTGGGTCTGAAGAAGAAGCAACAACAACTGTTGTATATTCTAATGCTCCAGTCTGCCTAAACTTTTCTACTATTCTTGCTACTGCTGACGCCTTTTGTCCTATTGCGACGTATATACAATACACACCTTTACCTTTTTGATTTATTATCGTATCAACGGCAATTGCTGTTTTTCCAGTCTGTCTGTCACCAATTATTAACTCTCTCTGTCCACGACCAATTGGAATGAGAGAATCAATAACTTTCAATCCTGTTTGAAGCGGAGTGTCAACTGGTTTTCTATAAATAACTCCAGGTGCCTTGAACTCAATTGGACGTGTCTGTTTGTATTCGATTGGTCCAAGCCCATCAAGAGGTTCTCCAAGAGGATTGACAACACGTCCAAGGAGTTCCTCACCAACTGGAACTTCCATAATCCTGTTTAATCTTCTAACAGTATGTCCTTCTTTTAAATCCTTGTAATCACCGAGTATTATTATACCAACGTTATCTTCTTCAAGATTGAATGCAAGTCCCTTAGTGCCGGTCTCGACAAATTCTACCATTTCATTTGCCATAACATTGTTTAGACCGTATACTCTTGCTATACCATCTCCAACTTGTATTACCTTTCCGACATCTTCGAGTTTTATATCTTCTTGATACTCAGCTATTTTACTTTCCAATACTCGTACAATTTCTCCAGGGTTTAATCTCAAGGTATCACCCCTCTCTTCTAAGCACATCGCGAGCTAACTTTTCAAGTCTACCTTTGATACTTGCGTCATACCGTTTTCCAGAAAACTCCAAAACCACACCTGCAATGAGGCTTTCATCAACCATCGTATTAAAAACAGGTGTTCTATTAGTGTACTTTCTTACAAACTCTGTTAAGACCTTTTCTTCATCTTCTCCAATTTCCGTTGCACTTATTAGCTCGACAGGTATTAGCCCTTTGTCCTCAAGAATTGTGTAATCAAAAAATGAAGCTATCTGTTTAAGATACTTTAGCCTCTTGTTGGAGATTAAAATGTATACAAACCTTGAGAAAATCTCATCAGGTTCATACTTTAGCTCTTTCATTACATCGCAGACAAGCTGCATTCTTTTTTCTGGCTTAATTGCCTGATTGTTCAAAAATACCGACAGTTCATCATATATTCTTGTTAAAACGTTTAAGCGTTCCTTGTATTCTTCTGTTTTTTTATTCACTTTTGAAATATTGTAAAGCGCAATCGCATACTTGCTTGCTATCGATGAGTACATCATTTCTCATACTCCCTTATGATTTTCATAAGGTACTCTTTCTTTGCCTTCTCATCAACAACGCCTTTTAGGACCTTCATTGCAAGACTAATTGCAAGTTCAGTAGCCATTCCTTGAACTTGTGAAATAACTTCTTGTTTTTGTCTTTCAACTTCAGCTTGTGCGTTAGAGATGATCTTTTCAGCTTCTTTTTGAGCTCTGGCTTTCGCGTCTTCAATTAGCTTTTCTGCATCTCTTTCAGCAACCGCAATAATCTGCTCTGCTCTTTGTCTGGCGTTTTTTAACTCCTCTTCCGCCAGTTTTTTCATTTCCTCGGCTTGTTTTCTAAGTTGTTCTGCTTCACTTAAATCTTTCTCAACTTTTTCTCTGCGTTTGTCCATTATTGAAAAAAACGGTTTGTACAACAATTTGTTCAACATCCAAAGCAAAAATAAAAAGCTAAGGAGTTGAACAACAGCTGTTAAATTAATTTCAAAAAGATCCATACGGATCGCCTCACAGTGCAAAGAGTATCAAGAAGGCAATAACAAGCGAGTAAATACCTGTTGTTTCTGCAATTGCGTCTGCAAGAATCATACGTGTCGTAATAACGTTTGTAAGTTCTGGTTGTCTTGCAATAGCATCCATTGCATGCGCACCAACATTACCTTCACCAACCCCAGGTCCTATAGCTCCGATACCCATAGCAAGACCCGCACCGATAGCCTTACCAGCAACCGCAATCGCTTTCGCAAGTTCGACGGAAACATCCATGAAAATCCCTCCTCACATAAGTTTTCTGTGTAAAAAATCAGTAACTGTGTTTTTTGATGTTAGAGATGTTACATTGTCCAATATAAATCAGCCCTCAATTGAGGAAGACATATACGCAATAGCTAACGTTGAAAAGACGAACGCTTGTATAAGTCCGGAAAAAATTCCAAAGTAGCCCCACAAAAATGGTGGTAAGAACATATACTTTACGAGATAGCTGATAACTAAGACCAAGATTCCACCACCAGTAATATTACCAAAAAGACGCATTGCATGTGAAAGTGGTTTAGCAAGCTCTCCAACGATATTCATTGGTAACATAAATGCTACTGGCTCAAGGAATCCTTTCAACCAACCTTTTACACCTTTTGTTTTTATTGCAAAAAACTGACTAATTATAAACACCATAACAGCGTATGTAAGGTTCGTGTTTAAGTCACCGGTTGGTGGGAACCATGTATCGTTAAACAAGACAAACCTTACCGTTCTTGTTCCCTCCTGTGCAACAGCAACATCTGCAGAAATACCAGGAATAAAACCTCCTATAAGATTAGATACTGCTATATATATAAATAACGTCATAGCAACTTTGAAGACTGTTCTTGCGTATTTTTCATTGGGTACACTACTCTCAACTATTTCGTATAAAAAGTCCATTAACGATTCTGTAAAAGCTTGTTTTCTACCAGGAATTAACGAATATTCTTTGTTAACGGACCTGGCAAAAGCTATAATAATAGCAATAACAACAAACGACATAATAACCGTCATTGGATTAATCCGGTAATACCATACCTTTTCAGGTCCAAATTGCACTATCCACCTGTTTGCAATATTCTTAAGTGCTTCGGAAGGTGGTGCTGTCATTAACTTAGCATTCCACAAACCAATTATGATATAAACAAACAAAAACAATAATAACTGCATCTTCGCCTTTGTACTCATTTTCTTCTTACTCAAAGCTTCCACCTCCAAGCAAAGAGAAAAATTACAATTTTAAGATTAATCATTCCTACGAAGACTCCTAAAAGAGCTTGGACAGGATCTTTCAGTGTGATTGCAGCTAAGAGAAATAGTGATGCGTAAAGAATATATCTTAGCATATATCCTGTTCTCAAATGCACCCTTCCAACAGCAACAAGCTTATCTTTATACTTTATTATCGAAATCATACCAATTATAACACCTAAAAGTCCAATTAATACACCAAAAGCAAAACTAACATAACCGAGAACAATGCCAAGGCAAAATTCAATTAAGCTTATGAAAGAAGAATATACTATTAATCTTTTCACAAGATAAAATTCTTTGCTCTTGCTATTCGTATCATTTTTGCTCATGCTACTTATCTTCCCTGTCTATTTTATCATATCTCTCGATCTCTTTCAAAACATATCTTATTCCGTTATAAATTCCAGAAAGAGTACCAATAAAAATGAAAATAATCTTGAAGATTCGGCGCGTTGTAAAAAGATTATCCAAGAACGCTCCAAGTATGTAACCTACAAGGAGGTTAGAAATTATTGTAAAACCAATACCTGAAATTAGATTTAACTTTGTTAGTTCTTTACCTATGCCCAGTTTTTTTCTTTTGTTATTATCCATATTCATATGTAAAATCAGATGACTATAAGATTTCTTGGCAATTTTGTAAGTATCTCACAACCATTTTCCCTAATAACAACATCTTCTTCAATTCTTATACCGAATTCTCCCTCAAGGTATATACCGGGTTCAACAGTAACAACTTGTCCTTCCAATAAAGGTTTATCCCATCGATAGCTTAAACTTGGATTTTCGTGAACTTCGAGACCAAGTCCATGACCAAGTCCGTGACCAAAATACTCACCATATCCTGCTTCTTGAATGTGGTTTCTTGCTATCGCATCAATTTCTCTTCCAGTTAAACCGGCTCGTATAGCCTCAAGTGCCTTTTGTTGAGCTTCGTACACAATACTATAAACTTCTTTGACCTTACTTGCAGGTTCACCAATGGAAAATACCCTTGTCATATCGCTATTGTAACCTTTGTATCTTGCACCCCAATCTACGACCACTGGTTCTCCTTTTTCTATAACCTTCTCAGAAGCCCGTCCATGAGGGAGCGCACCTCTGTAGCCAGATGCAACTATCGTTTCAAAAGCCACTTCATCTGCTCCAAGAAGTTTCATTTGATATTCCAAATAGGCTGAAAGTTCGTATTCTTTCATACCAGGTTTAGCGATTTCAAGCATTCGCTTAAAAGCCTCTTCAGCAATATCTACGGCTATTTTTATTTTTTCAATTTCATCATCTTCCTTGACGGATCTAATATCTACAACCAAACTTGAAATATCTTCAAATTCGCAGTTGTTTAGTTTTTCTTTAAGACTGTCAAATATACCAGCAGATATTCTGTCTTTTTCAATCGCAACCTTCCTGAGATCCATATTTCTAATTAATTCTGCAACAGTATCAAGAAACGTTCGTGGTGGTACATACTTTACAAGTTCAAATGTACTCTCTTGCTTTACCTGAGTCCAGTATCGTGAATCTGTAACAATTATGTGTCTTCTTGGTGTAATCAAAAGCGCAGAAAAACTTCCCGTAAATCCTGATAGGTACCTCGTAGTAACGGTATTGGAACTTTCAATATTCAAAACAAGTATAGCGTCAATGTTCTTTTCAAAAACGCTGGATTTTACCTTCTCAAGTTTTGAATTCATGCTCATATCTATTTCCCCCTTCATTTGCGTATTTTCAGATTATCGATAATCTCCTGGCGTGCTCGGCGGGACTTGAACCCGCAATCTTCGGATCCGGAGTCCGACGCTCTATCCAATTGAGCTACGAGCACACTCTTTATAAATCTTCATAAGATATCCTTACAGTACTTATTTTACCACTAATCTTGTCACTTCAATCGGCACATTGTTCAAAATCAAATTAGACATCAATTGTCTATTTTCCTCATCAATTATAACTAAATCAGGAGATTTTTCAAGTGTTGTGAGTGCCTGTTCAAAATCATTCCAAACCCTGTATACAAAAAAACCTCTTTTAAAAAGTGTGTAAGCAATATAAGCATCCTTAGTATATCCGATTCCATTCTGTATCGAATAATTTTCTAAGTATGGTGATTCGATAAAAAGTGCAAAATCACAAGATAGGTGTTTTGGCTCCAAGACGTCTTTTATTTTAAATTCAATAACCCCTGAAGGACTTTGAATGAATTCGAGTAATAGCTGCTCAGCGCTAAAACGGTCATCATCCTTCTTATCAAAGACCTTCGCCATCCTTGTAGTCATACGCTCATCAATTAATAAAACTTCCTTATTCATCTTCTTCAGCGTCAATGCAAATTTTATTACTTCGAAAGTTTGAGTAGAATAATTTCCACTCATAGATAACGGCAATCCCAGAACGACTTTTTCATAATTATTCACTTTCTTCATTATTTCGGATGTCTTTAGTGTTCCGCTTTCAGATACGAAAAGACTCCCTATTGCATATCCGCATTTACTTTTACCATAGTCTATAGCTATTATCGACATAATTTATCCAATACCTTTCTACAGTATAATTTGTGAATCGAAAAGGTACCTCTCATCAACTAATCTGTACATCTCTTTTACATTAAGAGATTCAACTTGCAGGGTATATCTTTCAAAGTAGCCAAGTTCTACACTCCTTTCTCTTAACCTCGTTATCTTTTCCGCTTTAAAATCTACAGCACGTATCAGATTTCCAGAAATACCATCAAGATCCCTGTATACACTTTTAATAACTCCCTTAGGAATACTGTAGTTTCCAAGAAGTAAATCAAATTCTTCATTTCTCATTGGAAGATATATATTTAATTCCTCGACAATTTTTTCTATTTCTTCTTTTGACGGGAAGAGTTTTTTCAAAGTCTCATATTTTTGCGAAACGTCCTTCGATGAGTAATTCAACTGTAATAAAACGCTACCTTCACCACTAACTGCATCAACTATCTCGCTAAGGGTATACGGAAAATCAAATAAACGAATTTCTACTTTGCCAAATAGAGCTGGAAGGGAGTCATTATTAGTACACGAAACGAGTTTTTTTACTTTCCGCTTTTTCACAAGACTTGAAATTATTAATCTTTGGAAAGGCTCAAGTTGAGAAGAATAAAATACAGTGTCTCTTGCAGGGACACGTTTTACGTAATTGTTGAAGAAGACCTCAACAGAATTGTGAGCTGAGAAAAGATACACAAGGTAGGAATTTGTGTTATTTAATGATTTTGGCTGATTCCTTTTATCTTCAATGGAAAATTCATTCTTACCCTCAATTTCATATATTGGAAGATTAGTTTCGAAATTGTACACGGTTGTAAAGAATGCTCGTGAACCAAATCTTTTTATTATACTATCAAATGAATTTGGATCGAAGTGTTTTAAAAATTGTATTTCGTTTAGTACAACAAAGTCAAAATCTGAAGCGCTTTTCAGAAACTTTTCAGCAAATACTGCGTTCGTAATAACATGCCTTCCTAAGGCTCGATTTATAGAATTCGCCAACGTGAGTCCCTGAATGTTGTGCCTTTGCAGGCTTTCGTATACATGCATTGCTTCTGTACTTGAAGGATTTATAATCAATACCCTACCTTTTTTCATTAAGCTGAACAAAAATGCATTTCGGTATGGCATTCCAAATCTTAAGAGTGCTGGCCGTCTAACCTCTGTTAGCTCAAGAACTTTTGGCAATCTTTGGTAGATATCATCTTCTATTCTATTGAAATCAAAATCATCCTCTTTCTGCTGTTTCCAATTTGAGATAAATGAGTGAATAAAGGTTTTATCAACCAAGTCGTCATCGTTGACATGAAATGTCTTTAAATCCAACACGTTGAGCTGTGGTCCGTTTTCACCCACTCTTAAGTTGGCTACGACATCCATCTTTAAAAACTGTGGCTGAATTCCGTAAAGCTCGGATGGTTGTATCTTCAGACCGAATCCAACACCTTCAATACTTTTGGTATTACCTTTTAATGTTACCCTTACGTTATATCCACTGTTACCAAAAACTTTGAACCTTTCAACGGCACTGCCTTGAATCAAAAATACTGGTTCGGGATTCCCGTGTCCGTAAGGTTCAAGAAGTTCAACAGCTTTTATAATATTATCGTTGATCTCGTCTATACTTATTCTCTCATCTATCAAAACGACTGGATCGACCTTTACGTCATCCTCGTGAATATATTTTTTGATAGCTTCAATCAAATCGGGAATTCTTTCTTCTTTCAGACTGAATCCGAGTGCCATTGTATGACCACCAAAATCTTCAAAAATATCTCTAAATCTTTCAAGGAGCTCTATAACGTTAACTCCTTGAACACTTCTTGCAGAACCTCTTGCAATGCCATCTTCTACAGAAATTACCATCACAGGTTTGTTATACAAATGAACCAATCGCGTTGCAACAATACCTATAACACCGAGATGCCATCCATAGCCATAAGCAACAATGATAGGCAGCGAACTCAATCCTTTTTCTTCTATCATTTGAACTGCTTCGCTGTATATCTTAGCTTCAATACTTTGCCTTGTTGTGTTATATCCAAGCAATAGTTCTGCAAGTTCTGTAGCACTTGCTTCATCCTTTGTGATAATCAACTTAAAAGCATCATCAGGAGAATCTAATCTTCCCGCTGCATTGAGTTTGGGTGCTATTCTGTATCCAATATCACGAGAGCTTATCATTGCAATACCAAGTTTTTGCACCAAACGTATAATACCAAGTTTGGCAGTATTATTTAGCCTTTTGAGCCCTTCTTTAACTATATACCTATTTTCATCCACTAATTCCACCATATCAGCGACAGTACCCAGAGCAACCAAATCCAGAAGCTCATCCACTATGGAAGGATGTATATTCAACTTTTCAGAGATAGCAGAAACGAGCTTATATGCAACACCAACTCCTGCAAACTCTCTAAATGGGTAGTCTTCATCGTGCCTTTTTGGATTTACGATGGCATCTGCGTTTGGAAGGGTCTCCTTAGGTTGGTGGTGGTCTGTAACTACAACTTTCATTCCAAGTTGTTTTGCTCTATCAATTGCGTCAAATGCAGTTATTCCACAATCAACAGTTAGCAATACCCTTACACCATTCTTGTATGCTTCTTCAACAAATTGAGGTTGTATACCATATCCGTTATCCACTCTCTTTGGGATATAATACTCAACATCCCATCCGTTTTCTGAAAGAAATGTATACAACACTGCCGTTCCGGTGATACCATCGACATCATAGTCTCCATGAACCACAACTTTTTCACGATTATCTCTTGCTTCAAGCAGTATTTGAACCGCTTGTTCCATATCTTTCATGAGAAATGGGGACCTAAGTATTTTCTTCGTTGGATAGAGAAAATTCCTACCTTCTTCCGCGTTCTTAACACCTCTTAATATTAATAACTTTGCCACCAAACGATCAACTTCCAGCTCGCGCGCCAGCTGGTCAACTAAGGTCTCGTCAACCTCTCTTAGTTCCCATCTCATCAGCCCCTCAACCTTTCTTTTTAAATTTTAATTCTAAATAAATTCTACCACAGATTTTCGAATTTTGGTTAAGATGCACTATGAAATTTCTGAAAACAAGGCTTTTTTAGTTCGCATTACGAAATTTATATGTTTATATGTTATAATATAACCACCGTAACCAATTACATGGGAGGCTGGTATCCATGAAGAAGCTTATCAAAAGTGGAACTTTATTGACTGTAACTTCTGGTACGTTTATAGGTGATCTACTAATAGAAGATTCCAAGATTTCAAAAATAGCAGAGAAAATTGAATGTAATGACCCAGGGGTAGAAATTATTGATGCTCAAGGGAAGTTTGTCTTACCAGGTTTCATTGATGCTCATTCTCACATTGGACTTTTTGAAGAAGGCGTAGGATTTGTTCAAGATGGTAATGAAATGACAGATCCAGTAACACCTGAAGTTCGTGCAATAGACGCATTTAATCCTTATGATGTAGCCATCAAACGTGCACTTGGCGGAGGTTTTACGACCGTTATGATCGTTCCAGGAAGCGCAAATGTAATTGGTGGTCAAGGTGCAATCGTGAAGTTCAAATCTCACATCGTCGATTACTGTATAGTAAAAGCGCCAGCAGGGTTAAAAATGGCAACGGGGGAGAACCCTAAACATGTGTATGGAGATATGGAGAAAATGCCATCAACAAGGCTTGGAATAGCTGCCGTTATGCGTGGATACTTTATGAAAGTCCAAGATTACATGGAAAAAAAGCGTAGAGCGCTTGAAAAAGACGGTGTGTTCCTTGATAGAGACCCAAAATTGGAAGTCGGTGAACTTGTCTTGAAAGGCGAGATTCCAGCACGTGTCCATGCACACAGAGCCCAAGATATAGTCACGGCAATTAGAATAGCAAAGGAATTTGGCTTTAAAATTGTTATCGAACATGCCACAGAAGCGTACAAAGTTGTTGACTATCTGGTTGAAAACAACGTACCTGTTGTAGTAGGACCTCATGATTTTAGAACAAAGATAGAACTCAAGGATTTAACATATGAAAATGTAAGAATATTAAACGAAAAGGGTGTATTAGCGGCCATAATGGTCGATCATCCAGTTATACATCTTGAATTTGCAAATATGCATGCAGCACTGGCAATGAAATACGGTGCAAAGAAAGAAGACATTTTAAAGATGCTTACGATTAACCCCGCTAAGATTCTTGGTATAGAAAATATCGTTGGTTCACTTGAACCTGGTAAAGATGCAGATATAGTGATTTGGAATGGGGATCCATTCCTTCCACAGTCGCGTGTCGAAAAGGTGTTCATAGAAGGTAATGAAATCAAATGGTGGGGTGAGTAGGAAAAATGGTCTCAAAGACACCAAAGGTCTTTATTTCATACGAAATTCCTGAAAAGGGAATAAACATGCTTAGAGAAAAATACGAAGTCTATGTATACTCTGGCGAACGCTTCTTAGAAAAGACAGAAATGATTGAACTCGCTAAAGACGCTGATGCAATTATCACACAACTTAGAGACCAAATAGATAGAGAATTCATCGAATCACTTCAGAAAACTAAAATTATTGCAAACTATGCGGTTGGTTATAATAATATTGATGTGCAAGCTGCCAGCGAAAGGAAGATTTATGTTACAAATACACCTGGAGTCTTGACAGAAGCTACTGCCGATATTGCATTTGCACTTATCCTTTCCGTTGCAAGACGTATAGTTGAAGCTGATAGGTTCGTGCGCGAAGGAAATTTTGTAGGATGGAAACCAAAGCTTTTCCTTGGATATGACTTGTTTGGCAAGACACTTGGTATTATCGGAATGGGAAGGATTGGTCAAGCAGTTGCAAGAAGAGCTTTAGGATTTGGTATGAAAATTATTTACTACAATCGTAAAAAGCTTCCTGAAGAAGTGGAAAAAGAATACAACGCACAATATGTCGATTTAGATACATTAATTCAAACATCCGACTATATTTCGATACATGCACCGTTAACAAAAGAAACTTATCATCTAATAAATGCCGAGAGAATATCAAAAATGAAGCCAACGGCTATTCTAATCAACACTGCACGAGGGCCTGTCGTTGATGAGAAGGCACTATACGAGGCTCTTAAAAGAAATAAGATTGCCGGTGCAGGTTTTGACGTATACGAAAATGAACCTATATTAACTCCAGGACTTGAAATGCTTGACAATGTAGTTTTATTACCCCATATCGGTTCTGCTACATATGAAACAAGAGAAAAAATGTCTGAGATGGTAGCGATAAACGTTATTCAGGCACTTGAAGGAAAAATCCCCCAAAACTTAGTTCCAGAACAAATAGGAAAATTTTAAAGAAGACCTCCGGATTAGTCCGGAGGTCTCTCTTATTATTCCCCTTCAACTCTTCACAGCTCTTGCAATCTCTATAGCAAGTTTTCTCAACCTTTCGAAATCCTCATCCTTCGGAGAGAAATTGACTTCAACAGGTTCACCAACCATATTCCACTTATTCTTCTCAATGTAATCGATGATACCCTTTACTCCTCCACCACTCCATCCATATGTCCCAAAGACACCAAAGACACGGTTTGGAAGACCTTTATGGGACAAGTTAATAAGTAAATTCTCCATTGGTGGGAATATCCAATTGTTGTATGTACAAGTGCCAAGAATTATACCTTTGAATCTCCATATTTCGTTAATGATAAACGATTCATGAGTTGTAGACGTATTCATTACTCTGATGTTTTTTACACCTTCTTCTGCAAGCACTCTTGCGATGTAATCAGCCATTTTTTCAGTGTTTCCATACATTGTTCCATAAGCAATGACAACACCTTCTTCATATTCATATTTACTCCATCTATCGTACGCATTAACTATGTGCATTGGATTTGTTCTCCAAACAGGACCATGTGTCGAACATATTATCTTAATTTCCAATCCTGAAAGTTTTTGAAGTGCTTTTTGCACCATTGGACCAAATTTTCCTACAATATTTGAATAATACCTTCTTATTTCATTCTCGAAGTACTTAACATCTACTTCATCATCGAAAATACCACCATCAAGCGAACCAAAACCGCCAAAAGCGTCTCCTGCAAAAAGTATTTTATCAGTCTTTTCATAAGTCATCATTGTTTCTGGCCAGTGCACCATAGGCGTCATGTAAAACTTTAAAGTTCTACTTCCAAGATTTATCTCGTCACCTTCTTTGACTTCAAGAAAATTACCTTCAAAATGGTACATAGCTTTAATGAAATCAAATGTTTTTTTGTTACCCACTATTTTTACATTAGGAAATGCATGAACAATTGAAGATATCGCACCTGAATGATCAGGTTCCATATGGTTAATTATTAGATAATCAAGAGGTCTCCCGTCAAGAATTTGAGTTATCTTCTCAATGTATTCTTTCATCTTATTAACTTTTACTGTGTCGATTAAAGCTGTCTTCTCATCAGCGATCAAGTATGAGTTATATGATACCCCTTTTGTCAGCGGCCAGATATTCTCAAATAAGTGTGTATCCCTGTCGTTAACTCCAACATAGTAGACACCGTCAACAATTTTCGCAACTACCTCCACATTCACCACCTCCAATTTTGAAAATTTAGTCATTTAATACATGTTCGATTTTATTTTAACATGGTAAACAATTTATATCAAGTCTAAAATGGAACAATATTTATGTCAATAATTCAACTATTATTTTCAATTCCCTTTCATTTCATTCTTTTTCTTATACATAATGATTTTTACTTAATTTTAAGATACGCACAAATAATGAAATAATCTCACTTGAAAGTATAATTCATCAAGCCAATTTATTCGAGAAAAAGGTTGCCGATATATTTGGGTTTAAGTATACACGGTAGCAGTGATAATAGAAATCTTGTTAAGCATGAAATTTGGCAAGCAAATATTTATCCATTAAGAAAAAATTTCGTTTATCTACATGCGAATACGATGCACTTGTCAATACGCATGATTACAAGATAGTATAGTAGTTACAGGACCTGTACCGTTGAATATGAAAGATGCATTGCTTAAGACGTATTACGCGATGCCAGAACCAAGATTAGTTATTGCTGTGGGCGCATGTGCGTACAATGGAGGAATTTTTAAAGATACATATGCCGTTGAGAGATTAGATAAGATATTACCTGTTGATTTATACATACCTGGTTGTCCACCATCTCCTCAGGCTATTATATACGGTTTATTAAAGTTGATGCAGAGAATCTGAGAGGTTGAGAAAACTTAAATGTCAAAGCGTCGCATTAATGCGACGCTTTTAGTTTTCACTGAATACATTTACTTATCCACTCTTTCCATTAATACAACTGTTTCTACGTGATAAGTCTGCGGGAACATATCGAAAGGTTGAACAGCAACTATCTTGTACTTTTCATTTAATATAGCAAGGTCTCTTGCAAGTGTTGACGGATCACAAGAGATATATGCAATTTTCTCAGGACTTATCCGTATTATCTCCTCACAAACACTTTTTCCAGCACCGCCTCTTGGCGGATCAAGGACGATAATATCAGCCCTTTCGGTAAATGTCTTTATGAAATCTTCAACATCAGCTTCCTCAAACCTAAGGTTTCTCAAATTATTTATATTCGCATTCGCCCTTCCTGCTTTTACAGATATGTGCGAACTTTCAACAGCTGTAACATACTTGCTCAGCATAGCCAAACGCATTGTAAATGTACCAACCCCAGCATATAAATCGAGTACTCGTTCTGACCCTTTTAAATCGAGTTGCTTTGTTACATACTCAACCATCTTTGATGCCACGTGGTAGTTATTTTGGAAGAATGCAGTTGGTGGTATTTGGAACTTTTCGTAATCCATCTCTACATCGAGCACACCTGAACCATACAATGTTTTATAAGGTCCCCTAAGCACTACACTATCCGAAGAATTCATTACATGTATTATAGAATTAATCTGGGGTTCCTTCTTCAAAAGTTCAGCACGGATGAATTTTGCTTCTTCAAAACGCTCTGTTTTTGTCACAAAAATAGCCATAGTTTGATTGTTTGAATGAGAATAGCGCATAACAAGGTGCTTTAATGTACCTGTTTTTGTTTTTGGATTGTATATTCGTGCTTTGCTCATCTCTACAATCTCAGGTACCACTTCAAGGGCTTTGTTGAACGAAGTTGGTGAAATGGGACATTCATTTATGGGAACAATTCTGTTGCTATTACGCATTTTTAGTCCAAGAACAACACCGTTGTTGTATGAAAAAGCGAATTCCATTTTATTCCTATAACCAAATTCCAAGTCACTCGGAATTGTTGGACTAACTTCAATATCTATTTTTGCTATCCGTTTTAGTTGCTCTTTGACCATTTGTGTTTTCAATTCGAGCTGACTGTCATATTTAACATCCATCATTTGACAGCCGCCACATACACCATAGTACTTGCATTTTGGTGTTCTTCTATATTGTGATTTTTCAAGAAGAGCATTGAGCTTTGCAAATGCAACATCAGATTTTTCCTGGATAATTGTCGCTTCAACGAGGTCACCAGGATACGTCCCTTCGATAAAAACGAGCTTTCCACCAGGCAGTTTACCAATACCGTAACCACCGTAGGCATATCTTTCTATATATACCGTGAAGATTTCATGAGCATTTAGATTGTTATTAATTCTTTCTTTGTCACTCATAACCAATTCCTCCCAATTGTGTTTCTCTTAGTATTGTATCATTTTGTATCGAATTTTTGAACAACTCCAAAGTAAATTGCAGAGATTAGACCTACAGGTATCGCTAATGTTAGCGAAAGCGAAACATTATTACCAAAAATCGAGTTATACCATGTGGCAATGAAATCTCCAATTGACCAAGCAAAACCCATCGCAACAGATGATGCAAGTGCTTTCCTGTTTGGAAGGATCTTTTGAGCCTGAACAACATTAGCCGACATCAATAAGAAACCACAAAAATCAAAAAATATAAAAGAAATAAAGATTCCTATAATACTTTTTACATTTAAAAGCGAGAAGATGCTAATTGCCATACCAAAGAAAGCAACTAAATCTTGTTTTTTGGCTCCTATCTTCTCCATTAGTAAAATACCAACGTAGTTTGCAAAAACTCCTGCAATCATGCCAGAAGTTATCAACATCCCGGAAACAGATAACGAATAACCACGGACTGTCGTTACATAAATCGGTGTGTAAGCATGAACAACAGACATCATAAAGCTTCTAACGGTAACAACAAACAGAATAGGAAGTAAAGTGTACACTTCTTTAAAAGAGAATTTCTCTTTGTGAATAATCCTGTCAGGAAAGTTTACATTTACCATCAGTGCTGCAAAAATTATCGATGGTAAGGCAACCAGCCATAACGAATTAATATTAAAATGTGAAACGTACAATGATATAAAAACAGGTCCTAACGCTGCTCCTAAGGTGCCAGCTATTGAAAAGAATGCAACACTTCGACCACCAAATTCTCCAGCCATTGATGCACCAAGTGGATGAAATGCGGAATTTGCTATTCTAACGATAAATATAGAAGCAATTAACATCCAAAAGTTTGTGGAAAGACCAATTAAAGTAATTCCAATAGCTTCAAGAACATACATCGTAATTAACAACCACTTGGTATATCTCACTCTATCAAAGAAGAATCCAAAAAATACCTGGAGCAAGCTCGAAGTTGCTGCTGAAAGAGAAAGAAAAGATGTGAAGGTCTTGATTTCAATGTGAAATTTCTCTATCAAAAACGGTCCAAGTGGATTGAAAAAGGACACGTAAAAGTCTAAAAAGAAATGAGAAAAAACTGAAATCACAGCCATCAGAGATCTCATCAACACAGTATCAGCCTCCATAATATTTATCTATCTTTGTCTAATTGTTAGTGAAACGAACCATTTGTTTTGTGATATATTTTATCATATTCCGGATATTCTCACAACACGTGTTTTGTGATAAAATACAGTAAAATGGTATAAAGGGGGGATATGATGCCATATTTTGATAAAATCTTAACTGGCGAATGGGTAGATCCGATAACTCGGTTACCAAACCAAGAATTTGCGCAACATGTTATGAATGAACTTAAAAATAGTGCTGAAGTTTTCCATATATTGCATATAAAGCTTAAGTTCAATTCAGAAAGCGAAGATGTTCGAAATTTCGTACTTTCAAGGGTATCATCCGTTATTAAGCATAGTGTGAGAATCCCTAAGGACTTTGTTTGCAAAGTTGACGGCAATGATTTTTGCATAGTAGTGCACGGTGTAACTGAGAATGAGTTAAAGAAGATTTCCGATAGAATAAAAGATTCCTTACATTACTTACTCCTCACATATGGTTCCGAAAGAATACAAATCGATTGTGAGATAGATTTAACAACTATTGGAGGTGCGTGAGATGGAAATAGGTACGCGGTACGACCCAAAAGATATGGAGATGAGATGGTATAAACATTGGCTTGAAAAGAAGTACTTTACACCCAAGGGTGCGGGTCCGAAGTATTCTATCGTTATTCCACCGCCAAATATTACTGGTAGAATCCATATGGGACATGCATTGAATATAACCATTCAAGATATTTTAAGTAGGTACAAGAGAATGCAAGGCTTTGATGTTTTGTGGCTTCCTGGTGAGGACCATGCAGGTATAGCAACGCAAACTGCAGTCGAAAAGTATCTGGCAACTCAGGGAAAGAGTAAGCATGATTATACAAGAGATGAATTTCTTGAGATTGTTTGGGACTGGGCAAATAAATATAGAAATGAGATCAAGAAACAAATTATGTCAATAGGTGCTTCTGTAGATTGGACAAGAGAAAGGTTTACACTTGATGAAGGACTTTCAAAAGCTGTTCGAAAAGTCTTTGTTGAGCTTTACAAAAAGGGACTTATATACAAAGGAAAATATATAGTTAATTGGTGTCACAGGTGTGGAACTGTGCTCTCTGACGAAGAAGTAGATTATCATGAAGAAGAGGGCGCACTTTATCACATTAAGTACCCAATTAAAGGTGAAGACGATTATCTAATAATCGCTACTACTCGACCAGAGACGATGTTAGGAGATACCGCCGTAGCAGTTCATCCAAGTGATGAAAGGTACAAGAAATATGTTGGTAAAACAGCCATATTGCCATTAGTTGGTAGAGAAATACCTGTAATAGCAGATAATTATGTTGATCCATCGTTTGGAACTGGTGCGCTTAAAGTAACTCCGGCACACGATCCTAACGATTATCTTATAGGTCAAAGACATGGGCTGGCGTTTGTTGAAATATTCGATGAGAATATTGTAATCAACGAAAACGGAGGAAAGTTCAAGGGGTTAAAAGCAGAAGAAGCGAGGAAGGCAGTTGTAGAAGAACTTGAAGCTCAAGGTTATCTGGTCAAGATAGAAAAATTGAAACACTCGGTTGGTAGATGTTACCGATGTGATACGATTGTTGAACCAAGATTGATGGATCAGTGGTTCGTTAGCATGAAGCCATTGGCTAAGAGAGCTATTGAAGCTGTTGAGAATGGTGAAGTAAGATTCGTTCCGGAAAGATGGAAAAAGGTTTATCTCAACTGGATGTACGAAATCAGAGATTGGTGTATAAGTAGACAACTCTGGTGGGGACACAGAATACCTGTATGGCAATGTCAAGATTGCGGACATTACAACGTTTCGGAAGATGAACCAAAAGTTTGTGAAAAATGTGGTAGGACTAATTTGAAGCAAGATGAGGATGTACTCGATACTTGGTTCAGTTCAGCACTATGGCCATTTAGTACAATGGGATGGCCTGAAGAAACACATGATTTGAAACGTTACTATCCAACAGATGTTTTGGTCACTGGTTTTGATATTATCTTCTTCTGGGTTGCCAGAATGATAATGTCAGGCTATGAGTTTATGAAAGATAAACCGTTTAGTGAAGTTTACATACATCAGCTCGTCAGAGATAAGTTCGGTAGAAAGATGAGTAAATCACTGGGAAATGGTATCGATCCACTTGAAGTTATCGATGAATATGGTGCCGATCCGATGAGATTCACTCTGGCAATGCTTGCAGCCCAAGGAAGAGATTTGAAACTTGACGTGAGATTCTTTGATACATACAAAAAGTTTGCTAACAAGATATGGAACGCCACCAGGTTCGTTCTCATGAATCTCGAAGATTTCGAGGAGATAGAAATTAAAAAAGAAGACTTAAAACTTGCTGATAAATGGATACTTTCAAGACTACAAAAAACTATTAGAAGGGTCACAGAAGCACTCGATGGTTACGACTTTAATATAGCTGCTGGAGAGATCTACAACTTCTTCTGGGATGAACTTTGTGATTGGTATATAGAAGCTGTAAAGAATAGGCTAAAGTCCGATGATAGAAAAATTGTACAGAACGTCCTTGTATACGTACTTGATATGAGTTTGAGACTACTGCATCCATTCATGCCATTCTTAACGGAAGAACTCTGGACAAAGCTTCCAACAGCCGGCGAATCGATTGTAATTGCTGAATGGCCCAAAGTAAAGGATGTTTTTCTCGATGAAGCGTCAGAAAAAAGATTTGAAGAGCTCATGTCAATTATTAGAGGTATTAGAAATGTCAGAGCAGAAGTTAACGTACCTCAGTCAACAAAAGTTGATATATATATCAAAGGTAAGTTAAATGACGAAGAACAAGACTATGTTAAATTCCTTGGAAATGTATCAAATATTGAATTTGTTAATGCACGACCACAACTTTGCGCAACCGCATATGTTTCCCTTGCTATTGAAGCCTATGTATCACTTGGCACTTTGATCGATGTATCTTCAGAAGTCCAAAGACTTAAGAAGAAAGTTGAGAAATTAAGAATAGATCTCGAAAAATTTGCAAAGAAACTTGAGGATGAAAATTTCCTGAAAAACGCTCCGGAAGATATTGTTGAGGAAACAAGAGAAAAACAACGAACATTCTTAGAACAGATAGGTAGAATCGAGCAAATAATATCCGATTTGGAGGTTCACGGATGAACTTTCTTGAAATCCTGAAATACTTGTACTTTACCAGGCCATATAACACTATGAAACTTGGGCTTTTTAGGATTGAAGGTTTACTCTCCAGAATGGGTAATCCCCATTCTGGAGCTAAGTATTTTCACATAACCGGTTCTAACGGAAAAGGTAGTGTAACAACGTTTTTGGAATACTTAACATACAGTCATGGATATTCTGTTACTGGTTTCTACTCCCCACATCTGTCTACAATTCTTGAACGCTTTCACTACAATACGCAAAATATATCAGAGGAAAAGTTTGTTGAAGCTGCACTACAAGTTAAGAAAATTGCAGAAGACATGGATAGACTTGGAGAAGAATTTGCTCCAAGCTTTTTTGAATACATGACAGCAATGTACTTCTATATTACGAACTCTCTTAAAGTAGACTATGGGAGCGTCGAAGTTGGATTGGGTGGCAGATTTGACTCGACAAATGTTATCATTCCTGAAGTTTCAGTAATTACGACAGTCTCATTGGAGCACACAAACGTCCTTGGCAATTCTGTAGAGGAAATTGCATTTGAAAAGGCTGGAATAATAAAAGAAAATAGACCCGTTGTTTTGGGTCTAATGCCCATTTCGGCAAGTGAAGTGATAAGAGATGTAGCTAAAAGATTTAATGCAAAAGTGTATGAATTTGGAAAAGATTTTACTGTTGAACCTGTCAGTTACGCCTTTAATGAAAACATATACAATTATTATGGTGAGTCGACTATAAAGAATATTAAAGTCAAGCTCAATGGTACACACCAACTTTATAATATAGGTATTGCTTTAAAGACATATGAATTAACGAATAAACTTAATGAGGAAAATGTTAAGAATGCCTTTGAAAACGCGTTCATACCTGGACGATTTGAAATGGTGGATGGTATTATTCTTGATGGTTCACACAATCCTCAGGCCGCAGAGAATTTTGCCAAAAATATTGATTTATACTTTTCTGGAAAGAAAAAAGCCGCTGTGTTTGGTATAGTAGACGACAAGGATAAAGATGCTGTTTTAAAAGCGATTGCTCCAAAATTTGATACTATAATAGTCACCAGACCACCATCAAAGAGAGCTGTAAAAATTGAAGAGACGTTTGAGATAGCTAAACGATACTGTAAGCAGGTCATACTCGAACCGGATATAATAAATGCAGTAAACATGCTAAAGAACACAGATTGTGATATTCGTTTTGCAACAGGCTCTTTTTACCTTGTAGGATACATAAGGGACTATCTGATAAACGGAAAAGTAAATGAAGAACTGAAATTAGGAGGTGCGTAGGTGTTGGAAAAGAATAAAATAACGAAAGACTTACTTTTACTCAAAGAGTTAATGGCTTTACTCGAAAAAAAGGAAGCAATCGAGCCCGTCATCTTAGATATGAGTAAGACAAGGCTTTTAACAGATTATTTTATTATTTGTACTGCAAATAGTAACATTCATATGAAAAGTTTACGCGACGATATTGTTGATTTTTTCAATGAAAAGGGTAAAGAAATAATATATTTTGACCGGGGTGAAGGATATGATTGGTTATTAATTGATGCAGGTGATATTGTAGTGCACATCTTCAGTAAGACCGCTAGAGATTTTTACGATATAGAACACTTATGGCTTGATGCTGAAAGGGTTGTTTTTTGATGGTATTGAAAAATGCAAAGGTTTTCTTGAACTACAAGCTGGAAAAAAATGATATACGCATAGAAAGTGGAAAAATAAAGGAAATATGCAAGGATATTAGACCTAAGGAAAACGAGGAAGTAATTGATCTAAGTGGTAAGATAATAACTCCTGGCTTTGTTAATACACACACACATGTTGCAATGTCACTTCTGAGAGGTTATGCAGAAGACTTATCCTTCAACGACTGGCTTTTTAATAGAATACTCCCTGCTGAAGATAGGATTTCCCCAGAAGCTGCGTATTATGGTGCTCTTGTTTCAATGATGGAAATGGCATCGCATGGTATCGTTGCTTTCTGCGACATGTATTTCCACGAAGATATGGTCGCCAAGGCTGTTGCTGATTTCGGAATGAAAGCGCTTCTGACACGAGGGCTTGTTGACAAAAATGGAGATGATAACGGTAGGTTAGAGGAAAATATAAGACTTTTTGAGAAATGGCATGGGTATGATGAGAGAATATTTGTAGGTCTTGGACCACATGCGCCGTACAGTTGTTCAAAACAATATCTTTCAAAGGTATTAGATGTTGCTAAATCAAATGATATGGTTGTTACTATGCACTTTTTTGAGAATTTCTGGGAATACGAAAGATACACACCGAAAGAGATTATTGAGCTTGGGTTTGATAAAGTACATTTCATTCCCGTTCATTGCACTCAACTTCAAAGTGATGACCTTGAACTGCTGAAAGATTCGTATATATCAATAAACACGGTTAGCAATATGAAACTTGGAAATGGAATCCCTCCAATTATGGACATGATTACTAAAGATTTGAAAATTACAATTGGAACTGATGGACCTGCAAGTAATAATTCACAGAATATCTTTTTCGATTTGCGAGTCTCTATATTGACCCAAAAACAGAAGAATCCAAAGAACTTTACAATTCACCAAGCATTTGACAGTGTAACTAAGACCGGATACGAAGCGCTTAGAATCGATGGTGGAGAGATTGCAGTAGGAAAATATGCAGATTTTGTCGTATTTGACGAAGAACATATACAACTTCAACCAGCCGATAATTTTCTTGAAAATCTGTTGCATACCTATACAGATAAGGTATATGCCACGATGGTCAATGGAAAATTCATTTACATTGATGGCAGATTTCCAACTATCGACGTTAAGGAGGTGCTATCCAAATTTACGACTTTCTCCAAGATGGTTACAGGTACAGGAAACTGAGTGTGGAATTGAAAAAAAAATATGGCGAAAAGGTCCAGAGGTTACCACTCAATGCAGGTTTCACGTGTCCTAATAGAGAAAATGGAAAGCCCGGTTGTCTCTTTTGTGATGAAACAGGAAGTGGATTCACAACTTTCGGAAATTTGACAATCAAAGAGCAACTTGAAAAGATGAAGGAAAAATACAGAAAGAAAGGTATAAGAAAGTTTATTTCGTACTTTCAAAATTACACTAATACGTATGCACCTACTGATGTCCTAAGGAAAATATATACAGAAGCTATTGACGAAGATATTGTACAGCTTGATATTGCCACAAGACCTGATTGCATAGATAAAGAAATTCTTGAAATGGTAGACAAAATACGTAAGGATTACAAAATTGAAGTTTCTTTTGATATCGGTCTACAGAGTGCAAATTATCACACGTTGGTAAAAATAAATAGAGGACACACCTTAGCTGAATACATATACGCTGTAAATCTTTTAAGAGAGTATCGATTTGAAGTTGTTTCACATATCATACTGAATTTACCTGGTGATAATATGCTCGATGTTATAGAGGGTGCAAAGATATTATCCGCTCTCAATGTAGATGGTGTTAAGATTCATTCACTTTACATTGTTGATGGCTCGATATTTGGAGAGATGTACAAATCAGGAAAACTCGAAGTAGGAACTCTCGAGAATTACGTAGAACGCACAGTGACTTTTCTTGAAAACCTTTCACCAAGAATAGTCATCCACAGACTGGTTGCTGATCCACCTTTGGAAGGAACTATATTTGGAAATTGGGGCAAAACTAAGACAGAGATTGTTCATTTAATTGAAAAAAGATTGGCTGAAAGAAATACCTATCAAGGTAAGAAGGCAAGGATTATATGATCAAACAAATAATAGCTAAGTGATTCTTGAAGATAATTTTTGCGTAATAAAAAAAGCTTTTTGCTATAGACATTTTGATAATCATCAATCATCAATAAAAACGGGTCGTCCATTTTGGACGACCCGTTAAATATTACGTTCTTCGAAAGATTATTGTTGTTTGTAGACAGTGTAGAAGTCCATACCGGGTCTCATTGGGTTGTCGAACCAACCTTTGACCCATGTTCTCTGTACACGTACTCCAACTGGTTGGTAAACTGGAACGCTTATACAGTTATCGATGACGAATTTTTGAATCTGGAAGTAAAGCTTTCCTCTGACTTCTGGATCTGTTTCTGATGCTGCCTGTTCAATAAGTTGGTCAAGGCTCTTTCCACCAAGTTCTTTTCTTGGCGTGCTAACGAACTTTCTGAAGTTCTCACCCTGTCTTCCTGAGTAGTCACCAGCGCTGTGGTAATATGTAAAGATAAAGTTATCTGGGTCTGGATAGTCAGCAAGCCATCCAAGGATAAAGACTGGGAGTTCACCGCGTTTTGTTGCATCAAGGAATGTTGGCCACTGGAGTGGTTGTACATCTATCTTAACCTTTCCAGGTGCTGCCATTTCCATGTACATCTTTATCATTTCAGCAACTCTTTGTCTTGCGGTGTTACCTTGGTTATATGCTACGCTGAATTTGATTCCTTTCTTTAAAACTTCTCCATTCCATGCAAGTTTCAGGTTTTTCTGAACTTCCTGAACGTTGAATTTATAAAGTGGAAGTGATGGAGAGAATCCAAGTAATCCTTCTGGAAGAGCTGTTGGTATTCTCTTACCAAAACCTTTGAGAACATCTCTTATAAGTGCATCATAGTTAATTGCAGCAGCAACTGCTTTTCTTGCATATACGTTATTAAAGAAGTCAAGCGGTATACCGTTTCCATCGAATTTTCCGCTTCCTACGTATTTACTCTGTGGGTTGATGGACCAGTTGAATCCAACAACTGTAACGGAAAGTGTTGGGATGTTTTCGATGATTTGAATGTCTTTGTTACCCCTGAGCTGATCAAGGTATTCAAGCACTACTGCTATAGAATCTGCATCGCCTTTTTCAAGCATTGCTTTTCTTGTTGACCATTCATCTATACCCCATATTACAACCTTCTTGATCTTTGCAGGTTCTCTCCAATAGTTCTCATTTGCGACAAGCGTAACTTTTTGTTGTTTCCTATCCCATTCTACAAACTTGTATGGACCGGTACCCATTGCCCATGCATAGAGTGGTGATTTTTCCTTTTGCATATCTTTGTATTTCCACCATGTTTCTGCTTTACCATCCCAGAGACCAAGCTTTACACATGTCTCCTTATCAAGTACTGCTGCCCAGTGTGCGCTTTGTGCAATTATATTGAGGAATGGAGCGTATGGTCTCTTAAGTTTGATTACAACGTTGTCACCTTGAACTTCTATTGCTGGGTCAACAACTTGTTTGTAGAAATCGATAAGTTTTTGTTTGTACTCTGCTTTTGGTTCTCCGTTTTTATCATATATTTCGTCAACAGACTTTCCAACAAATTCTTCAAGTGCCTCATCTCTTGAGTGGACACCGAAAATAGCATACCAAAGCATCCACATTGGACCGCCGTCTGGGTCGTAGAGAAGACCTCGTTCGAATGAGTATTCAACATCTTCTGGTGTCAGCGGATTACCATTGTGGAACTTTACGCCTTTTCTGATTGGAAATACATATGTCTTCCCACCGTCTTTAATGAGTCCGTTCTTGACTGTCGGAACTTCCGTTGCAAGCCTTGGCTCAAATTCACTAACACTTCTGCCTTTATAGGCAATAAGGTTTTCATAAACGTTGTAAAGAACCTCACCGCTTGCTGTGTCATAAGCAAGGTGTGGATCAAGTGTGTCAGGTTCACCGATAGTTGCCTCAACATAGACCGTAGGATCAAAAGCGGCAAGCGCTAAGACTGCAACAAAAAGACTTACTAAAACTACCAACCACTTCTTCACAAAAATCCCCCCTTCAAAAGGATGTGATGAGAGATGACTTGAACCTTGGTTTGGTTCATTAGTATTATATCACATATTTCAGAAAAGTTGCAATTGTTACTTTGAGATTTATTTATAGAATTCAACAATGAAATGACAATCCCGTAGTTCATATTTAGTACTTTTGTTATAACTCAACATATCTCAGTTTTCTTTCTATTCTTTCCACATGGTTAGAAAATACACTTTTATTTATTGCAATACCTGTTGACTAACCAGATTATATTTGGTATAATATAAGAGCAGTTATAAATTTATACAAGGAGATGATAGTATGTTGGAAAGAGGTTCAAAAGCTATTGACTTCGAATTGGTGGATCACGAATTGAACAAAGTCCGGTTATCAAACTTTGGTGGAAAGATCGTTCTTGTCTTTTATCCTGGTGCTTTTACGAGCGTATGTGAGAAAGAGCTCTGTACCTTTAGGGACATCATTGCAAAATTCAACAATCTGAATGCAACGGTGCTTGGAATAAGCGTTGATAGTCCATTTGCTAATAAAGCATTTGCAGAGAAAAATCGCATTAATTTTAAGCTTCTTTCAGACTTTGGCGGATTAGTTTCAAAACAATACGGTGGTGTACATGAAGATTTCATAGGAATTGCCAATTACACGGTCTCAAAACGTGCTGTTTTTGTTGTTGAAAATGGTATAATATTATATGCTTGGGTTACGGAAGATCCCAGAGTAGAACCGCCTTACGAAGAAATTGAAAAAGTACTTTGACATTTGATAATAGTTAAAAGGAGGGGTTATTACATGAGCGAAAAAGTTTTTAAAGCACTTAATGAACAGGTCGGAAAGGAAATCTTCTCAGCCTATCTGTATCTCTCAATGGCAACTTATTTTGACGCTATTGATCTTCCAGGTTTTGCAAAATGGATGAAGGTTCAAGCAAGAGAAGAGTTTGGTCATGCGATGAAGATCTATGAATTCTTGTATGAAAGAGGAGCCAGAGTAGAACTTCCAGCCATTGAGAAACCAAAGAGCACCTGGAAGAGTCCATTAGAAGCACTTGAAGCAACATTAGAACATGAGAAGTTCATAACTAAGAGCATAAATAGCATATTCGAACTTGCTAAGAAGGAAAAAGACTATCCAACAGAGCAGTTCTTAGCCTGGTTTATAAAAGAACAAGTAGAAGAAGAAGCTCAAACCGATTTGATTGTAAGAAAACTTAATAAATTACAGGATTCACCAATGGGTCTCTACATGATTGACAGAGAATTGGGAAGTAGAGAGTAAAAGAGTTATTGAAAAATGCAAACCCAGGCGTAGTAATACGCCTGGGCTATTTTTTGATTTATTTAGCTCTTTAACATCTATCTTCTGTATTTGAAGTATTTCATATCTGGCATAGATTTTCGGTTTTGTGTTATAAATGCTATTTTCTGTGCTACGTGTTGTGCTGGCAGCATATATGTCTTACCATCTATTGTGATACTTTCTTTCAGCTCAAATGTCTTCTTAAAACCGGTTATCTTTGCCTCGTCACCTTCTTTGAGATTTTTCCAAAACGGTATAAGTGCTGCTGGTATTGTTAAGTCTTTACCTTGCTCGTCTACAAGAACAACGTTTACGTAATTTCTTCCTATCTCAATTTTCTTAACTTTTACGCTAATTTCAACTTTCTCAGCGTCTTCTGGTAGTCTCTTTTTTAAAATAACTTTATAACCATCTGCTTCAAGACTAATTGGTATAAATGCTGTTACTTTTGTACCCTTGACAGAAACCTTTGTTCCACTCTTCAAGAGTGAAATCAGCTGACCTACTGCTGGAACTTTTAACTCTCCAGAGTCAGTCGTTACAAGTGTATATCCAAATCCTCTCGGGCTTACAACTACTTCCTTTACAGTTCCTGAAACTTCAAAAGGAGTTTTTTCCAGAATAAAGTAACTAAGCAGAGTGTTCTGGTTCGTTTGAATTCCAGCAAATATGAGGATGTTCACTATAAATAAAACTGTGAGCACTATGTTTTTTCTCATATAACCCACCTCCTAAATGAAATGTAGGATTAGTATCTCCAAGATTATTCTAACGGGGAAAGCTTAAAAATTCCTTAGAATTTATAATTCTAAGGTTTTTTAGAACTACTTTTTTAATTTTTGGGAATAATAGTGTGAAAGCCTAACAGGTTCAGGAAGCTTGTAACCATTTAGGAGAGCTTTTACAACCAGGAGGGAAGAATTGACATCTGTTCTATGACCAGGGGAGACAATTATTGGCTTTGCATGTGTTTTCGATAGCAAACAGTAACCTATTTTTTCACCATTTTGACTCACTAATTCAGTTGCTTGACCAACCATTTTTGGATTATTGCACTGTCCGTACAATATGCCCTTTGCTACACCTATTGTTGGAATATCAAGTATCACACCAACATGGCTTGCAATCCCTAAGCGACGTGGATGTGCGATTCCTTGACCGTCAAAGAGAACTATATCCGGCATAATTTTTAGTTTTTCAAAGCATTTTAAAACCACGGGTGCTTCACGAAATGCAAGGAATCCTGGAATGTATGGGAATGTTACTAACTGCCTGTCCCAAACAACTTCAAGTAGTTCAAAATTCTTGTTAATTACTACTACAATTCCTAAAGCTTCTTCTCCAATATAACTAACATCTACACCCGCAAATAACGAAGCCTGTGAAAAATCAAACGGACATAAAATTAGCTTTTTTGATAACTCCATCTGAATCTGTTCTGCTTCTCTTATGGTATTTGGTTGTTTCCAATCTGCAAAGGACATTACAAGCCTCTAATCTCCCAAACTGAGTGTTTAAATCTACATGATTTTCAATAAGAATAGGGCATATAAATTTGAGAGTACAAGACTTATTATGACGGTAACAAAACCGTACTTCATGAAATTCCCAAAAGACATTTCTCTTCCTTTGTGTTTCTTCAAAAGTGTTAGCCCCACAACATTTGCGGATGCACCTACAGGTGTAAGGTTACCACCTAAACAAACTCCTAAGGATAGTGCATACCATAATGGTGTGATGTTTGTAAACTGTGGGTTGATAATTGGCAGCCCTTTTATAACAGGTATCATCGTTGCTGCGAATGGTATGTTATCAACAAATCCCGAGATTATTCCCGAAGCCCATACTATTACGGAAGTTAACACTACCATCGAGCCTGAGGAAATTCTAACGAGAAGGTTTGCAATATCCTTCATTATTCCAACATGTTCCATTGCACCTGTGATTACAAATAATCCGAGGAAGAAAAAGATTACCTCCCACTCGACCTTTTCCAAAAACGGAGTGATTTCATTAGGCTCGAATAATAGTAAGCCAAAAAATCCTGCAATTAAACCGATTATCGAACTTTCCAATTTGAGCTGTTTTTGTAGCAAGAACAGAACTATAATGAAGAACATAAACAGAGCAGATATTATGAACCTTCTTCGATTTTTTACAACCTTAGTTTCGTCAAGGCCTTCCAAAAACTCCTTGCTGACAGACTTTCCAAATTCGTTTTTAAACATGATTAGTAAAGCAAAATCAACCACAAGGATTATAAATACGTTTATGGGTACCATATACTTTGCAAAAACTGAGAATGGAATTCTTGCAGCTGATGTAATTAGGATGTTTGGAGGGTCTCCAATTGGAGTCATAGTACCACCAATATTCGAAGCAAATATTTCACCAAGTACAAAAGGGACCGAATCAACGTTAAGTATATCACTTATTGCAAAAGTTACAGGTATAAATATAAGAACGGTTGTAACATTATCAATAAATGCGGAAATAAAACCAACAACAAATGTCAAAGCAAAAAACAGCTTTGGCATGCTTGTTCCAGAAATTTTTACAGTCTTTATAGCAATGTACTCAAATATTCCAGAAGTCTCCATGACTCGAACAAAAATCATCATTCCTATTAAAAAAAGGAGCGTATTAATATCTATTGATTCCTTGAAACCCTCATATGGATCTGGAAAAACTTTTATAATTAGCAAAGCCAAGCCACCAACCATCGCAGCAATAGTTTTGTTAAGTTTTCCAGTTATAACAAAATAAAGAACGAGTGTAAATACCGCGGCCACTACAAACTTCATATGCATTCACCTTCCGTTATAACTTAATTATATACCAATGAAAAGATATACAAAACAACGCTTGAGATTATACCACTCATTACTACTGGTTTCAACATATTCTTGGTAAACTCTATGAAATTTAATTTTTCATTTTTTAAGTTTTTCAAAAGATTGTTACCAACTATATTACACATTGATGCAACTGGGGTAAGATTTCCGCCTATACCAACACCTAACACTAACGCCCAATACAGAGAATTAGGACGTCCCATAGAAACAAGTTTTTGAATAACCGAAAGATATAAAAGAGTAACGGGAAGCGAACTAAAGAAACCACTCAAAAAAATCGCTGACCAAAGCACTATGAGAATAAGGACTGAATCGGTAGATATTCTGGATAAAATAGTAACTACAGGTTCAAACAATCGAAGCTGCTCGAGCGAGAAGTTTAGGAAATAAAGCCCCATTATGAGAACTAATGTATCCCAATCTATATCCAAAACAATTGACTGAACGTCTCTGTTTTCAAAGAATAGAATCAGCATTCCACCAAGCATTGTAATAATACCAAGCTCGATACCAAGTTGTTCATGAAAAATCATCAAGCATACAATTACTAAAAAAAAGAGAAAATATTGCTTCCATCCTTTGTTCTTCAAGTCTTCAGTAACATCATTTGTTTCGAAAACAAGGTTTACTGACTTATCTCTAAGACTACGTTTCAACAATAGCAGCTGAGAAACAAGTACTAAAATACCTATGGGCATTAGATGTAATAGGAATGAACTAAAAGTTTGATGAGAAACACTATATATAATAATATTTGGTGGATCACCAATTGCTGTAGTCATTCCTCCAAGATTTGAAAAGAGAACAGCATTAATTAATAGTGGTTTCGAATCTACTTGCATAGTATCGGCAATATAGAATAATATCGGTATAAATATAAGTATCGTTGTCACGTTATCTAAAAAACCTGATAAGAAGAAAATAGATATGTTTATTAAAAAGACTGCTCGTAACATATTTCCATTGCTGAGTTTTATAATGATCTTGGATATTTCTGTAAAGACTCCTCTTTCTTTTAGAACAGATATGATAATCATCATACCTGTAAGTATAAAAATTGTGTTAAAGTCAATAATCGTTGAAAGGTTTGAAAAATTGAAATGGCTTGTGACTAAAACAGCCGTGATACCGAAAAGAACAGTTGTTACTGAAGAGATCTGTGGTTCAAAGATTATATACAGATAAGCAGTTATATACAAAAACAATGTGACTATTTTCAATTCTTCTGCTCCTCCGATCCTTCCCTTAGTATAATTAATTTTTCAACAAGAATTTTAGTTTCTTTTTCAGTAATCTTTTCTATTGTATCAAATTCTGAAAAATCTTTTTGCAGCTCTTCATATAGTGATGCTTCAATCTTGTCTGCATCTGTCCATTCTTCGCTAAGGAGTTTTAGCTTGGAAAGCATCTCAGATTCCATACTTTCTAACTCAACTTGTGAGATAACTTCGTTTTCGCTTCTCTCTTCTTTTTTAATATCCTCAGATTCTTTTCCAAGGTCCGCTATCAACTCCTTGGTTTCACCAAGTATATCTTCTACAAGTTTTTCCCTTTCATTTTCTATTAACTCTTCGTTCTTTCCTTCAGAAGGTATTTCAATACCACTTTCTGAGATGTTATTTTGAATACCTTCTTCAACCTTTGATTTCTCAACACTTTCTGTTTCTGTGCCAACTGAAAGTTGTTCGAATATATCTTTGAAAACATCAATCTCACTGTTAAGTAATTGCTCAAAATCAACAATCTTTGCATCTTTTGGTATAAGATTCCATTCTTCTGGCAGCTCTTCAGATACAGTGATTCCTTCCTCTTTTACATTACTAACAATATTTACGGATTGGGCAGTCTCTTCTGAAGGTTTAGCAGGTAATTCTATGACTCTCTTTCTCAGCTTGTAGACCCTGAATTCAGCAAAGAATAGGAATGAGAAAGTTACTACGAAAACTAAGAATATTATTAGAAAGGAACTTGTACCCTTTTTCTTAGTTTCAACTGGTATTTCTGTTCCAGTTGGAATTTCTGAAGGTTTATACTGAGAAATCCACTTTTTCCATTCATCTTGTTGTTTCCGTTGTGATATTGAATTAAGCAGAGCATCGACAAGGTCATTATTATAACCAGACAGATAGCTTCTTGCTTTGTCATACTCACCTATCATATAAGCTGAAATTCCCATTTTAAACTTCAACTGGGAATCGTATCCTTCTATAGCAGGATCCATAGATATCGATAATTCGTAATTTCTTAACGCGGTACTATAATCGCCAGACTTATATGAAAGCTCGCCAGCCGAATAATATTCTATAGCTTTTTGAGATATTCCAAATGAATAGGCACTGAGAATCAGTAATAAGACAGTACACACTAAATAGAAAGCTCTGTTCACTTTGTGCATGCACCTCTTAGCCATTTAACATCGGTCAAACACTCTTTTGTGCGTCTATTAATGCAAGAAATTCTGTATTTGATTTTGTATCCCTCATCTTATTCAAAAGCAACTTTAAACCATCTTCTTCAGACATTGAATCGAGCATTCTTCTTAAAAGCCATACTTTTTTCAAGGTATTTTGCTCAATAAGTAATTCTTCTCGTCTTGTACCGGAAAGGGCTACATTGATTGCTGGGAAGATTCTCTTGTTAGCAAGTTGTCTTGATAAAACAAGTTCCATATTACCGGTTCCTTTGAATTCTTCAAAGATAACTTCATCCATCTTTGATCCAGTTTCAACAAGTGCTGTAGCAATTATTGTAAAACTCCCACCTTCGCGCGTATTTCTGGCAGCTCCAAAAAATTGTTTAGGTTTATGGAGGGCAGCTGGGTCAACACCACCGGTTAAAAGTTTTCCACTTGGTGGGACTGTAACATTGTAGACCCTCGCAAGCCTTGTGAGACTATCGAGTAAGACAACAACGTGATTACCGTATTCAACAAGTCTCTTACACATTTCAAGAGTTAGTTCAGCAATCTTGATTTGCTTTTCAGATGGCATATCAAACGGTGCGGCTATAACTTTTGCATCAACGGACTCTTTTATGTCCGTTACTTCTTCCGGGCGTTCGTCTATCAATAGCACTATCCTTATTGTATCTGGGTGATTTTCTGCAATTCCGTTTGCAATTTCTTTTAGTATCGTCGTCTTTCCCGCTTTTGGTGGAGCAACGATCATACCGCGTTGACCTTTACCTATCGGTGAGAATATGTCGATAAGTCTTGTTGAATATACATCTGATCTTGTTTCAAGCACATACCTTTCCCTTGGGTAGTCAGGAGTCAAGTTTTCAAAATTGACCCTTTCGTTAGCAAATTCCGGTGGTTTGTAATTTATTGCTTCGATTTTAATCATTGCATTAAAACGTTCCCCCTCTTTTGGAGGACGTATTACTCCAGATACTATATCACCTGTATTAAGGTTAAATTTGCGTATTTGGGACTGAGAAACATATATGTCTTTTGGACCCGATAACATTGTTTCCAAGCTCCTTAAGAAACCGTAGCCATCTGGTGCTATTTCAAGTACGCCCTCACCAAAGAAATAACCTTCAGCTTTTGCTTTTGCTTCAAGGATTTCGAATATTAAATCCTGTTTTCTCATACTCGTATATCGTGGTATATCATATTTCCTTGCTAATTCATAAAGTTCTTTCATATTCATTTCTTCAAGTTGTTTCATGCTTATTCCTTCACTCAAGCTTTTAGCACCTCCAGATTTTCAAGAAATCCAACATATATCCAATACATAATTTTTGCAAGGTCAGGTCTCAAGATTAATTTATTTTGTCCTGAAAAGCCTATCTCCTGCGTCGCCAAGACCTGGTAAAATGTAGCCATGATCGTTCAACTGTCTATCAAGTGATGCGGTATAAATATCCACATTTGGATGAGCTTCTTGGACAGCTTTCACACCTTCGGGTGAAGATATAAGAGAAATAAATGTAATCTGCTTCCCACCGAGTTCTTTTATTTTATTGATAGCATCGATAGCCGATACGCCTGTAGCAAGCATCGGATCAAGAAGAAAGATTTCACTTTTATCATGAAGTTTTGGTGTTTTAAAGTAGTAATCTACAGGTTTCAAAGTTTCTGGGTCCCTATATATACCAATGTGACCAACCGAGGCATTGGGAAGTAGTTCAAGAATTCCATCAACCATACCGAGTCCAGCTCTTAAAATAGGTATTATGACTACGTCTTTATCGTTAATATAATAACCTTTTGTTACTTCCAACGGCGTTTCAACTTCCATTTCGAAAACTTCAATGTGGCGTGTTGCTTCATAAGCTATTAGTAGTGTTATCTCTCTAAGCAATTCCCTAAATTCTTTCGGACCCGTTTCTTTTTTTCTCATTATTGTGAGCTTGTGTTTAATTAAAGGATGATCAACAACGTGTAACATTCTTATCCCTCCACACTTTGTAGTATACCAAGTTCTTTAAGTTGTTCTTCTATGTCGTATTGCATGAGTTTTGGAATTATAAGGTCAAGATTTCCGTCGATTACAGCTTGAAGATTGTAGATTGTGAGATTAATCCTGTGATCTGTAACTCTGTTCTGCGGGAAATTATACGTTCGTATTTTCTCACTTCGCTCACCGGTTCCAACCTGACTCTTTCTCTGTGAAGAAAGCTTTTCTTCTTGTTCTTTACGTGCGAGTTCATAAAGTTTTGCCCTTAAAACCATCATTGCCTTTTCTTTGTTCTGATGTTGTGACCTTTCTGATTGGCATGTTACTACTATCCCTGTTGGGATGTGTGTTATTCGAATTGCAGATTCTGTCTTGTTAACGTACTGACCACCTGCCCCGGAAGCCCTATAAGTATCGATTCTTATATCTTTTGGATCTATAAAAACATCGACATCTTTTATTTCAGGCAGCACAGCAACTGTTGCAGTTGAAGTGTGTATTCTTCCTCCAGATTCTGTTACTGGGATTCTCTGAACCCTGTGAACCCCTCTTTCGTATTTCATATATGTTCCACTATTCTTTCCTTTTATTCTAACAATTACTTCTTTATAACCCCCGAGGTCAGATTTACTCTCATCGAGTATTTCTGCATCCCATCCTTTCGACTCTGCATATCTCAAATACATCCTTAATAAATCACCTGCAAAAAGCGCAGCTTCCTCACCACCTGTGCCTGCCCTTATTTCAAGAAATACATTTCTATCTCTAAATTCATCTTCAGGAAGCAAGAGTGCCAATATTTCATTTGATAGCTTCTCTATTTCTTTATCAATTCTTTCTATCTCCTGCTCACTACCAGGCTCTTCTCTCCACAATTCTTTCTCATCTAATAAATTAAAGTATTCGTTTATCTTTTCGTCTATTTCTTTGAAATTTGTGAATTCTGAAGACAATCTAATCATGTCTTTCAGTTCAAGATTTTCCGTTAACTTCTTTTCCAGTTCATTTAGTGTTTCTCTAACCCATATCCTTATGTTTTCCATCAAATTCCTGTCCATCCTATCTTCTTGGCCACCTCCTCGGGATTACGCGAGTATCCCATTACAGTCTCCTTGGAAATTTCATTTGCAAAATACGCTTTCAATAGAGCATCGTCAAAGAGCACATTACCAAGTTTTTGAGCAGTCTGCATTATACTTTCTATTTGATGTATCTTTCCTTCCCTAATTAAGTTCTTCACGGCGCTGTTTGCAATCATTATCTCAGCAATCGGCATAAGTCCTACAGTTTTCCTTGGTACAAGTCGCTGGTAAATAACACCAATAAGCGTATTTGCAAGCTGCAAAGAAACTTGTTTTTGCTGATGGGCTGGGAAAACATCAACTATCCTTTCAGGTGCAGTTGCAGCCGAGTTTGTATGTAGAGTTCCAAAGACCAAGTGACCAGTCTCCGCAGCAGTTAAGGCAAGAGAAATAGTTTCTAAATCTCTCATTTCACCAACAAGTATTATATCCGGGTCCTGTCGCAACGCATATTTCAACCCATCAGCAAAAGATTCTGTATCTCTTCCTACTTCTCTTTGATGAATAAGCGAATTCTTATCTTCGAAAACATATTCAATTGGATCCTCAATTGTTATTATGTGGTAAGCATATTTTGAGTTAATATAATCGATCATTGCGGCAAGAGTAGTCGATTTACCACTTCCTGTAGGTCCGGTAACTATGATCAGTCCCGTATCCCTTTCACAGAATTCTCGAAGTGTTCCTGGCAATCCCAACTCCTCAAGTGTTCTAATTTTCTTCGTAATTATTCTAAGAGCGAGAGCAGGATTTCCACGCTCATAATATAGATTAGCCCTAATCCTTACATCTTGGTACCCAAAAGAAAAATCAATTTCTCTCCCTTCAGTCATAACGTCATGTTCAGCCAATATATTTGCAACCACTTCTCTTAATTCACTTGCAGTTACAGGTTGGAAACCTTGCATCTTCGTCAAAAAACCATCAACTCGGATGATTGGGGGGTTACCCACAGATATGTGAACATCAGTAGCACGTGCACCTTTAGCCTTGTTTATTATATCGTATATATCAAGCATACTCAGCGCCCCCTTTGTTTTCTCTTTACACCGATGCTATCGAAATTAATTTCCGAAAAGTAATTTTAACTTTTCCAACACTGGATCATGGTCATCATTAGCAATTTCAATTACAACATCTCTTTTCTTACCGGATTTGTTTTGGTACAAGAGTGCTATCTGTTCCCTTTTTTCTTTCAATATCTCATAGCTGAATTGTTTTGATTTATCAAAAACAATTCGTATGACATCATCTAACTCATAGACATGCGCAAGTGAAAGACCAACAAAAATAGATAAATCGCCATTAAATTTGAGTTCTTCAAGTATTTCCTTAGTTACTAACCTTTCAGATTGATTCATCTCAACCACATTAGAAAAGTCTTTACTTTGGTCTATGGAATTTGTGGAAAAAGTACTTCTCGTTTCAGTTGTCTTCTTTTCAAAGATTTGTTCACTATAGATTTCTGTCATGCTACTATCAGTTTTGGTTGAGCTTAGCGTATCTATAACTTTCTCGTTTTCGTTCTTAGCATCGTTAGAATCTTTTTCTAATCTATTATTCCTTAGAGAAACATCTATTGTGTTCAGTGATAATACTAAGTTAAGGAATAACACTTTGCTGATTAAAAGTTTCTCTTCGGCACTTCTTAGCTCTTTTTGGATTTTATAAATCTCGGATGCTATTCTTATTTCTCGAGTATCTTTACTTTCTATAGCTTTCTCAACAACCTGACTTAGGAAAGTATCAAAATCCCCTCTTTCTAAGTACACAGTGTCTAAGATTTTCTCAATTTCAGAAGAATCCCCCATAAGGATAGATTTCAGAAATTTAGAGACTACCTCGTCGCTTACAAGTCCCAAAGCTTCATTAACTGTTTCACCTGTTATCTCTCCTCCAGAATAACGCACGACTTGTTCCAGAATAGAAAGCGCATCTCTCATGCCACCTGACGCTTTCTTAATTATCTTTTCAAGTGCATCGTCACTTATATCGTATCCTTCTACTTTTGAGATTTCCTTCAATCTAATCATCATCTCGTCTTTTGATATGTTTCTAAATTCAAGAACGTGACAGCGAGAAATAATTGTGGGAGGAATTTTTTCCGGATTTGTAGTTGCGAGTATGAATACAACATGTTCAGGTGGTTCTTCTAAAGTCTTTAACAAAGCGTTGAAAGCTTCGCGTGTCAACATATGAACCTCATCGATAATGTAAACCTTGTATTTACCCATAACGGGGGCAAAATTCACACCGTCTCGTATTCTTCTAATTTCGTCGATACCTCTATTTGAAGCTGCATCAAGTTCTATAACGTCAAGATGAGAACTGCTATCAATAGCCTTGCACGATGAGCATTCGTTACAAGGTTCACCAAACTGATTATTCTCACAATTAAGAGACTTCGCCAAAATCCTTGCGGTTGTTGTTTTTCCTGTACCACGTGGTCCTGCAAATATGTAAGCATGGTTAATTTTTCGTTTTTCCAAAGCGTTTTTTAGAAGCCTCTTTATATGCTCCTGACCTACTATTTCAGAAAACTTACTTGGGCGATATTTTCTGTAAAGTGACTCCATGATTTCCACCTCTTGTGTTTCTCTTCTTGAAGATTCAAATCTAAGCCATCGTTTTCATGAAGAGCTCTTCAAATCTTGTATTCCTTTCGAATTATCTGAAGAATAACATCTATGGAATCTTCGGAAGGTTCGAGCCATGTGGCATTTTGGAATCTTCTTAGGTATATAATCTGACGTCGTGCGTAGTGTCGCGTATTTCTTTTTATAAGGTGAACTGCCATATCAAGGCTATAAACCCCATCAAGATAATCTATAATTTCTTTGTACCCTATAGTTTTCAAAGAATCAATTGCCCGACCATACTTATTAACTAACATCTTTACCTCATCAATCAATCCATGTTCAATCATCTTTTCAGCACGCTGATTGATTTTTTCGTATAGTTCTTCCCTTTTAGGATTTAAAACAATTAGTATGAAGTCACTATTCAAATTCTGTGTTTGAAGCTCCGATATTCTCTTACCTGTTTTTAAATAGACCTCCAATGCACGAATAGTTCTTTTAATATCTTGAGGGTGAATTCGAGAAGCCGCTTCTGGATCGAATTCTTCAAGCATCCTTCTCAATATGCCTGGTTCTTGTTCATTAAGTTTACTCAATTCTTTCCTTATGTTCTCATCTCTTGATACACCTTCAAAAAAGCCTTTCACTAATGCATCTATGTACAATCCAGTTCCACCAACATATATAGAAATATTACCTTTGTTCTTGATACTTTCCTCTATTTCTTTAGCCATCTTCTGATACAAAAAGGCATTAAAATAGTCACTTGGTTCAATTATGTCGATCATGTGATGCTTAACTAAGGACAATTGATAGGGATCCGGTTTGGCAGTTCCTATATCCATATATTTATATATCTGTCTTGAATCCATGGATATAACCTCTATCGGTAAATATTTGGCAAGCTTTACAGCAACATCTGTTTTTCCAGCTCCCGTCGGTCCAGAAATGATTATCCTTCTCACAATAATCCCTCAATTTCAGAATTTTATTTGGTTGATTATAGTAATTTTCCGTCCAATAAATGCTTGTTAGTATTTATTCCACGGTCATCTCTATATTGACATTGTTTGCTTTAACTTCGTCCTTTTCAGTATATACTATAGCATCTGATGCAGTCATCTTTATCTTATTCTTGTTGTCGTTAATTACAACAGAACCGAATAATCTCAGTTCTCCAGATTTCTTATAGTATTCAAATCTCTCCGCAACAACAAAGATACTGCCCTTTGTAATATTAACACCACCCTTTTTAGTACCAGTATAGACATCAGATTCCAAGTTAAAATCAAGCGTATCAGAAACTATTGTTATGTTTTCTTTACTTTTAGAATCTACCATATTAACAACTGAATTTATCAAAGTTCCTGTTCTTTGTTCAATATCATACGTCATTTTGTCAGCTACGGCTGTGCCACCATCGAAAGAAAAATCTGCCTTTACAGGCACCTCAACAACTTGCCATTTATCTCCAACCTTCTTTACATACATTTCGGAGGTTTTTATTGTTGTTTTTTCTTCTTCAATATTCGCAAAAACCTTTCCTTTGTAATAAATCTGATCCCCTTTTTGTTCAACATAATCTGTTGAAATCCTGATTGTCTTAGCCTTCTTCTGAGAAGTTGTTTGAGAAGTTGTTGTTGTTTGAGCTGTAAGTAAAACAGTCAAAAAGATGCCAATTGCCATAAGAACAACAATCCTAAGAACTTTTTTCATAATCTTCCCTCCAAATATATACAATCTTAGTTTTTAGAATTAAAATTCATCTTGGTTAGCTCTTTCCCAACAATATAGAATTTTCGAACAATGGATGCTATATCGTTTGAGTTTGAAAGTTCAACTCTAAGTACTGTCTGTGCATTTTTTGATGTAATCTCAATTATCTTAGAAGTTCTTGCACAGGTGGCCATGAGAAGATAGTCGGTGGCTTTCTGAGGTTTAAAAGGTTTCAACCAATCGATATATATTATAACATCTCCTTGCGGAATTCCAAAGACCCAGCTTAAAGAAAGATAAGAATCAATTGGAGTGAAAGCAAAGGGGTAAGGCAATGCCTTCATTAGAATTTCTTGAGAATTACCTGTTAGAATTTCATCTACGTTATTCGAGATATTGAAAGCGTGAACTTTGATATTATCTTCCTGAGTGATATCTACGCTCGGTATCCATTTTTGGACGAACTCTGAAAGTTTTTTTCTTGAGTCTTCTTTGTTTACTTTTTTCTGCAGTTTGTAAAGCAAAAATATACTCTTTGACATATCTTCAAGTGATGGTTTTGAAACTTCCTTGAACAATTTTAACGCATCATCCCACATATTGCAAATAATATTGTATGCGATTTGTTTATTTGATTTCCAAATAATAAGTGGAATACAAGAAAAGCCTGAGCAATGAAACTCCACATTTTCTATACTTTCTTCATCGAGTGCTTTTAAAAGTCCGTAAACTCCGAGATATTGAACCAAATCACCGCCTAAGGAAATCTTCAAACTCACTCTTAAGCCCCCTTGCTATAATTAATGCGTTCTCATATACTTCTCTACTTTTGTTAAAATCCTTCCAAGCTACACTTACAGGATAACTAAATATGAAGTCAGCATATCTCAGTTCATCCTGAAGAAGCTTCTTCTCCTTTATACTGTCAATAGCAATCATCAATTCGATGTAGCTTTCATAGTTTGGCATTTTTTCCTCAAAAATACTTGCAATGATTTTATCTGCACCATGTTGTTTCAATTCTTCCGTTGGAACTGGTGAAAGTACACCACCATCGAGCATCCTTGAACCAGATAGATAAATTGGTTCAAAGACACCAGGTACTGTGCAACTTGCAAAAACCGCATCCACTAAGAATCCTTCATCTATCGTAATACTTCTTTGATTTTCAGTATCAAATGCGACAACCAACAACTTAGTTCTTAGTTGTGAGAACTTGATCTTTCCAAAGAGTTCTTTAAAGAACACATAGTATTCATCTGCATTGTACAGCGACTCTTTTAAAACCAGTTCTAAATTCATTATCGGCTCAGGTTTGACTTTTTGATTTTTCAAGAATTTTTGAACAGTTTTTGAGAAGACTTCGTAGACTTTTTCCGAATCGTTATATAAAGCATACAAAGCTCCCACTATTGAACCAGCAGAAGAACCAGCTATAATATCTGGTTTTGAATTGCATTCCTCGAACACTTTAAGTGTTGCAATGTGCGAAAAACCTTTAACGCCACCAGCTTGAAGAGCTAAACCAATCATGAATTCACCTACTTTAATATAACAATAAAACCTACGATGACTGAAATTAATAAACTTGCCAGAGCTATACTCTTTGCAAGTTGAAGTTCTCGCTCTAAGGATTCTAATTGTGTTTTTTCCTCATTCACAACTTTCTGAAGTTCATTTTGATTTTGCTCAAGTAACGATACTTTATTGTTGACTTTTTGTAAATCTTGTACTTGAGACTTGAGTTCGTTTATTATAGAAAGTTGAGACTGCTGAGTGTCAACTATTTCATTAAATTTCATTTCCATGTTAGAAATTCTTGTCGAAACTTGGTCAAACCTGTTGGATAATATATAGAAATTGGAGACTGTGTTTAGTAAAGTTATAAGGTCGTTTGGTTCTATGTACTTTAAAAGTTCTTCAAGGTGTGATAATCTGGTTTCTACATCTTTCAATCTTTGGCTGAAAGTATTCAACCTCTGTGAGTTGTTAGCAACTTCGGTAGCCAATTGTGTAAAATCAATATCTAATCCTATAAATTTTATCTGTCCTTCAATTGTTTTGAGTCTTCCTTCCAATACTTGAACACGACTTAAAGTTTCATTCAACTGCGATGTTTCAGTTGATATCTTACCAGCCAAGTCGTTTGTTGTTTTCTCAAGTTTTTCAAGCCTGTCATTTGAAATGCTATCTTGTTTTTCTAACATCTTCCTTAAATCTTGGATTCCTGTTTGAAGCGTATTCATATTTTTTTTAAGCAGGGTACTATCATTTTCCAATATAGCAATTCTACTTTCAATGTTTTTAAGATAACTATCTGAAGAGACTGAGCTTTGTTGTACAAGGTTTTTGATTTGATTTTGAATAGTGTCGATTTGTGTTTGAATTTCTTTAATTACGTTCTCTACTGTTGTAAGTCTATCTTTAAGCTGTTCAGTGTCTTCTGGCAAAATTCCATTTTTCTTTTCTAAAGCATAAATTTGCGTTTTAAGTTCAGAAATGTCATTTCTTATTTTTGGTATCTCATTAAATACAACTAACTTGCTTTTTATGCTTTCTAATTCTTTTTCTAAATTAGAAATCTTTTCTTGAGATTTAGCATCACCAGTGTTTTTGTTTATCAACTCAATTTCTTGTTTTATCGAATTAATCGAGTCCACCAAACCATTGAAATCTTTCTGTAAGGTAGTAATCTTTGCCTCAGCCGATGTTATTCTCTTTTCGAGGTCGCTAATATCCTTTAATCCCGTCAATTTCTTTTCTAAGCTTGATAAGCGAGCCTCCAGGTTCTTTATATCGTTTTCCTGATTTGGTTGTGCACTATTTCCATCAACGTAATTGATCACGTTGTACAGGTACTTTGCCAAATCCAATCTTGTGACAAGCAAAGACGGTTTGAAATTACCGTTCTTATCCAAATCCATAATTTTAGCATCAACAAGAAAAGTAACTGCTTTGTACTCAGCAGCTGAAGGTGATAAATCTTTTATCGTAGCCGTAAATAGTGAGGTGCTAATAAGTAGTACAAATAGTACGACGTAGACTATGGAACTCGGATATCTCATAGAATCACTCCCTCTTTATTACATTGGAATAAAGGAATTCATTTACTATACCACGTCGAACTGTGACTTTTGATGCAACTGTTCCAACGGAAGTCTTAAAACTCAAACTGTGTTCTCCCTCGTTTGATGTAAAAAAGTATATTGGTGTTCTTCCTATAAAAACACCGTCCCAATAAACATCAAAGTGATCATTTTCAGAGCTTCCATAGATATTTACTACACATTTCTCACTCGAATCAATAATGGTAAGTTTTTCTATCCTCATCTCTTCTACATCTTTTCCATTACTGACTAATACTTTTGAACCTGGTAAGACTTGTACTATTGCTGGACCTTTGTAGATTATACTGGAATATTCTACTTCAAATCCATCTGAAACGATAACTGGTATGGTTTTTGGCAGCGATTGAAAGTATCCTTTTGAAATACCGTACCACACAACTACATTAGTACTGTCAGTAGTGATTGTAGTAAATCTCATTGTATCACTGACTGTCGTAGACGGTAAACCATCGAGTAGTATCTTATATCCCTCAAGATAAGTCATCGTTGCTTGCCGTTCCAAAGGTTCTAATGTAAAAAAGATTACCTCATCTTTTAATAGATTTACCGACATTTTCGTCGCTTTGTATCCAGAGGCGCTTATTTCTATTTCATATGAGCCCTCTGGTAGGTTTAATTCTACTGGAGGTGTATAAAGGGTTCCAAGTATGTTTACATATGCCGAATCAGGTTCACCGAATACAGATAACTTCTTGTATGTCGATGTATTAATTTTAATAGAATAACTATCCACCTTTGGGACGGTAAATTTCTGGGTATTATAGACATAATTTCCTGGCAGGTGTACTACATGTTCTCCTGGGATTGTTTCTATTGTATTTGGAAGCGATATCTTGTTATAATCAAAATAGGCTTCTGCAATAACTATTGGTGAAGTAATGTTTAGGGTAACTGTATTCTTCAAATTAACCTCTATTGATTTTATCTCACCGGGCAAAAGTTCCACTGTAACGTTTTTCTTCAAAAATCCTTCGCCATCAAAAACAAGTTCGTGTTTTCCCGAACCAAGTTGAAAGCTCAATGAAGTTTCATTAGTATTCAAATATGATTGACCATCTAAGTAAATTGTGTAACTTCCTATATTTGGAGGGGTTATCTTCACATTCAATATTGAAGGTAAAGCCAAATTAACGGTAACTGTACCATCTTCAGTAATGTTCTGCACATAAGGTGTAAATCCAGGTTTGACAATTTTTATTTCACCAGGAAGTTTAACATTAAGCACTAAAGGCGAATCCTTCACTATTCCAACAAGTTTGTTATCGTAATAAACTATACTACCGTTTGGTGCGATAACGGTTAGTGAAAAAGCTATTTCAAAAACGACTAAGAAAACGAAGGTCAATATCTTTATAACTAATTGCCTTTGCAACACAACCACTCCTACAAATACAATGAAGAAAACTATTTACATCAATCATTCTTCGCCCCGAACATTTTGATATAACAATTCCAAAGCATTTTGAATATCTTGAATTTTTTGAAACGGTATTCTGGTAAGTATATCTTGCACATACTTTATACGCATTTCTATAACAGCCTTTATAACCTGCTCACCCAGTGGTGTTATCTCGACTGTAAAAACCCTTCTATCTGTTTCGCCTCTCTTTCGTTCCAAAAAGCCGTCACGAACCAATCTCATTACCAATCCGCTTGTGGTACTTTTCGCAACACCGAGTGATTGACTCAACTTAGTCATAGTTTGCGGACCATTGAAATACACTTTCTGCAACAAATCAAATTGTGCTGCAGTTATATTATAGTTCTTCAATGCTTCTCGACCGTGGACTCTTATTCTAAAACAGATTGTTCTAAGGAGTTCTTCAAGATGTTTTGGTAGATCATGATCATCTTGCGCATCGAATCTTTTCACTTCTTCGATCATTTTATCACCCCTACAAAGGTTAACAAGTTGAGAATTATTATAGTTCTTCTAAAAGCACTTTGAATGCCAGGTATGTCTCATACAGATCAGCTTTTGAGACAAGCTCAAACGGGGCATGCATGCTCATAAGTCCCGGTCCCATATCAATTGTATCAAATCCCTCTTGAGCAAGGAACTTTGCAACTGTTCCACCACCACCAACATCAACCTTGCCTAAGAGACTCACTTGCCAAGAAATACCGTTCCTATTTAGTACACTTCTAACTCTTCCTACAAGTTCTGCATGAGCTTCACTTGCACCACTCTTTCCGCCACGCCCAGTGTACTTTACTATAGCTGCACCGTAACCAGCTTTCGCGACGTTGAGTTTATCATGAACCTCGGCAAATGATGGGTCAAAAAGCGTTGTAACATCTGCAGAAATCATTGTTGACTTACTTATAAGTGTGTCAAGAGCACTTTCCGTATCGGAATTTCCGTTTGTTAAAAGCAATCGCCTTAGAAATGCTCTGTAAAATCTCGCCTGAGCACCCGCATCTCCTTCGCTTCCTATCTCTTCTCTATCGAAAAGAATAACACCAGCTGCTTTTGATTTTGCCTCACAGCTCAGTAATGCCATAATTGCTTGATAAGCGCATATTCTATCATCATGTCCGTACGCACCTATAAAACTTCTGTCAATTCCTACATCCCTTGGCTTAAGAGCTGGTACCAATTCCAGATCGGCGCTTATAAAATCTTCTTCATCAATATTGTATTTTTCTTTTAATATTTTAAGAATATTCTTTTTTACTGGCTCCTTTTCTTCACCTTCCAATGGTATAGAACCCAAGATTATATTCATTTTGTCAGCTTTGAAATGTTCGCTAACTTTTTTGTCTTCTTTATCGAGGTGTGGCAGCAGGTCAGGAAGAACCAATACAGGATCTTCTTCATCACACCCTATGCAAATGTCTATTTTCTCGCCACCTTCTTTGACTAAAACACCAACGAGTGACAAAGGTAAACTGAACCACTGGTATTTCTTAACACCACCATAATAGTGTGTTTTTGCAAGAGCAATTCCAGAATCTTCGTAAAAAGGATAAGGTCTTAGATCAATACGTGGCGCATCGACATGTGCAGAGACAAAGTTTATACCATTGGAAATGTTTCCTTTGACTGCAACAAGAGATTTGCCTCTGTTAATGTAATAAACTTTCTCCTCTTTCCCCGTGTAATTAGCAATGTGAACATAGCCGTCTTCAATCAAAAGCTTTTCAAAATAGCGAATTGCCAAACGCTCTGTTTTTGCATAGTCTATGAATCTTTTGTAACTTTGTGAGAAGTTTTCAATTTCCTCACGAGTTCTCTTTTTCCAGACTAATTCGTTCATACCCATATTTCAGCACCTCCAATTTTTATATCTACCATATCTCTATTTCTGTTTCTAACTCAACTTTATAATGCTCTCTTACTTTGTTTCTCACATAATCAATCAGCATCAAAACATCTGAGGCTGTTGCATTACCTTTGTTTATTATAAATCCTGCATGTTTTTCAGAAACTTGTGCACCACCAATTTGATAACCTTTCAAACCGAGAGATTCAATCGCCGTACCAACATAAAAATCGGGCTTTGGTCTTTTAAAAACACTTCCAGCACTTGGATATTCAAGAGGTTGTTTCTCATACCTCTTTCGAATTGTCTCTAACATTAAAGAACTGATATCTTTTTCATCACCTTTTGAAAGCTTGAATCTTGCTGAAAGAACAACAAGTGATTTTTCTTTCTTAAACAAGCTACTTCTGTAACTGAAATCAGCTTCACTACGAGGTATCTCGGTAACTTTCTTTCCATCAAATACCGTCACACTTAAAACATTCTCAGCAGTTTCCCACCCATAGCAACCCGCGTTCATGTAGATCGCACCACCAACACTCCCAGGTAAACCAAATGCCTTTTCAAGTCCCGAAAGTGATTGTTCAAGTGCGAATAAACATAAGGATTTGAAAGAAGTTCCAGCTGAAACAGTAACAATATCTTCATTCAGATAAATGCTATCTATTCTCTCGGTTGAAACAACCAAAAACTCCTTATGATCATCGCTTGGTAAAACATTTGTTCCCTTACCAAGTACCCTGTACTCTAAGTTATTTTCACGAAGTAACTTTATCACTTGTAAAAAACTTTCCAATGAATTCGGAATAACAAAAAGTGGAACACTTCCTCCAAGTCTAAAACTAACATGATGTGCTAAGCTTTCGTTGAAAAACAAATCACAACCAATATCCCAAAGTTTTTCTATAATGCTCTTACTAAATCCTCGTAAAGTGTCATGACTAAGCATGTAATCCACCGCTCATTCCCTCCGTGTATATCACTATTTTATCTTTACCCGTATTTTTTGCCTGATACAATGCAATATCGGCTTTCTGAATAAGCTCATCTGGAATAGTTGCACCGCAATAAGGATAATTCGAAATACCATAACTCAGGGTAATCTTAAAAGGAAATTTTGAAACGTCGCGCAACAACCTTCTTAGTCTTTCTAAAATCAAAACAGCCTCCTCTTTACCGGTTGATGGGAAGAGTAAAATAAACTCTTCACCACCAAATCTACCAACAACATCCGTTGTTCTAACATTTTCTCTGAATACCTTAGCTATCTCTCTTAAAACTTCATCTCCCGTTAAATGACCGTAGGTATCATTTATCTTTTTGAAATTATCTATATCACACATTGCAACTGTCAACTCACTGTGTTCTGCAGAAGCTCTTTCAAAATGATGCGAGAGTATATCGGCAAAATAATAGCGTGTGTAAAGCTTGGTCAATGGGTCGACAAGACTCCTTAAACGCGTTAGACTGCCTTTTAAAATAGCAATCATACTGTACTCTATTGTTTCCAATATTGGAAGTAAGGTTTGTTTATATGTCTCTGGGAATTTAACGTTTTTATTAGAAAGCCACAATTCGTACTTCGCTTTTCTGTCTATTTTATCTGTTATAAAAATTTCGAGTGGTGATACTGAAAATATGCTCGAAGTAGGTTTATCAGATTCAAAAGTTCCGATACTAATCTCATAATTTTTTTCCAAAATATCATCGCTAACTTTAAGCATTAAATTCTTCGCAGGTATTACTGACAGAATTTTCGAAGCAAAATAACTTAATAATTTATCTGGTTCTGTCTTTGGATCGATAGCTTTTAGGCTGGAAAGTATATCATACGACAGAGTTCTTATACTCTTGACAGTTTCATAATCCTCAGTCACATTGGCCAAATCAATGCCATAGATTTCTGAAAGGTGTTTAACAGCGTTTTTAAGTCCCATATCTCTGTAAAGAGTTATGGCTTTTGAATAATAAACTTTTGATTTATAGTTATTACCGATAACCTTATAATAATGTCCGTAACCTTCATACACCATCGCCAAAGAAAGCGTGGAACCTTCCAAAACAAAGCTCCCTTCCAAATATTCAAGTTCCTTTCTAAACGTCTCAGGAACGCTTTTTGCAAGTTCCATTCCCAAAACTGCAACCATTTCTTCTCTGAAAATTCTACCACCTGAGTTTACGTAATGTTGCCATTTAATAGGCAAGTATTCCGTTCCGAAATATGAAATGACCTTTATAGCTTCCTTAACCCCTTCGTCTATATCTTGACTTTCAAGTACATCATTAAGGAAATTAAATGCCTTATCAATATCTCTAGTGATAAAGTAAACAGAAAAGAATTCGTCTGCAAGCCCTACTCCAAATTTGTTCTTTGCTTCGTTTATATGTTCAACAGCTTCTTCAATCTCAAAGTTGTAAGCGTGATAATAAGCTTCTAAGGAAAGACTATAGATTAATTCGTGTCTTAAACCAAGTAATTCTATCTTAGGTCTCAATTGCATTATACCTTTGATAAAATCACTTATCTTTCCAGCATACAGAGCATGATAAAGCATGTTTAATTTTGATAAATAACTTCGTGCAGGCAATCCTATGTTTTCGGCAATTTCGACTGCACGATTGAGATATTCCATCGCAATCGTAGTGTTTGAAATTTCAACCGCAAGGTTGTTGTAAATAGACGGCAGTTTATGGGCTATGTTAAACTCAAGAGCTATTCTCTCGGCTTTTCTAAGAAATTCAATGGATCTGTTGGGATCCATCGTGGTTATGAGTGCGAGAAAAATATAACAATCAACCAAAATCCTCGCGTGTTGTGGCTTTGTCTCATCAAGATTTGAAATGATTTTCTTTGCTCGCTCATAATAATCTTTCCGACCAGGTTTCTTTTCAAATTCACTTTTCAATAACAACAATTCTCTTCTGAGATTGCCAATTTTCCCAAAATCGATGGACTGTCTGCTGAGTATTTCAATTGCTTCGTCGTATTCGTATAAAATGTAGTGTTTTAAAGCTTGGAAGTATACGTATATCTTTTTCTCTGGTAGATCAACGTTCTCCAAATAAGATGAATCTTCGGTTCGTTCAGCAAGTTCTAAGTAAAATTTTGCTAAAGCGTAAGACTCTCGCGAACCAATAATTGATTTAACTTTTCGCAAAATACTTTCTATTACCGATGAAGAAGAATAGTATTCAATTAAATATTTTGCATATTTTAAGTAAACTACTGCAGCCGATAATCTCTTACCAGAAAATTCCAAATGCCACGCTTTCTTTTCGTAATCATCGAGTACTTCGGAAAGTTTCTTGTGAATTTCCTCTCTCTCTTTACTGTCAATACTTTCATAAAGGAATTCCCAATATTGCTTTAAAGTAAAACGAATTCTGTTGTATTCTTTATAGATAACTCCCTTTTCAAAAAATTCAGAAAGATCTATTTTTTTGTTTATCAATTGTTCAAGTACAGCTACCTCGGCTGTTGTAAATTTTTGTCCAAGCACTGCCAAGTACTTCTGTTTACTTTTTGCAAGAGGTTCAATCTTATTAAGAAAACCCCTGGCAATATTAACATCAACAAGCTTTTCAATATCCACAACATACATTCCTTTGTCTTTACGAAAGATATCATTCTCATATAAGTACTTTAGATATTCGACAATGATTCCAGGCAACCCGTTGCTAACTGTGTATAGCCATTCTACAAATAAATCCTCGTTTTCCACCTTAGAAAAAGATTTTTGTAATAAGTCTCTTATCATTTCTTTTGTGAACGGTTTTATTTCAACTCGGATATTAAAATCCTCAAAGTCTTCGACTGAAAAAGCCAAAATCTTTATTATTCCGGTATTGTCTAACCTTGAGATTCTTTTCAAAAATGTTTTCAGCCTTTCATCAGCTTCTTGATAATCATCAGTGAAAATAACAACCTTATCAAGAGTGTGTAGTGCCTCCACAATATCCAAACTTACGGTGTCTATTTTACATACGTTTTCAAGACAATAAGATAATTTTGAAAGCAAACTTTGGGATATCCTGTCAGAAGTTATTTGGAGCGCTTGGACTATCAAATCCCCTCCACTTGTCACATGGAGAAATGGTATACCATTCTGTCTGAAGTAGCTTTGTATGTTCTCGATCATAGTAGTCTTACCAACACGCTGAGGACCTATGACACCAATGAAATTAGATTTAACTTCTTTATTTAAAACAAGATTAATTATCTCAGTTTCTTCGTTACGTACAATCCTTTTAACTATCAAGAGCTTTTTAGACTGTGGTGTAATCATACTTTGGAATGCCAATTCGTTAAGATATATTCTTTCATCTGGGCTTTCACAAATCATCTTTTTCACAGTCTCTTTTAATTCCAAATTATTAGTTAAGTCATTTATGATATGTCCAAATACGTACAATGTAGATTTGTCACTGAGCTTATTATTAAAATACTCTGGTGCAACGAAAAATCTACGCTTTGAACTGGCAAAAAACTCGCTATCGGGCTGGATAACGGGTAGAAAAATCCTTGGTTCATCATTTACAAAGACTATATCATCTTTGCCAAGGATAGGCACTATGAGACCTGGTATGTGTAAAACACTTCTTAGAGTATATAACAGATGAGGTATTAGACCTTCTCGTTCTTCTTCGCTTATGTCTTCAATTGATTTATAAGAAGGTATATCGTAAACAAGAACGTATCTTTCATTTCCTTCAAAATCAAAACTCTCTGGCACAAGTAAGCCATTGACATTTCTCGAAAGTTCCGACAACAGTATAGCGTTTGCGTGGTTTTGTATCAGATGCTTATCAACAAATTTGGCTATCTTTTTGTAGCCATCAATTTCTACGAGAAAATCTTCGCTCCAGTATGTTTCACGAATAAATTCTAAGACCTCCACGATAACCAACCCCCATTATACAAGAAAAAAATCAGAAAAAGTCAAAACAATACCAAAAGCTAAAAATCACCACCAACAAACTCTGTTTTTTCCAGATTCTTTAGCTATATACAATCTTTGATCAGCAAGCCCCACCAATTCAGTATCATTTGTTCTTTCTTTTGAAGAAGCTACTCCAAAACTTAAAGTTACCTGAAATCCGAAAAGCGAATCGGATTCAGAAGATATTCTATTCCTTATCTCTTCACAAATACTTACGCACGAATTCTTATCAAGCTCAAAAACTCCAACAAACTCCTCTCCACCATATCTTGCCACAAAACCACGATCGGAAATAATCTCTTCCAAAATCTTTGCAACACCCTTTAGGACTTCATCGCCTTTCAAATGCCCATAAGTGTCATTGACTTTTTTAAAATTATCTATATCAGTTATGAAAACACTTATTTCAGTGCCTTTTATAACTGATTTTTCAAAATACTCTTTGAATACCTCATTGAATTTCCATCTATTATATAAACGTGTTAATGGATCCCTATTTGCCCGTTCTCTAAATATTATGCCCCGAAGTTGTCCACTAAAAAGCTCCTCTAATAGATTGATAGTTTCCACAATTTGAGTCTTTTCATAATTATCTTCGATAAATGTATCCGTAGTAAAGGACAATTCGTAACTGCATTCAGAATCAATTTGATCCTTAATACTTACTTGAAGTGGTGAAAATTCAATATAAGAACCTGAATTATGTGTCTTTTGTAAGCCCATTTTGAAACTTATGTTAGTTCTTATGTCATCAACACTAAGGAAAAAATTCTTTGGTTCAAAGATATCAATTATCACATTTGAAAATAACCTCAAAAACTCAGGAATGCTTACCTTCGAATCAATTCCTTTTAATACTTCAAGAGCGTTCATCAACGCGATATCATCAGTTCCGTAATTGTAATCACTGAATTCTGGAAATTCTTTATGAATGTTAAGCTCTTTAACGGTCCTCCCAATTCTAAACCTTGTCAGTTCTTCTCTAAGTAAATCACCAGAAAGTTTATAGTAAGTAGCTTTTCCCAAGAGAACGTATAATAAAGAGAGTTTAGTCATCTGGGAGCTGTAAAAATCATCCCATTTTTCCAGTTCGTTTAAGAAGCCATAAGGATCAACTTTGTACAACCTATTGGCAAAGACGTAGAGTATCTCCTCACGTAATAATAAGTAATCAGAGTTTTTATAATCCAACCAATGTTTCAAAAACTCTTCATCACTGTTTGCTGTTATCAGTTTTACGAAATATTCAAAACCTCTTATGTGGATGGACTGATCATCAGAGTAATTTTGGATAATCTCTATGGCACGTTCGAAATTTCCACAAAGCAATTCGTGCAAAATCAGTCCACGCAATGAAGAATGAGGAAGGTTATTCGACTCTTCAATCTGAAAAGCTTTTTTGAAGTATTCAAGACCCTCTTCATACTTTTTGAGATAAGAATGTACCATTCCATAAAGTCTGTAAAAATATGCTAAGTCAGAACTGCTTAAATAACTTCGGTTAGAGGTCACTCTCGACAACTCGCTGAACAACTCATCAAATCGTCCGAAATACAATAATTCTCTGGAAAGATTAAGTCGAGGACTCAAACTTCTCTGTACATAACCAATTTCATTCGAAATTCGAATTGCCTCTTTAAAATAAACAACCGACAACATCGTCCCGTCATGAATCAAACCCATGGTGTTGTATATATTTATAAGCAAATATCTTAGATCATACTCATTAACAATTTTAAACGCTTGCTGAATATATTGTGAAGCCTTCTTGACATCTGAATATGCATAAAAAGTTCCAAACAGCCAAAGCCACGACGCTTTCAGACTCGCCCAAGATTTGTTGTAAGTAGGCATGTTTAAGATTATCTGCAAATTTTTAATCGCATTCTCGGAAACCTTATCGTTGTAAGCCAGATTAGCCCGCTCTTTAATAAGTGATATTCTAAGATACTTGAATTTTGAGAAATCTGCATTATTAAGCAAATTATTTGCATAATCTATACACTTCAGATACTCCTCATTTACAAATAGTGCTAAAACTTTGAGGTAGAAGTATATCTTTTTATCCGAAGAAGGCAATTCTATATCTCTTAAAACATTCATTCCTGTACGATATAGAAATTCAAGTCTTAACTTGTGAAAGGCGTAGGAATCTAACCTTCCAATTTTTTTCAATATTTCATATACTTCTTCAAAAACGCTTGATATCATTGCTGGTGAAAAAACATAGTTATCCAAGCTTTCTCGAACAAATCTAAAGTACATTACTATTGCTGACAATTCTTTTCCCGAATGAAAATAATGCTTAGCTGCTTTGAATAATCCAAGATTATAGAGATTTGCTTGTTTTTTATATTCCTCAGCCAATTTTGTATGAAGGATTTGAACAGTGTGCATGTCTAACAATTTTTCCAAGTCTTTTAAATCTATTCTGAATATGTATTCTCCGTCGTCACTCTTAATAATACCTTTCGCTAATAATTCTTCCAATAACTTCTCTCCATTTACACCAGTAACCTTACTGAAAATGTTTATATCTTCTCTTGAAAATCTATTGCCGAGAACAGATAACAAGGCACTCTCAGAATCACTTATACTCGACAATTCGGATTTATTGAAATACTTTTCAGCAAAAGTCTTTATTTTAAAGCAATTATGCGGATGGGAAGCTTTAAAAGTTAGTATAACCGACTTAATGTTAGAATCCTCTACTATGCCGAGAAATTTCCTTAAAAGGTAATGGCTTTCATCGATGTCTTTAATTACAAGCCTAACATTTCCAACACTTTTCAATACCTTTAAGATCTCTTCAGCGATAAAATCAAATTTACATGGTGAATAGAAACATTTTACAAAGTTATCAATTTCAAGTGTGGTTAATTTTGATCGAAATTTCCAGAGTAATTGTTTAATCACATTTACAAGGTCGTTTCCAACGTAAATCAAAGGTTCACCTTTGTTGTTAAAGTATTCATCGATACGAGCAATGTAATCTTTGAACAATCTGTAACTCTCTTCCGTTTCAATACGGATTATCTTAAAGTTGTCTTTCGTATTCTCAACTTCATAGAGTATCTTCTGAATTATTTCTTCATCTATCGGATCCTTTTCCAAATCCGTAGGTCTAACAGTCCCGGTTTTCAACTTATGTACAACCTCGGTGTACGTTCCTTTTTTATCGAAAAAGCTAATCATCTGTGCGATAACGTTTAGAGATGACCGCTTTTCAAAAGTACCACTTCTGAGAAATTCTTCATCAACGAAAATATAATCGTTTCTAATACTCGAATCACTCAATAAATCTTTCCAAAGATTATTTGAAAACGAACAAGGGGGGATAAAGAAAAACTCTCCCGCATAAGTAAAAATATCATACAATGTGTAAACTGGAAACGGTGGTATATTACCTAAGATTACAAACTTTGCAATTCTAATAAGCGAACTAATAAGTCTATCACGTAGTTCATCACTTAATTCTGATATAATGTTATCTCTTGAAACCAATAGTTTTTCACCAAAATATCTGTATAAAATACTAACCTTGTTGTTATCAATTGACATTGATATTGGTGTTAAGAATCTTCCAGAGAACGTATACGAATTAATCTTTATAGCAAATTCCCTCAAGTCACTAACAACTTGCTTTGGAAAAGTACGAATTAGATGAACTTCACCATACGAATTATCTACATATTCGTATCCAAAAGGTATATTTCGCTTGTAAAATTCCATAGAAGTACTATCCTCAAAAATCTTCGTATTTTCCCCCCCTTAGTACCACCTTTGAGCAAAAATAAGAAATTTGGCAAAGAACTAAGACCTTGCAGAACTTAATTGAGCATTAAACATTATTCGTGCTTCTCTAATAACTTCTTCTATAATTATATTTAGTTCTCCTTTGAGCGTACAACCGGCAGCTCTTGGATGACCGCCTCCACCAAGGAGTACAGCAAGTTTACTACAATCAAACCAATCCCTTGACCTGAAACTGACGTGTACTTCACCTCTTTCATATTCTGAAAAGAACACCGCAAGTTCAATTCCCTTAATAGACCTCAATTCTCCTACAAAACCACCACTATCATCTTCAGAACAATTGTTCACTTCATAATCATCCTTTGATAAAAACGAATAAACGATCTTACCATCAGATTCAGTTCTTAAGTGTTCGACCATGACTGAAAGTAATTTAAACTGTTCGATTCGTTTGTTCTCAAAAAGTCTCGAAACAAGATGTGGTTTTCCTCCCATCGAAACCAATTTTGTTGCATCGGAAAAAACAGTTTCATCGGCATTTGAATACCTAAAAAAGCCTGTATCCGTTGCTATTCCAATCAGATTGATAGTCGCAAGCCTCTCATCGTACTTTATTCCAAGTTCAGTATTCAACCTCATAACCATTTGAGCTGTGGAACCAAATTTAGTATCAACCCAATTAAACGTTCCAAAGAAGGTGTTAGTACCATGGTGATCTATTACAGCAGATTTTGTTGAAACAAGAAATTCTTGAAACCTGCCTATTCTATCTGGGCTTGAAGCATCAAGAATTAAAACAAAATCTGGACTAAAAGCACTTTCTTTTACTTCATCGTAATTCTTTATAATTGTAGTTTCCTCAAATTCATAGAAATACCAAGGAATCCTCCAATCTATACCTGCAACAACTTCCTTTCCTAAGCTTTGCAATCCAATGGTAGCACTTAGGACCGAGCTTATATCGTCACCATCAGGCATTATATGACCAACAACAAGTACCTTCTTTGCCAAATTGAGTTCACCAACAATGGATAGAAAATCACGATTCATCATAGCACCTCCAAAGCTTTTCTAACAATGTCTGAGAACTTTTCTTTCACCTTGTTAGCAACCTCAACAACTTCCTCATGTGAGAGTGGCTGCTCAAGAATACCGGCAGCCATATTCGTAGCGCAAGATAAGATTACGGCTTTAATTCCGGCGTGAGCACAAACAATTAGTTCTGGTACGGTAGACATTCCTACGAGATCAGCTCCCATCTTTCTGAATGCTCTTATCTCAGCAGGTGTTTCATAAGTAGGACCAGTTACAGCAATATAGACTCCATCTTTTAACTGTGGGCAAGCAGATTTAATCTTCTCCATCCATTCCCTATCAAACGCTCCAAGCATATCAGGAAATCGTGGACCGACATCATCATCATTTCTTCCTCTTAATGGGTTTCTAAACATAAGGTTTATAACATCTTTGACGAGTATTATATCACCAGGAACATAAGATGTGTTAATAGCTCCTGCAGCATTTGTGATTAACATTTTCTCTACTCCAACCATCTTCAATGTGTGAATAACCAACTTAATATCAGAAGGATTCCATCCTTCGTATATATGAAATCTTCCGCTCAAAACCACTATCTCTTTACCATATAATTTTCCAAATATGAGTTTTCCTTCGTGACCAGGAGCAGTAGAATAGGGAAAGTTCGGAATGTCCCTATAACTAATATTAATTGCGTCTTCAACCATATTAGAAAGAAATCCTAATCCAGAACCAAGTATTAAAGCTATCTTTGGTCTTGTCTGAATTTTTGATAGAATGTACTCATATGCTTCTTTTACTCTGGTATCCACTTCTATCCCTCCTGCAATGAATATTTACACAACTGATAGTTTGGTTTAAAATAATACCGATGTAATAGCTTTCGCCTGTTAATTGATATTATAACATAAGAGTTCCAAAAACTCGATAACCATTTTGAAAAAGGAGGTTGAAAGATGCCAAACTATCCAAGGATTATCATAAATCTCAAATCAATTGAGGATAATGCAGCTAACGTTGCCAGGATGTGTCATTCTAAGGATATAGAACTTGTCGGAGTTACAAAGCTTTCTTTGGGAAATCCTTCTATTGCAAGAGCAATGAAACAAGGTGGAATAGATAAAATAGGAGAATCAAGGTTAAAGAATATTCTGGGGCTTTACCAGCAAGGTATCCCTGGACCATATCAACTTCTCAGAATACCAATGATTTCTGAAATACCGCAAGCTGTTCGTGTGGTAGATGAATTCCTCGTTTCAATGCCAGAAACTGCAATCGAAATTGATAAACATGCTCAGGCAATCGATAAAAACGTAAGTTTAATATACATGATTGACGTCGGTGATTTGAGAGAAGGAGTGTGGTTTGAAAAGGCATTTGAAGAAATTCTTGCTGTTACAAAGAGATTAAAACACGCTCTACTGAGAGGCATAGGTACAAATCTCGGTTGCTATGGTGGAGTATTGCCTACACCACAGAATATGAACATGTTGGTAGAGATTAAGAAAGCATTGGAAAATTCACTCGGGTACGAGATTATAATAAGTGGTGGTAGTACAGTCACTCTAAGAATGCTCGAGGATGAAACTCTTCCAAGTGGTATTAACCAATTCAGAATAGGAGAAGGTATAATACTCGGTACTGATGCTACAGGCGATAGGGATATACCATATCTAAAACAAGATACGGTAATCTTGGAAGCTGAAGTTATCGAGGTTGATTATAAACCTTCTGTGCCCGTAGGGGAAGTTGGTAAAGATGCGTTTGGTAGAACCCCACATTTTGAGGACAAAGGCTATAGAAAAAGAATAATACTTGCCATTGGGGAACAAGATGTAAAACCGGACGGACTGATACCTTTAGAAAATGGGTTGCAGGTACTCCATGCATCGAGTGACCATCTCATTGTAGATACAACCGAAAGCGAAAAGCAATTCAAAGTAGGTGATATTGTACAATTTAGAATGAGTTATGGATGTGCGTTGAGAGCATTTACAAGTCCTTATGTGGAAAAAATATTCATTTGATAGTCACAATATTTTCCTTAAATTCATTTCGCATTTTGTCCCTCTTTTCAACATAAATAACTTCCCCTGTGAATGGATCAATTCCAGTATAGTAGATTGTCGTACTTAACGTTCCAGGTGTTGGAGTGAATATCTGCACTTGTTGTGGTATGTAACCTAAGTTTCTTTTAACAAAATCGCGTAAATAGAGATTTTCTTTTATACTTTCACCAGGATGGGCAACCAAAAAATAACCGATAACATACTTATTTTGCCCCTTACTACGAGCTGCTGATTCAAAGCGCTTTTTAAATTCCAAAAATAGCTCAGCTTGTGGTTTGCGCATTATTCTCAAAACCGCAGGATGTGCATGCTCCGGTGCTAATTTAAGTTGCCCAGGTGTGAATTCAACAAGTTCAGAAATTATTTCGTCAGCTAACTTTGAAGCAAGGATTAAATCATGTCTAATTCCTGACTCAACGAATACGTGTTTTACTCTCGGAACAGACCTAATTGCCTTTAGAAGATGAATAAAAGCATCTGAATTATCTACACTGGAAGCAGAACTAATTGCCAATTTGCAAATATTTGGTGTTAAACAATTTCGCTCGCATTGACCTTTCGTACTTCGAACTTGGCAATTCAACCCCCACATATTTGCCGTTGGACCACCAACATCAAAGATTGTCCCCCTAAACTCAGGCATATTGGTGAGTAGTTTTACCTCTTCTAGTATAGAATCCATTGAGCGTGAAACAACGTGTGTTGACTGATGATTAGTAATTGCGCAGAACGAACAGTTGCCAAAACATCCTCTTAGGGATGTAATTGAAAATCTAACAGTTTCGATTGCTTTAACACGACCTTTTGATAAGTAGAACGGATGCACTTCTCTCGTGTAAGGCAACAAGTAGAGTTCATCAAGCTCTCTTTGTGTTAATGGAATAGATGGTGGATATTGTATAACATAACGATTATCGTGTTTTTGAACAAGTACTACGTATTTAAAAGGTTCTGTATTGGAAGCTATCGTTCTATAAGCTTCTGCATACTTCTTCTTGTCAGTACAGACTTCTTCATATGATGGCAGATAAATAAAATTGTCATTATCAAGTGAGATAGAGCTTTTCCATATCATTGTACCTCTTATACCTTCGAGCAACTTACCACCTGAAATTCTCTCAGCTATTTCAAGTATTGCTCGTTCACCCATACCGTATACTAAAATATCAGCTTTTGAGTCAAGTAATATGGACTTTCTAACTTTATCACTCCACCAATCGTAATGTGCAAATCTTCGAAGACTTGCTTCTATCCCGCCAATAACAATCTTTACATCCTTAAAAGCCTGTCTTATCCAATTAACGTACTGAATAACTGCTCTATCTGGTCTTTTATTATTAATCCCACCTGGAGTATAATCATCTGTCTTTCGCTTTTTCCGTGAAGCTGTATAATTTGCAACCATTGAATCAACGTTTCCAGATGAAACTCCAAAAAAGAGATTGGGCTTTCCAAGCCTACGAATATCTTCCACACTCTCTGGCTGGGCTATAATTCCAACCTTGTATCCTTTAGATTCAAGTAACCTTCCAAGTAAAACAATGCCAAAAGACGGGTGATCTACATAAGCATCACCCGTCACCAAAATTATGTCAAGATTCTTTACGTTTCGTGCTTTCAATTCTTCTTCAGTTGTTGGTAGAAAGTTCCTTAAATTATATATTCTCGTATTTCTTTCTCTCCCATTCAGTGACTATTGTAGAGTACTCCCACCACTCTCTTTCCTTAAGTTTAAGGAATTTTTCCCAGACATGTTCGCCAAGCACTTCTCTAACAAGCTTACTATTCTCTGCTTCCATTAGTGCCTCCTTGAGTGTTGCTGGTAATCTACTAATACCGCGTTTTTGTTTCTCACTTTCGGTCATATGATATATATTCTCTTCAACTGCACTTGGTGGTTCTATCTTATTTTCTATTCCATCCAAGCCAGCAGCCAAAATTGCTGCGAAAGCAAGGTAAGGATTGCATGATGGATCAGGTGATCTGTATTCAAGCCTCGTTGCTTTTCCTCTCGCCTTTGGAATTCTTATTAATGCTGTTCTATTTCCTTTACTCCAAGCTATGTTGACAGGTGCTTCATAACCTGGAACAAGTCTCTTATAGCTATTTACTGAAGGATTTGTTATTGCAGTAATCTCGCGTGCATGAGTTATTAAACCGCCGATAAAATATTTCATCAATTGAGACATACCATCAGGTGCATTCTCATCGAAAAACGCATTCTTACCATCTGGTGTAAATAAACTCATGTGTACATGCATGCCACTTCCATTAACACCAAAGAAAGGTTTTGGCATAAAAGTTGCATATAGATTATTCCTTATAGAAAGCGTTTTTATGACAAGCTTAACGGTTTGAACATTGTCGGCTGCTATTACTGGTTCTGCATATCTAAAATCCACCTCATGTTGAGACGGTGCAACTTCATGGTGTGTTGTTTCCACATCCAGCCCCATTTCTTCAAGATGTACGGAAACCTCTGTTCGAATGTGTTCAGCAATATCAACAGGAAGAAGGTCAAAATAACTACCGTTATCAAGAAACTCGAAAACTGGTCTTCCATTTTGCCTTGGTAAAATAAAAAATTCAACCTCAGGTCCTACATATGGAATAAAACCCATCTTTCTGGCTTTTTCCTCAACTAATCTAAGGCGGTACCTTGGGTCACCGTCAAAAGGATGTTCTGGATCATTATAAACATCACAAATTATCCTCGCACTCCTGTGACCGTCAAATGTCCATGGAAGCATAGCTAAGGTCCTCAAGTCAGGTTTTAGATACATATCTGATTCGTGCAACCTTGCAAATCCTTCAACCGAAGAGCCATCAAACATAATACCGCTGCTCAGAGCACCATCTAACTCATCAACAGGTATTTCGACGTTTTTCATCATACCGTTGATGTCGGTAAACTGTAAACGAATAAACTTAACCTGGTTCCTCTCAATAAAATCAAAAAGCTCTTCTTGTGTCATAATCTTCATAAAATCACCCCACTTTCGAAGTTTTATTGAGCAACATTGTAAAACAACACGTATAACTTCATTATAGCACTATAACAAGTTTTAGTCAATAATATCTATCAATAATCCGCTCTTAACTACCAATTGTGAAATATTTATCGTATTGTTGTTGACACTTCGTATAGGGGAATGTATAATATTGTTGAGAATTATTCTCAATTATTTTGTAGAAAAGATGTGAGGTGTTCTGTGTGAAATTGTCTGCTGCTCCCATTGGCGCGAAAGTTATCGTAAAATCATTAGATGAATCAGAGATTTCCCCAAAGCTTCGGGCAATTGGCATATTGCCGGGTATTACTTTGACAGTTGTTAAAAGTGCACCAATGGGAGATCCAAGAATGTATAAAGTGTTCAATAAAATAATCAGCTTAAGGCAATCTGAAGCTGAGCTAATTGAGGTGGAAATGCTTAGTGAATCTGTAATACCTCTTTCTCAGGCTACACCAGGAGAATATATCATTAAGGAAATATATGGTGGATTCAGGTTTCAACGATGGCTTGAGAAAATAGGAATTACTTATGGTGCAAAGATTTCTTTACTAAGCGACAGGAAGGTAAAGACAGCTTTTGGTGTATATGATGTTGGATTTGGGAAACTTTCTCGAATATATGTAACTACACAGACGACTGAGAAAGTTGGTGAGAGAGAATAATGGTTATCACTGTTGGTTTATTGGGTAATCCTAATGTTGGAAAGACAAGCCTTTTCAACAAATTGGTTGGTGCTCGACAGTATGTGGCAAATTGGCCTGGTGTAACTGTTAGTCGTATAGAAGGCGCAACTTCCTTTAGAGAATACACACTTCACATAGTTGATCTTCCAGGTATATACAGTCTTGCAGCAACATCTGTTGATGAGAAAGTGACGCGTGATTATTTGCTTTATTCACCACCCAACGTTACGGCTGTTGTCATTGATAGTATGAGTCCTGAACAAGGAATATTCTTACTCTTAGAAGCATTCGAACTTGGTTTGAATGTAATCGCAGTGTTTAATGCTATTGATGAAGTAAGAAAATCTGGAATCAAAATGGATAAGTCTTCACTTGAGAAATTTCTCAGAGTGCCAGTAGTATTAACATCTGCTCACACTGGTGAAGGTATCGATGAACTTAAAGAAAAGATAGTTGGTTCTTTTAAAAAATCTGTGAGACCTCTTGTAATCGACTATGGAAACGAAACTGAAGATTATATAAAACAAATTGAGGAATGTGTAGAAGATTCATACAATAAACGTTTTGCGGCTATTAAGATAATTGAAGGTGACAAGTTTGCAGGTAGTTTTCTTAAGAAAGAGTGTAAAGAAAATCTAATTGATTCAATTCCCCAAGAAATAAGAACTTCCATACCGTTAACGAAGTACAGATACGTTACAAACGTGATTCAGCTTTGTACTCAAAAGAATGAAGAAGCATTAACTGTTACTGAAGCACTTGATCACGTTTTAACCCACAAGTACATTGGAATTCCTATATTTCTATCGTTAATGTATTTAGCTTTCAACTTCACATTCAAAGTCTCTGAACCACTTGTTGGATTAATGGAATTCTTCTTTGAAAAACTCGCAGACACGATTGGTAACGAAACATTAATTACTTCTCTATTATCACAAGGGATAATCAGTGGTGTTGGAAGTGTCTTAGCTTTCGTTCCAAGCATCTTTGCGCTTTTCTTTGCACTTGGAATAATGGAAGAAAGTGGTTACCTGCCGCGGATTGCCTTTTTAGTTGATAAACTCATGTACTCGTTGAGACTAACAGGTAGGTCTTTTATGACCTTACTACTTGGTTTTGGATGTAACGTAAGCACTGTGATGGCTGCTCGTGGATTATCAGATGAGCGCGAAAGGATTACAACCATCTTAGTATCTCCCTTCATTAGTTGCAGTGCAAGGATACCAGTCTATTTACTAATCGTCAGTGTCGCATTTCCAACCCGAAAAGCAGAAGCTTTTTTTGCTATTTACGCTCTAAGTATCACATTAACAGCCTTTTCATCAAGAATTGTTAACAAAATCGTGCTCAAAGGTCAGAATGTTCCGCTCGTTATGGAACTTCCGAGATACAGATTTCCAAAGCTTTCAAATGTATTTGCATATATGTGGAATAGGGGTAAGCACTTTTTAGAAAAAGCTGGAACAATAATATTTGTTGCAAGTATATTAATCTGGGCTCTCACTTACTTTCCAAGCCATGGAAATGTCGAAGAAAGTTATGTAGCAATGTTTGGAAAATTAATACAGCCAATCTTTGCACCATTAGGATTTACATGGCAGATAGTATCGGCTTTAATATTTGGTGGTGTAGCAAAGGAGGTTATAGTATCGGCTTTATCGCAGTTTCACAAAAGTGCCTCAAATATCAGTATCGACCCTGCAACAGCTGCAGCATTAATGACCTTTATACTTGGATATATCCCTTGTTTTGCAACTATTGCTGCGATCAGGAGTGAAACGAACAGCAGAAAATATACATTCTTTGCCATATTCTACAGTTTGGGAATATCGTATTTGCTATCGTTAATTGTTTACACAGTAGGAAGGTTGATACTATGAGGAGCGTAAATAAAATAATGGGAATGATGAGTGTCTTATCGATTATTACTTTCATACTTTATCTTATTGAAGGTAAAGTCATTTTTTCAATTGTCGTATTATCTTTCTTGTTAGTCTTTCTTTTTGGCTTCCGGGAATTTGGTAGTGCATCTTACACATTTAGATTGGCACATGTATATGTTGGAAGCATATTGTTTACTATAGCTTCAGGCTATGTATTACTTACTTATCTCTTCTCACTGTTTAGTGTGTTTATTGGTGGGGAACCTTATAGACTAAGTATTTCAGATATAATACTCTTGATAACTGGTGTATACTCATTAATAAACGTTATTTACTTGAAGAAAGTAGCGTTACGTAACGATAAGTAACATTCCTGCTGTTGCAAGGACGCAATTAATGTGTTATAATGATTAAAAAGTAATAAGACCTCCCTTCGTATGTTCAAGGGAAGTCCGGTGAGAATCCGGCACGGGGCCGCCACCGTGAGCGGGGACGAAACCTGCACAGTGCCACTGGCTTTAAAGCTGGGAAGGCGCAGGGAGTAGGATGATCCGCGAGTCGGGAGACCTAACATACGAAGGAAGGTAGCCATCCACCACGTAGCCTGGGGATGGCAGTAAATTTTTGCAAAAGGAGGGTTTTTATTTATGGTAAAACTGGTTGGTTCTGAAGTATTTAGAAGATTTCTTGTAGCACTTCTTCTTATTTCGGCGGTTCTTTCCTTGGCAGTAGCGGTTGTTGATGATGCCGGACGGATAGTAAACATTGCGATGCCACCAAGACGAGTTGTTTCAGCTGCACCAAGTGCCACAAGATACCTTCAAGCACTCGGCTTGGAAAATCGTATAGTCGGTGTTACCGCTTGGGATAATTACAAAAAGGCCGAAAACATTGGAAATATGGTGCCATTGAACATTGAGAAGATATACTCTCTCAAACCTGATCTTGTAATAACATTCGGTGGTTTCCAATTTCCGGAAGTAGAAAAGCTTGAGAAGGCTAAACTAACAACTTACGTTCTAAATGCAAACACTCTTACAGATATAATTAAGGCAGTTGGGCAAATGGGCGCAATTTTCAATGTAAAACAGAAATCGGACAAAATCGTGGATGAATTACGAGCAAAGATGACTGAGGTAGGTCAAAAAACGTCCAAAATCCCTCTTGAAAATAGACCTACAGTCTTTTTCACCATATCCATTCCTGATGAGAAGGCAAAAGAATTGTGGACAGCAGGTACGGGCTCATATATGAATGAATTAATAGTTATTGCTGGTGGGAGAAACATAGCAGCTCCGTATAGCGGGAATAATGGGTGGTTGTCTGTAAGCTGGGAATGGCTTGTCAAACAGGATCCAGATGTAATAATAATTGGTGGTTACGGAGATCCAAAAGAAATTGAAAAGTCTGTAAAGAACCATTCGATAATGAAGAACCTAAAGGCTGTAAAAAATGATAAGGTCTTTGTTGTCGACGGAGACGAAGTTAGCCAAGCTGCTCCACATATTTTTAAGTACCTTGATATATTTTACAACTTCTTCTACGGAGGAAAGTAATTCTTGAAAGGTAACTTTGAAAAAATTAGAACGACAGGAAGTATCTTTCTTCCTGTCGTTTTTGTTGTTGTTTTTCTGATTAATTTGTCGTTTGGCACTGTAAATCTTAATCCAGTCAGAATTTTCCAACTATTAACAGAAGATACCCCAGAACGATACATGATTTGGAATTTAAGATTTCCCCGTGTTCTTATGGCAACTTTAACTGGTATTGCGCTTTCGTTGGTTGGAAATATATTCCAAGCGATTATGAAAAATCCCCTGGTCGATCCTTACCTTATAGGTACATCTGCGGGAGCAAGTTTCGGTGCTTTGCTTGGAATATACTTTACTGTCAATGCTATCGCACATGTCAGCATTCCAACAATGAGTTTTTTATTTGCAGTCATAGCTTCCACACTTACGATTATCCTCGCTCGTAAAGAAACTGTCGTTCCAACTGTACATTTGGTATTGAGTGGGGTACTAATCAGTACGATGTTTTCAGCTGGGAGTATGTTGCTTTTGAATATTGCAAACAGATCCCTTGTTACCGGTCATGTTTGGCTCTTTGGCTCATTTTCTGGATTAACATTCAAAGACATTATTCTACCAGCTTTCTCACTTAGCATACTCATTTTTCTATCATTTGTTTTGAGTAAGGAACTTGACGTGATGACACTCGGTGAAAAGGAAGCTAAGAGTCTTGGTGTAAATGTTGAACTGCTAAAATGGCTATTCTATTTACTTGGTTCTTTTGTTACTGCTGCCTTTGTTTCCAAGACAGGAATTATCGGATTTGTAGGTCTTATCGTGCCACACATGGCTCGTACAATAGTCGGTCCTAAACACAGAAATAATATATTGGCAACGATATTGATTGGTGGTATGTTGATGTCAATTTGCGACACATTGTCAAGAACACTACTAAACCCTGTTGAAATACCTGTTGGTATAATAACTTCTCTCATCGGTGCGCCTTTTATGTTTGTCTTGCTAAAAGTGAAGAACAACGGCAAAAGTCTTTACTAAGCGCAACAGTGATTTACGAACATTCATTGACACAATCTGCAAATTTGTGTAAAATACTATAAAGAAGTAGGTATGTCTAATAACACGATTTACTCTTAACGGAGTGTACTCTCGGGGCAGGGTGAAATTCCCGACCGGCGGTGAAAGCCCGCGAGCCTTCCATAAACGTGGAAGGTTGATCCGGTGGAATTCCGGAGCCGACGGTTAAAGTCCGGATGGGAGAGAGTACGGATAAATTGGCTGATTTTTTTTTGCACTTAGTCGAATTGATTAATTTTCAGCCAATTTTGAGTAATAAATAGGAAGCCCCGAGAGGTAATCTCGGGGTTTTAATTTTTTTAAGTACCTTATAGATTTCATAGTAAAGAGAGGTGAATGAAAAACTTATGGAAAAGTTTTCTGACGAATACTTTATGAAAATTGCTATTACCTTAGCAAGAAAAGGTCTTGGTTTTGTAAATCCTAATCCACCAGTTGGTGCAGTAATTGTCAAGGATGGAAAGATACTTGGAAGGGGATACCATAAAAGTTATGGTCAACCACATGCTGAAAGGGAAGCTCTATTAGATGCCCTGAGAAGAGGATATGATGTTCGAGATTCAACCATGTATGTAACATTAGAACCATGTGATCATTATGGCAAAACACCGCCATGTACAGATGCCATTTTGGAACATGGTATAAAGAGGGTGGTTATAGCTACACGCGATCCAAATCCAATAAGTGGTAATGGCATCGATAAATTACTAAAGAACGGAATTGAAGTTGAAATTGGCATCTTAGAAGATCAAGCAAAAGAATTGCTAAAATTTTTCTTAAAATACGTCGTTACAAAAAGTCCATATATCACATTAAAGTATGCCAGCAGTTTGGATGGAATGATAGCTGATATGAGCGGAAATTCAAAGTGGATAACTCAAGAGTTAAGAAAAGAGGTGCATAAACTAAGAGCCATTCACAAAGCAGTTCTTGTTGGTGCGGAGACCGTTTTAAAAGATAATCCTGAACTTACCGTTAGGATGTATGCTAAGGCTTCCAAAAATCCAGACGTGATAATACTTGATTACAACGGCAAGATCCTTAAAAAAACAGGCTTAAGGTTCAATGAAATAAGGGCCTTTAATCCAGATTACAAACGAAGAGTATTCGTGTTTTCAAGCTATACTCCAGAGATGTTTGGACTTGACCATACAGGAATTCCAAAACACATTTGTTTCAAGAATTTGGACAATACTAATTCTGCTGAATTCTTGATAAAAACACTTGCAGAGGATGGCATTGATTCAATCCTAATAGAAGGTGGTGCTTCAATTTTCTCACAGTTCTTGGAGTATGCCGATGAGATATATGCCTTTTACACAACAAAGGTTTTTGGGAAGGGAAAGTCAGTTTTTGAACATTCAGAGAATTATATCCAATCAAGCGAAATACCATTCGAAATCCAAAGAGTGAAAATTTCAAAGAACAAGAAAGAAATCATGGTGGTGATGAAGAGATGTTTACAGGGATAATCCAACACGTTGGTAAAGGGCACTTTAATGGTTTAAAGTTGATTATCGAAAATCCTTGGAAAAACTTAAGAAATTCATCTCAAAGCATATCAATCGGTGAAAGTATAGCCGTCAATGGGGTTTGTCTTACAGTTGTAAATGTTGATGAAAACTTGTATTTTGACGTTGGAGAAGAAACGTTAAAACGGACTAATTTAAGTAAGGAACGATACTTTAATTTGGAAAGAGCTCTAAAAATAGGTGATTCTTTGTCTGGACATTACATTACTGGTCACATTGATGGAATGATTACGCTAATCTCAAGAAAAGACCTCAGAAATTCAGTAATTATGACATTTAAAAAACCGAAAGAAGAGTGGGCAATTGTCGAAAAAGGTTCAGTTGCTATAAATGGTGTGAGCCTTACAATAGCGTCCGTTTCTGACGAAAGTTTTACTGTACAGGTAATTCCACATTCTCTGGAGAACACAAACTTAAAATACTTGCTACCTGGTTCGTGTGTGAATTATGAAATAGACGTTTTTGCAAGATATGTGAAAGGAGTGTTAAATGCATGGAAGAAGGAATTCTACGAGATATTAGACAAGATTTCTTGAATGGAAAACCCGTTGTTATTGTTGATGAAGAGAGGGAAGTTGAGGCAGATTTCGTATACCCCGCAGAGCTTATAACCACCAATGTTGTAGATTTCTTTCTAAGATATGGTAAGGGACTCTTTTGTGTTGTAGGTTCTGAGGATAACCTAATGAATAGGGGATTCTTTAAATTGGCAACTAATTATAATGCAAATTACTTTGTTCCAATTGACTGGGGAGATGGAACTGGGATTAGCTCATCTGAAAGAGCTTTAGCATGTAACAAGTTATCTGATGAGAAAACAACGGTTAACAATTTCAGATATCCAGGACATGTTACACTAATTGGTGCAAAGGAATTTTACGAAAGGAAAGGACATAGTGAATCTTCCGTTGAACTAATGAAAATGACAGGATTCAAGCCATTCAGCACAATTATTGAAATACTCGACACAAAGGGGAACTCACATAACTTAAGATATGTTGAACGGTTAGCTGCACGATTCAACTTGAAAGTTATCACAATAAAACAATTATGGACCTTCTACGTAAGAAATTCAGAACTTATGAAAATAAAAGCGACAGCAAAACTTCCAACAGAGTTTGGCGAATTTGAAATAGTTGCTTTTGAAAACAAGATGGATAGTAAAGAACATGTTGCCATAATTAAAAAATGGGAAGAGGGTACGACTCCTTTCGTTCGTATACATTCTGAATGCTTTACTGGAGACACTTTACATTCGCTAAGGTGTGACTGTGGTAGTCAACTTTCAAACGCACTTAGAAAAATATCAAAAACCGGTGGCGTTTTGATTTATTTGAGACAGGAGGGCAGGGGAATAGGGCTATCACATAAGATCGAAGCTTATAACTTACAAGATTATGGCATTGATACATACGAAGCTAATGTTAGATTAGGATTCAAACCAGATGAACGTGACTATGCGGTAGCATATCAAATGCTAAAAGCACTTGGACTGACGAAAATCGTCCTTTTAACAAATAACACAGAAAAGGTTAAGCAACTTGAAGAATATGGAATTATAGTGGAAAGAGCTGAAAGAATCTTTGGAAAAATAACCGAATACAACAAAGTGTATCTTGAAACAAAGCTGACAAAATTTCATCACTCACTTGAAGAATTATTTGAAAGTACGAATTTTCAGAAATGAGAAATTACAAAAATGATGGGAGGTTGCAATTATGGAACTGAATTCAACACAAAAAGCCAATGTGAAAACATATGAAGGAGGGTACGACGGAAGTGGATTGAGATTCGGCATCATTGTTCCGAGATTCAACAACGCTGTGACAGAAAGGTTGCTTGAAGGTGCAATAGACTGTCTAATCAGGCATAATGTAAGCATTGACGATATTTCCGTAGTGCGCGTACCAGGAAGCATGGAAGTAATATTTGCTCTGAATAAACTGATAAAAGCCAATTACAATAAGTTTGATGGGATTATTGTGCTTGGTGCTGTGATACAAGGTGAAACGTACCATTTTAATGTTGTAGCGAACGAGATAGGTAAAGCAGTGGCACACTTTAACAGCATATCCGAAATACCAATAACTTTTGGTGTGCTTACAACAGAAACCGTTGAACAAGCATTGAATAGGGCAGGAATTAAAAGTGGGAACAAAGGCTTTGAAGCGGCAATGGCTGCTCTCGAAATGGCTAACTTAAGAAGAATCCTTGAGGATAGCAAATAATAAGTTTATTATACGATATTTGTGATATAACGAACATATCAGATATTTCAAAAGCTGAGAAAAGAGCTACAATCATCAAAGCTCAGGCTATAAGTGAAGCAAAAAAGATTAAAGGAATTAGTGTAGCGAGTGCAACCTCAAAAGATTATAATTTCTATGAACTTCTTGGAACTATCGAAAGTTACAACTCAATAATTCCAAATAGTATTGTTGTAGGGGAGGATTTGAACATTCTAGAACAGATGAAGTAAGTACTGTAATTGGTATTAGAATTAGGCTCCCACTTAATCACAATGGGAGCCTTTTAATTTTGTATAATGTATTATGAAAAAAAGCTTGAACTATATTTCACATAATGCTATACTTTAACAGAGAGGGAGGGATAATTATGCCTGAAACGACTATTAGAGCAATCGGTCTTACTAAACGGTTTGGTGATTTTACAGCAGTTGATAATGTAAGTCTCGAAGTAAAACGGGGAGAGATTTTCGGATTTCTTGGTCCAAATGGTGCGGGAAAGACGACTACCATAAGGATGCTAACAGGTGTTCTAAAACCTACAAGTGGTAAAGTAGAGATACTTGGTCTCGATATGAAGGATGATGAAATAGAGATCAAAAGAAGAATAGGTGTCGTGCCAGATGAACCTAAGATTTACGAGCACTTGAAGGGATATGAGTTCCTCGATTTTGTCATTGCAATATATAGATTAAATAAATCAGAGCTTAGGGGTCGAATAGAAGAATTATGTGATGTTTTCGGTGTTGATTACCTCTCAAAACATGTTGGTGAAATGTCACATGGAATGAAACAAAAACTCATGCTTCTATCTGTGCTCATGAGAAAACCGGAAATCTTGTTTCTCGACGAACCGACAGTTGGTCTCGATGCAAGAAGTGCAAAGATACTCAAAGAACTGTTGAACAAATATGCAAATGAGGGAACTACAATTTTCATGACAACGCACATACTCGAAATTGCAGAGAAGATGTGCAATAAAGTGGCGATAATTAACAAAGGTCAGATAATTGCTGAAAGTTACGTTAGTGAGCTCAAAGAAAAGTACGGTCAATCACTCGAAGATATATTCCTCTCACTCACAGCAACAGAAGATATTCAAGAAATTGTTGAAAATCTATGAGAAGAACTCTTTGAGAGAGAAGGGATTTAGATGCAGGAATTGAAGTTATTACTAAAATATGTTGGGCTTTCGATATATTCAACTTACTCTAATACATCAAAATCAAAGAAGAAAAAGGACGAAAACAACGGCGGAGCAAAAGAATCAAATTATTCAATAAGGTATCTGTTGTTGATGTTAGTCTCTATGCTGCCAATATCAATATTCACTTTTGCAGCAAACTATAAAATCTACAAAACGTTATCTATCTATCCAGACGTTGCAAAAGCTTTTTATGCTTTGAGTATGTCTATGTTTTCATTATTTTTCATCGTTGGCTTTGCAGGAACAGGAATGCACGCTTTTTCACGTAGCGATGAGATGGAACTCTTATTAACAATGCCCATAAGGAGAAACGTCCTATCGTTATACAATCTTATAGTTACCCTTGCGAGTCAGTTTTTTACAATAGGATTCTTTTTAGCAGTTGCTCTTGCATATGTGTTAGCTTTCAAAACCAAAGTTTTTTATTTCTTACTTCAGACGCTACTTCAGTTAGCATTTATAACAAGCCTCTCGGCTCTTCTGGCAATTATCGGTGGTGGAATAAGCTCTAAGAAATTCGTTAGAATGTTAAACACAATTATAATGCTTTTACTGATTTTTCTTTATCTCTTTTTTGTCTATGCACAAGATATTGATGTTACGGGCTTAGCTCAAAACACCACATTTGTTAAGTTTATTTACTTTGCTACATCAAAGTACAATCCATTGATGTGGGCCTACTCTGAGAAAATAGAATTTGTACTTTTGGACTTATTTATAACACTTGTAACAGGATATCTATTCTGGTATTTTGCAGGTCGAGCTGTTTACGAAAACACTCAAGGCAAGACTAAGAAGATTACGGTGGAAAGTGCATTCAAAAAGGATAGTTATGCTGCGAAAATTGGTGGTTTCTTGTGGAAAGATACTAAGTACCTAATTCGTAGCGAGCAATTCCTATTCTTAATACTATATCCCGCAATGTTTTCTCTCTTTATGCTCTTTGCAGGTGGCTCTTCCATGAATGCATCTATTCCGTTTCTTGCTGTAGCTACTTTGTACTGTGCTATGGAATCTGGGCTTCTTACACGCAATGATTTTGAGTACAAAGAACTTCTAAGAACATTACCAGTTACCTTAAGAACAATAATAACCCCAAAACTATCGATTCCTATAGCAATTAACGAAATAATGCTTATCGCAGTTTTGTTAGTTTCCTACATAATTGGAAAATACGACAAAACTGGTTTGATACTACTGCCTATATCCATTGCACTCTTCGCATTAAGTGCATTAATAGGTTCATACTACAGCATAGTGGAACCTGGCAAATCAAAAAATAACCCATTTTCAACAAGGACAACATTTATTATAGAAGGGATCACACTTGGAATAGCATTTGGCTTGCTTTTCCCTATAAATTTGTTGCTTTCAAAGGCAAAATTGGATGGCTGGAAGTTCTTCTCTGTTTGGGGCGTGCTAATCGTATCAGTTACAGCTCTCATTATTCTAACTGTGCTTTACTACAAAAAACTTGAAAGTACACTAACTCAAAAGGACTAAAAAATAACCCCGGCTCGGCAAGCCGGGGTTGATGTTCATTATAGAGTGCAACTTGTTATTTTGCTTAATAGCGCAAATGCAGTTCAGTATTAGCCGTTTCCTTTCCATGTTCAAATGTAGTTTCAGTTGCCTTTCTTCCTTCAATACTGTATCTATCTCCATCCCAAGACCATGTAACATTATCCCAAACTACTACAGTATACGTTCCAGCTGGATGTTTTCCGAGCCAGAAGTAAGCATCATCTCGTGGTCTTCTCATTTTTAGCACTGTTGGTGTAGCTGTTGTGTCCGTTCCTTCGTACAAGCCGATAAGCAATGGAACAGTTGGTGTTGCATCGTTAATCAGTATGTCTCCATAAATCGCCCACAACTTCTTCAATTCTCCACGCCAACGATACGCGACCCTTGGGACAAGCATGTAGCTTTCTGGACCTATCTTAATGATACTTCTTGTCCAATCGATCGCAAGGACTATCTGTGACTCATCGGTTTTTACTTGCCAGTTGAGGTTTGGAACAACTATCTTGGCTTTCTCTGATGGGATTGTCACGGAATAGTTTGAACCGTTTATTGTTACTGTTGCTTGTGTTACCTCAAAAGCTAAGGCAACTATAACCGCACCATTTGGAATATCAAATGTCAGCCAAGTTGCTTCGTCAGTTAAGTTCACAAGGTCCACTTCTTTATCAACAACTGTTGGTGTAGCCCATTCTCTAGCACCAGATCCTGTTGAATATTTGTAAGAGAATTTCGAAATTTTAACGTATAAATGTTGAATATCTTTTACCCATGGAGCTTGTTCTCTGTACATGCCTTGCAAGTTCACTGATGAATATTCTTGCGGCTTTACGGTGTCGCCGTCGCCGTCAACTCCGGAAGAAAGCACAACAGATACCACCGACTTTCTTGGTTCAGATAAATTTGGTTGGTTGCTTGGTTGGCTGCAACTAAAAAGTACCAATACTATGACACTCAATACAAACACGAAGAATACCTTTTTCATAATTCCGCCACATCCTTATGCAAGTGTTGTACCATATAAAAACCCTTTCAAATAGACCGAAGTTATACACAACAATCACAACATGTTATAACGCAGTTTAAAGGATCTTACAAATACTCCTACACAAATAAAATAACTTAAAATGCTTAAAAAAACCTTAGAAAAATCCCATGCAATTCTAAGGATTTTCTAAGAATATAAAGATATAATTTAACCGTCGAGGATGAAAAAGCAACAATATAACAATATTTAGAAAGAAAAAGCAACAATATTTAGAAAATGTTGAGAGGATGGTGGTGATTTGTGATGAGATTTTATGGTTTTGGTCCTTGGTTAGTATCTGGATGTAGAGCAGGTTTTGGAGGTTGGTTATACAACACCCTTTGGTGGCTTAAACCTATAATATCATTTGGACTCTTTCTTATTGCAGTTTTTGTAATTTATAAACTGTTTTTTGCAAAGTCTAACCTTTTAAGAAAAAAGGACAACGCTATTGAAATTCTCAAAGAACGTTTCGTAAAAGGTGAGATAAGTGAAGAAGAATACAGAAAAATGAGGAGTATACTTGAAGAAAAAGAGTAATTAACAACTGGCCCGTTGGAACCCCAGTACCCCGTTCCCCTCCCATTGGAAGTGAGTTATATGACACGGAAAGATTTGAAAGATTGAAAGAAGAACGTCCTCGGTTATTGTAACCGAGGACGTTTTCTATTTTTTCACGATGAATCCAATCTTTCCAAGACCATCTTTGATATACTTGTTCCTCATCGTTACATTCCAAATAAGTCCGGACTTGTAATTCTCTATCATGAGCAATTCTATACCTTTGTCTATACCTATATAAGTCTTAGAAAACCAGTTTCTGTCTAAATTATAAGCATCCTTAAAACCGTACTTTCCCCAAAGTTCAGGGATATTCTCATAATAGTAGCGAACGGTTTCCTCAACAATTTCAGGTGTGAAAACTATCGAACCGATTGCACCACATGGTGGAACTGTTCCATCAGTCTTGTGAACGGTGCTATTATTCGCCGATGGTGGAGCACCAAAATCACCTCTGTAACCATCTGGCGAGTCACAAGCCGTCAGTCCCCAGGACTTTTCATGGAGCGTTTTGTAGTATGAATGCATGTCTTTGCAGAATTCCCAATTTGCAAGAGATGCGTTTTTAGAATTCTCAAACCAGTCAATGTTGTCTCGTGCAACTATATTTTTAAAATCTATCCAAGCATGTGAAAATTGATATGTGAATAGCGAACCGGTATAGGTGTAAATCAGTTCGTAATCTTTGTATTTGCCTCTTCTTCTGTCAAAGGAGTAATACACGGAAGAATCTATCGAATGTGTTGGTGAAGCAACTCCCAGGATGTACATGATCAATTGCTCCGCATACCCATCCCAATGCCCCCAAAATCCTCTTTCGTAGCTGTAGCCCATGTAATACTGATTATTTTGCTTGTCCAAATACCAAGGAAAATCAACACGTGAGTATATTGCTTCGAATAAATCATATACTTCTGCCCCAAAATATTCACCAACAACAAGAGCTCCCATCAGGAAAAGTGCTGTATCTATAATCGAAACTTCCGACTGCCAAGTTCTTTTTCCGTCTTTCATAGTTACAAAGTGTACGTAAAATCCATGACTCTCTTCGACATTTTTTAAAAAAGTTTCAAGTGTTCTAACTGCCCTCTGCTTTCCATCGACTCTGGATATCCAACCATTCTCAATAGCTATAGGTATAACGCTTAGTCCAAACCCAACAGAAGCTATACTTGCAACATCTTTGTGTGTTGTATTATCAATAATCAAGCCATATCCTCTTTCTGTTTCTGAAATCTCTTCCCAGAAGAAGTTAAAAGATAATCTCTGCTCGAGATTAATAATCTCGTATGTCTTCAACTGTTTACCCCCTCTCGTTATGCACTTAGAAGTTATGTCAGTTTTTCTTTACAAACCCAAGGTTTCTCAAACCATTTTGGACATATTGAATACTCATGAATACTTTCCATACTATTTCACTTTTGTAGTTGGCAATCATTAGGAGTGTGATTCCTTTGTCTATACCTATGTAGTCACTATCAAACCAATTTAAATCGAGGTTGAATGCATCTTTCAACCCATACTTTCCAACTAAATCGGGAAGTTTGTAATAATTATCAAGAGCCCATAAGGATTCTTTTGGTGTAAAGACTATTGAACCAAGTGCACCCGATGGAGCAAGTGTGCCATCTACTTTGTGGACTGTGCTATCGTTTCCGGATGGTGGTGTACCGAGCAAACCATTATATCCCTGAAGCGTGTCGCAAGCAGTTACACCCCAGCCTATCGAAAAACTTTTAAATTTATCAGCGTTGTCTTTACAATAATTATAGTTTGCAAGACTTGCATCTACGGAGTTTTGGTACCAATTTACATTGAATTTATCATACCAATTTCGGAAGTCTATCCATGCGTGTGAATATTGATATGTGAACAACGACCCAAACCATGAATGGATAAACTTTTCACCTTTGTAGCCTCCGTAATTTCTCTTAAATGAATAGTAAACATCTTCCCATATCCTATTCTTCTCCACTGGAGCGCCAGCACCAAGAACATAAAGCATCAGCTGTTCAGCATAAAAATCCCAGTAACCCTCAAATCCCCTTTCTGGTGTGTAAGCCATATAGAAGTAATTCTTCACAGGATGAACCATCTTATTCCAATTAATCCTTTCATAAAGCTGCTTAGCTTTATCCCAAACTTGACTACCAAAATACTTACCAGCCGTTAATGCACCACATATCAATATGGCTGTGTCAATTGTTGAAATCTCACTGTTCCAAACACGATTTCCTGTATTCATATCGAGAAAATGGTAGAAAAAACCATAAAAGTTGTCGAGATTAAGAAGTGTATTTAGTGTTCCGAGAGCTCTTTTATTAGCTTCCTCTTTTGAAATCCACCCTTCTTCAACACCAATAACGAGCGCAGTGAGTCCAAATCCGGTTGATGCAATACTTGCAATCCCTGGGTTGCCTGGATACCTATCTCTGATTAGCCCATAGCCTGGACTCTTCTCGTCTGTATTCGCTTGCTCCCAAAAGTAAAGGAAAGAGCCTTTGTATTCTTTCATCAAATTCTCAGTTAATTGATTTGAACCGAGCAAAAGAGTGAAAAAGAACAATAAAATGCAAGAAATCAATAGCTTTTTAGACATATCATCACCACTTTCTAATATTGGAATTACCAACCTTAAACTCAACAATCGCCAATGCTATAAATATTGTTAATCGAGTATGTACTTAGCTTTCAACCGTATATCCCGCGATGATGCTCCAACTCTTATTTCATATTCCCCTTCTTCTACTACCCAACACCTTCCATCAAACGTCCCAAGGTCCTCTATCCCTATCCTTATCTCTCTCCTCTCACTCTCTTTCGGTTTGAGTATTCTTGTCTTTTCAAAACCTTTTAGCTCTTGATATGGCTTGTCTATCTTCCCTTTCGGTGCTCTTACATATACCTGCGCTACTTCCTTACCTGGTATATCCCCTGTGTTCTTAATCTCAAATGAAACAACTATCTCTCCTCCATCCCTTCTTATTTTCAAATCACTGTATTCGAATGTTGTGTATGACAAACCATATCCAAATTCATATGCTGGCTCTATCCTGAATGTGTCGTAGTATCTGTACCCTACGTATATCCCTTCATCGTACTCTACCACCATGGGATTTCCTGCTGGTTCTCCCGGGAACGAGCGTGATGGTACATCTTCGTACCTCTTTGGGAATGTCGTTGGTAGCTTCCCAGATGGATTAACATTTCCAAGTAGTACATCGGCAAGTATTCTCCCAGCCTCTTGTCCTGGTTGCCAAACAAGTACTATACCATCGCACATCTCTTTCCAACTCTCCACCTCTATCGGTGAACCTATGTTAAGTACAACAATGAATTTCTTCCCTTGACTTCTAAATGCCTTAGAAAGCTTTGAGATTATACTGTATTCATCGTCTGCAAGGTAAAAATCCCCTTTTTCCAACTTCCTATCAACACCTTCTCCCGATATCCTTGTGAGTATATAAATCCCCAAGTCGTTCTTACTTGTGTAAGCCTCTATTTCCTCTTCAGAAAAGTTATCTTCAGGTAATTTTGGAACTATATCTTCACCCCACTGCCCTTTTGTAATTACATATTCAGAGCTTCTAAATTGAGCTATCTTCTTTCTATAAAATTCAGAAAGTGATTTATCAATGTTTAATCCCTTTTCAATTGCTCCGTCAATAAAATTGATTGTATAACTCGGATGAGTCTCGCCACTTCCAGTACCACCGCGTATCGTTTCAATTTGACCTGTTCCAAATATAGCTACTCTCGTTTCCTTTGAAATCGGTAACGCTCCATTATTCTTGAGCAGGACTACTCCTTCACTACCTGCTTCGTACGAAATCTTTGCATGCTCTTCAAGATTCGGTTTATTCGAATAATTGTACTTCCTAAATGCCGGTGCCTTCACAAGTACTTTCAATATTGCCCTGATTCTTTCGTTTAACATATCCTCTGTTATTTCTCCACGTTCATATGCTTCCTTTATTTCATCAATTTCTCTCCTTCTATGTGAATGAATTTGATAAGTATTTCCAGGCATAAGCAAATCATTCCAGGATTTTATCTGCTCAGCCGCATTGTCACCAGCAAACCAATCTGTCATTACAAATCCTTCAAATCCCCATTCATCCCTCAATACCTTCTTTAATAACCATTTGTTCTGTGATGTGTATTTACCATTCAACTTATTGTACGAACTCATAACCGTCCATGGCTTTGCCTTCTTTATCGCTATCTCAAATGGCTTGAGATATATCTCCCTTAACGCTCGTTCAGAAACGATAGTATCTACACTCATCCTATTTGTCTCTTGCTCGTTTACTACAAAATGTTTGAGACACGCACCAACTCCTTGGGATTGAACCCCCTCAACAAAGCTTGCAGCCATTTCACCTGTCAATAATGGGTCTTCTGAGTAATACTCGAAGTTCCTGCCACAAAGAGGATTTCTATGTATGTTTATTGCTGGTGCAAGGAGAATATCAACACCATATTCCCTGACCTCTTCACCCATCGCTTGACCTACTTTCCTAAGCATTTCTCTATTCCAAGTAGAAGCAAGCATAGTCTCAACTGGAAATGCTGTTGCGTGGTATTTATTGTTATCATTTTCCCTAAGTGGATCGATTCGCAGACCGGCAGGTCCATCAGCTAAAACAGTTCTTGGAATACCGAGTCTTTCTATCTCTCGTGTCTCTCCAGCAGCTCCGCTAACTTTTGGATTCGGATTACCAAATGCCCCAAGTACACCAACACCAACAACGAAGCTAATCTTTTCGTCAATAGTCATTTGTGAAATAATCTTTTCAATATCGATCCCCATTTTTATCTCTCCTTTTTTAGATTTGAAATTATTCTCCAGTGATACCAGTTCGCTCAAGACTTTCCACAAATTGTCTTTGTAGGAATAGATATGTAATTAGTAGTGGGAGAATAGTAATCATTGTTGCTGCCATTCTTATGCCTTCGTTTATTCTATTCGCCGCACTTCCATCAGCTGTCGGGAACATAGCTGCATACCGTGCTACAAAATCCCGGAGAGCCAATGGTAATGTCTTAACTTTATTTCCCATAAGAAGTCCCGAAAGCAGTGTTTCGTTCCAATACCAAACAAGAGAGAAAATAAAAGTAGTAACGATGGCTGGAATTGAAAGCGGCAGTACTATTTTGTAAAAAATCTGGAAAGAATTTGCACCGTCGAGTACAGCTGCTTCATCAAATGCCTTTGGAAGCATGTTGAAGAAATTGTAATAGAGCAATATAAATATTGCGCTTCTAATTCCCTGACCAAAAAGTGCTGGCAAGAATGTAGCAAAAACGGTCTCAGTTAATTTCAGTCGGCTGAATAGAACGTACTTGGTAACGAGAGTTACTTGGCTGGGAATTAGGAATGTTGATAGCATTAGCACAACTAAAAGACGTTTTAGTGGAAACTCAAACCTTGATAAGCCGTAAGCTATTAGTGCGGTGACAAGACTTTGAGCTATTGCAGGAATTAAAGATGTATAAGCACTATTTAAAAGAGCCTTAGTAGCATCAAGCACAGTCCAAGCTTTTGCGAAGTTTTCAAATGTTATCTTTGTTGGTATCCAAGTGACTGTTGGATTAACAAGGTCATCCACACTCATGAATGACATTGTAATCATGTAAAGTAGTGGATATAGGTATGCATAGCCAATGCCTATAAGCACAACGTATATTATTGTTTTTGTAACTGGATTTTTCAATGTTTTGTAATAGGAAAAGTGTAGTTTTTTCATGCTCTCTTTGTCCTCCTTTCGTGTAGCAACAGATATGATACAGCGAGGATAGCCATTACAGCAACAAAGTAAATCCATGAAAGTGCTGAAGAATATGAATAAGGTTTATCTATATCGAACATGTGCTGAGTAATGCTCGTATTAACTGGATTATTTGCAAAAGATGCGAGATCGACGACGGTGTATATTGTGTTAACAAGCACAAATGGTCGAATCAGTGGAAGTGTTATCTTCCAGAATATGACCCAGTCGTTTGCACCATCTATTTGTGCGGCTTCGTATATGCTACTGCTAATTTTTTGCAATCCTGAAAGGAAGAATATGATTTGTACACCGGAAAACCAAAGAATCAATACCAAATTGTTGAACATATAGAGAAACGGAAAGCTTATCGTATTAGGTATCATTTGGAAGAATCTGTATATGAAGTATCTTCGTGGGTCAACGATACTTGCCGCGTTGTTTGCTACCAACTCAGCGACAACAGGTCCACTAACTATGACAACAGGCAAAAAGTACAGTAACCTGAAAAATGCACGAGCGGTAAGTTTTCGATTAAGTAGAATGGCAACAATTAGTGAAAAGATAATAATCAAAGGTGTTGATAAAACGATACTTAATATAGTATTCCAAAAGTTTAATGGAAAAGCTGGGTCAGCTCGAAATGCATAAATATAGTGTTTCCAACCTGCAAAAGTTGCTTCAATTCCACCATCTGGTGAGAAGCTGACATTGAAAAAGCTCAGATATAGCGAATAGAAGAACGGGTAAGCAGTAAATATGATAAAACCAACTATCCAAGGTAATACATACATATAGCCAATAATTGCTCGTCTAAGCCTCTTATTCTTCTTCATTTTTCATCAGCTCCGTTCTTTGAATATACAACCTTAAATGACTCAGGTTGAACAACAAAATTGCCAAGGCTCTGTGCGGATTTTGTGTAATTAACGATTATGGAATAATTGTTATCGTAACTTACCTTCACTAAGCCAGGTTTTATTACTATGCGCTCCACTATCTTAGCTCCCCTTACATATTTGAGTGCGCTGTTGATTGTTGTGTAAATCTCACTTATTTTTTCCTTCCAGTCGCTGAACATAGTAGAAGGATAATCCCATAAAGGTGTGTCTTTTAGAGAAGAGTTGTCAAGTCCAGAGATTACAAACGAAGGATAAGCACCATATTCAATTGATTTTAAAACATCAAGTCTTGAGAAGAATCCACTGTTCATGAATGGAGTAAAGTACTCCACACTACCACTCAATACAATTTGTAAGAATGGTACTGTGTCAGTTTCAAAAAGGTACTGACTTGAGTTCATAGGAACTGAACCGAAGATAGAGGTGTATTGCCACGCATAGTTATTCGGTTCAAAAAGTATCACATTCTCTGCCTTTGTAGAGATATCTTTTAAAGTGTTTCGTACGATCTTAAGAGCGTCAGTTCTATATATTTCAGAATCTCTTTTCAAATCTCCGTAGAGTTTATTTGCAAATTCCTTTAGTGCTATATTTTTCATTCCATACTTAAAGATTCCATTAGCTCTCATTAATGTGTATTTGGCTGCAAGGTCAATCTTTGTATAAAAACTTTTGTAAAGCCATAATTCCTTATTATCCCTTTCTTCAAATATGATTGACTGGGAAAGGTTTGTTCCAACTTCTGTCTTTAAGTTAACTTGCTTTTCGGTAACTTTTGTGACGTTATCAACGAGAAATACATCTATTCCCTTGTCACCATTTGCTGACAACTTTTTGGTGTATTCGAAAAATTCCTCCAAACTACCAACCTTCTTTTCAAAGCCAAATTTACTTACTCTGTTACCATTCAGTCCACCTTTTTGCCAACCTTCGATAAGTAAGACGATTTTTTTTACACCAGCTCCAACAAGATAATCTACTATCTCTTTCATTTTGTCAGTATTTGTAATTGTTATAACATGGTGTCCAATAATCATCTTTTCAATATCAGATGCCAACACATCGATGAATAGTGGAATATCACTTTTGCCATTGGCATTTGTAGTTTTTGATCTATTCTTTTCACCGAAAAGTTCTTTTCCGAAGTTTTCTCTGTAATACTTTGCCATTCCGATATAATCTGCATCATTACCTGTTAAGAAAACAATTTCAAGTGTCGCATCAAATTTGTTTCTATGCTTCTGGGCAACCTGAATACCTGCACCGCTCCGTGTTGTAGGTTGGAGATACTTTTGTCTGTAAATGAATTTTGCAGAAGTCCAGTTATACTGGCTAAGAATTCCACTTGGATAAGAAACTATAGCACTGTACTCGCATCCTGAAGTTATTACACCAAATAGTGCATTTTGTTTTACGCCATGTACTATGCCGAAAACAGGTATCAAAACAGTTGGTTCTTCCCTCAAAAAGTCGTTCGGTCTATTTGCACGTAAATCGTTAACAGATACGAGATTTTCTATTGCGTAGTCTTTTCCATAGACCCTTTTCTCAAACCAGTTTAGATAATGAGCAGGTTTTGAAAACCGTATTAAAGCACCCGGTCCATCAGGTACAAATGCATATCCGTATACTTGATCAGATATAGTGCTTCCAAGGAATGGGGCGAATATAATCGATGCAATTGTGTATTTGCCTGATTCCTTTATAGTATTCTGTGGCAGTGAAAAGATGATTTTGTCATTATTAAGTCTTAAAGATACAGAAAACTGAATTTGAAGGTTCTCAAAATTAAATGTGCATTCAATTCCGTTATTTGTTCTTTTCCACGATTTTATAACTTGCGTGTCAGCCGAACCTATGACATTTGAAATTCCGCGTTCGTCAAAGTATTCAAGCATCACAACAGATTTAGCTATTGATTTGTATGTATCGTTCATCTCATTGTAGGCTTCTGTATTATCGATAACGTCTCCCCATATGTAACCAGACCTTTTGTCAACAACCCTGAGAGAAGTATTTTCAAGATTCATCCATAACTCCAAAGTTTTACTTTCGGCAATTTTTGAATATCCGTCAACTGTAAATGAAGATTTGACAGTAACTAAACTTTCAGCCTTTGTAAATCTATTTGATAGAAAATCGTTCCCAATATTGGGAAGGGCACTTGCAAAGATAAACGACTGTGCAAAAGCAGTTATGATAAGCAAAATAATGATGAATATCTTTGAATTATTAAAAGCATTGAAAAAAGCAGATTTTTGCATGTTATCTTGCACGGTAAAGCACCTCCTGAATGATTGCGTAAACTGTTTGCACTAATTGATCCCAGAGCATGTATACTATTGAGTAGACAAGTATAATGACAAATATCCAGACAAGAGTTAACAAAATACTCTTTACAGTATTTCTAAGGTTGTAATCATGAATCTCTTTGACACCTGTGAAGAGTAAAACTGCTGACCATATTATTAACACATTCGAAAGAAACGATATAATAAACGCTTCGTTATACGTTAGTATATAAGTTAGTAGTATCACAAGTGGTTGGAAGAGTATATATGGTGCAAAACTGTAAGCTGTGAAAATGTATATATCACGCAAAGTTCCCCTACCGTCATTAATAGAACTCACTAAGTAGTTAGCCAAGACCCATAGCATTGTGGGAGCAGCGCTCGCCAAAAGTACGAAACCAACCGACCTGTCGTGAACATTCAAATTGAATATGAAACTCCTACCAAAATAGTCGAACTGAACAACAAGTAAGAAAAGAATGTATATGATAGAAGCAGATATAACAGATCCATAGCGTTTTCGTTGTATATAATAGAAAGTATCAAGTGGATGCCTCAATATGTTTCTTATGTATAAGATATCACTAAGTAACCTGCTCTTAGGTTCAAATTTCAGTGTTAGCTTACCTCTTTTTGAAAGTTCGTCAGTGACAAAGAAAGCGACTATTAAAACGATGATTAACGAGAAGATCAGTCCCATTCTCTTTTGTAGAGTTTCGTTTCTTATTTCCCAATAAGCATCTGAGTAATCCTTCTTTTCGTAAGCTTTTCTGAATTCCATAGCTGCAGCTTTGTAATTCCCTTCTTGGAAGTAGGCTTTTCCAAGCCCGTAATGTGCTATTTTGGAGTAACCATCATAGACCATAACCTCTTTCCATAATTCCTTGCTTTCTAAATACTTCCCTTCGGAGTATAACTCGATAGCTTTGTGAAGTGTCTGTATGTATTGAGTGGGATTAAAAACGTGAACAAGACCTCTTTCCTTATCGAGTACCAAAATTTTTCCATCATCGCTAACTGCAATGGCAGATGCGACAGTGAAAAGTCCATTTCTCTCCGTTGAAATTGCTCTACCACCAAATGAAACGAGCAAGTTTCCCTCTGGATCGTATTCGTAAATAAGTCCTGTCTCAGTTAAAGCAAATATCCTACCATTCTTATCAATCGCTATATCTGTAAAATTAGGTTCGTCTACCATTCTTCCCTCTCGCGATAATGAAAGAATATTATTACCTATTGTGTTGTGCTTCTTAATAGCACTACCTCGTTCCTTTTGAGTTATTGTATATATTAATCCTTTTGTATCTATCGCAATATTTGTATACGGTTTTGGGATACGATTAAGGAACTTTTCTTTCTGTTCCTTGGTGTAGAAAATGTCTATAAATTTGTCGAGTAACGTTATACCAACTGTGTTTGAGCCAAAATATCCAAGAAACTCGCCATTCTTATCGAGCTGAATAATTCCTTCAAAAGTACCTTCACTTACTATATAGAAATTACCACGTTTGTCCACAACAAGTTTTTTTGGCTTAAAGTTGGCAGTTTCACCAAAGAGTGGATTAGTAGGTCTTCCAATTCTTCTGATTTCTTTTCCGTTCAGGTCAAAGATTACAACTTCAGAACTACCAGGGTCTGCAACATATATATAATTATCATCTACAAATACACCTGTTGGTTGGGAAAGAGACATATCCCCAACGAATGTAGCTTCGTTTGTCACAGTGTTATACACAATCACTCTTGCATTACCTGAATCAGCTATGTAGATATTGTCATCTTTAATGAATATATCCTCGGGATAGTACAAATCCAAATCCTTGAAGAGTACCTCACTGACCACATAAGCATCTTGCGTGATTTTCCACTCGTTCTTTCCAGAGATTGTATAAGATAAAAATGGACTATTCGTTGCAAATAATAGCGAAGTATAAGAAGCAAACAAGAGAAGGAAAACGATTATAGTACTTCTATGGAACTCTCCAGCTCTGAGTTTTCTTTTCTCCACGATCTACACACCACCCAATCGAAAAAGGTTCGAATGTAATTATTTAATTCCGCTGTAAGCCATTGTGTTCATAACGCGGGATTGCATGATTATAAAGAGTACTAAGTTTGGCACAAACATGATGAGACCTGCTGCTGCGGAAATTCCCTGACCTGCAACCGTATTTCCTGTCGCTTGAGTCAAGTTAGAAACGTAGAATGCGAATGTCTTTAGATTTTCGTTATTAATGTAATACGTAGATGCTTCAGCACTATTCCATGCGACTTGGAATGCAAGTATTCCAACAGTTGAAATCGCTGGTTTGAGCATTGGGATTATAATATTAAAGATGATTTGAAAATCGTTGGCACCATCAACGAGGGCAGCATCGATAAGCGCATCAGGAATTTGGTCGATGAATTGCTTTACCAAAAAGACTCCAATTGGCATAGCTAACAGCGATAGAATGTTTATTACAAACGTATCTATAAGACCGAGTCTTTGAACTATTAAGTACCTCGGAATAATGACAGCGACAGGAACAAACATAAGAGCAAGATTGTTCACAGTAAAGATAAGTTGCTTTGCTTTGAACTCCTTCTTCGAAAGTGCGTAACCAGCAAAGACAGAGATAATAATTGTCAGTAAGACTGTAAAAAACGCCGTGATGATACTATTCATAAGATATCTTGAAACGGGAATTGTTGATGAACGTGTAACTTGAAAAAGCTCATAAAAGTTCGCAAGTGTAGGTTTTCTAACCAAGAACCTTGGTGGATAGAGAAAGAGTTCATCAACTGGTTTAAACGCTTGCGAAAAAATGAAGATTATTGGAAGCATCATAAATATAGCTATTGGAGTTAATATGAAATAGAATTTTAATTGACTCTTGTGAAAGTACTTAGGATTTGTCTTCGTGGAAAATTTTGCCATATACTCACCCCTTCTAAAATTACTGTTTGCTCTTTATCGTTCTCCGAAAAGTCGCCATGCGATTCTTGAGAATAGCCATATTATAATTAGTAAAACAACTGAAAGAGCTGCTGCATAGCCCATTTCGTATCTAAGAAAACCGTAATCTTCAATATGGTTGACAATAAGTTGACCGGCGTACTGTGGTGTTGGGTTAGAACCAGAGAGTGCGACACCTATTCCAGCTGATGTAAAGGTGTTGACTATTGACATAACAGCCCCAAACAGCATCTGAGGCTTCATAGCAGGGATTGTGACGTAGATAATTTCTTGCACTCTGTTTTTTATTCCATCTATATACGCAGCCTCATAAAGTTGTTCATCGATGTTCAAAATACCAGCAAGCATTGCCAAAAAACCGACACCCATACTGCTCCAAAGTGAAACGAAAATCATTATGTCCATTAGATGTTGAGGTGACTGGAGCCACTGAATTGGTTTATCTATCAATCCGAGACTTAGAAGCAGTGAATTTAAATAACCCTGTTGGTCACCGTTAAATATTACTCGCCAAAGAACAGACATTGTGACACCAGCTGTTAAAGATGGTGAATAGAGAATTAGAGCAAATATCGTTCTTGGAACGCTTGTTAACTGAGCTACTAACCACGCAAGAATGAAAGATAAGACGTACCCGCCTACACCAACTATAAGCGCATACTTGATTGTATTTGGAAGAACTTTCTGCATAAAAAGTGTGTCGCGAGTAATTAGTGTTATATAATTTTGAATTCCTATCCATGTAGGCTTTTCTATGGCATTGAAATAGGTAAAAGAAAGATACACCGCTACTGCAACAGGCAATGCTATGAAGATGAAAAACAAAGCCAAATATGGTGACAAGAGCAGCCAATGACCACGATCTCTCTTGGAGCTAATTTTCATCGTATTCACCCCGATCCATTACTGTTTTCATAAAGTCTTTCATGTCATCGTACATCTTGAAGTCTTTAACCTTCTTACCATTAACAATGTATTTGAATTCAGTTAACTTCCTTTCAAGTTCTCTATTTATAAGAATTACAGACCTATCTATTGAAGTTCTAAGTGGATACCCTTCTACAACAACTCTGTTCCATACGTTACTAACTTCTCTTTCAACCATATAACCGCCAGGATGGCGCTGTACTTCTTTGATCCACTTCCACTGTTCAAGGATAACCTTCTTGTGCTTTTCATCTATGAAATCTAATTCCTTGAATGCTTCTATATTTGCAGTGTTCCATATATAAGTTGGTCCATATCTATTAACAAGCGCCTTTGCAAACTTAACTTGCGTTTCTTTAGACATCCACCATTTAAGAAATTCCCATGCTTTTTCCTTCTTCTCAGATTTTGCAAAGATTACATCCGCCCTATCACCGGCAACTTGATACCTCAAGACTTGACCATTCGTATCAAGAACGCCCGGAGATGGAGCGATATCCCATAAACCGTATATCTCATCAGCGGCATTCAGAAGTGTTATATAAAGTCCAAAATCACCTATACCAATTGGGATTCGACCGTATCGGAATGAATTGTAAAAACTTGCAACCTGTTCTGGAATTCCGTATATCGCAAACAGTTCTGTCATCAGTTCGAAAGCCTTAACTGAGTTCTCTTCGTTTAATGCCGTTTTTAATCCATCTTTTGTGTAGAATCGAGCTTTATTTTGAAAGAAGAATGGTGCTGTTGTGTTGAAATATTTCGTGGTTTGCTCACACATGGGTAATGAGAAGTTCATTCCGCGCCTTTGAAGTTCCGGAAGAATCTTTTTTACATCATCCCAGGTGTTAGGTATTGGAATCCCAAGCTTTTCGATAATATCCTTTCTATAAAAGAGCACATAAAAGTTCTGTGTCTCTGTTATGCCGTAAACTTTATTTTCCAAAACCATTGGTAGTAATGTTTCAATATTGATATTTTTCTCAGCAAAACTGAAGAAATCTGGGAAATATGAGAGTGGGAAGAGCGCATTTCTTATTGCAAGTTCAAAAGGTATCCAGTTACTTATACTCATTGCTACATCAGGTACATTGTTTGCTGCACTTGCCAGTATTAACTTCTGTTCATTGGGCATTATAGAAAACACAACTCGAATACCCGTTTTGCGTGTAAAATCCGTATCCGTTAAATACTGGAGTGTTTCAACGTATTGAACAGGTCTATTAACCCAAATTTTCAAAGCAGCTTCGTCAGCTTTTTCATAAACAGAATACGGCTCGTTTTTATTGAAGAGTGAGAGCCAAAGTTTTTGCAGTTCTTCATATGCGCTTATCAGGAATGTCGTTTTGTAGGTATATTTGTCGATACTGCCTTGAAAAACATATATCTTATCAATACCCATGGGTTGGTCTTTCAGCCTCATTGATAGTTCAGAAAGTCTCTGAGCTATTGAAGACGCACCTTCACTTAATACGTCTATATAGAAAGGTAACCTTTCAGGTTTTCTGAGAATGTTCTCTATCAATTCAGCACTCACAACTATATCAGCAATCGATGGTAAACCCTTTTCACCAACAATCTTAACAAGTTTATCGTGTTGGTTCTTCAAATTATTAGAAATATCCGTCAAATCTTTGACAACGTTTGGCATGTATTTTTCTATATCCCACGTCCTATTTGGATCAAGGTTGTTACCAACAAGTTTGCGCATTTCAAGTCCAATCTCTTGTAGTCTCTTTACACTGCTTTGCAAAAAGCGTATTGTTTCTTGATATATACCGGTTGTAACTTCTAACGATAACGTGTGAAAACCCTTATCTAAATAGATTTCGTAAGGCTGATTCTTTGCATCTGAAATTATATAATCCTTCCAATCATAACCAGTATATGGGAACGAATAATTAAAAAATTCTGCAAATGGAACTTTCCCATCTACGTATATCCTTCTATAAACTGGTACTCCTCTATTGGTAGATTGTTTGTACCGTAAAGCCAATTTATAATATCCTGGCGTATCGACGTAGAACGTCCAGAAAACTTCTTGACCAGATTGTTTGTACGAAGCCTCTTCAACAACGTTAATTTTCTTCTTCATTATCTCATAAGGTGTTACAAGAGCGCTTTGTTCGTTTGTGATGGATATAAGCGCATCTGATTTAAATGATAATCTCTCTGCCTCAATAACGATTGCTTTGTCTTTATTGTTGTGACTGATTTTAGGATTGCCTTTAATGTATTGTGAATACGGTAAATTCTTCGAGAGGTAAGTTTCTGGAACGACGTAGAGTTTCTCAATTAATATTGCAGAACGTGTGTTCTTTATCTCAAGAGTGTTTTGTCCAAGGGTTAAATTAAGAGTGAGTGGCATAGCTGATATTCTACTTGCATCTTTGATAAAACTCATATATGAACGATTAAATATCTTTTGTTCTGGAGTGATTTCGTTTCCGTATCTATCATAAACTTTGTCATTGAAGTCGTAGTAAGTGTAATTATCGAGAATTCCCAGATAGGTCTTGCCGTTCAAAGAAATCTCAAGAGTTCCACTACCTGTTGTTTGGGTGACATACCTATACTTTAATACGATAAAATACCTGCCTGGAGCAGGAACTGATACATCTGTCCTTGTTGATTCATCATTTTCAAGTAGTATGTTTAGGTTATTTTCGCAAACGGCAACCTCGCTAAGATTACCAAAACGAGCCGATTCAACATTATCAAAAACGTCCTTACTTGAAATCTCTATGGTCTTTGACTTTTGCACAAGAGAAGCAATCGAATCAAGAAATCTCGAATATGCGGCACTTCCAGAAAGATACAGTACCACCATAACAAAAATAACAATTAAAGCAATTATCCCTGACCACAGTAAGAGTTTCTTCACTTAGAATCAACCCCTTAGACAGTATTTGTTTTACAATTCTGAGAAAACCGTCGGCAGAACAGAGTCCACCGACGGAGTGGTGCGTTTTATTAATTCTTTCCTTCAATTTGCTTTCTCAACTGTGGAAATTTCTTTTCAGCATCTGTCAATTTCTTTTCAAATATTGCCCAATTCTCCTTTATTACCTTATTTGCTTTTTCTTGTGTTTCAGCAGCAACTGCCTCCGGTGTTGTTTCACCACGTCTGATCTTTTCATTCACCGGGAATATAACGTCCCAGATTGCTTCGAACCAACCAGGGACAACTTTCCACATATCCACTCTAACGCTTTTGTCAAGGTTTTTGAGCATCCAGTTAATACCGTTAGGTATTTTCAGCGTATCAAAATACTTGATTACATCTGGATGCATAGTTGCAGGTATGAACCAATCGACAAGTCTACCTTTTTCAACACCTTCAGATTCGTAAAGCTTTAAACGTGCTACAATACCTCTTGGATCGTAAGAAAGGAACTTTGCAAATAGGAATGCTTCTTTTGGGTACTTTGTTGTTGCACTGACAAATGTGTAATTAATATGAACTGGTAACCTAATACCAATCTTTGGATCGTATGGTAAAGGATAATAGTCAAAATTCCATGGAACAGTGTGGAGCCAACTCCAATCATACGTTGCTTCAAATCCCATTAGCACCTTAGATTCTCTGAATGCGTCAGCATCCTTTCCAAATTTCTTTTGATAATCATCGAGCTGGTTTTGATTTCTAAGCTCTTGGTTTATAAGGTCGTCAGATACCAAACCAGGAATAGATTTGAGCTCTTTTTGCAACTTAATAGCTGGAATCCATCCTCCATTAACAAGGTCAAATTGCCATTTTTCTGGGTTGAAACTCCAGAAAGTTGTTTCTTTACTCAACACAGCTGCCATAAATGTGTCGAATTCCCAAAGTTGGTTAATTCCTGAGTATTCCTTAGTTGTTGCCTTTCTTGCGAATTGCTTGAATAAATCAACAGTCCACTCTTCGTATTTTGGAACTTGCAAATTGAGTTTCTTAAGCAGATCTAAATTGAGGACTATGCATTCAAAGTGCAACCTTTCAGGCAAAGCGTAGGTTTTGCCGTGGTATTTGAAAGCTTCCCTTGCACTTGCTGGTACATACTTGTAATCTGGATCATCTTTTAAAAATTCATCAAGCGGATAAACCCAACCTTGTGAAACTGGGTATGAAAGTGGTTCCCATGATTCAGCAATCACATCAGGAAGTGCCTGCTTTGCCGAAACGCGAGCTGTTAAGAAGCTGTTTACTTCAGGTTGATTAACAACAAGTTTAACCTCAATATCTGGGTAATACTTGTTGAACTCCGTTATAAGTTTCTTGTACCTGTCTACATTCCAGCTCCAGACAGAGACTGTAATGGTGGTCTTAGCAAAAATGGAGACCGTAAGCAAAGCTAAGAATGAGACTAATAAAAACTTGCGCATAAGAAACACCTCCAAATAAGGATATACTAAATTAGAAATTGAATCCAACTGTTAATCTTAAATACTTGTATCCGTCATCCTCAAATCTTGCAAGCAGTCGTCCGTCTGCGTTTCCCAATTTTGTCGAAACATAAGGTTCCACAACAAAGTCAGTAGTTTTGAAATTGTAATTACCAGAAACGCCTATTTTATAATTTAACATCCTGTAATTAACATCTGCTGCTAATGAAACATTCATTACATCGGTCAAAATATTTGTCAAATCTATTTCAGTTGAGATTCCTGTTCCGGCAACATCACCAACTAAGCCTAACAATAGTCCTTTTAACGTTGCATTTGCATAATCGTATCCGCCTGCAAAATAGAACGTAAATGGTTTAATAGGATACGCAAGTCTCAATCCAACCATTCCAGTTGAGAGGTCAAATTTTCCAGTTGCATTGAATGTGACTCCAAGCGGGTAGAAATTGTTTGTTTTTACCAATATCCCAAAGTCTGCTGGATTTCCAAAATTCGTACCGGCATCTATCATATATCCGCCAAATGAATAAATGAAAGAAACTAAACTTTTATACCACAATATTCCCGTTCCATTGTAATTCCATTTGAATGAGCCACCATTTCCCATAAAACTTTCATAGTCAGCTATGTTTCTGTATCCAAAGAAAACGGTCATATTGTTTTTTGCTTTCCAAGGTATAAAAAGTTCATTAACGTACATTCCCGATATATTCGGCGCTGTATACTTAACATCGACAACTAAGACCGCACCGCCTGAGGTAACAACTAAATATGCAGCATTATCTCCGGGAAACCAATTCGATGTTTCCAATGTGAAATCTGAATTTATTGTGTACTTAAATTCTACTCTTCCATTAAGCTGGACAGAACCTGCAAAGATAGGAACAATTACGAGAATAATTACAAAGACCGTAAAAAATTTTTTCATAGACCATTCCTCCTCATCATTTACTTCAATAACTTATAAACTTATAGAAATTGCATATTTTTTTCACTCTAAAACTCTGGGTAACCAAATGTGGTTACCCAGAGAGAAAAACACCTTATTTACTAGTTACTTTTCACTTCTTTGGGCTTATTGAAATATCATCGAAGTAAACCGTGGTTGGAGCTTCTTTTCCAAGTTCGAAGCTAAACGTTACAACTGGGTCGCCGTCCTGGGGATGTTTATATTCAAATGTGAAGGTTTGCCATTCGCTTGTGAGATTCACTTCCTGGCTGAAGTATACGCCATATGGGGCACCAGTTTGAACTAACTTAACCCATATTTTCCTTGGTTCTGCTGCTTTAGCTTTGAATGAGATAACATAACTATTGCCTTTTCTAAGCTTTACCCACTGATTGAATTGAACATGCCACGTTTCAAAACCAGTGTTTTCAAGTGTTACAAATCCAACACCATTTTCTACCCCAAAGCCAGATACTTTTGCTGGACTAATACCATATTTTCCTGCTTCCCAAATCCACCATTCACTTGGCATACTTCCTTGGTCATTTACTATCTTGTATGCAAAATCTCCATCGTTTACAAGATTATCAGGTTCTTCTTCATCGAAATCGTATTCTACAGTTTCAGGTTGTTCTTCAACAATTCTCTGATCTTCTGGAACTTCGGACTCATCAACTGGTTTCAGGACAACCTCGGATATATATATCGTAGTTGCTGCATATTTTCCAAGTTCGAAACAGAAATTCACTGTTTCGTCCGCTTTATCTGGATGTTTGAAGTAGAACGTATATGTATTCCAATCCTTTCCAAGTTCGACTGTTTGGGCAAAGTAAGCTACCCATGGATCGTGATTCATAAGCACCTTTACATTAATAGTTCTGGGCTCATCTGCTTTTGCTTTAAAAGAAACGAGGTAATACTGCTTCTGTTTAAGTTTAACCCACTGATTGAGTTGGATGTGCCACACATCATTACCGGAATTTGCTAGTTTTATAAACGCATATCCATCCTTTACACCATACGCTTCCACTTTACCTTCACTTACACCGTATTTAGCAGCTTCCCAAATCCACCATTCGAATGGAGCATTGGCTTGGTCATTTTTAATATTCGATCTAAAGTTCCAATTGTTAAGTATACTATTGGATGATACATCTGATGACTGCTGGGCAACTGTTGTAACAGCTTCTACCTTTTCTTGAAATTGGCAGGAAAAGAGCAAGAAAACAGTGAAGAATGCTAACACTAACTTTGTGAATCTTGCCATATTATTCACCTTCTTTTAACTGTTAGTAGATAAGAACATCATTTAAATGCTTCACCAATAACCTTTACTTGAAGTTGAAGACCAGGAACATGAGCAAATTCCAAAGAAAATTTCAAGAACTTTGCACCTGTGTAATCTTTTGGGCCAAATTCAAGAACTACTGTTTTTTCCGTCGTAGAAACTTCAACGGGCGTAGCCGAAGCAAGTTCTTCTATGTATGGATCCGCACCAAAATAGGCTTTAATTGTCGCAGATTTGTTAGCCTTTATCAAAAGTTTGATATAGTACTTTTGATAATTCTTTGGATAAAATCTTATAAGCTGAGCTTTCCACGTATTATCATTATCTGATGCATCACTACGTGTAGCTGTTACATATCCATTAGCATCGATTGATGGTGTAGAGGCGAAGTAATTGTTACCATCCCAGGTTGCGTTATAGTACATCCACTGACGCAATGTAACTTCTGTTGCTTCTTGTGTATTTGGAACTGCTTGCAGTTCACCAGCTTGTTGTGCCGGTGGATTCTCAAATAATGGTGATGGTACACATGCTGAAAGCAATATGATACTACTGATAACCGCCACTAAAACAACCAAACCCGTTCTCCTCATACCTTCCACCTCCTGAAAGTTTTATAGGGCTCTTCCCAAAGGTATAAACCCTGAGTCTTTATGAAACAATGTGAAATTTTTTCAGTAACGATTGTATTATATTCATGAAACAGGTTACATTAGAAATCTTCAAAAATTCCGAATTCTGAGGAGATAACTCAAATTACAAGAAAAAATGCTCTTGCATGTAACAAATAGAAAAAACTCCCGCAATTTTATGCGGGAGCTTATGGTGATGAAACAATAAGTAGATCTATTTACCCTCAATTTGCTCTCTAAGTTCTGGGAATTTCTTTTCAACTTCTGTGAGTTTCTTTGTAAATTCAGCCAAGGCTTCTTTAATTATCTTATTTGCCTTTTCCTGTGTTTCAGCGGCGACAACTTCTGCTTGGACTTCACCTTTTCTTACTTTCTCGTTGACGGGGAATATAACATCCCAAGTTGCCTGGTCCCATCCTGGAACTGTCGTCCACATATCAACACGAACAGCTTTGTCGAGTTTTTTCAAAAGCCATTTAACACCATCTGGTATTTTCAAGGTATCGAAGTAGTTTATTACATCTGGATGCATAGTGGCAGGTATGAACCAATCTTTGTTCCAACCGTTTTCAAGCCCAGTTGAGTTGTCCAATTTTAGTCTTGCGACTACTCCATTTGGATCGAATGTCAAGAATTTAAGGAATAAGAAAGCTTCCTTCGGATATTTCGTTGTTGATGTTATAAATGCATAGTTTATGTGGACTGGGAATCTAAGACCGATCTTTGGATCAAGTGGAAGTGGGTAAAAATCAAAATTCCAAGGAAGCGTATGAATCCAGTTCCAATCCCAAGTGCCGTGAAACCCCATCAAGACCTTTGACTCTCTAAATGCATCTGCATCCTTTCCAAACTTTTTCTGATAATCGTCCATTTCACCTTTATTTCTAAGTTCATCATTTTTCAGATCATCAGAAACAAGACCAGGTATTGATTTTAGTTCTTTTTGGAGCTTAATTGCAGGTAACCATCCACCATTTACAAGATCGAACTCCATCTTAGTTGGATTGAAGCTCCAGAACGTCGTATTCTTATTTAGAACAGCAGACATAACATTGTCAAAATCCCATAGATGGTTAATACCAGAGTACTCTCTTGTTGTTGATTTTCTCAAGTAAAGTTTGAACTGTTCTACAGACCATTCATATGGAGGTTTCATTAAATTCAATTTCTTGAGTAAGTCAAGATTGATGTAAATACCTTGGAAGTGGAGTCTTTCTGGCATTGCGTAAGTCTTTTTGTTATACATAAAGGCTTCTTTGAGACCTTTTGGAACGTATTTTAGGTCTGCATCGTTCTTCAAGAATTCATCAAGTGGATAGACCCATCCTTGTGATACAGGATATGAAAGGGCTTCCCAAGATTGCACAACGACATCAGGCAAAGGCTTTTTTGCAGCTACCTGTGCTGTTAAGAAGCTATTTACATCTGGCTCATTGACCACGAACTGGACTTCGATATCCGGATAGATTTTCGAAAATTCAGCAGCAATCTTCTTATACTTTTCCAAATCCCAGCTCCAAACCGACGCAGTAATAGTTACCTTAGCGAAGAGTGAAATGCTCACTACTAACAACATTGCTAAAATCCAAAATCGCCTTTTCATAGTTCTTCCCTCCTTTGGAAGTAGTTTTAATAATAGAACTTACAAGCCAAAGACCTTTCCACTTACAGGTTGATATGAAAAGTTATGAATTATTCCAAACAAACGTTGCAGAAGCGTATCCTGGGAGAACATACGATGTTATCTCATTTTCGTTGTCAATTATTCTTATCAATTTTGAAGTGTTTGTTCTGTTGGATACTATAAGGACTTTTGTTCCATCGGGGTTCTCAAACGCTACAGATTCTATCTTATCTTGGTAAGTGTAAGAATCTACTCTGTAAGCTCCTGGTAAAACAAATTTACTTATATGACCAAGTACGTAATAATCTAAGTTGTATTTTACTTCACCTGTCTTCTGGTTAATTTCAATTAAGCCTCTACATGTGCTGTTAGAAAGTATCGTCGGTCCTCTATTCTCGTCAAGTGCTATGTTCCACCAGACAACCGTTTTTGACCAGTTCCGCGGGATTCTTATGACATGCATCATTAGATCCATATAAGCATTGAAAAATGCCGGTACCCAATCTCCGCCCGAACCTTCTGTAAACCATATCTCTTTATCTGGAAACATTTCTTTTATCTTACTCATCGCTTCATGCTTTCCGCCATAGAAATGCCACGCGGAGCCGGCAACGTATTTAGAAGCTTTTTCATCTGAGAGGACGTAAGCTGCATAAGTTGTATTATCCCAGTTATGGTCGTATGTAAGTATCTTTGTATTAATTTTGGCTTCTTCAAATGCTGGACCAAGGTACTCACCAATAAAATCAGCCTGTTCAACCCAGTCCATCTTCATTCCGGGATATTCTTTTGGAACGTAAAGTGGCTCATTCTGGACTGTAATTGCGTATATTGGTATTCCTTCCGCCTCATATGCCTTTATGAACTTCACAAAGTATTGAGCGTATGTTTTGTAGTAATGACGCATAAGTGAACCACCAATCATACTTCCCGTTGTCTTCATCCATCCAGGTGCGCTCCATGGGGAAGCCATTACCTTGAGCAAAGGATTAATCGCTATAGCTTCCTTTAGCACAGGTATGATGTACTGTTTATCATGTTCTATTGAAAAGTACTTCAAATCTGGATCATCGTTTATACCAGTAGGTAAGTCATCGTAGCTGTAAATCTTTGTTGTATAGTCTGTTGCCCCCATTGGTTGTCTTAAGAAAGAAATACCAATACCTTTATCTCTATCAAAAAGCTTATCCATAACTTCTTTCCTTAACTCTGGGGACAGTTTGTTGTATACGAGATACGCCGAAGCATCTGTAAAAGAAGCACCGAAGCCATCCATTTGTTGGTATTTCTTTTGGTCATTTACTACAATTTTGTACTCTTCTTGATAATTGCTGACTAAAGGTGATGCTATATCAACCTGCTCCAGCATATGTCTTTGATCGACCGTCGAAATCCACACTTTAATACCCGTTATGTTTTTCATGTTCTTTTCACCCTTTTTCTGTGAGATTGTTGTTGAAACCGAATTTGATAAAAGAAATATATTTGCTACTAAGATCAGAAGAACAAACAATATTTTCCTAAATGTTTTAGCAAATTCCTTGGCTGATAGCATGAAATCACCTCAACTTCTCATGCTCAATTACTGAATGAATTTTTGCTTTTATAGTTCTCACGAACAATTTTATCCGTGTAACAAGTTACATAACGAAGATGGTGATTATTCAAAAGAAGATATATTATGATAAAAACAAAAGAAGTCACCATATGGTGACTTCTGGGTAATGAAATTGCGACTTTTAGACCTTAGCCCTTCAAACCTGTCCCAACGAGTGATTTAACAAATAGATCTTGGAGTAAAAAGAAGAGAAGAAGTGTTGGCAAGAGTGCTATCATCGTAGCCGCCATTATGATTCCCCAGTTGTTTGAGGATTCTGCATTCATTATCATATTAATTGCAACCTGAACTGTTTTCATATCATCTTTCATGGCGACTATCATTGGCCATAGGTACATATTCCATGCATATGTGAAGTTGATTATTGCAGCTCCTCCTATGACAGGTCTTGAAAGTGGTAAAACAATCTTTATTAGGTACTGCATCGGTGTAGCACCGTCGATTCTTGCGGCATCCTCAAAGTCCTTCGGAATTGTTTTGAAGTGCTGCTGAAAGAGAAAAACATTTGTTGCACTGGCAGTGAATGGAATAATCATAGCCTGATATGTGTTAACCCATTCCAGTTTACTGATAATTTGAAATAACGGAATGATTAGTAAAATCTCTGCAGGGATATAAAGCGTGGCAAAAATTAGCCCAAATGTCAAAGAATCTCCTTTAAACTTAAAATTTGCATAAGCGTATCCAGCAAGAATACCTGTTATCATCTTTCCAATTGTTATGAAAAATGCTACTATTAGACTATTCCACATCATTCTGAGAAACGGGACTATTTTCAACGCCTGCGAGTAGTTTTCTATGTTTATTCCTTGTGGAAATATCTTAGGAGGATAAGCAAAGACAAATTCAGGTGGTTGAATACTCATTGTGAAAGCAAGAAAGATTGGAGCAAACATAAAGATGGAGAAAATTATAAGTGCTATCTCTATCAGTACCGTGTTTATAAATTTCCTTGTGCTCTTTTTCATACTTTTCACCACCTACAAAGCTACTGATAATGAACATTTTTGCGTCCAAATTTGAAATAAACAAATGTAACTACAATCATTATTAGGAAAAGTATTATACTTTCAGCGGATGCACGACCAGTATTTGAGAATCTGAACCCATCTAAGTATACTCTGTATATCATATTTGTCGTGTAGTCCCCAGGACCTCCACGTGTCATAACATCTATTATTGCAAATGATTGGAACATTGCACTTATTATACTCATTATCACGAGATAGTATGTTATGGGGGAAAGAAGAGGAAATATTAATTTCCACGTTCTTGTCCAAATGTTTGCACCGTCGAGTTTTGCCGCTTCAACCAATTCATCTGGAATGCTTTGTAATCCGGCGATATAAAATATGATATTGAAAGGAAGTGTTTTCCATATTGCTGCAATAATTACTGCGTAAGCAGCATATGGAATTGTTGTAATCCAGTTCACCTGTATACCGAATAACATTTTCATCATGTAATTAACATGTCCAACAACAGGATTAAGCATGAATCCCCATAGTGCACCAGCCACAGCTGTCGATACTGCATACGGTGCAAAAATTAATGTTCTGAATACGCGAACCCCCGGAACTTTTTGATTAAGAAGCAAGGCGACAAAAAATGCAATGAAAATGGAAACTACAACAGTCACTATGGTGAAGATTATGGTGAAAGAAAAAGCTCTTATAAATCTATCATCTGAAAAGAGTTCCAAATAGTTATCAAGCCATACGAATTTTTTTCTGTTACCGAAAGGCGAAACTTTGAAAAAGCTGAGATAGAATGAATTTAGTGCTGGATAGTAAATGAATATTGAAATAATTACAAAAGTGGGCAATATAAATATGTATGGTATCCATTTGCGCATGATATTCACTCCCAAAAGCAGTGTTCTTTCGAAAAAATACTGGCTAAAAAATAGGCTGGCTGATAGCCAGCCTATTATAGTAATAGAATAGTTAGAAGTACTGTTTAATTGCCTTGTTAGCTTCCCTTTCAGCCTCTTCAAGTGCTTGCTTTGGAGTTAATTGACCATTAAGCATCTTTTCAACTGCATTTTCAATAGCACTTCGTATTTCAGGGAACACTCCTACGACAGCACCCATTGTAGCGTACGAAGGAATCGTATCGAGAAGTTGTTTAATTGCAACATAGTGCAATGGGTTTTCTTGGTAATAACCCTGCTTTTCCAGTTTTTCTTTTGCATCAAGTCTTATTGGGAAGTAACCTGTACCTTTGTGCCATGCTATCTGTGGATCGACATCGGCAAGATACTTAACCAACTTCCAGGCTGCTTCAACTTCTGCTTGGTTCTTCTGTTTTATTATCCATAGGCTTCCGCCACCAATGATTACACCAGCCCTTTGAACACCATCAGGAATAGGAATGTATGCTGCACCAATTTCAAAACCTTGCTTTTTCGATTCTGAAAGAAGGAGTGCAACATCTGATGTTGACGTAATTATCATTCCGACTGTTTGAGAGATGAAGAGTTGTCTTGCAGCCGTCCAGTCACCTTTCTTAGTATTTATCATTAAACCTTCCTTTGTTAGTGTATTCCAGAATTCAAATATCTTCAAACCTGCATCATTGTTGAAAAGTACTTTCGTTGGATTGCCGGTTCTTCCATTGTTGTTATCAACGAGGAGTTTGTTCTGTTCAGCCATCCATTGTTCAAAGAACCAAGCATATAGTGGCCATGTAATACCTGTTCTCACTATGTTACCTTTTTCGTCTTTCTTTACGAGTTTCTTCGAGTAGGAAATTACTTCACTGAATGTCTTAGGCGGTTTGTCTGGATCTAATCCAGCTTGTTTAAATAGTGTCTTATTGTAAAACAGAAGAGGAGTTGAGCTATTCCATGGCATAGAATAAAGCTTCCCACCAATGCTGTAATAGTTCAAGACTTGAGGAAGTAGCTTTTTCTTATCAAATGATGGATCTTTTCTTATCATATCTTCGACCGGAACTATTACCCCACTGTCGATCATTTTTTTGGTACTAATTTCGTTTAGCTGCACAACATGCGGTGGTGTTCCAGATTGAAGGGCTGCAACAGTCTTTGCAAGAATCTCCTCATAACTACCGACGTACTGAACCTCTACCTTTATGTCCGGATTTGCTTTCATAAAATCATTTATCATACCTTGTATCAAGTCAATTCTCCAACCGCCCATAGCATGCCAGAATTGAATAGTTACTTCACCAAAGCTTAACACAACTAAAAAAATAACCAATAGAGCAAGCACTTTTTTCATACCCACACCTCCTTCAAAGTTGGGGATAATGTTAACTAAAAGTATTGAAACTTTCCAAAAACCGCATTATCCTTATAAATGGGGGACGCCCCCCCAACCATCTCTTGACAAAGGAGGTATCCCGATATGAACAACTCAACACTCTCTTGTCCCAAATGCGGTTCCACCAGCTTGTACAAAAACGGTCATGACAAATACGGTAACCAACAATTCCTTTGCAAAGTCTGCCATCATTCTTTCAAACTTTCCCATTCTCACAAACGCAAAAACTTCTCTTTCC
>Ga0079999_11473_pt1 | contig 251501 bp, 240 predicted proteins | sample YelNats1bottleC1_FD_69202 | JGI IMG/M metagenome (GOLD analysis project Ga0079999, IMG submission 69202) | Hot spring thermophilic microbial communities from Obsidian Pool, Yellowstone National Park, USA - site 1 bottle C1 (SPADES assembly)... | ecosystem: Environmental > Aquatic > Thermal... | reverse complement strand
ATAAAAATTGGTAAAATTGAGGAAATTCAGTGGCATGGTATATTTTGGGGAAAAGTTGTGTCCGCCGCTATTGATTTCCTCATAGTTGCGTTAATTGTTTTTCTCCTCGTCAGATCTTTGAACAAGGCTGCAGAAAAAGCTCGTGTAGCAGCTGAACTTGCTGCAAAGAAGCTTGAAGAAAAGGTAAAGAAAGAAAAGGAATAAGAAGTATAAAACATAAAAGCCCCGTGATTTTCCACCCGGGGCTTTTTATTTTTTATCGCTTTCACCAAAGAATAAATGAAGCATATCCGACTGTGTATGAATAATCTTGTGAAAACTCAGCACTTGTTGTATGATAAACAAGCTCTGCATTCTTAAATAAGTTCCTGACAACAGCCACAGGTCCTGGACCGCACATAGTTATATCGTATTCCTTCAGATCACTGTATAATCCTTCCAAGTTGTTTTCAAGAATCCTGGAAATCGCAGTTTCGTCTTTCTTAATAGTTGTTTCATGCGCATCATAGTGGTTAAAATCCGAAGATGCAATCACAAGTGTTTCTGGATACTCTTCCAAAACTTTACTTATCTTTTCAGCAATGATTTTTGCAGTCGATAATCTCTGGTCCATAACACATATTGGAACAAATGTGAACTCGTTGAATGCATAAATCAATAATGGAAGTTGAACTTCTATTGAATGTTCATACATGTGGGCGAGCTCATCCTCTTCTATTGTTTTTCCATCTATAATCTTATCTGCAAGAGAAGTATTTACTAAAACTTTACCATTTGGAACTTGCCACTCACCTTCCCGCCAAACCGAAACTTGTTTACCATAACCAGTATGGTTTGGTCCAAGTATAATGATATTTTTAGGCCTTCCAAAATCAAATACGCGCCGAACCCCCATTCCTGCAGTCTTTCCACTGTAAATATATCCCGCATGTGGTAATATCAGACCAACTGGTTGTTTTAAATACTCAACAGTTTTTACTTGACCCACAAATGCTTCACACATTTTTGAAAGTTGAATAGGCGTTCCAGGATAAAATTTACCAGCAACTACGGGTCTCCTATCCATAGAAATCACCTTGCTTTCATAAGATTAAAATTGCGCACGTCATGGACAAGTATACCACACAATTAATAGAGCAAGTCCTATATTAATCTAAGAAAAATGCCGGCAAACGCCGGCAAGTAATATTTTTTATCAAAGTGCTGTCTCGAATAATCAAATAATCACTGCTCTACAATCTTTGCTGTGAGGAATATTACTATGTTTCTTTGTTCGACTTTCTCTTTTGAACCTTTAAATAGCCAACCAATTATCGGGAGATCTCCAAGTATTGGAACCTTCCATTCCGATTTGCTAACTTCTTCCCTTGCAAGCCCGCCTATGATAAGCGTTTGACCGTTTTTGAGTGTTATCTTAGTCCCCACTTCTCTTTTGTTCTGCTTTGGTAATCCTCCTATAACTACCGAATAGTCGAAGTTTCCAACAGATGTGTATAAATTCAATTCTATAGTATCGTCAAGATTAATATTCGGCGTAATCTTTAACTCTATACCTGCTTCTAAATACTTGATTTCTTCGGTAACCTGTTCACCACTCTTTGTTGCAACCTTAATCGGTATGGAGTCTCCAATGAATATCCTCGCTTCTTCTCCACTCTTTGCTAATATGTTCGGATTTGCTAAGAGCTTTCCGGAACCTTTACTCGTGTTAGCTGGCGCTTCTATACTTGATGTATTTAAAGAAACTTCTGCATTGTCTATAATTTGATTCCACAATTTCTGTATATCCATAAAGTCGGTTATTTTGAATTTTACACTTAGTCCACCTGTCCCGATTGAAACGTAATCAGCCGATTTTAGTATCGTTGATATATCGTACCCTAAGCTACTTAACAGTGATTCATCCACAACTTTTGCCTCAATCAATACTGTCCTTACCTGTGAAATCTTACTGATCATATTGTTTATATCATCCACATTCTTTGGATTCAGGTCGTAAGCAACAACGACTCCAGCATCGGTATTTACAAGAGCTTTACCTCCATAGAACTCTATGAGTTCCTTAACCTTGTCTGCTCCACGCGTAACTTTAAAAGTGTAGGTTGTTTTTGTTTTGGTTGCTTCTTCTGTTGTATCTACTATGTAGACATTTCCAGATTTCTTAATTGCAATTCCGTAGTTTAATAAAACTGATGTAAAGGTGTCAAGGTCTGAATCTGTAATTGATATTGTTGCTTTTTTGTCTATTGTTTTTGCAAAAACTATCGAATATCCAAAGCTCTCAAAGACCGATTTAATAACATTGCTTATTGGCTCGTTATCTATTCTAACGCTTATCTTTCCGTCTTTAACAGCTACTTTTGTATCTTTTGCAAAAGAAATTTGTGATACATATACAACGTTTCCTATCTCTTTTATATCAACCCATTCTGAAAAAACGTTTTTGAAAGTTTCATAATCAATGTTATTCAAAGTAATAGAATAAACTTTTGTTTGAACCTCATCTATTCTGTACGACTTACCTAACTTAGAAAGTACCTGAGCAATTATGTCGGCCACATTTTTGTTTGAAGCTTTGATACTTATCAGTCCGTCTTTAACTATTACTTCTTCCGTTTGAGTCACTTGCGCCGATGACTGTTGTGTTTGGGTTTTCGATTCAGAAGGCATACCAGTGGATGATATTATATACACACCATTATCTTCTTTGTATGCTACACCATATGATCGCATGTATTCGATAAACGTTTTAAACTCAGGAACAATTATCCTTAAGTTTACAGTATTCTCAAAACTATCAAGTAAAATAACCTGCTCTTTAAAGATGTCACTTACTTTCATAATTAACTCACCAATGTTCTTCCCTTTAACCGCAATTAACAATTTTCCATCAATTAGGTTGTATTCACTGTCTCTATTGAACTGTTCTATCTCTTTTGCTATCTTCTCCAAGCTATCTTTCTTGCCTATCAAGTAGAGCTTATCTGCTATCTTGTAATATCTTACCTTGTTGTCGTATATCGATACTATCGTTCCTATCTCTTTCTCTTCTAACTTCGTCGTTAATACCTTTATCTCTTCTTCTACCTTTATCTCACTTACAAGCTTCTTTACATTATTTATCTGTTCTTCTGTTCCTACTACATAATAACCATTACTGACTTTGTACGTCTCTACTCCATTCAATGCCTTTACTACGTTATCCATCTCTTCTGGATAACTTACTAATTCATACTTCTTACCTTCTGCAAATAGCTTCACTAATTCTTTTACCTTTTCCAACTGCTCTTGCGTTCCGTATACTACATATCCTGCCTTTGTCTTGTACGTCTCTACTTTGTACAATGCCTTTATCACACTATCTATACTTTCTTCATAGCTCATTATCTCGTATTTCAGCTCTGGTATATCTCCAAGTTTGTTTATCTCTTCTTTTAGTTTCTCTATCTCTTCTTTTGTGCCTTTCAAATACAACATATCCCCTACTTGCTCTACTGCAACATTCAATCCCATCAATTTGTTTATCTTCTCTACTGCTTCTTTATTTAGTTTCTCAGAAACTCTGATTGAAAATATATCTATAGTTGTTGTAAGAGATTTCAAATATGATGCAGCTCTTAGAACATTTTCAGACGAGCCAGATATTACAATTTTTTTCAGGTCCTCAAAATAATTAGCTTCTACATTAAATACTTTTTTAAGGTAATCAATATGTGCCGGCGTTACAACAAATTCTACAGAAACAGCCATTTTTTCGGCAATGTTTACATATTGTCTGGCTTTTTGTACATTTTCCTGCTTACCAACAATATATGCAAGATTGTCAAGATTATATATTTTAACTTTAAAATTCTCTTCTAACATGTTTTTAAGTGCATTATCAACAGGTTGAATCTCGTAAATAACGCTATTTTCAGAACTAAAGTTTATCAGAAAATCATGAGCATTTTTGGCATTTGTTCCGTAGATTATGACTTTATCTTCAAATACGTAAATCTCCACATTATAGATTTTTTGAACAAGCTCGAGAGATTTCTGATCGTACTTTCCATCAGATACAATTATGTTTTTTCCAAAATTTTCGCGGATGTTTTTGACTTTTTCTTGTATTTTCTCTCGCTCAGACTCTGGCACCGTAAATATCCAATAACCATCTGCCTTTTTTGTTGGGTATCCCATGAGTTTACCCATTATCTCGTCTGAAGGGTCTGTTGGTTCTACTTTCACAAAAATATCAACAACTTTTTCACTTATTGCTTTTTTAAGTCTCTCAATTTCTTTAATCTTCCCTTTTACAAGTTTCGTACCATCAGAAAAAGATTCGATTATTTCAACATTAAAACTTTTGAGAAATCCTTCATCAGATTTAACTGCGAACGTTGTCGATGAGATTACATCCAAAATCTCCAAAAAATTTTTAAATGTCTTTTCGTTAACAAAAAGTGTTAAGTACACTACGTCATTGTAAGACTTAACTATATAATCTTTCTCGCTTATACTCATATATTGAAGAGCAGCTTTCACAGCATCTTCTGGTATGTCCAATAAAGTTAACTTCCAAGGATTTGCTATAACTGGATCTTGGAGAAGGTTCTTAACAAGTTGTTCATAACTTGAAGGTACATAAAGTTTTCCATTAACAACGTTTATACCAGAATTAGGGTAAAGTAAATTCAAAATCTCAGCAACTCTCTGTGGATATTCAACATCAAAAATCTTATAATTAGTTGGCTGTATACTACTTCCAGAGGTTCCGCCTCCAACACTTGAAGTCGTTTCCGTCTTTGTTGGTTTTAAATTAATTACAAACTGTTCTGCAATCTTGGAATCTGATCCTGAAAGTGCTACCTTTTTGAGTTCCGGCAAAACAACGTAATCGAAATCGTATATCTTCTTTAGTTTTTCAAGTAGTCCTTGAATTTGCTCATCTGAAGCTGTATAAGATACGTAATTCCACGATGGCTTTTGAGCAACTGATGTTGATTGTTGTGTATATTTTGCAGGTTCAATTGAATCAGCTAGTAGTTTGTACTCTTTAACTCCACCATATACGAAAAGTTTTGACTTATCGGATTTTGACGTAGTATAAACACTACTTCCAATTGATTTTTTTATATTTTCGACTGTGACTTGACCTTCTGGTATATGGAAATATGTTGCAAAGCTTTTGGATATTTCTTCTGGTGTTCCTATATACAAGGTTTTATCCTCTGAATATGCATAAGATAAACCCGTAAGGGTTAACAAATTTCTAAGAACTTGTTCAACAGTTGCTTTATCAGCTTTCGTGTTAACAAGCTTCCCTTTTGCGCCATCGTATATAATAAGCTTCAATCCAAAAAACTCCGCCAAATCTTTAAATGCTACCTCGCTCTTCAAATTTACAAAATCTGCTGTCATGGTTTTAGTAGAACAGCTTATTGGAAATCTTATGTAAAGCTTTGAACCAGTAACGTGGTACGTAGCTGTAACTGGTGTAATTGTATAAACAAATAGATTTATTGCATCTTCAAAAGATACAACTTGTACCCCTTCTACCGTTTCAGCCGAAATGGGTTGGAAAAGATGATTATCAAAGACATCATTTATAACAAAGAAATGTACAGTTTGGCTTCCATTTTTGGAATACAGTTGAACTACGGGTGCTTTTGTGAAAGACGCAATTATTACAACTTCGGTATTAGTTTTGAGGTACGTAAGATCCAATAATTTTCCAAAGACACCTTCACCAAATACGAATAAGAAAAACAACAAAACTATGAAAGTTATCCTTAAAAACCTTTTCCCCATCCGACCATCCCCCTAATTCTATCATTCCGATACTCTAATTCTCTTTACTTTACCATCATTAGTATCAAGAACTATTAAATATCGGCTATTGATACCTACAACTTTGTATTTTCCTTCAATTACTTCATCAACGTTATATGATTTGGTTTCTCCATCTATTGTCATATAAACTTTTGTTGTTGTGCCTTTTTCGTAATTAAGCTTAATATAACCATGATATTTAACAGCATCTGATGTAATATCTTCTATATTCTGGTATGTAGTCGTTGGTTTTGAACCAACACTTCCATATTCTCGACCGGATGTAGCGCTCTTATTTTCTAATAAAGCCTTAAGATCTATAAAATACGGCTCGAATATGTCTGGCGCAGTAAATCTCACCTCTGCTAAGGAAGAAATATCAAAGACATTAAATGAAAGATCAGTTGAACTTTGACTAGTAGAAGTTGCCAGCTGTGTTGAATTATTAGATATATTATTTTGCATACCTGATTGTACTTGTGAATTGATAGTAGCATTTTGCTGTGCTTGTTGAACTTGTGTATTAGTATTTTTATTTGATGTTGATGTGGTTGCTATGCTTTTCTTGGGACCATAATTAATCCAAAGTACTACAATTGCTAACCCCCAAACTACTATAGCTATAACTATTAAGATTATCGTCCTTCTGTTTAATGCCATTTTACAACGCCCCACTTTCAAATCAGACTTTAAAAATTTCAAAAGTTACCTTTAAAAATGAGCGTATAACTGACTTTCTCCTTTTTAAAAATTATGGGGTCATCAGAAGAAGATTTTATCAATATATAACTAGTTGGCACTAATTTGCCAGAAAATAATTCAGAAAGTTTTGATTTTAAATCTTCTGAGGCTATCTCTTCTTCAACAATAAAGTTCGACGTATTAATAATCATGTTTTTTAACTCTTCTAACTTCTTGCTTTCTTGTGAAAGCCTTTCAATATTTCTATACAAACTTCTAACTTGTTGAAATTTATTTTCCAACTTGGCTAAATACTTGTACGTTGAATTTGTAAAGTAAATTATACTTCCCAACATAGTTAAAACAAAAATTATTAAAGCGATTATCCCTGCTAATTTCCTTGGTACCGTTATCATTTCTTACCCTCCCAAACATAATGGAAGTACTTTATATCCCCCAAAAAATTCTTTTCATCCAATATCTGCACTGTAAGATCTTTATAGTACTTTCCAAGTTCTGAATATACTGTTTCTGTACTTAATTGTGTCGTTGTTCCATACTCGTAGTAATCTATATAGAATCTCTGACCGTCGTACATAACTCCGGAAAGAAAGAATTTATTGCTGCTTTTCGATATTTCATTGAAAAAAAATCTGAGAAAATATGTGTCTCTATAAACATCCATAATATAAGCTCTTATTTCTTCGTTTGATTTTATACGCTCTTTCTCTTTGTCGCTCAAGGATACTACTAAATTATCCACTTGTCCTTCGATCAGATCCAAATTCGTAGAAGAAAGGTTATTGAAAACTTCTGGATAAGCACGTAATAATTTTGAAATCTTCATTATTTTAATCTGATAAGAAACTGAGAAGAAAGAAACTGCTGGAAGTAAAGAAATAAATAAAAGAATAAGGAAAGTTTTTAATTTAAAAACCCTTTTCCTACCATATGATAGATTTAACTTTTCCAAGCTCAATCCCCCCTCTGTAGAGCAGACCGAGTTCTGACATGGAGAGCTGAGGATAGATCTTTACCAGGTAAACAGGGTCAGTAAATTTTCTAATGATATCAGATTCGGCTGAAAATATAGTATCTCTAATCATTTTTGATTTTGAAACCAAAACTATACCATCAATTGAATCAATAGATATCTTCTCCAGTTCCGTCGTATTCGTTGAAATTATTATTTCCCTACTTATAATGCTTATGATATCAGAAGATATTGTATCAAGTATCTTTCGCGACTGTTCGATTAGTTCTTCATTGCCACTGGTCTCAATTTCATACAACTCAAACCCAGTTTCTTCTTTGATAAGATGGCTAATCTCATTTGTGGAAATATCAATTATCCTAAAGTTAGTTATAAAATTGCCGCTCATTACAACGATACCTGAAGTATATTCGCCCAATACAATGTATAACCAACGACCAGGAAGTTTTTTTACCAATAGAAGCTCTGAAAGGACATTCGGATAAGCAATATCGGGCGTAAAATTAAGTCCATTGCTTTCGAGAAACCTTATAAAGTCTGTTCTTCTCACGAAAAGCACAAAGTACTTACCAAACAAAGAAGGAATACACGATACGTTTATATCTTCACTCAGGTTATAAATTCTCCTCAACTCAAGTTCAGCAACACGAATTCTATCTATATCTTTCTTTATAGGAGGTAGCTCCAAAAAAGCTGTTTGAACTATATCCCAAGGAACATTAACTACCACCATGTCCTCTGGATCTGATGGTACAAATCTTTGATGGTAACTTTTGATACGCATCTTATTGTTTCTATATTTGGCTACTAAAGTACTCGCTTGCCCTTCATTTAGATTGTACACAACAACCCTATTTGAAAATATAGCCAATCTAATCTCCACCTCCTGAAACCTTAAAAACTATTGGTTCAATAGATATACCACTGTATGTCCCACCCTTTACCCATCTAAAAGAAAAGACCTCCATATTTGAAAAACATATTTCAGATGCTCTATTAAACGATTTATTGTTTGTTGAAAAGATAGTACATTTATTTTCGTCATATACCTTATATAACTCCGCTTTCCATAGTCCAGCATAAACTGCAGTCTCTATATACTGCTCTGTTAAGTCTATATCAGAAATTTTCAGAAAATTTGCAATAGTTGCACTTATAAGAAAAGATACTATGGTTAAGACAACCATAAGTTCTATGATATTCAAAGATATCCCGCCTTACTGACAAGCTTGCAATTACTTGCCAAATTGCCCCTGCATCTGAAAAATTGTTGAATACATTGTAAACGCTATAAAAGCAATAAAAAGGCCAACAAAAGCAATCATCATCGGCTCTATAAGACTAACAAGTTTCTTTGTATCTGTAAGAATTTCTTCTTCATAAAAGTCCGCTACCTTTTCCATTACCGCATCCAATTTACCGGTTTGTTCACCCGTACCAACCATTTCGTAAACAATCTGTGGAAAGATATTTGCTCTTTTTAAACTATCTTTTAAATTGCTTCCTGCCTTAACCTCTTCAATAACCTTAGAAATTGTCGCTATGAACTTTGGATTGTTAGACGCCTTTGCAGCCATATCAAGTGCACTTACCATAGAAACGCCACTACCGATCAAAACACCGAGGGTTCTTGTAAATCTTTCATTAGCCATTTTCTGTCGAAGTTTTCTTATCGGCGGTATAAGCCCACCTATAAACTCTTTAACATATGCACCATAGACCGTTGCCAAGAAGAACTTCAAACCCACACCTACTACGACAACTACTGGAAGCAAGATGTACCATTTTTTCGTGAAAATATAGTTCATTTTCATCAAAAAAGCTAAAACCCCACCTTGTGGTGTTGTTCCAAAAACGGAAATAAGCTTTGGGAGTATAAAGACAGATATGACGATAACAACCAAAACAGCAAATCCAAGTATGAACATAGGGTAAGCCATTGAAGATTTAACCTGTTCTTTCAACCTATTAACTCCTTCGTAATAATTAGCAACTTTCTTCATAGTAACATCTAATACACCGCCCTCTTCACCAGCGCGGATCATATTAATCAGTATTGAATCAAAAACACCTTGTCTTTCAAGAGCGTCCGAAAAAGACATACCACCTTTCATATCTGAAGCGACCTCTTTGAGAATATTTCTAAACTTCTTTGAAAAAACTTCTTGCTCTGACAGTGTCATGACAGCGTCTACTAACCTCAAGCCCGCAGATATCATTGTCTCAAGCTGTCTTGCGAAAAGCACAACATCCTTTGTTTTCAACTGGAAGAGTGACTTTTTCTTTGCTCCAGGTTGAACCGATGTCTTCGAAAATCCTTTTGATCCTCCTGAAACTCGTTCGCTCTTTTCAACTATATCAGTAATAAGCACACCTTGCTCTTTCAACTTATCAAGAGCTTCTTTAAAACTATCAGCTTGAATTACACCTTTCAATTTTCTACCACTACGATCTATGCCTTTGTACTCAAATACCAAACTTTTATCACCTCTTAACAATTTATCTTTCTGAAATTCATTCCAATGCCTTCAAATCTTTTACAATCGTTCCATTGCTTAAAACTAACACTCTGTCACAAATATCTCTGAAAAGCTCAGGTTCGTGTGTTGCAATTAAAAATCCTTTGCCATCCTGCTTGAACCTTGCCAATATTTCTCTAATTGCGAGTACACCTCTTAGGTCAAGTCCTGCTGTTGGTTCATCGAATATTAAAAAATCAGGTTCATGAAGCAGTATGGAAGCAATTGCTACTTTCCTCTGCTCTCCACCTGAGAGCCTGAAAGGTGATTCATCGAGAATACTTTTCTTCAATCCCACGAGTTCAAGAACTTCATAGATTTTCTCATCTGTGTAATTTATCTTGAAATTATTAGCAGCATATGTAATTTCCGCTTTTACAGTTTCATTAAAGAACTGCCTTTCTGGAATCTGGAAAGCAACGCCGAATTTCTTTCGATACTCGTACGGTTGAAGGAACGGATTAATACCATCATAGAACATACTTCCGTGAGATGGTTTGATAAGTAAGTCGAGTAAATATATCAATGTTGTCTTCCCAGAACCAGTACTACCTACAAGGAGGATACTCTCATCTGTGGAGAAAGATAGATCAATATTCCTTAGTGCTACCTTTTCAACGTCTGTTTTCTCTTCAAACACAACAGAAATGTCTTTTAATTCAATAAGCATAGGTATTCACTCTTTCCTCGAAAGGTAGATTCGTATTCCACCCTCTTTCCATATATCTTCGGCAGTTCCAAAAACTTCCTTCATGTAATTCCTTATTCTTTCCCCACCTTTGTTATGATAAGCAACAAGTTGTAACGTCCCACCAACTCTAATGTGTTCAAATGCACCTTTAATGAGATTCATCCAAACTTCCTTTCCAGCAACAATTGGTGGATTAGCAATAATGTGATCAAATAACATTCCTTCCCAAGGCTCGTACAAATTACCTTGTCTGATGTCTGCATCAATATTATTATCTTTTGCGTTTATTTTAGCAAATTCGACAGCTCTTTTGTTGATATCTGACATGTACAATTCTACACTTGGATTTTCCTTTTTGATGGTAATTCCAATAATTCCATACCCACAACCAATATCGAGGACCTTTCCATCAACAGGTGCATGATGGTTTATTAGTATCTCCGTTGCCTTATCAACATTTCCAAATGAATAAACTCCTGAAGGACTTTTAAAGTTGTAAATATGACCGTTTTTAAGTTCCAAACGAATCTCTCTGACTTTCAAAGGAGTATTAGGATCCTCAACATAGTAATGTGTAAAATCTCCCATATTTTTTCTCGTCAAATTACACCACCTCATTGTTTGTTTTTTTGCCTATTTATACAAAAGTACTATCTACTAAATACATTTCTGAAATCTGTTGAGTTGTATAAATAAAGATTTTCCTGAGCTTTTGAAATCAAGGAATTCAAATCTTTTCCATCCGTTATATATTCCGAAATACCGAATTGTATCTCCAATTCCACCCCTATCTTTTTACATAAATGCTTTACGTTTTCCTCAATTCTCTTTTTCAAAGCGTAAGGCGTTTCTTTTGAAAGACTCAATATAACAAAGTCATCTCCTCCAACCTTAGCTACAACATCACTCTTTCGTGAAGTTTTAATAATTGCTTTGGATAATCTTTTGAGAATATCATCGCCAAACTCATAACCATAAATGTTGTTTATTTTCGAAAAATCCCTTACATCAAAGTATATTAAATACAATTTACTTGAAAGTCGCTTTGACAGTTCTGAGTATTTCTCGAAATAGCTATTCAAGAACTTTAAATTTGGAAGGTAGGTTAGGCTATCAAAAACGCTTATTTTTTCAACCTCGATATTTTTCTCCTTTAACATACGAATTAATTCAAAACGCTCCACAGCAATTGAAAGTAAACTTCCAATCATAACAGCAGTTGTTTCAAAATTGTATCTTTCAAAAACATCCTCATCCTCCCAGGTATCTAAATTGAAGAACCCTAAGATCTTTCTTTGAGACTTAATTGGAATCGATATGAAAGCTTTTATATTATCAACAGTCTTCACCTTTTCTCTCAGAACATCATCATCTTCATTTAGTTTATTTGCAAGTTCTTTTATTAAGTCGACGCTTCTTCTCTTAATAACATATACATGCCTAAAACGCCTCATTAACATCTCCTTAGGCGAAAACCTTATTTTTTTCAACATTTGATAATCATGGTTATACGTTGCCAGATAGGTAAAGTACCCATCTTCATCAGTCCAAAGTACACTTCCGCTATGTACAAAACTAAGATTGTCTACAGCTATCTTCAAAAGCGTTTCAAAGTCTTTCCTCTTTAAAGGTGTTTCCCTATCAGTAGAAACCCTAAGAAGATATTCACTAAAAAGCGAAAACATTACATTTATTTCTTTTTGCTTGTCTTCAACCTTCTTTCGAGGAGCCACCTTTGTCACTCCTTATCAGAAGTTTTACAAAAAGTGTTGTGAGTCCATAAAAAGCTAAAAGTATCCCTATAAGGAAAAGATAACCTGTTATTCCTATTTTTAGTGCCTCAAGAAACCTTATCGTATCCATAAAACCATCTCCTTAAATGCCTCAATGAATAACTAAAATTCACAGTGAACTTACTAGTGCTATAAGTATTCCACCAGCTAAAACCGAACCTATCTGTCCTGCAACATTTGCTCCCACTGCATACATTAAAAGGTAATTAGTTGGATCTTCCTTTCTCCCAAGATTATGAATCACCCTGGCTGACATTGGAAACGCTGAAATGCCAGCTGCACCAAGCATTGGATTAATCTTTTCTTTCAAAAATAGATTTAAAAACTTTGCAAAAATCACGCCACCAGCTGTGTCAAAAATGAAAGCTACAATTCCAAGCAAAAGTATGTAAAGAGTTTGAGGCTTTAAGAATTTGTCGGCTGTCATAGTAGATCCTATAGACAATCCGAGAAAAATCGTAACAATATTAGCAAGTTCTGTCTGTGCGGATCTGGCTATGGAATTGAGAACACCACACTCTCTAAGAAGATTCCCAAACATCAAGAATCCGATAAGAGCGGTTGCACTTGGTGCTATGATACTTGAAACTATCGTAACCAATATAGGAAACAGGATCTTGATCCTCTTATCTATTTTTAGACTCTTTGGGGGCATTTTTATCATTCGTTCCTCTTTAGTTGTGAGGGCTTTAATTACAGAGGGCTGGATTATTGGCACAAGTGACATGTAAGAGTAAGCTGCAACAGATATAGGTCCAAGTAACTCCTTGGCAAATCTTCCTGCAACGTATATCGAAGTTGGACCATCTGCAGCACCTATAATTCCGATCGAAGCAGCTTGTCTGATATCAAATCCAAGGAGTGTTGCAACAACCATTGTAGCAAAAATCCCAAATTGAGCAGCAGCTCCAAACAAAAACATTATTGGATGTTCAAGTAAAGGACCAAAATCAATCATGGCACCAACCGCAATAAATATCAAAAGTGGAAAAATTTCTGTTATAATACCTATGTCAAAGAATATATTTAAAACACCACGATGTAAAACACCATCGATCCACTGATCAAGAACAGACGAAAACGGAATATTAACCAATATCGTTGAAAAACCTATAGGTATTAGCAGTGCTGGTTCGTATTCTTTTGAAATTGCAAGGTATATAAGTAAAAGTCCAACACTAAGCATCACAATATTACCAAAACTTAGCGACAAAACACCATATAGCAATTCGGACAAAAGAAGCACCCCCACGACGAATCAATAGTTCGCACACTGAACCAATATTTTACACAATTATATTTTAGCACACTATCGAATAAAATATATTACTATACATTATAGTAACTTATATGTTTTATTTTGTTAATAATATTAACTCCACATTCAAGTAAAAAGAGGTGGGTTTAATGATGAAAATACCAATAGCATATGTTTTTCTCTTATTGATCAATTCAATTATAGCTCTTCAAACTATAATAGTCTTTCTTAAATATCGGACGAAATCAATTTCGCTGCCTGGCGTAATTGCATCAGCAACAATAGGGGTTTATTCTTTCGGCTATGCGATGGAGCTTTTGTACATATATACATACGATCAAATTAAGGCATACTTTTGGTACAAGATCCAATACTTTGCAATTCCCTATTTAGCACTCTCTTGGTTCTTTTTCGTTTCGTCTTTTGTAGGTAGAAAGATTTCCAAAAAAGAAGTGATAGCACTTCTTGTAATTCCAATCATATCAACATTTTTAGCTTGGACAAATGACTTTCATCACTTATTCTTAAGAGGTTACCTTGAAAATGGTTCATATATTATGAGGGGACCTTTTTACTATGTTCAGGTAATCTTTTCATATATTTTATCCTTTGCAAGCTATTATCTGTTGATAAATATGGTCCATAAATATAAGCTCTTAGTAAGAAAAACAACAATAATACATCTTTTCAGTGCAATCATAATTCCTGTTTCGCTTAGTTTATTGTACATCATCTTCAATCTTAACATAGACCTAACACCTTTTGGCTTGATGGCAAGTGTAATAATAGTTCTTTATGAAGCTCAAAGACTTCAAGGCTTGGATTTGGAGAATGAAATAAAGGATGTAGTTTACAATAACTCAAAGGATATGTTTATAGTAATGGATGAAGAAGAATATATAATAAACATTAGCAAGAATTTTGAGAATTATTTCAAAGAAAGGTTTGGAGAAGTTGAAGTTGTACGTCAGTCTGCAAGTAAAATACTTAGTGAAGAATGTTTGGAAAGCATAAGAAATGGAAAAGGTATTGTGGAAAAGTTTGGAAGGTATTTTGAGATATCAACGAGTATGTTGAAAAATAAGAAAGGTAGAATCGTTGGAAAGGTGGTATTCTTTCACGACATTACTGAGTTAAAGCACTCTCAAGAAGTAATGTCCTTTCAAAATGAAAGGTACAAAACACTCTTTGAATTTGCCCCTGTAGGAATACTCATAGAAGACGATCAAGGAAACATTATTGATGTTAATCCTGAGTTCTGCAAAATAAACGGCAGAGAAAAAGAAGAATTGATTGGGAAGAGTGTATTTGCTCTTGCTCCAGCAGAAGAGCACGATAGGGTCAGAAAAAACATTGAAGACATTCTTTCAGGAAAGATATTAATTCACAACGTGCGAAACGTTGGTAAACATGGAGAAATAAAGTATATTGAACTCTATGAAACAAGCATGATTTTACCAAACGGAAAGAAAGGAATACTCTCAATTCAAAAAGATGTCACTAAACAGAAGGTAATACACGAAGTGATAAGAAAAGTAGCAAAGTACCAAAGTATAATCATTAACCTTGCTATAAACTTCATAAATGTTCCCAGCGAAAGAATAGATGAAGAAATATCAAATGCCGTTAAACTTGTCGCAAAAGAATTGGATATTTCAAGACTTCGGGTTTACCGATTTATCAAAGATGCTGGTTCGTTTGCATCTATCTCTTCCTGGTTCTACTCAACTAATAACTTTGAAAAACCCAATGTTTTATTTGAAATCGAAAAAGTTAGAGGACCTGAACTTGAAAAGTTACTTGCTGGTAAACAATATATAGTCTCGAAGGAAAACACAACAAATGAGCTAATTCTAAGCTTCCTCGGGGAGAATTATACAGCCTTAATAACACCTATTAAACTAAATGGAGAACTACTGGGATTTATTAGTGCTGTTTCAAAAGAAAAGAGGGATTGGAGTGCAGCAGAGAAGAATATATTAATGTTACTTGCAACGTTAATAGCAAACGTTGAATCTAAGAAGAAGTATGAAGAAGAGTTAATTCAAGCAAGAAGAATTGCTGAGGAAGCAAATTTAGCAAAGAGCAACTTCCTTGCAAATATGAGCCACGAAATCAGAACACCTCTTAACGGTATCGTTGGATTTGCAAATTTATTGGCAGAGACCAATCTGGACGAAAAGCAAAGAAAATATCTTTCAACAATTCTAAAATCGACTGAAGTGCTTCTCGGAGTCATAAATGATATACTTGACCTCGCAAAAATAGAAAGTGGTAAACTTCAACTTGAGCCAATTGAAACAAACATGAAAATGGAAATGCAGAGTGCACTTCTGCTCTATGAAGCGAAGGCAAAGGAGAAGAATGTAAACTATGAAATATCAATAGATGAAAGGATTAGTGAATGCTTAGTTTTCGATAGCATTAGACTCCAACAAGTTCTTTTCAACCTAATAAATAACGCTATCAAATTCACTCCAGCTGGCGGGTTCGTTTCTGTCAAAATAGAAAAAGTCGGTGAAGATGAAGAATACGAACATCTGCGATTTTCAGTCAAGGACTCTGGTATTGGTATTCCAAAAGAAAGGATTGAGAAAATATTTGAGCCGTTTGAACAATCGGATATATCGATAACAAGAAGGTATGGTGGTACAGGGCTTGGACTTTCGATTAGTAAGCAGTTGATAGAATTAATGGGTTCAAAAATATTTGTGGAAAGTGAAGAGGGAAAAGGAAGTACTTTCCATTTCACACTGAGGCTCAAAAAATGTCTACCCAAAAGCACCAGTAAAAGAATTAATAAGAAAGAAATTAACAAATATAAAGCAAAAGTTTTGATTGCCGAAGATTACGATGTAAATAGACTACTTATGACAGAACTACTTAAAAAATTCGGTGTTGAACCAGAATTTGCACTTAACGGAAAAGAAGCCGTTGAAAAAGCTCTTAAAAAAGATTATGACCTCATCTTTATGGATATACTAATGCCAGAAATGGATGGAATCGAGGCAACAAAGAAAATAAGGCAAATCAATCTTGAAGTACCTATAGTAGCACTAACGGCTCACGCAATGAAAAACATCAGAGATGAGGTTCTATCTGTTGGAATGAATGACTATGTTGTAAAACCTATAAAAATAGAAGAAATAGAAAGAGTGTTCGAAAAATTCTGCAGTCATCTTGTAGTCGATGAACAAGAAACTCAAAAAACTGTTCAGGATTCTCAAAAAGAAGAGGAAACTGTCGATGAGGAAAAGCAAAGAAAACTTGATGAAGAAATAACCAAAGCCGAAAATGAACACGGATTTACACCTGATTTTGAAAGAGAATTGCTCAGTACATTCATAAGTTCATCAAGAATAAGTTTGAATAATATTATATCAGCACTCTCAACTGGTGATTTTGAAACAATTCGGCGAGAGGCTCATAGCATAAAAGGTGCTGCAAGAACCCTTAATTTTGCTGAAATAGCAGAGCTTTCTCAAAGTATCGAGTTTGCTGCAAAAGAACAAAATGCAGATTTTAATTATCTTGACGCTGTTGAGAAATTAACCCAAGAAATATCGTCTGTCGAAAAGTTTTACAAAGAAAAGTTTGGTTAACACGATAGAATAATCAGCAATGACCTATAAAATCAATAACATCTTCATCAAAATGTTTAAGGGAATTTGTTAGAATCTCAATTCTTCTTATAGTTTCTTCGACGTCCCTTGCTGCAAATCCATTACCACATGGGATATTTGTGTTATTTAAAGAAAGTTTTGAAGCATTAAGTGCCATCTGTGTTCCAATACTTGCTTTCAACGCACAGCTTCTTTTTGCACCGTCACACGTCATTCCAAATAATGTTGCAAGTACATTATTAATTGCATTCTTTATCTGCTCTCTATCTGTGCCTTGCAAATAAGTAATTCCAGCTGCTGCTCCAGCCGATGCTATAGAACCAGCCCCACAGATTGGAGTGAGTGTCCCCGTGTAAGCCTTTATATATATAGTTACCAATATGCTTAAAAGAATGGCCTTCTCTTTTATTTCTTTGGAAACATTATGTTCATTGGCGATAATCTCTACTGGTACGATACAAGAAATCCCCTGATTCCCACTTCCAGCAACAGTCATAACGGGAAGGAGTGCTCCACTCATACGTTGATCCACACCAGCAGCAACGTATTTTGGTATCCCGTCAATAATTCTGCCAAAGTTACCTTCCGTTTCGAGACCTATTTTGGATATTTCAAAGTTGCACTTGATAGCTTCTCTAACAATTTCCAAAACATCATCATCAGGATTCTCTACATATTCAAAAAGTTCAGTTAAAGTTATACCTTTAATCGCATCTTTCTTAAAATTCACGCTTGACTGATTATTCAAAATCTCTTGTCCATTGACAACTATCTTGCTGATATTGTCATGAGAATCGGTAATCTCGACAATCACCTCATTTTCAGCACGCAAACGTGTTTTTATGTGCAATCTTACATCACTTTCGTATCTTATCTTCACAATGTCTTTCAATTCATAGGCTTTTGAGACTACGTCTCCTGTCACATTCTTAAAAACCTCCAGACCAAAATCAGAGTTCCCTACAAGATAGGCTAACATTGCCGCAATTTCAAAACCGTGTAGATGTGTACCAGGTATGCCTACTTCTAATCCATTCTTATAGGTATTTTTATCCATCACTATCTCAATTTCCTTAACCTCACCCTTCAGATAATCCTTTCCAGTGGCAACGGAGAGCCCAACTGCGACAGGTTCAGTGCAACCATATGATAGTTTAACGTTATCAAAGAAAATACTTCGAATAAGTTCTCTTATAGTTGAATTAGTCATTGCTCCATCCATGAAAACCACCTTCCATCCTTTCTAAGAAAATCTCTTTATAAGTAGATTATACTTCAAAAGACATAATATATACAATCCGACGGTTTGTAAGTACAAGCTTTTTTCAAATAATATTCCACCTTAAAATCATCGACTCTTGCAATTTCTAAGTGTACTTTTTTATTTTCTTAATATACTCTCTGTATGCTTTATAACTTCGCAACTTTCTTCACCACGCCCCATTGTAAAGATATGGATACCTGGTGCCCCATAATCGATTAGCTTTTCAACAAGTTCAATCGTAAAACTTATACCTATATTGAATTCTTCTTCCTTACTCTTTGCTTCATCCATCAATTCAACAAGCTTGTGTGGAATGCTAACAAAGAAATTCTTTGGAATATTAAAAACTGAATTCTTACTAACCACAGGTTTAATACCAGGGATTATCGGAACATTTATCCCGTAATCTTTACATCTGTCAACGAAAATCTTGTAAACTTGCGCATCAAAAACCATTTGAGTTATTATATATTCAGCGCCTGCGTCGACCTTTTGTTTTAGGAATTTTAAATCTACCTCAATATTTGGAGATTCATAATGTTTCTCAGGATAACCTGCTACACCAATACAAAAATTTGTGGGTTTGGCAGTGGCATAAAGGTATCTCCCATTGTTCAAATCGTTAATTTGATTCACAAGTTCAACTGCATATTTATAATCTCCTTTTAGATTCTTTCCAGCGCTATTACTTGACTCGCCACGAATTACAAAGACGTTATCAACGCCCATTATCGAAAGATCTATCAACATATCTTCCATTTCAAACTTATTGATTCCAGTACAAACAAGATGCGGGACAACGTCTACGTCGTATCTGTTCATAAGTGCGGCGGTTAGCCCTATCGTTCCAGGTCTTTTCACCTTCTGAACTTTTATTATCCTATCTTCATACTCAATATAATCAACCTCAACAGGATGTCTTGTTATATTGATAAAAGAAATATTATAATTCATTAACTTATCAAGAGTTCTGTAAATCTTATCGACATCCTCTCCACGCCTTGGAGGAACTATTTCTATTGATATTATTCTCCTGTTCTTAACCATTTCGGATATCTTCAATACTATCGCCTCCAATTCATTATTCTTTTGCTTCAAAAAGACAGTTTCACATTGCCGTATACTAACAACCTCTTGCCATATATCAATATCGCACCGAGTATATTTTGTTTCTTATCTACGTCTTCTTTAACAAAATCAATAATCTTATCAAAATCCTTTTCACTTTTTAGCATATTACCATATTTCGTAGCAAAAGCATCAGCAATGGATGCTTGCTTAGCGATAACACAAGTAGCATCAGCTCTGCCAAAACTTATAGAATGACCAATCTTTCCAGATGAGGTGCAAACTCCATATTCTCCAGGCGGAAGAAGTAACGCCAATCTATTAAATTCACTTTCAAAATTAGCAAAGAAACCTACCCGAATATCCGAGTGGACATTTAGATAAATATCCCCTCCATTTTCCACTATCACTTCTTCACAATCCCATTTCTCAATTAAATACTTACCAACAACTTCAGCAAAGGCACCTGCAACGGATGCCATTGGTCCAACTCCAGCTAAATTTGAAGCTTCCAACATCTTTATTGCAATATCTGGAACGTCTTCAAGAAACTCTTTTATTTCGATTGGTGAAAATGACTCAAAGAAGTCCTTGTTTGATTTACCGTAGTTTAGAAGTTCTTCATATTTCTCCCTAAGCACTTCGTAAACCTTATCAACCATTTCTAAGTTAAATCTATCTACCCCAATCCACAAGTCAGTATATTTGTACTTAACAAAAAAACTCGTAAACCTATTAGAATAGTTATCTCTGTAAAACCTCTTTACCACATGTTTTTTTACTGAATTGCTTTGCAAACGCTTAGGAATATTTCCATGCATAAATCAAAAGCACCCCTTTACGTTTAGAACCTAATATGGCATATCAAATCTCCTTTCGGACTTTTCATAAGGAAGCCTGAGACCAACGGGACATGTATCACTACAAAGTAAACAATCAATACAATTCGATTCGTTGAATTCTACTTTAGCACCATTCCAATATAAAGCTCCTTCATTGCAAACACCGACGCAAGCTCCACAATTTATGCACTCCTTAAATTCATGAACCTCATCAAGTGGACTTTTGTATCCTCTGACTAACTCTAAATCTTTCCCACTATCTTCGAAGCCAAGATTTGAAAGATTGTTTAATTTTCTATCTTCTCTAAGTAACTCAGCTGGATAAGTCAACAAGAAATCACCGTCAGTGATCCATTTTTTTAATGTTGCGGCTATTTCTCGTGCTTTTTCTAAACTTGACAACGAAGTTGTTCTGACCTTTTTACCGTTAAGTTCAATCTTTCCCGATCTCAATTGTGCATACGATACGACACCAATGATAGGTTTTTCACTCTTTGAATAATCTCTTATTTCAGTATGAATTTCGTTATTTGAAAGGCTCGCATAATATGCAATCTCTTCATTTAATATTGGAATTGGAACTCCAATCCCAACAAAGAGAGTAACACCATAGTTTTTGAAGTATGCCCCCTTAACATATCTTGCGTCCATTTTCTTAGCATCACCAATTAAAGCTAAAGTTCTTGCAGGAGAAATAGGAACACCATATTCATTCTTCTTAACGTTTGTTCTGTATTGTGTCCCGTACCAACTAACGTATCCAACACTTCCTCCCAAGAAGACCTTTGTCCCAATACCTATGGTATTCAATTCAGGATCTTTTAGCAAAGGGCTTAATTCACCAGAAGTTGAATAAGTTACATTTCCGTATTTTGGCAACAATTTCCCCATGTAAGTATAAATAACCCTATCAGAAGCGTTCGTAGCTGCTGAGTAATTCTGATAAACGTTCCTTGGATTGAAGAGAAAGAAATCATTAATAATATCTTTATTGACATATCCTCGAAAATACCTTCCAGGATAGCAATCTGTACCTTTCCCCCATGCTTCAAGTAAAAGGTTTTCGCCGCGGATAAGCATTTCAATAACATGTCCTCCACCGTATGTCTTGTCAAAATCCGATTCTTGAGTTGCTCCTATAAATCCATCAACAGCTGCAAGCCCTCCGTACACATCGACGCCAGCGAGTTTGATTTTTTCCATACGCATTGGTGGAAGTGTATGTCCAAAATTAATAAATGCACCACTCGAACACATTGGAGCAAATGTACCAGTAGTTACAACATCAACCTTCCTTGCAACCTCCTTTATCCCCTCTTCCTTGGCGAGTTTCACAACTTCCTCGGCTGTAAGAACTACTGCTTTCCCTTCTGCAATCTTGTTGTTTATTTCCTCGATACTTTTGATAGCATCCAACCCAATCACCTCCAATCCAAATGAGTTTCATTGCCCACTAAACAAAGCGTTATGAATCAATTCAACACTTCTTCTACCATCCTTTACATCTACCAAAAAGTACATCGAAACTTGCGAAGCCCCAGCTGAAATCATTTCAACATTGATCTGTGCGTTAGCTAAGGTACCAAAAATCTTTGCTGCAATTCCATGCGTATCAAATAAACCATATCCAACAACAGATACGAGAGCCTTATCTGTATCGTATGAAATATCCTCCAATTCTTTTGTTCTCATCCGCTCAACAACCATTAGAACATCAAAAACATCATTTTTTGAAATAATTAGATTGATGGCAGTCTGTGATGTAATCACAAACTTTATATTTAATCCCTCATCAGATATACTCTTTGAAACCTCACCCAAAATTCCAGGCACCCGCCCAAGATTTGCACCATGAAGCTTAACAATAGCTATATCATCAGTAAAAGAAACGCTCTTCACACAATCATCAGAACGAAGCTTATTCGAAGAGACCAAAGTACATCTCTCAAAATCCAAAGTTCCGGAAAAATTACAAATATACAAAGGAATATTACGCTTCTTAAGAGGTTCAATCGCACTTGGATGAACTATTTTGGCGCCAAAATATGAAAGCTCCTCCATTTCCTCATAACTTATACTCTCGAGTAATCGTGGATTTTGAACAATTTTTGGGTCACCGCTGAAAAACCCTTCAACATCTTTGAAAAGGATCACATATTCAGCATTTAAACAATATCCCAAAACCCCTGCAGTATAATCGCTTCCACCACGTCCTAAGATAGTTATCTCACCATCCTGCGTTACACCATAGAATCCTGGAACTATACAATTCTTCTCTTCCCAAAGTGCTATTCGACTATTAATTACATCTTTCGTAGCTTCAAGCAAAACCGAAGCGTTCCCAAATTTCCCATCCGTAATAATCCACTCTTCTGGTAATTTCAAGTCAAACTCTACACCTTCTCTTAACAAGAGTCTTTGCAATACATATGCATTAATCCTCTCACCGTAACTTAGAATCTCATCTCTTGTAAAATCGGGGATCTTTCCCAAGAATTTGAGACCGTAAAAGAGTCCTTCCAACCCAAATACAATACGCCTTAATTCCTCATCGTCTCTTACCCCAAGAAACGAGGAATGAAAATCATAAAGTTCTTCGATGAACAACTTTACATCGAGTAACTTGAACTCTTTCAAAGCTTTCAACAACCTATCTGTTACCCCATAAGCAGCGCTTACTACGACAACAATCTTCTTATTATAAGCAATGTTTAGTAATTCAAAGATCTTATGAATGACTTCTCCGTAACCATCTAAGTTTCTAAAGTTCGAACCACCAAACTTGACCACGATAAAGTTCTTCTTGAGTTTATCCTGTTGCATCTTCTCCCCCCCAAATTTGCCTATTTGTTTGCTAAAAAGGTAAATTTAATAAAAAACGGTCGGGTGATTTTTCTCACCCGACCGCCCATTTTTCTACATAAAACTACTGGCCTACCGGACGGTCGGTACGCCACATCATCATAGCCATCATAGAAATTTCATATGAAAATTCTGCTCTTATAAGTATCTTTATACCTTCAAAAGCGATATGTTTTTGCTCAAACAACTTCCATATCCTCCTATGAAAATTTTGTACACTTTGGAATGAATTATACAACAAGACAAAAAGATTTCAAGATTGAATTTTTCAAAAATTGTGCTATAAAAAAAACGTGTTCGTCAATTATTGAGGAAAATATTCAAGATGGTGGTGATATTATGGAAGGATACGAAACCATCTGGAAAAAATGGAACGTTCGAGGAATAGTTCAAGGAGTTGGATTTAGGTATTTTGTTAAGAATACAGCAAGAGCCTTGGGAGTCAGAGGATATGTAAAAAATGAAGTCGATGGTAGCGTTACAATAGTTGCTGGTGGGAACAGTGAACAAATCAAAGAATTGTTTAGAAGATTCATGGAAGGAAATGGTTACAGCTACATATCAGATTACGACGAAGAAGATTTGCCAAATCAAGAATATGTAGACTTCCATGTTGAATTCTAAAACCGTTACAAATCAACGCAAAATATTGAAAAGGAGATGGAACATATGAAAGTAGTTTGCTATGGATTACAGTGGGGGGACGAAGGAAAAGGAAAGGTAACAACATACATCTCCAAAGATTACGATTATGTTGTTCGGTATAGTGGTGGTAGCAACGCAGGTCATACTGTTGAATATGGCGAGTTCAAACTCGTTCATCATCTCGTTCCTTCATTTGATGTAAGAACCCAAACAAAAGGTTATATTGGCAACGGTGTAGTGGTCGACATGCAGGTACTCAGTGACGAAATTGAAGAACTCAAAAAGATTGGATTCGACATATCTCAAAGAATAAAAATTTCAACTTTAGCACATGTTGTCTTACCAGTTCACAAAATACTCGACGAAAAACTTGAAATGAGTAAAGGAAGTAGAGCTGTCGGAACAACAAAAAGAGGAATAGGACCATCTTATGCCGATAAAGTGCACAGAATAGGATTAAGACTCATTGATCTTCAAAATGAACAGATAGCTATTGAAAGACTGCAATTAATTAGTGAATTGTACAAAAAGCTTTATTCGATAGAGTGGTATGAGTATGACAACGTATTCGAAGAATACAAAAAGATTAAGGATTATGTAATATCACCAATTGAAATGAAAAGAGTATTGGACAGTTCGAACGTACTCTTTGAAGGGACTCAGGGCGTGTTACTTGACGTAGACATGGGAAGCTATCCATACGTGACTGGTACAAACTGCAACGTTACGGGTGTCGAAGCTGGAATCGGTCATCCTATAAAGATTGACAAAAGGATTGGTGTTTTCAAAGCGTATTTAACAAGAGTTGGAGAAGGTCCATTTCCAACTGAATTGTTCGGAACAGAAGGTGAAGAATTGAGGAAGGCTGGCAAAGAATACGGTGCGACAACTGGAAGACCCCGCAGATGTGGATGGCTCGACCTACCTATCCTTAAATACGCCATTGAAATTTCCGGTTGCGACGAAATGATAATGACAAAAGCAGATGTCCTCTCTGGAATGGAAAAAGTTAAAGTAGGTGTGAGATACAAAATCGACGGAAAGGTCGTTGAAATGCCAACAGAAATCTCTACGTTAAACAACGTTGAAGTAGAATACGTAGAATTCAATGGATGGAAAAGCCTTGAAGATAGAGAATTTAGAAAGTTTGTAGAATTTATAGAATCAGAAACTGGAAAGAAGATCACATACATTTCAACTGGTGCAAAAGTCAATGATATAGTAAAATACTAATTCATACTATGTGAGGTTTGATTCTTAATGCCAAAGATAGGGATAAGGTTCTTTGGAAGTCTTGTAGACTTAGCAAAAGCACATTACATAGAAATTGATCCCGGGATAAACCAATCAATAAAAGACTGTATAGAACGCCTCGGTGTTCCACACACCGAGGTATATTTTATTACGCTAAGAGGTGAATTTGTCAAATTTGATAGGATAGTAGAAGATGGCGATAAATACTTTGTATATCCTGAATGCAACTTGGAAGTACCTAAGGATTACGTATTAAGTCCAAGATACGAAGGCGTCCCGAAATTTATGGTGGATATCCATCTTGGAAAACTTGCAAGATTTCTGAGAATGTTAGGTATAAGTGCAGAATACGGAATTATTGACGATGATGAAATAGTTAGTAAGGCTGTATCGGAAAAACTCATTATACTTACGAGAGATCGACAAATGCTAAAAAAGAACAGTGTAGTTTATGGTTACATACTTAGGTCCGACAATCCAGAAGAACAATTAAAAGAAGTTGTGTATAGATACAACCTATTGAAATGGTGTAAACCCTTCACAAGATGTTTGGAATGTAACGGTGAATTAGTTCATGTACCAAAAGCGGAGGTTTTCGACAAGGTACCGAGCAAAGTAAATGAAATGTATGACGAATTTGCTAAGTGTAATAAATGTGAAAAGATATACTGGGGAGGAACTCACTATGAAAACATGCGTAGTTTTATTGAAAGATTTCTAAAGAAGGTAAAGGCAGATGAGGAATATGACAATCTGGAATTTTGAAAATCTTTTTTGCAGCTATTTCAAATATATCAAATTTAACTTTTAAATTTCGCCTTGATTGGTTTTACTATCTTGGAATTTCATTACACTGAAGCAAAAGTAGTCAGACTTTCACAGTTTATCTTGGTACCAACTGCGTTAGTATTGATAATTGTATTTGCAAGGATTCTTCACTTAAACTCAATAAAGAAACTCAGTCTGTAAGACTCTTTGATTGAATCAAGTTATTTTATATTTTCAAGCTGGTCAGGAATAGTTTCATTTTCGAAATTATGGATTATTCCCGACCAGCTTTTTCGATTCTTTTGATGCTTTCGATTCTCAAGCTAACTTTTAGGTAAGTACCTATATACTTACTATAGTAATAATACTATCGTTAAGGTATTATTATTATTTATATAGGGGTGGTAAATTTGGTAAGTTTTCATAATTGTAACCAAAAAAAGCTTTATTAAAGACGGTTATAGAACCATATTACAATTTACCACCTTTTTATTACAATTTACCACCCTGGTAAGTTCTCGATAGTTTTTTAGTATTTATGCTCATTTCAGAGCGGTAAATTCTCTAAAAGCTCATGGATAAATGATTTAGATGTAATTAGGTAAACCTAAAACCTGTGATATTTTTCACAACCGGTAAATTTGGTAAGTTTCTTGTTGAGAAGTTTTCTCATTTATCAACTAATTGGTATTTAACAATGTTTTCTACTATATATAGTGGTAAAAAACTTACCAGAGGTGGTAAAAATCTACCGAAAACTTACCACTAACTTACCACAAATTTACCACCACATTTGGTAGTATTGTTATAAGACTTACCATCACTTTATATAGTATGGTGAAGCAGGATTTTTGTGATTAGAGTTAAGTTTAATATGACTAATAAAGTTAGTTTTAAAAATATGCTATTAATAAATGTGTTTTAGGTGATTTCTACTTTCGTACTTCGACATTTTGTTGTTATGTTCATTTTTTGAATTTTTGTTGTATAATAGTTTGGCGGATGAAAGTGGGATATCAAATTTATGCAGTGTTATTGTTTTAAGTTGCTTTTTTGATGATGAATAGGTGGTTGTATGCAAAAGAATTTAATAAGGTTTTTATTTTATGTGATGACACTGGTAAGTGTTTTAATGTTGTTATTCACTTATAGATACATGCATAGTGTAAAGGTTGCTCCTGTTGTAACTATAGAGGGGCTCAATGGGAGTTATGTTGTTAATGGAAAGCTCTGTAATGGGATTGTGGCACTATCTCCCGGAAAATATATTATTTCTGGCGAGTCGCTCATCCGTTTGTACGGAAATCGGGTCAAGGTGGTAAAAATACCGCGGTTTGAGGTGGAAGTTTTATGGGAAAAGTAAGAATTGTTGAACCTGTGAATTTAGTGATATTCGTTTTTTCATCGCATATAGATTATTGGTTTGAAGTTGTCAAAGATGATTTGATTTCACTATTTGGACCTATCGATTATGTGAGCCCTGTTCTTGATTTTGAAAAGTATACGCTTTATTACAATGACGAGATGGGTGCTGGTATAACCGGAAGGCTAATTAGTTTTGAGAAACTTATTCATCCTTCTATGCTCGCATTGATAAAGGTAAAGACCAATGAACTTGAATTGAAACATGCAGTTGATGGAAATAGGAGATTTAATCTTGATCCTGGATATATCCACCATATGCAATTTGTCTTGGCAACGACCAAGATGTGGCCGCACAGGATATACATAGGTCACGGAATATATGCGGAGCCTACACTCATGTATGTTAACGGTAGATGGAAAGATTACGATTTCACGTATCCAAATTATAAGGAAGAGGTTTACAAAGAGGAGCTTTCCAAGATTAGAGAACTGTACTTACAAAAGAGGAAGAACTATCTGCATAATATTTCGAAAAGAGTAAAAGGAGGTCAAAATATTTGAAGTTATACATTGTTGTTCTTGGCTGTCCTAAGAACGAAGCAGATTTTTCTCTATTTAAGTATCATTTACAGCAACTTGGTCATGAAGTTGTAGATGATTTAAAAGAAGCAGATGGGGTCGTTGTAGATACTTGTGGATTTATAGTAGACGCAAAACAAGAGTCGATTGATACCGTTTTAGAGTTCGTTGAGCATAAAAAGAAGCTTAAGAACGTAAATAAGGATTTCAAAATATTTGTCACTGGTTGTTTAGTGCAGAGATATCCTAAGGAATTACCAATTGAAATACCTGAAGTCGATGGGTGGTTTGGAGTCATACCACCAAAAACACTTGCGAATAACATTGAAAAGGTGAACAAGTACATAACAGACCCTATCGCCGTTTATGAATTTCAAGGCAGGGTGGATGATGTTACATTACCTTATGCTTACTTAAAGATTGCTGACGGTTGCGATAGGGCATGTACTTTTTGCACAATACCTAAGTTTAAAGGGGGTTTCGTTAGCAGGAAGCTTGAAGACATTGTAAGAGAAGCTGAGTACCTTGTTTCAGGTGGAAAGAAAGAGATTATTTTAGTTGCCCAGGATACAACTGGATATGGTATCGATCTTTACGGCAAACCTATGCTTCCAGAGTTGCTTAAACGTTTGAATGATATCCCAGGTGATTTCTGGATAAGGGTTATGTACATGCACCCGGATCATGTAACTGACGATATTCTTCAAGGATTTTCGTATGAAAAAGTTGTTAAGTACTTTGACATTCCGGTTCAGCATGGAAGTAAGAAAATTTTGAAACTTATGAACAGAACGCGGACTCCTGATGAATTGGAGGCGTTATTCGATAAGATAAGGAGCATATTTCCAGAAGCGGTTTTAAGAACTTCCATAATTCTTGGTTTTCCTGGTGAAAGTTCGCAAGATTTCGAAGAATTAATTGAGTTTGTAAGGTCTGTAGAATTTGACAAACTTGGTGCTTTTATCTATTCCGATGAAGAGGATGCGGCATCTTACAATTTACCTCACAAAGTTCGTACTTCAACGGCTCAAAAAAGGTTAGACAAACTTATGGAAACTCAGGCGGAGATTTCCTTGATGCGTAACCAGAAGTTTTTGGGAAAAGTACTTGATGTCCTAATTGACGAAGAAACAAATGGTGTTCTCATTGGACGTGCATTTATGGATGCACCTGAAATTGATGGAAATGTTTTTGTTAAAGGTACCAATTTGAGAGGTTTTGTAAAGGTGAGAATAACGGAAGTCGATACGTATGATTTGGAGGGTGAGCTCGTTTGAGTTCTTCACATTCACAAAATGTTAAATCAAATGTCGTATTCAACTTGCCAAATACGATCAGCTGGATAAGGATACTATCGACCGCAATTATAGTCATCCTAATGTATCTTGATTATTACTTAGCAGCATTTTTACTATTTACTCTTGCAGCTATAAGTGACTATGTTGATGGTTATTTTGCTAGAAAGTACAGATTAGTTACAAAACTCGGAAAAGTACTTGATCAGATGAGTGATAAGATATTGATAACATCGATATTTGTAGTCTTTGTAGAGATACATATGATTCCTGGATGGCTGCTGATTATTCTCATATTTCGCGATACTTTGGTAAGTGTGGTACGAATGGTTGCTTCTGATGCTGGTAACATTATTGCAGCGAATATCTTTGGAAAGATGAAGACGGTCTCTCAAATGGTGCTTACTTTTGGTTTGTTCTTCGAAAAAATGAAAGTTTTAGTACCATTTGTACATACTTTAAACAACGTGTTGATGTATTTTGTAGCTGTAGTTACAGTACTCTCTGGAATTATTTATATATTCAAAAACCTTGAGTATTTGAATCGATAAATAAGAACTACTTGATCAATTTGATCAATTTGATCAATCATGGAGGGGTCTGAGTGAGAACGTTCGTTGCATTAGATGTTAACCAAGAGATTAGAGAAGTTTCCCAGGAAATTATAGATAAACTCGTTTCAATGGGTTTCAAAGCAACATGGACGAAACCAGAGAATCTCCATCTAACACTCTTCTTCTTCGGTGAGATGGACGAAAGAGCGGTTGAGTCCGTTGCACACTCTTTGAACAAAAGACTACAGGGTTTTCCTTCATTCAGTACCAATTTGGCTGGGTTTGGTTATTTTAAGTTTAAGCAGTCGCCAAGAGTTCTTTTCTTAAAGCTTGAACCAACAAAATCATTACAGCGCATGTATCTTGAAATGAAATCGGAGCTCACAAAAAACAAAATCAAATACGACGATCAAGGCAATTTTGTTCCGCATGTAACACTTGGAAGAATGAAGGAGTATCCAAACAATTGGGAAGAACTTGTTAAGGAGATCCAAACACCAAAGATAACGCTTGTTGTTGATGGTGTCACCATTTACAGCTCCACGTTAACACCACAAGGACCCATTTACAAATGGGAGTACAAATTGAAGTTTGAAGGAGGTCTGGTTAAGAATGTCAGATGAAATGAAAAAAGATGTACTTAAGAAAGCTATCAGTAAGATTGAGAAACAGTACGGGAAGGGCTCCATAATGGTTCTTGGAGAAGACAATCTTCTTCAAGGGCTTGATGTTATTCCCTCGGGTTCTCTTGCAATAGATATTGCATCTGGTGTTGGAGGTTACCCACGCGGTAGGGTTATTGAAATATATGGTCCAGAATCGAGTGGTAAGACAACTATAGCCCTTCATGCGATAGCTTCTGTTCAAAAAATAGGTGGTATTGCAGCGTTTGTCGATGCAGAACATGCACTGGACCTAAACTATGCGAGGAATCTTGGAATAAATCTCTCAGAATTACTTGTTTCCCAACCAGATTACGGTGAACAGGCACTGGATATAGTTGATGAACTTGTTAGAAGTAATGCGGTAGATTTAATTGTGGTTGACTCCGTTGCTGCACTCGTTCCACGGGCAGAAATAGAAGGAGCCATGGGAGACGCACAGATCGGTTTGCAGGCAAGGTTAATGTCACAAGCGCTTAGGAAACTTGCAGGTAATGTTAATAAGTCTAAAGCAGTAGTAATATTCATCAACCAAACACGTATGAAGATAGGGGTCATGTATGGTAATCCAGAAACAACAACAGGTGGTGTGGCTCTAAAATTCTACGCAACGATGAGGATGGAAGTAAGGTCTTCAGGCAAAATAGTTGAAGGAAATGAACATGTTGGTAATGAAGTGACTATTAAATTTGTCAAGAACAAAGTCGCACCTCCATTCAAGACTACGACTGTTGATATTATATACGGTAAAGGAATTGTAAGAGAGAACGAGCTATTTAATATCGCTGTTAATGAGGGCTTCATAGACAGACGTGGAAGTTGGTTTACATACGAAGCGCTCGATGGAAAAGAGCACTCGCTTGGTCAAGGAAAAACGAACGCAGTAAGCTATCTCGTTGAACATCCTGAAATTTCAGAGGAAATTGAGCAAAGAATCAGGGAAAAATATTTTAACAAAACACCTCAAATTTCTACAGAAGGCGTGAAGGATGAGGAAAAAGGAGCACAATAAATATCGTAGTAAGTCGATTTTTTCTGATAGAGATAAATTTCCTGTTACAGATGAGAATAATAAGGGTAGGTCATTTCGAAAAACTGACCCACTCAATATTGCTTTGAGATTCATCAAATTTAGAATGCGCTCTAAATGGGAAGTCGAGAATAAACTTAGAAAGGAAGGCTTTAACGAGGAAACTATTGGACAGATTATACAAAAACTTGTTGAAAATGGACTCATAGACGATGAAAAATTTGCGTATCTATACGCTTATGATAGCTTAGTTATTCATTACAAGGGACCTTACAGAATAAGATATGAACTGAGACAACTGCACGTAGATGATTATGTAATCGAAGATGCTTTGAAAAAGGCTCTGAGTGAAGTTGATGTAAATGAGATTATAGAGAAGTTAACACAAGGATTGGATGAAAAGAAGAAAAGAGAGAAACTCTACAGACATGGATTTGGAGGTGAGTGGTAATGCAGTTCTTAATATACATAGTAGTAGCGTTAATTGGTATTGTTGCTGGTTATTACTTTGGTAGCACAGTTGGAAGAAAAAAAGCCCAAGAGGAGATAGAAAAGAAGCTTAAGGCATCTAAGGAAGATGCTGAAAGCATAATTAAAAATGCTGAAAAGGAAGCTTCGGAGATTAAGAAAAAAGCCGTTATCGAAGCACGAGAAGAAGCACATCAGATTCGTGAAGAGATTGAAAAGGAAAGAAGAAGAAGAGAAGAGGAAATCAAACAGCTCGAAGAGAGGATTCTTAAGCGCGAAGAGATGCTCAGTAAGCGTGAAGAAATGCTCGATAAAAGGGAAACGTTTGTGGATAATTTAAAAATTGAACTTGAAGCTAAGGCTAAAGAACTCGAAGAGAAGGAGAAAGAAGTCCAACAGAAATTTATACAAATTGCAGGTCTTACCCATGAACAAGCAAGAGAAATTGTCCTGCAGGAAGCGAGAGAAAAGTACGAGCATGAAGTTGCAAAAATGTTCGTTCGGATTAAGACAAGGTACGAAGATGAGGCTGAAAAGTATGCAAAGAAAGTTATTGCAGATGCTATTCAAAGATACGCTCCTGAATACACAGGTGAAGTTACAATCAGTACAGTTGCTCTACCAAACGATGATATGAAAGGTCGACTGATTGGTAGGGAAGGAAGAAATATAAGAACATTCGAAAAAATCACAGGTGTTGATTTGATAATTGACGACACACCAGAAATGGTAACACTGAGTTCATTTAATCCATTGAGGAGAGAGATAGCAAGAAGAACCATAGAAAGACTTGTACAAGATGGAAGAATTCATCCAGCAAGAATCGAAGAAATGTATGAGAAGGCAAAGGCGGAAGTTGAGAAGGAGATAAAAGAGGCAGGACAAGAAGCTGTAATTTCTGTTGGTGTTGGTGGACTCCATCCTGAAATTATAAAGATTCTTGGTAGATTGAAATTTAGAACAAGCTACGGTCAAAATGTTCTGAATCACTCTATGGAAGTTGCACAGATAGCAGGTCTGCTTGCAGCAGAACTCGGATTGAACGTTGATAAGGCAAAGCGTGGAGGTCTGTTACACGATATTGGTAAGGCACTTGACCACGAAGTTGAAGGTTCGCACACCGTTATAGGTGCCGAAATTTTGAAGCGTTATGGTGAATCTGATGAGATTATAAACATGATAATGGCACACCATGGTGAAGAAGAACCAATTACTCCAGAAGCAGCTATTGTTACGGCAGCGGATGCGATATCGGCTGCGAGACCAGGTGCGAGAAGGGAAGACGTTGAAAATTACATCAAGAGACTTATGAAACTCGAAGAAATCGCTAAGAGCTACAAATATGTTGAAAACGCGTATGCTATCCAAGCTGGAAGAGAAATAAGAGTTATCGTTCAACCAGATAAGACGGATGATGCAACCATTGAGAAGATGGCACACGATATAGCAACAAGAATTGAGAACGAATTGCAATATCCTGGAGTTTTGAAGGTTGTTGTAATAAGAGAGAAACGATCAATATCATATGCTAAGTGATTATTTTGGTTTATTTTTCTTTTGATAATGGAGGTTGTTAAAAATTGAGTGTAATGCTAAGTAGCCTTGCCTTTGCTTTAGCAACTTTTTTGTCTCGTATGCTTGGGCTTGTCAGAGATATGCTCATTGCATCAAATTTTGGCACATCCTGGCAAGCCGACGCTTATTTCGTAGCAATACTCTTTCCCTTCTTTTTAAGAAGAGTTTTCGGTGAAGGTGCAATGACTTCTGCATTTGTACCACTTTACAGCGAATCAAAAGATAAAGATGAATTTCTCTCTTCTGTATTGACAAGTTTTACGCTTGTTCTTGTAGTGATTGTTGGAGTAGTTATGGTTTATCCAGATATAGTTATCTATCTTTTTAGTTCTGGTGCAGCACCTGATACGAAGAATTTGATAAGGTCATTGACACGAATAACAGCTCCTTCAATACTCTTTATCTTTTGGTGGTCGATAACGTACTCAATAGAGAATACTCGTGGGAAGTTTTTTTACCCAGCACTTACACCAATAATTCCAAATATCGTAATGATACTTTTCATGCTCTTGCCGGGCTTAGGTATCTATGGTCCAACTTGGGGATTCTTATTAGGTGAATTAGCGGCATTTTTAGCACTCTCATATCCATTGAAGCGACACAAACTTCGCTTTTCATTCAAGTACACAAATGATTTCCTGAAACTTTTTTGGCCAAGCTTTTTTGCTATGTCCATCTCCCAGATAAACAGCATAGTCGACACAAACGTTGTTTCTTATTACAGCAAAGGGATTGGTGGTGGAGTATCTTATTTGCAGTATGCTTCAAGATTCTACATGCTTCCATATGGGCTTTTCGGTGTTGCAGTTGCTACTGTTATACTTTCTACTATAAGTAACGATAGAGAGAATTACAGCAAACATTTGAGAAGTGGTATAACATCGACGTTATTCTTTACAGTTCCAGCAGCAGTCGGTTTAGTAGTTCTTGATGAACAAATCCTCAGACTGTTCTATGAATATGGCAAATTCACGGCTAAGGATACAAAGATGACCGCATATGTTTTGAATGCATATGTAATAGGTCTTCCATTTTACGGTATGTACTCTACGATGGCGCGTGCAAGACACGCGATGAAAGATATGAAAACACCTCTGAAAGCCACAACAATCGTTGCGATTTCAAATGTAATTATGGATCTACTTGTTGGTTTAAAATATGGACCAATTGGTGTAGCACTTGCAACAAGTGTAGCTGGAATTATAGGATTTCTGTACTTATTACTAAAAGAACAAAATAGGAAATTATTTGAGCGTGAAGACTTGTACATAATCCTCTCAGCACTCTTAATGGGTATACTAACTCACTACTTTTCAAAAATATCTTCAAGACGCATATGGGTTGTACCATCTACAATATTTGGCGGAATCGTTTATCTTGTTTTTTCGTTAGTCTTTTTGAGAGGTAGAGTAAAAGAGTTCCTCAGAAAGAAAAAATGATCAAAAATTAAAATTAAGGGGAGCGGGCAGATGATAGGTGAAGAAATAGAAGTCCTATACGAAGTTGACAGCACTAACGAGTTTTTGAAAAGGAATTATAAATCTTTCCATGATGGTGCGGTCGTTGTTGCTATTAAACAGAGTGCCGGAAAGGGTAGAATGGGAAGGAATTGGTATTCTCCAGAAGGTGGTCTATGGTATTCCGTACTCTTTAAACCAAAAATACACATAAACTTACATGTGTACACAAAAATATTCTCGATTGCAATAGTAGAAGTTTTGAGAAAGCTAAAAGTTAAGGCTTACATTAAGTGGCCAAATGATATCTATTACGATGGTAAGAAAATCTGCGGAATTCTCTCCGAAGCGGTCTCTGTAAACGATAGAGTCGTAGCTATTGTTGTAGGAGTTGGGTTAAATGTGAATAACGATATACCCAGCGAGATAAGAGACATCGCAATTTCACTGAAAGACATACTTAAGAAAAAAATAAAGATTACCTATTTACTTGACTCCATAAATAAGCATGCTTGGAACTTATTGATAACCTACAGGAATGAGACAGAAAATATAACAAAGATCTGGAAGAAGTACCTTATTCCCAAAGAGGGCGAAAAAATAAAGATTAAGGTGAATGAAGAAATAGTTGAAGGTACAGTACTAAGAATATCGGAAGATACACTTTATGTTGATGTGGGAGGTAAAGTAGTAGGTGTTCAAAGCATTCATCAACTCGTTGAATGAAAGAATTTTTATTGTATTACTTTTAGCACTCTTATTTCAAACAATGGTGACATGTTCTTTTTCTCAAGATATTTATTCACTTATAACATCTAAAGCACCTCGACCTGGTTTTGTTGGTCTTTATTTTATGGATGTTGATAATGGGAGTTTAATTGCAAGATACAACGAACATGATTTATTCATTCCAGCTTCTCTCACCAAAATATTTTCGACACTTGTTGCTTGGGAAGTTTTGGGACCAGAGTTCAGATATACTACCACAGTATATGTACCCCGGGGCAACATTTCACCAACGCTTAGGGGGAACATAGCTATAAAAGGTAATGGAGACCCATCAATGAGTGTCGATATCTTAAAGGAAAATCTCTACCGATTTGTATTGGAAGGTGTCAAAGAGATAGACGGAAATATCATAATAGATAACTCATTATTTTCGAACGAAAGATGGGGAATAGGTTGGGAATGGGACTATGACAATCCAAGTATCGATGCACTTATCCTTAGGGAAAATACAAATGCATTTGACCCCCATCAAGCTGATGCAGTTGCTTTAAATTATGGCTATAATGTTTTGAGAATATTGAATAGTTATGGAATCAAAGTAAATGGAAGTGTTTTAGTAGGAAGAATCAACAACAATTATAGGGAATTTATATCTATCAAATCCCCTCCATTGAAAGCGTTAATAGGTGTTGCCAACAAATACAGCAGCAATTCTTATGCCGAGCAGATACTTAGAACCGTTGGATTGCGTGTGTACAAACTGGGAAGTATATACAACTCACTTAAAGTAATGAACGACTTTTACAGAGCACTTTTTGGTGAATACTATCCATTTAAGCTCAACGATGGTTGTGGATTATCAACTTACAATCTATTAACTCCTTATATGGTTGTTCAGACGCTTACTTACGCTTACAAAAAGCATGGAAAACTTGACGGGTTTATATCTACACTTGCCTTATCGGGAAAAGAAGGAACTATGAGCAAGAGGCTTGGTGATATAAAACTTTACGCAAAAACCGGTACACTCCAAAAAGTTTCCAACATTGCAGGAATAATGATCACAAGGACTGGCAGAAAGGTTGCCTTCTGCATTATGGTCAATAATTTCGTGGCACCAACTTATACAATAATGCAGTATCACGACGAAATAATAAGGTACGTTTGGAATAATTACTGATACTTGCTCTTTCAAGTATTTCTTAATACATTACAAACTCTATTTATTGCATCCTTCGACTCTGGCAAAAATGTGAATATAATCCAATCATGGAACATATCAGGATACTCGAAGTAATTAAATGGGAGGTTCTGCTTAGTGAGAACCTCCCTAAGTTTTTTTGAGTCAAGATGTATTAAATCACTTGTCCCCGTTACAATTGTAATTGGGCAAAGACCAGAAAAATCACCATATATTGGGCTAAGATATGGATATTTCAAATTAGTATTGCCAGCATAATTTTTAGCGCATGCTCTTAAACCACGAAGAGTTAATATAACGTCTCTTCTTTCATAGGTTTCAAGGTCTGGATCTTCCATGCATAGATCAAGCCATGGTGATAAAATGACCAAGTGCTTTGGTATTTCTCTTCGTTCATCTCTAAGCTTTTGTGCAAAACCGAGCGCCAAACCTCCACCTGCCGAATCACCAACAAATACAATCTTCTTTCCAAGATAGTTCTCAACCAAAAAAGAATACAGTTTATCCATAAACTCGTATGCGCTCTTCCATGTTGATTCAGGAGCAAGTGGATAATCTGGAACAATTAATGTCGCCTTTGTCTTTTCTACAAGATTCTCAATCAGATTCCAGTGCATTCTTGTAATATTTGCAACGTATGCTCCACCGTGTAAGAACACTATAAGTGTATCTGATTGATAATCTTTTGTACTAATTTCCCAAACACTTCTACCACTTATAATTAAACGTACCACACGAGTTCTTCTGCAAAGACGCTTTCCAGGTTCAACTGGAAATTTATTGAGCGTATTTCTTAGCATTTTAGATTCTATTATCCGGGAAAACCTTGCAACTCTTAGAAATGTGTAAACTACCTTTGACAAATAACTCATAAACGTACCTCGTATGAATTTACGGGATTATAAGTTAATCTTTAACTTGCTCAAGTTCCCTTGGATAAGGTTCAAAGAATGTTTGGTCTAATATGTAATCAACTGAATACCTGATAGCCCATGACTTTAATACGGCAAGTACAGTTTGTAAGCTCGATATGTTATTCTTGTAATCTTCTAATAAATCCATAAAATATGCTTTTTCTTGTGCGTTCAAATTTTCTTTGAAGTGTCCGTAGACATGAAGTAACATGTTTAATATCTTTGACAATTTTATTGGCGTTTTCAGGGTTCGAACGAGCAATAAGCCATATTCTCTTTTAATTGAATCATCAAATCCTTTCTGAGCAACTATTTTTCCCATTTCTCTCATCAACTTTTCATTTTTTGCAAGGAACAAGTATTTGTTCTTTGAATGGAATTCCACCAACTCTTTTTTAGAATGAATATTTCTATACCGTGCGTGAGTGAATATAAAAGTGAAGAACTCAAATCTCAATTTGTCGTTTGTAAGTCTCATTTCACTCTCGACCACGATATTTGGAAATCTTTCAACCATAGTTTTTGCAAAAAGACCAGCTGTTTTAGATACAACTCTTCCATTTTCTCCATAGAGCTTTGCGTCATTTAGGCCACAAGAAGGTGATTTCGATTTTAATATCATACCATCGATATCATACGACAGTTTATCAGCGAAGTCATTTGCAAAAGAGAGCATTTTGTCGGTTAAATCAACTGTTCGTGATTTATTCATAAGCTTAAGTTCGTTATTGATTAGAAAGACATCTATCGGTTCCCTTGGTATCGGAAGTCCTATCTCAACTTCTGCGCAAACTCTTACAAAATCGCAGTACTTTTCAAGTTTCTTGACTACATCACTTGAGATAATTCCACCATCATAGCGTGTGTGCTCAAAAAAACATCGACTGACAACGACCTTCGGTCTTAGGTTGAAACTGCTCATTTACTTTCCCCCTTGTATATATGGTATAATAATTTTACCATAATATATTTCGAAAGAGGTGATACTATGGATAAGAAAGAAATTGTCCTTAGAGTACTTTCCGAATCAGGTCAACCTATGAGACCAGGAGACATTGCGGAAAGGGCAGGAATTTCAAAAGAAGACGTAGACAAGGCAATAAAACAGCTAAAAGAAGAAGGAAGAATTGAATCACCGAAAAGGTGCTACTATCAAGTAAAAAAGTGAAAATCCAGAAAATCCATTGTTATCCCGCCATTTGGCGGGATTTGTATCATTTTTTGTATCATTTAAGTATTAGAAGGATGTGATTTTACTTGATTAAAGATAGGCTCATATTTAACTTTAGCATTATCGTATGTTTGATATTTTTTTCACTGGGATATGCATCGTATCCTTTTTCTTCTCACAGTGGATACGTTGTTGTACTCACAGATTTACATTATCCTTATAAGCAAAAGGTTGTAGATAATCTTTTTAAAAAAACATTGGAGATAAATCCTATGGGTGTCTTCTTACTCGGTGATCTCACAGAAATGGGTACCGATGAAGAGTTTGGAAAGTTAGCAAAAACACTTTCTACTCTGGAAAAAGCTAAAATAACTTACAGATATATTCTTGGTAACCACGATGTTCGTTGGAGCTACATACTTAGAAAATCTAAAAAGCTTTATGATACCACAGAAGCTCTATACGAGACATTTACTGTAGAGACAGATAAATTTCTCTTCATCGGTCTCGATACAACAATGTACTTTCAACACGTGGGACATTTGGGTAATTTGCAGATAAAATGGCTAAAAGAACATCTGGAAAAGGCTAATAAGAATGGGAAAAAGGTTATTCTACTCTCACATCATCCGTTTGGTGGACCTACGAATTACACAGATGATGGCTGGAAAGTGTTGGAACTCTTACCAAATTATGATATTCCACTCGTCTTATCAGGACATGTACATTCTTACGAATACTCTGGTATGTATAACTGGTCTTGGTTTCAAACGCTCGGTGCTGCAAAAGATGGATATATGACTGTGATAAGTTGGGATGAAGAAAGGATATATATTTGGAAATATACTTCCAACGATAATGTCTTTGAACTAATAAAGAGCGTACCACTATATAAAAGAAAAAGGCAAATACCAATTATGAATGCAAAACTGTTGCAGAGTGCAGATGGAACATTCAATCTGAGCATAGAATCGGAAGGCATTGAAAAACTTAGGATAACAGCAAATGGAAAGACCGGCGTCGAACGAAAGATACAGTATAAACTTGAAGGATATTCAACATATGAAGCAGTTTTAAACGACGTATTTGGAAATGATATTTCATTATTTATAAGAGTATCTGGAATAGGGAAAGATGGATATTTTCAAAAATTTTACACATTGGAAAAATCCCAAGACGAAAAAGGAACAACACTAAAGAAACTATGGTCATTCAACCTTGAAGATACCATATACTCAAAGCCTCTTGTTCTTAAGGATGGAGTCGTTGTTGCTGATTATTCTGGGAATCTGCTCTACATAAGGGACAAAGAGGTGCTATGGAGAAGGAAGGTTGGACCTGTTATATCAAATATAGGACTTATCAATGACAATAACATACTTTTGGGCGATTTGCGAGGAAATGTATACCTATTTACTATGGAAGGTAAATTGCTGAAACAATTAAAACTAAAAGAACCAATTTTTGCTATTAAGAATGGACTTTCAACAGTTGCAATTTGCGCAGGAAGGTATTTATACATATTGAGAATTTCGGATTTATCTGTAATATCGAAACATGATCTGAACGGACTTCTCCAAGTACCGGCACTTTTCAAAAATGGGAATTACTTTCAACCCTCTTGGGATGGTAAAATCTATGCGATAAATGAAAGTGGAAAAATAGTCGAAAGATTCGACATCGGTAAAGGGTACTATACATCAGGAAGCTCAACTCCAGAGTTGTTGGATAATCTACTAATATATGCTAATACTGACGGTAGTGTTAGTGCGATAGATATTCAAAGGAAAACAAAAGTGTGGACTTTGAAAATACCTGGCGCAGGCTATTCTTCAATTGAACGACAGGGTGATTTTGTGTATATTTCAACTATAAATGGAGAGATATATGAGATAAATTCTAAGGATGGAAAGATTTCGTGGAATTTGAAAGTAGGACTATCAACAACTTTTCCATCTTTGGAAATGATAAACACAGAAACACTTATTGCTGGGATGAATGATGGAGCGGTAGCCTTTCTTGATTCGAAGACCCAAGGTGTTGCAAAAATTCACATAACTAACAGTATTATAACCAATATTGTCGTAGGTGAATCAGGGATTATTATGACAACAGCAGATGGGGAAATTTGTTGCTGCAATCCAGAAAATCAAGAATCTTCAGCAAAATTCACTGGCAGATAGTCTTTTCACAATATTGGAAAGCTTGAAGTAATTCAAGTTATCATTACATTTTGAGAATTTAGAAAGTACAACATCTAAGAGCAAAAAGTTCTTTGTTTAATGATAAAGATTATCCTTCACAGTTAAAAAAACATGGCTTCGGTGGAATACCGAAGCCATGTTATGTGTACTGTGATGAGATGGATTTAGCTTTCTATATCACTTTATGTACTTTCAAATTTTCTCATGCCTTTAGTATTTCTGCTATATCTTTCTCAGGTTCTCCTATGAGCTTTATACCATAGTTGTTCACAAGAACATCAAGGATGTCTTTATTTACCCATGCTGGTAGAACTGGACCGATATATATACCTTTCAAACCGAGTGCAAGCAATGTCCAAAGTATTGCAACTGCCTTCTGCTCCATCCATGTGAGTACAAGTGACAATGGCAATTCAGTAACAGGGACCCCGAATGTCTCTGAAAGTGCCATTGCGATTTCAAGTGCCACAATTGTATCGTTGCATTGACCAACGTCTATCAATCTTGGAATACCTTCTATTTCACCAAGTTGTAAATCGTTTATTCTGAATTTTCCACAGGCAAGTGTGATAACAACTGTTTCTTTTGGAAGCTTTTCAACGAATTCTCTGTAGTATGCACCACGTTTTGTTGGTGTGTCACATCCACCGACAACAAAGAAGTGTTTGATTTTCCCTGCTTCAACGAGTTCTTTTATCTTTCCTGAAAGTGATTTGACAACGCTTGTAGAATATCCAGTTGTTAGTGTGTATTTTCCTCGTTGCTCTGGGAGTTTTGGTAGTGACTTTGCTTTGGCTATAACCTCTGAGTAATCATAACCTTCTATATGCTTCACACCGGGTAATCTTGCTATTGATGTTGTGAACATTCTGTCTTTGTAGGACTCTTTTGGCAATAATACACAGTTGCTCGTTCCAAGTATTGCTGCTGGAATCTTATCGAAGAGCTCTCTTTGGTCATACCATGCTGCTCCGAGGTTACCAGCAAGATTCTTATACTTTCTCAATCCGGGGTATCCATGGGCAGGTAGCATTTCTGAGTGTGTATAAACATACACATCGGTACCTTCAACTTGTTTTAGAAGTTCTTCAAGTGCTTTTAAATTATGACCCGTAACGATTATTGCGTGACCTTCTTTCATTCCTGTTTCAACTTCAACAGGTGTCGGTTCACCATACGTTTCGATGTGCGCCTTTTTTAGAAGCTGCATCACTTTAAAGTTCATCATTCCCGCTCTAAGCGCAAGTTTTACAAATTCTCCTGCGTCGAAATTTACATTTGTTAAAGTTGAATACAATCCTTCTCCAAGGAATGCAGCTATTTCTTCATCCTTATAACCCAACTCTCTTGCATGGTAATAATACGCCGAAATGCCTTTGAGAATGTACTCTAAGTTATCTTGCAATCTTGCAACCGTTGGCTCTTTTCCGCAAACACCTGTCACCGTACAACCTTCTCCGTTCATAGCTTGTGAACACTGATAGCAGAACATGTTCAACGCCATAAAACGCACCTCCTTTTTTTCAGCATGGATCACATTGTGTGAAATCTTTCTTTTATCGTTCTAACAGTATGGTACCAAAATTTGATGAAATATTCCGTAATCTATGTTACAATTTCTTTGGAATAGGAAAGACTCTTTAAGTTAGGGGTGGGACTATGCAAAATACAAATATTCAGGTAGATTTGCTTCAAAGGTGCGAGATATTTAACAAAGTTGATAGAAGCTTTATAGAAGAGATGATCCGGTACGGTAAAATCGAAAGATACGGATCTAAGGAACTTGTTAGATTACGTGGTGATGAATGTGACGAAATGCTTTTCTTAGTAGAAGGTGAAGCGTTTGGACTATTTACAAATACAGAAGGTCGCGTACTTCAGATAGACCATATGTTTGCACCAAAACTTTTGGCAGCCGCGGTGGTATTCTCTGGTGATCCAAAATACCCAGTTGATATTGAAACGGTAAGACCTTCCATTTTCCTTTCGGTTGATAAAGATTTCTTTGTATCCTTAATGATGAAAAATGAGACTCTTTTAAGAAACTACTTGCGATTTGTTAGCGACTCATTTGTTTTTATCACAGACAGATTCTACGAAATAACCATGAAAAATCTCTTACAAAAGGTTTGCACTTATATCGTTAAGTTAATGGATGAACAGGGTTCAAATAATGTAATTATGGACATGTCAAAGGAAGAATTATCGAGAGAGTTTGGGGCTACAAGACCTGCGCTTTCTCGGGTATTTATTGAACTCGAAAAACTTGGTGTTATAGAAATGGATGGAAAGAGATTGAAAGTACGCAACGATAGATACCTTAGGGACTACTCACAATTTGAATAATTTCACATAGCGAACATTATCCAGAAAACAAGTGAATTTTGACACTTTATGTATCTTTCAAAGCCTTTTTCTCATGTATGCTCGATTTATTGACTTAGGATAAGATTTCTTTGTTTTATTGTTGGTTGTATAATTTAAATGTGTGATCGTTTTTATTGCCAAAAGAAGTGGTAGAACATTTGTAATGGGGAGGCGATTATTTTGGAAGTGGGGACAACAAGCACAACAATGAGAGCTATAATGAAGAAGGTTGCTGGACCAGGTCTTGTGATGGAAAATGTGAAGAGACCTACTGAGCTTGGTCCAAGGGAAGTTCTCGTTAAAGTGAGACGTGCTTCAATTTGTGGAACGGACGTTCACATATATAAATGGGATGAGTGGTCACAGTCACGTATAATTCCACCTCTTATTACAGGTCATGAGATGGCTGGGGAGGTTGTAGCTGTTGGCAGTGCGGTAACTCAAGTTAAAGTTGGTGATTTAGTAGCTGCTGAAACTCACATTCCCTGTGAACACTGCTATCAATGTAAAACTGGACGTATGCATGTTTGTAAGAATCTCAAAATTCTTGGTGTAGATACAAATGGAATATTTGCTGAATATGCCGTTATACCCGAAACAGTTCTTTGGAGATTTTCAAAGGAAATTCCTCTCGACTATGCATCTGTTATGGAACCTTTTGGAAATGCAATTCATACGGCTTCTCGAACAAACCTTCTTGGAAAGACAGTACTTATTACAGGAGCCGGACCTATTGGTTTGATGGCAATTCAAATTGCAAAAGTTGCTGGTGCAAGTACGGTTATAGTTTCTGAAGTCGATCCTCTAAGGATACAGATGGCGAAAGAAAATGGTGCAGATATAGTTATAAATCCAGTTGAAAAGGACATCACCAAGGAAGTTTACAAATTACTTGACGATGGTGTCGATGTGTTGCTTGAAATGAGTGGAAATAGAAAGGCATTCGAGGACGGTTTGAAATGTGTTACAATGGGCGGAGAAGTTTCAGTACTCGGTATATTCGGTGGAAAGATAGATATCAATTTCGATGCACTTATAACAATGAGAGGACTAACTGTATACGGGATTACTGGTAGAAGAATGTTCGATACATGGAGGATAGCTGACGAACTTTTGAGGACTAATAAAGTGGACCTTTCAAAAGTTGTTACTCACGTCATACAATTTGAGCAGTGGGAAAAAGGTTTTGAACTGATGCTTAACAAGCAGTGTGGAAAAGTTGTGCTCAATCTTGATTAAAATCTTACTTTGGGGGGAAGAGCATGTTTAATTACAAGATTTTGGAAGATGAAATGGAAAACCTTAAGAATGAAGGCTTGCTTATAAACATACGTACACTCGAATCACCGCAAGGTGCGTGGATTGTAATAAACGGTAAGAGGGTACTGAACCTTTGTTCTAACAACTACCTTGGGTTTGCAAACGATGAGAGGCTCAAACAGGCTGCTATAAAAGCAACACAAGAATGGGGTGTTGGTCCTGGTGCAGTGAGAACAATCGCTGGAACTATGAAAATACACGAAGAGCTTGAGAAAGCATTGGCAGAGTTCAAGGGAGCAGATGCAACCATATTCTTACAGTCTGGATTCATTGCAAATCAAGCGGCTATTCCGACTGTATTTGGAGACGAAAATGATGCAATTATTTCTGATGAGCTTAACCATGCGAGTATCATAGATGGCGTTAGACTTTCAAAAGCAAAGAGATATGTTTACAAACACAATGATATGAACGAATTGGAAGCAAGGTTAAAAGAAGCAAGAGATGTCCAAAAAGCGAGAAGGATTTTAATAGTCACAGATGGTGTCTTTAGTATGGATGGCGATATAGCACCGTTACCAGATATAGTTGACCTTGCAGATAAATATAGTGCCGCAGTTATGGTTGACGATGCTCATGGTGAAGGTGTTCTTGGAAGAGGCGGCAGAGGAATAGTTGACCACTTTGGATTGCACGGTAGGGTAGACATGGAAATAGGCACACTCTCAAAAGCATTTGGGGTCCTGGGTGGTTACATTGCAGGGAAAGAAACACTTATTAAGTACTTAAAACAAAAAGCAAGACCATTCCTATTCAGCACAGGTCTAACACCAGCAGATGTTGCTGCATGTCTCGAAGCGGTTAAGATACTCCAAGAAAGTGATGAAAGAGTAAGAAAGTTGTGGGATAATGCGACATATTTTAAGAGTGAAATGAAGAAACTTGGATTTGATATTGGAGTAAGTCAGACACCTATAACACCAGTAATGCTATACGAAGCTAAGGTCGCAAGTCAATTTAGCAGGGAACTCTTTGAAGAAGGCATATTTGCTCAAGCAATAGGTTATCCAACGGTTCCAAAAGGAAAAGCGAGGATAAGAGTTATGATAAGCGCTACTCACTCAAAGGAAGATTTAGACTTTGCACTTGAGAAATTTGAAAAGGTAGGTAAGAAATTAGCAGTAATATGATAGAATTTAACCGAGCGAGTAATCGCTCGGTTTTTTCTTAAAAATGGCATCTTCCACTTAAGGGGTGATGATGATGGAAGTCATAGTTTTACCCCCAGGAACGGTTGTCTACGGTCTTTCAGAAATTCCAAAATATGTATACTACTTAGTCGATGGAACTGTTGAAAGCCGATTTTTTAGGAAGAGCTACAAATTAGAAGGTGGAACCATTGGAGAATGGGCATTATTTAACATGCCATCAGAAGAAGAGGTCAAAACCATTACTGAAGTAACTTTGTATGCTATAAAACCAAGCGAAATCCTGAGTTCTGAATATAGTGAAAAGATGCTTCGCAGCATGGTGTCTTCAATTGCTAATAAGCTAATGTTCGTTGATTCAGAACTTGCAGAATGTCGTGAGATTCCAGAATATGTTGGACCTGACAAAATGAGATATTTCAACAGGACACATCCAAGTGCTTACAAGATTACTGACCCAGTATTTCAGGACATCTTACAAGTAAAGAGATTGTACGCTTCAGGATATTACAAGGAAGCTTTTGAGATTGTCGTAAAATTGATGGGTCAGGTATTGAATGAAGATTTAAGAAGAGAAATAATGATATGGCATACGATGCTTAGTATTATACTTGAACCTGACAAAGCAGAGATACACTTTAGGAGGTTAAACCCAAAAGATTACGGAGATAGTTTATCCTACATATACCTTACGAATTTTTACAAAGGTGGTGAAAAGCAGGAGATTTTGGAAGTTTTCATGAAGGCAGGTGTCCATCTCCCACCTGAAACTATAGTCACGCTCGAAGGTGAGGTCGCATCGGAAGGTTTCTTGGTTTTGAGAGGATATTTGAAAGCTGTAAAGCTGTTTGAAGACAAAGAAGTGTTGATGACTATAGTTGGTCCTGGTGAATTTATTGGAGAAAGTGCGTTAATTGAATCGCGTACCAGAATGGTAACACTGTACTCGATTTCGCCAACGGATATTGTAGCGCTGACGCCAGAAAGTATTGAAAAATCGTTGAAATCCAATCCAACTTTTATTCTCAAAATATGTGAATCGCAACTGAGAAGGATTGCCCAGGTTAAGAAGTTGCTTGAGATAAGAAATCAAGGGAACCAAATCCAGAGAACAATTATGGCAGTCAAATATTTTGAACCATTTTTTGATAAAACAAAAATCAATGTGCGTGATATAGCCTACCTTGTTGATACATCGGTGGAACGGGTTATGGAAGAAGCAAGAAGGATGAATTATAAGATAGCTTTTGATGGAACTATAAGCAAATAGAATTGGAAGGCAGGAGGTAGTATGCTTAAGATAATTAAGAATGCTAAGGTATTTTCCCCAAAGTACATTGGACAATGTGATTTATTATTTGATAAAGAGATTCTTTACATTGATAATCATATTGACCTTAGCAATTTTCTTGATATAGAAATCTATGATGCCAAAGAATTGTATCTAATTCCTGGATTGATAGATCCGCACGTTCATATCGTTGGTGGTGGTGGCGAAGGTGGCTTTGTGACACGTACCCCAGAATTGAAAATTTCAGACTGCATTAAAAATGGAATAACAACAGTTATCGGGTGTCTTGGAACGGATGGTATAACGAGAAGTCTCGAAGATTTATATGCTAAAGCAAAGGCTATGGAGTTTGAAGGTTTAAATACGTTTATATACACAGGCTCTTATAGAATTCCACCGATTACTTTCACTGGAAGTATAATGAAAGATTTGATACTAATAGATAAGGTTATCGGAGTTGGAGAGCTTGCGATTTCTGATCATAGGTCCTCACAACCTACATTTGAAGAACTTCTAAGAATAGTTGCAGATACAAGGGTTGGAGGAATGTTGTCAGGAAAACCAGGAATCGTTAATTTTCACATAGGTGATGGAGAGAGGGGTATTGATTACCTATTTGATATAGTTGATAAGACTGAGATTCCAATATCTCATCTCTATCCAACACATATGAATAGAAATAAAAAGCTCTTTGAAAGTGGTCTTGAATTTGCTAAAAAAGGTGGCGTAATAGATTTAACCGCACTCCAACCTGGAGAGTTTAGCGAAAGGTCCAAAGGTAACTTCACCACGGTGGATTGTATTTTGGAAGCCTTTGAGAATGGCTTATTGGGTAGCATAACCATCTCTTCTGATGGACAGGGGAGTTTACCAAGGTTTGACGAAAAAGGTAACTTTACAGGACTTTCCGTAGGAAGTGTGGGTGCAATACTTTACACACTTAGGAAAGTTGTTGAGAAAGGTGTTCCAATAGAAGAAGCAATCAAAGTAGCAACTGTAAATCAAGCAAGGATTTTCAATCTAAATAAAGGTTGTATCTCACAAGGATACGATGCTGACTTTGTTCTGATAGATTTTGAATCGTGGAGTATACGTAGTGTGGTTTCCAAAGGGCAATTTCTTTTAAAAGATGAAGTAATGAAAAGTTTCACGTTCGAATAATGCAAATATATTCATTTAAACTTACGTATCCTTTGTCTTGTAGTTTTTCTTATAGGTTGAAAAATAGATTATTGATAGTATACTGGAATTGGAGTAAATCATTTTGCAAATAAAAATAATACTGGGAGGCTTACATTATGTTGGAGCAATTTCTCGCTTTTTTTGGAAAAATGGCATTTTCCCAGATGACTATTGGGAACGTCTTTATGCTCCTCATAGCAGGTATTTTAATCTATGTGGCTGTTAAAAAAGACGCAGAACCGCTTCTTTTAATACCTATAGCTTTTGGTATCGTGCTTGCGAATATTCCACCACTTGCAACTGGAATTTTAACCCCACCTCAAACGTTTCCTGATGGAAGATTTATACCGGGTGGATTTATGTATTATATAAAGAAAGGACTTGATTGGGGAGTTTACCCGCCATTGATATTCCTTGGAATCGGTGCATTAACAGATTTTTCGTTCATGATTTCATATCCAATTACGATATTTCTCGGTGGAGCAGCGCAGATAGGTATATTTGTTACATTCTTACTTGCTCGTGCTTTTGGCTTTACTTTAAAGCAGGCTGCCTCAATTGGTATAATTGGTGGTGCTGACGGTCCCACATCTATTTATGTTGCAACGAAGTTTGCACCAGAGCTTCTCTCTATAATAGCAATTGCTGCGTATTCATATATAGCATTAATACCGATACTTCAACCGCCAGTTTCTAAACTCTTAACGACGAAAGAAGAAAGACTTATACGAATGAAACCACCAAGGAGAGTTTCAAAAACAGAGAAGATAGTATTTTCGATAATTACGACACTTGTAACGGCTTTACTTGTACCACAGTCACTTACACTCGTAGGACCACTTATGTTTGGTAACCTTCTTAGAGAAGTTGGTAATGTCAAAAGACTTGTTGAAGCCGCGAGTAAGTACATACTCGATACGACGACAATATTACTCTGTCTTTCAGTTGGAGCTTCTGCAAGGGCGGATATCTTTTTAAAACCTCAATCTTTACTTGTGTTTGGTATGGGAGCATTCGCATTTATTTCAGCACTTGCAAGTGGTATTCTTTTTGCAAAACTGATGAATTTGTTCTTAAAGGATAAAATAAATCCGTTGATAGGGGCAGCCGGAGTATCAGCCGTTCCCGATTCGGCAAGGGTTGCCCAAAAAATAGCACAGGAAGTCGATCCAACAAATTTTATACTCATGCATGCAATGTCGCCTAACGTTGCCGGCGTTATAGGATCTGCTGTTGCAGCTGGTGTTTTTCTTGCAGTATTTAGATGAAAAACACAAATACGAGGAGGTAATAAGATGGCTAAAAAGCAGTACAGAGTTGAAATAAAATACCAGTGGTGTAAAGCTTGTGGCATCTGCTATCACGTGTGTCCTACTAAGACGATAGTTCAAGGAGAGCTTGGTAAACCTTCTGTCCCAGACCACAGTACGTGTATTGGATGTCTAATGTGCGAAAATTTGTGCCCTGATTTTGTTATAAATATTGTTGAGATAAGCGAAGAACAAAAGGCAGGTGTTGAAAATGCCTAAGGTAAATAATAGTAAAGCTTCCAGAATGGTGTTCTGGCAGGGCAATGAAGCGTGTGCATATGGTGCAATAAAAGCAGGTTGCAGGTTCTATGCGGGTTATCCAATAACGCCTTCTTCAGAAATTGCAGAAACAATGGCGAGAGAACTTCCGAAAGTTGGAGGTCTATTTGTACAAATGGAGGATGAAATTGCAAGTGCTGCTGCGATTATTGGTGCTTCGCTCGCAGGAACAAAATCTATGACTGCAACAAGTGGTCCGGGATTCAGCCTCATGCAGGAAGCTATAGGATATGCAGTAATGACAGAGACGCCTACTGTATTTGTAAACGTTATGCGTGGTGGACCGTCAACTGGTATGCCAACAAAACCTGCACAAGGTGATATAATGCAAGCGAGATGGGGAACACATGGAGACCATGCGATAATTGCTCTTTACCCTTCAACTGTTGAAGAAGTTTACCGCTATACTATAAAGGCATTTAATCTGGCAGAAGAGTACAGGACTCCAGTTATACTCCTGATGGATGAAGTACTTGGTCATATGTATGAAAATTTCAAATTGCCATCAGATAACGAAATAGAAATTGTGGAGAGATTGACATCAAAAGAGCTGGAAGATGAAGAGCTCTTTGTACCGTTCAGTGAGAGTGAGTACGCAGAGAACCTACCACCTACCCTTGTTGAAATGGGTAAAGCAAGGTTCCACGTCTCAGGATTAGTTCACGATGAATCCGGATTTCCGATGGCAACTGCAGAAACATCGGAAAAGTTATTGAGACGCCTTGTAAATAAAATAAAACTACACATAGACAAAATAGCAGAATGTGAAGAGTTTATGACAGAAGATGCCGAAACGATAATTATTGCCTACGGTTCTGTTGCACGATCTGCAAAAGAAGCTGTTTTGATTGCGCGAAACGAAGGAATAAAAGTCGGTCTGTTAAGACCAATAACGATTTGGCCAATTCCTGTTGAAAAGATGAGAAAGAAACTTTCAACTGTTCAAAACGTGCTTGTTGCAGAGATGAACCTTGGACAATACGCAAGTGAAGTAGTCAAGTTCCTAAAACCTGGTACGAAGATGAGATTACTTAGTAAAGTTAGTGGTGAGTTAATAGCTCCTCATGAAATACTCAACGAATTGAACAACATGCTCCTCGAAGGCATAGATTTTTAATATATGATAATGCTTTGGTCATCCGCATCATATGCAGGATGACCTTTTTATTTTTTTATGGTACAATATTTATGAAAGAGTAGGAAATATCTAAATAATAAGGAGGATTCAAAAAGGTGCTTAATAAGATAAAAAGTATCTTTGACAAAAACGAGATAGAAATAAGAAAAGCAAAAAAACTGGTTGAGAGGATTAACGAACTCGATGCCGAAGTACGTAGAACCTCTTTTATCCAAATGCGTGATTACATTAGTTCAAAGAAAGGAAGTATTTCAGATATATCAGAACTTGACGAATACCTCCCAACAGTTTTTGCTTATACGAGAGAAGTTGCAAGAAGAACACTTGGAATGAGGCATTTTGATGTTCAGCTCATTGGTGGAATCGTGCTTCACAAAGGTAAGATTGCTGAAATGAAGACAGGTGAAGGTAAGACGCTTGTTGCAACTTCTCCTGTTGTCTTGAACTCATTGATGAACAGAAACATTCACATGGTAACAGTCAATGATTATCTTGCCAAAAGGGATGCAATGTGGATGGGTCCAATTTATCTTGCACTTGGCCTTAGAGTCGGAATTATAAACACTGCGGGTAAAGCGTACGAAGTAGTTTGGAAAAATCCTGAACTTGCTCAAAAAGGTCTTGAAGAGAATTATTGCGTTTGGCCAGAGGACTTTGACGGTGAATTCTTACCAGACGAAGCCAAAGTCAAGAAGGCAGTTGAGGCATTTGAAGTTGACATTATCGAAATAAGCAAGAAAGAAGCTTACAGATGCGATGTTACGTACGGTACGAATTCAGAATTCGGTTTCGATTATCTTAGAGATAATCTTGTAGTATCAATTGAAGATAAAGTTCAGAATGGGCATTTTTATGCAATCGTTGACGAAGTTGATAGCATACTTATAGACGAAGCGAGGACGCCACTTATCATAAGCGGACCATCAAAGAACAATGCAGCGGTTTATAAACAATACTACCAGATTGCAAAACGACTTGAACGTGATAAGCACTTCAAAGTTGATGAAGAGCACAGATCCATTCTTCTAACAGATGAGGGTATAGAATATCTTGAAAAGCTTTTGGGTGTTGATAATCTTTACGATCCAGCTAACGTAAACAGCATTTACCACATTACTAATTCTCTGAAAGCAATACACCTCTTTAAAAAAGATGTAGATTACATAGTACACAATGGGCAAGTTCTTATTGTAGACGAATTTACTGGACGAGTTCTTCCGGGAAGACGTTACAGTGGGGGGTTACATCAAGCTATAGAGGCAAAAGAAGGCGTACCTATAAAAGAAGAAAGCATCACATATGCGACTATAACGTACCAGAATTATTTTAGAATGTACGAAAAACTTTCAGGTATGACTGGTACCGCGAAGACTGAGGAAGAGGAATTTAAGGCAATTTATAGTTTAGATGTTGTTGTTATACCAACTCACAAACCTATGATTCGAAAAGATAGGGATGATTTAGTTTACAGAAGTATCGATGAAAAATACAAAGCAATAGTTGAGGAAATTAAGAAACGTTACGAAAAAGGTCAACCGGTACTTGTTGGTACAACATCGATAGAAAAAAGTGAAAAGCTGAGCGATATGCTCAAAAAAGAAAAGATACCTCACCAAGTTTTGAATGCAAAGTACCACGAAAAAGAAGCTCAGATAATTGCTCAAGCAGGTCAAAAAGGCATGGTCACAATTGCCACAAACATGGCTGGTAGAGGTACAGATATTAAACTTGGTCCCGGTGTCAAAGAACTTGGTGGCTTGCTCGTTATTGGCACGGAGAGACACGAGAGCAGAAGGATAGATAACCAACTACGCGGAAGGTCTGGAAGGCAAGGTGACCCTGGAGAGTCTATCTTCTTCCTTTCAGTTGAAGATGATTTAATGAGAATATTTGGTGGTGACAGAATACAGAAAGTGATGGATATGGTGAAGATAGAACCTGGACAACCTATATATCATCCACTTTTAACTAAACTAATTGAACAAGTCCAGAAGAAAGTTGAAGGTATAAACTTTGGAGTACGTAAGTTCTTGCTTGAACTTGACAGTGTACTTGATATACAAAGAAGGGCGATATACGGTTACAGAGATTATATCCTGTCGAACGATGTGGAACATTTCGTCGACGAGGCAATAGAGAACTTTGTTCAACTACGCATAGATGAATTTTGTTCGAATGTAGAATGGAATAGAGAAGGGTTGAAAAACTCATTTGCAGTTATAAAGGATTTTATAAAGATAGATGATAAAATCGATGATAAAGAAAAGCTGAAAGAAGAGCTTGTTAATCAAATTAAAAGTGCGTACAATGAGAAAAAGAAAGAATTTGAAGAGGATTTCGAGCATGTTGCAAGATTCATAGTGCTTAGAATTATAGATGAAAATTGGAGGCAATATCTTGAGGAAGTTGAACACGTAAAAGAATCTGTGAGATTAAGAAGCTATGGTCAAAAAGACCCTGTCCTCGAATTCAAGAAAGAAACGTACGATATGTTTAGTGAAATGATGGCAAGGAATTATGAACTTGCAATATCCTATCTGCTTAATCTTAGAAGAGTTGATAACAAAGCAGAAGAAGAATCAAAGAAAGAACTTGCAAGGGTTAGCACGATCCATGACGAATTTAAACTTGTAGATGATGGTAAGACGGATGGTAGTGGACAAAAAAGGCCTAAATTGAAAGTAAAAAGAGGATAACTAAGGTTCTTTCGGGAAGTGGTGATTATGAAAATTGAAGGTGTAATATTTAAAAAAGGTGAAATTCCGAAGAAGCTTTTCAAAATAGTCTCTGGGACTGTTCGTGAAACCAGAAATAAAACATATCATGACCTAAGCAAGGGTGATTACGTTTCCCTTGTTGAATACTTACTTGAAATTCCTTTAGAAGAGGATGTAGTTGCTATGGAAGAGAGTGAATTAATTGATGTATCTTATGATGAAGAATACGAAGAGATAATTAAAAAGATAATATCACTAAGGAAAATATTGTACGAAACGTCGGTTGACCTGAATAATATTGTGCTCGATGATTTTAATTTCGAAGAAGCTAATATAGATAACTATCTCGAGCAAATAGAATCTTTACTGACACTTTCTGGAGGAGAGTTACCTGAGGACAAGAATGAGGCAATTGAACTTATTGAAAGCATAGAGGATGACAAATTACTCACAAAAGTTAACCTTGTTAAGAAATTTGTGGAAAGATTCCCAGAGGAGCAAATAGGTGCCAAATTTCTGATAGAAACAGCTGCAAAAGTTTATATTGTTCTCAATGACAAATACATAGCAAAGTCCCTACTTAAGAAGGTATTACTTACATATTCTCAACTCCTTGATTATTGTTATGAAGCTGTAAAGACACTTGAGAGTATTTACAAAGATGAAGGGAACATTATTTTTAGAAGATACTCAAAGATGGCAAAAGTTTTAGAGGTGATGATCCGTGGAAACGCTTGAATTTAATGAAAATGAAAAGATAATTGAAAAGGATAAGATTGAACCGTACGTGTACATTATAAAGTCAGGGAAAGTGAAAGTTTCCATAGCTGGTTATGAAACGACTTTAACTGATGAAACTCCTGATGTCTTTGGATTGGAGGCACTTGTTGGTCAACCATACACAGAGACATGTATTGCTTCCGGCTACGTTAAAGTAATCCGATGTGAAAAGAGTGAGTTTATGGATGTGTACGCAAAAACGGAAGTAGGCAAGGAAGCGTTAAAAAGTTTCATGAGAAGAACTGCAAAAGCTCTTGGTTGGATTTGAGCGGATTTGCCAAGTTCTTAAAAGTTTGTAGAATAATATTGAAAGGCAAATTGTTAACGAAATAATTCGGACTGGGGGTGAATTATTGTGCACACAAACCGAATTGACCACATAGGTATTGCAGTTAGAGATGCAAAAGAGAAGTTGAAATTATACAAAGATTTTCTTGGACTGGAAGTCACTGAAATCGAGGAGATTCCTGAAAGAGGTCTCAGAGTTTATTTCATCAAAATTGGGGATACGAGATTGGAATTGCTCGAACCCATGAACGAAAATTCCGAGATCTCAGGTTTCCTTGAAAAAAAGGGTGAGGGGATACACCACATTGCCTTTAATGTAAATGGGATAGACGAAGCTGTTGCACTTGCTAAAGAAAATGGATTACAGCCACTTTCCGATGAGCCAAAACGTGGTGCAGGTGGCACAAGAGTGCTCTTTTTACATCCAAAGACAACAGGTGGAGTTCTTACCGAGCTTGTCGAAGGTGAACATTGAATATATTGAAATAACCATATTAAAAAGGAGGCGCGATAATAGATGGACGAACTTATAGAAAAACTGAAGGCGATGGAAGAAGAAGTAGAACTTGGTGGTGGAAAGGATAAAATAGATAAACAACATTCAGAAGGAAAACTTACAGCAAGGGAGAGACTACAACTTCTTTTTGATGAAGGCACATTCGAGGAGATTGATAAGTTTGTAAAGCACAGAAACACAACATTTGGACTCGACAAAATGAAATTACCTGCTGATGGCGTGGTAACTGGTATAGGTAAAGTTAATGGGCGATCAGTTGCTGCTTTCTCACAAGACTTTACCGTTATGGGTGGTTCTCTTGGTGAAATGCACGCTAAGAAGATTGTTAAGATCATGGACTTAGCATTAAAGATGGGAATACCACTTGTTGGCATAAATGACTCAGGTGGTGCGAGGATACAAGAAGGTGTCGATTCGCTATACGGATATGGTGAAATATTCTTCAGAAACACAATAGCCTCTGGAGTTATACCTCAGATTACGGTAATTTCTGGACCATGTGCCGGTGGTGCTGTTTATTCACCAGCTATAACAGATTTTGTCATTATGGTTGACAAGACTGCCCAAATGTTTATAACGGGTCCAAATGTTATTAAAGCGGTTACAGGTGAAGATATTTCTAAAGAGGACCTTGGAGGTGCATTTGTTCACAATGCGAAGAGTGGAAATGCACACTTCTTAGCCTCTGATGACCGACAGGCAATTGAGATGGTCAAGAAGCTATTATCCTATATACCTGAGAACAATATGGAAGAGCCACCTGTAATAGATAATGTTGTTTCACCAGATTTCTCGGATATACATACAATAGTACCGATTGATTCTAAGAAAGGTTTTGACGTACGTAATGTTATAAGCAAAGTCGTCGATGAAGGTACTTTCTTTGAAGTTCACGAGCATTTTGCGAAGAGCATAGTTGTTGGTTTTGCAAGGATAAACGGAAAAGCCGTTGGAATAGTAGCGAATCAACCGAATTACTTAGCAGGAGTACTTGATATAGACTCTTCAGATAAAGCTGCAAGGTTTATTCGTTTCTTAGACGCATTTAATATACCAATTATAACATTTGTTGATACTCCAGGATACTTACCCGGTGTTAAACAAGAACATGGTGGAATAATAAGACATGGTGCAAAGTTGCTTTACGCATACAGTGAAGCTACGGTTGCGAAGATTACGATAATTCTTAGGAAGGCATATGGCGGTGCGTATATTGCAATGGGTAGTAAACATCTTGGCGCCGATTTTGTTGCTGCTTGGCCAACTGCTGAAATAGCAGTTATGGGACCAGATGGCGCTGCCAACATTATCTTTAAAAAGGACATAGACGCTTCTGAGAATCCAGAGGAAACAAGAAAACAAAAAATTGAAGAATACAGACAACTCTTTGCCAATCCTTATGTAGCAGCTTCAAGAGGGTACATAGATGCTGTTATAGATCCACGAGAAACGAGAATTTGGATAGAAAAAGCGCTTGAGTATAGTGCAACTAAGGTCGAATCCAGACCGAGAAAGAAACACGGAAACATACCTCTGTAAGTTTGACTTTAACCCATCGAGGTGATTATTGAATGCCTGTTGAAGCTACTGTAACACATGTAATTAATGAAGCTACTTTAACAAATGTTGCCACTAAGAGTGCAACATCCGGTTTATCTACAGAACTTACTGTGACGATTGTTGGAGTAACAACTGTCTTTCTTGTTTTTGTAATTTTGTACATTGTTTTCAAATCAATGGAAGTTATGGGAATCAGCAAAGACAAAAAAATGAGGATCCCTTCACAAAAAGAGGTTAAAGAGATTTCTGAAAGCGAAAAACAAATTTCCAAAACTGATCGAGTTTCAATTGAAAGAGCTGTTGATGTAGATAATTCTGAGGAAGTTGCAGCGATATTTGCAGCGATATATGCGACACTTGGAACTAATGTTGTTGTTCATTCGATAAAGCAAGTGGAACCAAGAAGATCTGCGTTCGTTAATATTTCAAAAGGTCAAAGAGGATGGGAAGAATGGAGAACTTATGGTTGGAGAGGTGGAAATAGATGATGAGGAGATTCGTAGTTAGGGTTAATGGAAAAGAGTACATTGTTGAAGTTGAAGAACTTGGTTCAGGAATGCAGACAGTACAACAAACGCAAATTGTAGAACAACCAAAAACTATTGCCACACAGCCAGTTCAGTCGGCTCAACCAGTTCAACCAGTCCAGCCGGTTCAACCTGAAAGTAAACCTGTTAAACAAGAAACAGTTCCAACTCCCCAAGCTACAGGTTCTAGTACCGGTGCAAAAATTGTTTCTCCTATGTCGGGGGTTATCTTAAAGGTTCTTGTAAGTGAGGGACAGAAGGTTGAATACGGACAAAAGTTAGTCATACTTGAAGCTATGAAGATGGAAAACGATATCGTTACGGACAAAGCGGGTATAGTTAAGAAGATATATGTAAAAGAAGGAGACAATGTAGATACAGGACAAGTATTAGTTGAATTAGCATGACAAAGAAAGCTTTTCATTTACTGATAATCAAAAAGATAAAAGAATACCGATGGTCAAAAACTTCGACCATCGGTATTTTTTATTCATTTTTTACGAAGTTTCCTTTATTTTCATTAAAAGAATAGATATAATAAGCAAGTGTATAAATAAAAACGTATTCATATAATTACACATCTCAAAGTGGGAGGTAGAGGTATGAAGAAAGTATTCGTTATTGTAGCTGTTCTTACATTACTCGGCTTGGCATTTGCGGCAGGTACGGTTAACCTACAACTTCCTTCTGGTTCACAAGCTGCATGGACACAGACGTTGACATTCTCTGTAAGACAGTGGATTAAGGTAACATGGGACTACGATGAAACACAGGCATTTGCTATTGATGATAACTCAAGAATAGCAACTATTGGTAACATATCATTCCAGTCAAATAAGAAATTCAAACTCTACTATGGAGTTGGTAACGTTTCTCAACTTCCAACTGGTCTCTCAATTTCATCTTTAAAAGTTGGAAACACAGCGTTATCTAACAATTCAACAACCCCAACCGAAGTGACAACAAAGATTCTTAGTGGTGTTCTTGCTGTTGAATTTTCCGATATATCTAATGTTGAAAATGATTTCCAAGTAAAATTTGACTTCACATTCTTACCATTCTAAGTTGTAATTGCTAAAGAAAAAAGAAAAGGGGCGTATGCCCCTTTTCTTTTTTTTCATTTTTTATAGTATAATATCTCCGAAAGGAGTGAAGAAGGAGTGAAGGAATTGTTACCGCAGCTGTATAATTTGTTCAGATTTTTTTCGCTCATACCGATTATATTACTTTTTAAAGTTCAACTATATGCACAAACAATTACGATAACTTGGTATTATGACGAGAATCAGAAGTTTGTAATCGATGATGTAAGCAAGACATCTACAGTTGGATCAATTTTCATAAAATCTGAGAAAAAATTCAAAATATATGTCTCCTCAGTGGTTTTAGACAGCGCAAAAGTTTCGGTTAGTCGTGTTATGATAGGTTCAAAAACCATATCTAATAACCCACTGTTTCCTACTAAAATTTCAACGGGTGCTATTAGTGGAAATCTAATTGTATATTTTTCGTACAGTAGCATTCCAGATGATTTTCGGCTCCAGATAACATTTACATTTATACCACTATATTGAAAACCTGTATCTAACATATATAGGAGAGGTGATATATATGAAACTAATTATTGTGTGGATTGTATTTGTATTTATGTTTCTTTCACAAATAGCCTTTTCATCAGGAATGTTTTATTCTTTAATCGATGAAAGCGGAACTACTTGGAGTCAAGTCCTTACTTTCACAGTAAGGCATGTTGTTACAGTCAATTGGGAATACGATGAAGGTTCACAGATACCAATAGATCCAGAAAAATCCGAGGGAGTTATCGGAATGGTTACCTTCGTTTCGAACAAAAAATTCAAGTTTTTGGTAAATGCAATAATTAACGATAATTCCTTGCAAAGCATTGTGAACACGAAAGGGATAAAAATAGGTTCAGAAAACATAAATTTTAATGAAATAGTAAATGTATCTTCTAAAAAAACTGGTGGTACACTTTCTCTAATCTTTGATATAGACTGGGATAATCTAACCGTTCAAGATTTCCCAGTAACGTTAGAATTTACATTTTTACCTTTTTGAGTATTCTCGCTTCTCACTTGTGTCTTTACCATCTCAGCTGTCCATAAAACCCGTATTTATCGCTTGAAATTACAACACCCAACTTATATGATAATGGTGCCTGCCTCATTTCAAACGCCACTCCGTATCCTATATTTGTGTTACTAACTAAGCTTATTTGCGACCAGAATGCTAATTCAATAGAGAAATTGCTTATAGGTATTCTGAAATTTCCAGTAAACGAAGCTCTAAATGAATTGTCTCCAACATTGTAGAGAATTCTTGGATTTAGGTTGAAATTCCAGAATCCAATACTTTCTTCCAAAACCAACCTAAACATATTCCCTCTAAAATCATAACTAAAGCCTACATACGTATTCTGAATTATATTGGAAAGAATCTCCACGTTACTTAAGGACGTATTCGTTGATAAATCAGTTACATCAAAAACAGCAGTAAACTTATGTTTTTGATTTGATAGTGACAATTCGAGGGTTGGATGCATAAAAAGTAAACTTAAGGAATTGTTAGAAAAGCTTATATTATCCCTGTTAAATGATGTAGTTGTTGTTTTTTCCATCTGGGAGAACTTGCTAAGGTTGATGTAGTATGCCTCAATAAATAGTACAGAATCTTTGAATCTCAACTTCCCGAATTGAGTACCAGTAGTATTTGAATTGATATCAACCACTGGGACATCTACCATTCCTGAATCGCTTTCAGAACTACTCTCACATCGAGCTATTAGGGTGCCGTTTTTCAATATCAATTGCACGCTTAAGTTGCCTGATGAGTTTTCGATTTTGTGAGAGGCGACTGAAAATTCACGGTTGCTTGTTGAGGTATCTTGGAGTGTTTCAGATTCATTTTCAGAAATCGTGGATTTCCAGCTAAAAGGAATATAGGAATAGTATGTTGTACTTGAAATGAATTTATCGATTATTGGATAATGGTTTGCAAGTATGGATTCGAGAGTAAGATTTTTCGAAGTTCTTATATTATCTGAGTACAAATAAGTCATCCTAAGGACAACCATACCTTGCGAAGGATTATTCTGATTGTCAAGGCTTGAAATCAGGTTCATTATACGTGCATTTTGTTCTTTGGTATGCGTGTAAAAGATATTCTGCCCATTTAGGATATAATTTTCTATTCCGAGTCTTTCGAGAACTTTACTTATATCTTGCGGATTCGCAAAAGATGGTCGGTATGTTGTGATATATTTTGGTATGTAATTTTCATTTTTTGACGTCATAATAACACAGATATCCTTATCAATAAATTCGTAGTCCAGTCCCAGAGGTAATAACATCATTCTAAGTAATGTTTCCAAATCAACATTCTGCAGTTGCAGTGTTACAGTTATTTCTTCGATTTCAGAAGGGTAGACAAAAGAAACCTTTTCGGTTGAAGAGATATAAGTTAGTGCATCTTTTAGAGGAAACTTAGAAAAATTAACGTTGAGTGATGTCGAGATAACTGACAAGCAGACAAAAAACACAACAAATAATACTTTGAATTTGGTAATTAAATTATTAAATTGCATCATTTTTCATCTCCCTTCAATGAACCAAAAGTATCCTGTGAACTTACCGAGAGCATAAATATTACATATCGTTTTTCGAACTCTGTGTAGTTTTTCTTAAAAAGCCAACCAACGAACGGCAGGTCTTTCAAAAATCCAACCCCGCCTTCCTTTTCGATAGCTTTATCGTACGTAAAAGAACCTATTATGTATGTTTTGTTATAATCTACATTTAAAGTGGAATTTAGCGAGGTACCTTTTGTTTCGAGATTAATTTCCATTGAAGAAGGTATACCATCGATTTTGAGAGACACGTCAATCAAACAACTTTTATAAAGGAAACTTGGTGTTATTATCATTTCCACAGTTGCTTGATTTTGTAAAGTTGTGAATTTCCCATCAACGTACCTTTGTACTGTATAGTTTCTTTGTGTTGTGATTTTACTTGAATACCCGCTAAGTGCTTTTAATTTACCTTCGTAAAGGATCTCCAAGTCAGTTTTATTTTCTTCCATATTTAGTAAAATATTGACATTAGTGTTTAGCAGAGGAATTTGTAGCAAATTTGGAGCATACATGCTTGCAGAAGAAATAGAGATTTCTGGCATGTGAGATTTCAAAAACTGTTCACTTACATCTATAACTTTTACATACACTTCTTTAGAAACATTTGGAATGTCTATATGGGAAATAAATGATGCTATCTTCGATGCTATGGATGGTGGGGCGTAGACCAAGAGACTATTATCTTCGACAGGTTTCATAACATAATCTTGGAGGGATTTTGGAATAACATCCAATATTTTACGTGAGGAATTATATTTAAGAGGAATCTGATATACCTGAGCTGTGTTTATAAAACCAGTAGACCCCGGATTATTGTTTCCAACAAAATACACATCTCCTACCTTTGCCCAGTAGTAACTGTATGGCATGAGTAATAAATCAAGAATTTCTTCTAAAGTCTCAGCTTGAACTTGTAGTGTTATCGAACCACTAATAGATGGTTCGTAAACTATTACTACTCCTGTGTCAAGTGATAACATGTTTAAAGCTTCTTTTATATTCGTATTGAAAAAAGACACTTCTAAGGAGAATGCTTTCACTGGAAACAAGAACGCGAAAATAATTGCAAAAAATAGTGAATATAAGATTCTCATTAAAGAATTATACTCCTTCATCTGGATCCCCCTAACCCTGAAAGTCATTTTTGTAAAAGAAGATTAAATACTAAAAGCTGTCAAAAGTGTTTTTATTCTCTTCACCATACGGACTATATTCTATCTTTAGAAGATTCGAACGCACTATCCTTCCAAAATCGAGATTTATTGTCTGACCCGGGAATATTGTCATAGGATTTTCGTTTAGAACTTGATTGTTGTATAATACATTGAATTGGAGAACACAATCACCATCGTTCAGTACAGTTAAGATAGATGTTGTCCGCGATGAATCAAGAGATGCCTTTAAAGAAGGACTTACAGAATTTCCTCGTAAAACGATATAGGCTGGAGAAACTATTTTAACCTCTTTTTTGGAATCAGCTTTTACCTCTACGGGATAAATCTTGTCTCCGGAAAAGTTAAAATCTTTCAAATTGCATCTGACATTAACGGGAGCTTCTCTATAAGGATAAATAACCAACTTTTTCGGTATGAACGATACAATATCTTCGGAAGTAGAAACGTTGAGTGTTTCCTTCAAGAATGAAAGATTGTTAACTGTAAAACTATATAGTGCATTTTTTGTTTTTTCAGTAAAGATCACAATAGATTGTGAAAAACTTAGCGCCAAATTTGTATTGGCTATCTCGTTTATTTTTGAGGTTGTAAAGTAAAAATCTAAACCATACGATTTTCCGGAAAGTGAGATATCAATCGGTCCAGATGGTAAAGTATAAGGTATGTAGAAAGTATAATAAGTCTTCTTTTCTGGGAATACTACCAAGTCAAAAGAATCGATTGGCATCTCAGTAATTAGGGTTTTGAGTTGTCGGGATGAAATTTCTAACTTACCTTTTGGAATAAACGCAATGTTTCCTCTGTTTTCTATTTCGAGAGTTATCAATGACCCAAAATTACCGTGTTCCTGATCAGGTTCGAGACTTAAATCCCTTATGGAAACACTATTAATTTTCAGTTGCTGATAAACAGTAACAGACGTGAATCTTACAAAAAACGGAACTATATAATTCAACCTTAGTTGTACCTTCCCGCTTGATACACTTTCTTGGGTTATTTTAAGTGCGAAAACGCCCATAGCTCCCGGAAAATCTTGTGGTACGTTAAAGTTTATTTTCAACTGTTTTTGTTCATTCACTGCGAGCAATATCGAATCTTCTTGCAAAGACACATACTGTCGAAGGCTATATTTGTAATCCGGTTCTTCGTATGAGTAGTATCTTCCATCTGTTATAAAATCTATAACCTCTACAGTTATCTTAGATTCTACAGGAATGTCGTTTTTTACAAAAATTTCGTACGTGAATTGGTATTTTGACGTATCAATTTGATAAACAAGATTTGGTGAAATTTCAAGCCCAAAACAGATGAATATAAAATTTACTAAGAACAATATAGTAATGATTCTTTTCATGTAATTTTCTCCTTTCAAATCATTTTAGTTATTTCTCGGTTAGCTGTTAAACTTTGACCGAAGGCTGATGAACTTAATCTTCTAAGTGTTTCATCTTCGCTCAACAATTCAATACTATCAAAATTGACTTTAATTCTGCTCAAAAAGCCTTTAATTACTTCATCATAACTCTTGCTTCCCCTTTCAAGAACTACAAGGATTTCTCTGTCCAAATCTAATATTATATCCCCCCTTCTGACTATGAATCTTTTGGGAACATATTCTTTCTTAATCGCAATAGGTATAAAATACTTTTCACGGGTAATCATTTGATGTTGAAGAATTATATTCAGCTTTTGAAAAATTTCAGCTACGTTACCAACTATTGACTTACTTGTTCTCATTACCTCTTCATATATTTTCTGACATTTAAGCCTGTACTTTTTGATCCAGTCATCATCCATTCCTTCTAACAAAACGCCTCTGTATACTTTCCGAACCGTTTCAGTATCACCGAGATACGAAGCCTTCATGAACTCTTGATAGTCACTCTTAAAGAAAGTTTGTTCGATGTAGATATATTCTCTTTCATTTTTCAGGTAGTTGTCAGGAATATCTAAGTCCTTTCTGATATAATAGAGCTGGGCATTGAGATTCTTTCTGGCGTAATCTTTTTCATATCCTGCCCAGAAAGTTCTTATGATTCCATCTACAGAGACTCTTGATCTTTCTGAAAGAAGAAGGTAAAACAAAATTTTCAAAGCCTTTTTTGATTTAAACTCATCTACTCTAATACCATCTTTATATACATTCCAGTCACCAAAAAACTCTATATAAACCATTGTACGTCCCCTCTTTTCAAACTATCATTTTTTTCAATAATTCAGAATCAACAAGAGCTATAATTTCTATGTTATTTATAAAAGAGATATTCTTTGAATGCAAGATCAATCTTCTTAGTATTTCAACATCCTTTGGTTTAATGAGTACAGGTGTAACACTTGAGTCAATTTCAAAAACATTTTCACCTATAGTAACATCCGTACTTTGCGAAAGTGCATTAAGTATTTCGGTATTAATAACTGATGAATATAATTCTGGAAGTATCTTAAGTAATTTCAATTTAACTGAAAGTGGTGTTGAGATATTAACATAAACTTTGGAAAAGATTGAAAAAACTAAGGATTTTAACAAGTTCCTGTAAGAATCTACCCAAAGATTATCCACGAATGGTAGGAAATGTCCTTTGTATAACTCCAAAATCTTCTCAGAAGATTCGACGATCGAAGTAATACCTTCTTCGAAAGAATTAATCTCATTCAACAACAATTCTACATCAAGCGGCAAATACAACTCTGTATCTACCTTTGAGTGAGAAAGTGTTTTGATCTTCACATAGGATTGAAGTTTCTCAGCGAGGCTTTTCAGAAGTTTTCTTAAGTAAGATATATCATATCTGCCGTCGTAACTTAGCAAATCTAACGCTTCATTTAAAAATAAAGATTTCTTTAAAGCTAAATAAGAAAAAAGGATAATCTCGTTTTTCGAAAGTTTAATGTCTGGAAGTTCGTCAATATAGAAATCTCCCAAAAAATGTATCAAGCTACCACGCCTCCCCAAGAATGCATTTTTTAATCTTTGTAAATATTTTTTGCCTTGAGAACAGTATAAATTATACGTAATTTAAGTTAAAATCATTAGGTGAAAAAAATTAAAACTCCATTTCATATTAGTTGCTTTAACATGAATAAAAAACTGTTTATTACATTATGTGTAATAAAGAGTATTTAGCAAATCTTCACAATTTTGCTGAACTTATAGAAGTAATATATAAATATTGAAAATCCGCATGTTTTTTTGATAATTGAATAAGATATGTAGTTATAGGCTTTGTTGAACACGATATTTGTGGTTTTTTCTCTATAATAAATTTGAACCCATCTGGAAGTGTGGTAAAATAAAACTGAAGTGATTAGCGAAAAAAGGGGGCGAGAATATGGATAAGAAGATTCGTGTACTTGTTGCCAAGCCGGGTCTTGATGGACATGATAGAGGAGCAAAGGTTGTTGCAAGAGGGTTAAGAGATGCAGGAATGGAGGTAATATACACAGGTCTACGTCAAACACCGGAAGAGATTGTAAAAGCAGCAATGCAGGAAGACGTTGATATAATTGGTCTATCGATTCTTTCGGGGGCACACATGAGTGTTTGTCGAAAAGTTCTTGAATTAATGGATCAGTACAATTTCCACGTTCCTGTTTTTGTTGGTGGTATTATTCCGGCAGACGATGCAGAGGAACTCATCAAAATGGGCATTAAAGCTGTATTTGGACCAGGAACACCTATTTCCGAAGTGGTCAAAAAAGTACAGGAAGTTGTCGGACAAGGAGTTGCTTGATAAGTGGCATCACACGAAAACAAGGGTATTGAGATGACGCTAAATGAGAATATTGAAAAGATAATTAGCCTTTCTGAAAAGGTAAAGGATGGAAATCAAATCGCCCTTGCGAAAGCTATTACACTTGTTGAAAATGATCCAGAATTAATTTTTCATGTTGAAGCTATTTGGGGGCAGTTATTAAAATCATCATCGGCGCATATTGTTGGTTTTACGGGTAGTCCGGGTGCAGGAAAGAGTACTTTGACAGATGCTTATATATCAAAATTGAGAAGTCAGGGTAAAAAAGTTGGAATTATTGCGGTGGATCCATCAAGCCCGTTTACCGGTGGTGCGCTTCTTGGTGATAGGATAAGGATGAAGAGACACTTTACAGATGAGAACGTTTTTATACGAAGCATGGGAAGTCGCGGAAATGTTGGCGGGCTTAACGATGCAGTCTTTGGTGTTATAACATTGTACAAATTATATGGATTTGACTATATCATTATCGAAACAGTTGGTGCAGGTCAAAGTGAGATAGATATAGCTTATGTTGCAGACAGTGTTGTACTTGTTCTTTCTCCAGCATCTGGAGATGAAATACAATTGATGAAAGCAGGGATTATGGAAATTGCGGATATATTTGTTATAAACAAATCCGATATTGAAGGCGCACAGATGCTTAAAATCAATTTGGAGATGGTTTTGCAGTTTTCAGAATCATCAAAGCCTATAATTCTTACGGTTGCAACTTCTGGAAAAGGTGTTGAAGAGTTGTATGGAGAAATCGAAAATCACAAAGATAAATTGAAAAAAACGGGAGAGATAAACGAGAGGGTGAAAAGACGTATTAAAAAACATGCCGAAACTTTGGTTGTTAAGAAAATCACCAAGATACTTTCCTCTGAGAATATAAACGAAGGTCTTATGGTATACGATTTAGTCGATAGGGTTATAAACGGTTTGTGTAAAATCTACAATGTTAATGAAAATGAGAAAGGGTAAATCAATACATGGACTGGATTTATAGTGATCCTGCAGTTGTTAATGTTGTCGGTGTTGGAAAAGTTTCCTCTTCAATTGCAAGGCAACTTAAAGGCAAAGTGAGATTTGGCTATGTAGTATCAAGGAATTTTGAGAAAGCGAGAGTTTTAGCACAAGAAATAGGTGGAATTGCTGTAACTTACGAAGATAATTTCAAATTGAACGGTATTTTACTGATTGGGGTGAGCGATTCAATATTACCCACAATTCCTTTGCTACTGAATGCCAAAGTTGAGGAAGGTAAAACTATTGCTATCCACTTCAGCGGATTTCAACTATCGGAAATATTACCGGCTAAATGGTTTCCCGTATCGATGCATCCAAATTGTGCAGTTCCTGATGAATATCACATTTTTGAAAATGTAGTGTTTGGTATTGAGGGTTCTGAAGTAGGTTTAGAAGTTGCTAAAAAATTGATAAGACTTCTCGGTGGCGATTACATAACTATTCCAACTGATAGAAAGATGGAATATCACTTAGCAGCAGTTATTATCAGCAACTTCCCAATTGCTCTTGCGTATCTTTCGCAGACTATCTATAAAGACTTAGGGTTCAGCGAGGAGCTATCAAGAAGAATTCTTTCGACACTTTTAAATAGTGTAAGTATAAATATCTCTTCAAAAACACTTGCACAAGCCCTCACAGGACCTGTCAAACGCGGCGACTGGAATGTTGTAAACGCTGAAAGGGAAGCATTTAAAGAAAAGTTTCCAGAATATGCTTTAGTGTATGACGTCTTAGTTGATATCATTAAAAAATTAGCATAAAAAATAAAGCCACCATTTCTGGTGGCTTTTTATTATTGAATTCTTTAGTCTCTTCTTGTTATTAATATCATTCTTAAAAGTTGCAAAACAGCCATTAGCATAGCCGCAACATAAGTCATTGCCGCTGCTGACAAAACAGCTTTAACACCTTTAAGCTCGTCGGTAGGCATCATTAAGTTCTTTTCAAGAATTGCCAAAGCCCTTCTACTTGCATCGAATTCCACAGGAAGAGTTATAATTGAGAAGAGAACAGCTATCGAAAAGAGTATTATTCCGAGCCTTGCAAGTCCAAAGAAGCCAGTGAATAACCCCGCTATGAACAATATCCAGGCAAGATTAGAAGAAAACTGTGCGACTGGTGCAAGAGCATTTCTGATTACCAATGGCGTATATCTTTTTGCATCCTGTATAGCATGTCCGATTTCGTGAGCCACAACTCCAAGCGCTGCAACTGAGTCGCTTGAATAAGTTGCTTGCGAAAGTCTAACAACTTTTGCTCTCGGATCATAGTGGTCAGTCAAAGAACCGTAGATAGATTCTACTCTAACGTTATAAAGCCCAGACGCTTCAAGTATGAACTTCGCAAGTTCTGCACCAGTCATGCCGATTCTTGACCTTACTTGAGAGTAATGGTTAAATCTCGATTGAACAGATAAAGTTGCCCACAGAGACAAAAGCAAAGCGGGAATAAGTATTATAAATGTTGGATCATAGTACATATGTATCACCTCCCAATAAGGTATTATATAGCATAAGTATACGTTTGGCAATTAGTATTCAGACTTAATCCTCCAATACTCATCTGCAAGTATACCCATGATAATGACATCCAGGTACTGCCCTTTTAAATACCTTGCCTGTCTCATCCTACCTTCTTGTATGAATCCACACTTTTCGTATACCCGTATTGCCCTTTGATTGTTTTCAAAGACTTGAAGCCAAACTCTGTTGAGATTTAGGTACTCAAACGCGTATTTTAACATAAGTTGAGTAACCTCAGTACCGATGCCACGATTCCAGTAATTTGGATCGTATATAGCTATTCCAAATTCCGCACTACGTGCAATCCAATCTATAGAAATCAATCCAACAGAACCGATAAGAACTCCCTCAACATCAACAGCAAAATGTAAACTGTTATGGGATATTGAATTCTTTTTTATCCATTCTTCCTCAAGAAATTGGTTTATTGGAAAAACAAGACTCAGGTAATCTTTTATCTTTTCATCATTTAAATAGTATACGAACTTCTTAACATCAGATAATTCCATGGGTCTTATCGTTGCAAGCTTTCCTTCTAACCTCATAAGTTTCTCCCCCAATCTTTTAGCGAACATCTGCGGAAATATTTTCTGTTTCGCTCAGATTTATTATCTCTCTTAATCCAAGGTTTCGAATGTGAAGTATCTTTATGTTTGTTTTTTCCTGTAACAATTTTAATTCATCGATGTTAATTCTACTCGTTCTTTTTTCTCCCGCAATCTCGTAAGTTACCGCATAGAACTTTTCGTATCTATTCCAAAAATCATTAACATTTCCAAAAAATATAAGATTACCATCTTTCAAAGCGATAATCTTGTCGCACACTTCCTCAATTTCATCTTCATCATGAGTAACATAAAAGACGATACGATTGTTTTTCTTAAATTCTTTAACTATTTCCTTAACAACACTCTTTGTTTCTATATCAAGCCCTTCGGCAGGTTCGTCAAGTAGAACAATCTGTGAATCTTTAAGCAAGCTTATCGCTAAGGAAAGTCTCTGTTTTTGACCTTTTGAAAGAGTATCTGGCTTTTTATTAAGTAGGTTGTATATCCCAACTTGCTTTGCTATCTCTACTATATCTTTCTTTGAATTGAACAAATTCTTAAAGTACAATAGATTATCCTTCAAGTTTAGCTCGGATATAAACTTAACCTTTTCCGAAGAATAAGTTATGTAGCGCCTGTAAGATTTTGTATTTTCGATCGATTCAAATACATCGATGTTGTTATAGTATATCTTTCCAGCGACTGGTCTTATGAATGTCCCAACAATATTAAGAAGCGTACTTTTACCGCTTCCATTCTCACCAATTACTGCAACAACCTCTCCATTCTCTACTTGACCACTTATATTATTTAGAACAACTTTATCTCGAAAACTATGCGATATTCTTTCCAATATTAGCATAAAACCCCTTCTAACTTTTACGGTTTTTGGACTATAAGAATTAATTTTCCATCAGTATCGAGTATTACGGATCCATAGATATTTTTTACTTTTGTTGGCTCGATGTCGTCATTTATATATTTAACAACATAGTACTTATTTGCTGTATCGTATGTAACTTGAAACCCTTGTGGTTTTGACGATATGTATTTCTGGGTGTAGAGATAGTCAAGAATGTCTCCAGATGTTGGAGGATTTTGTTCAAGAGTTATCATCTGGATCAGTGCCTGCTCCAAAGTTCTGAAATTGCTAGCAACATTTGTTGCCTTTGCCTGTGCAAGTGCATTCAGACCAACAGGGGTAGCAACAGACATTAATGCAGCGATAATAGACATTACTATGAGTAGTTCAACGAGTGTAAAACCTTTACGCATAATCCCTCCTTCTTTCGTTAAGCCCTAACTGGTAAAACGATATACATGTAGCCTTCGACGTTTCGTGGATTGATCTGGAGTGGACTTATGTTATCAACAAAGTTGAATTCTATTTCCTTCTCATCGATATGCTTTACTGCTTCATTAAGAAACTTTGGGTTGAAATTCACTATTAGGTCGTCGCCATCTTTTGTGACAGGGATACTCTCAATTGCTTCACCGTAATCTGGGCTCTGGCTTGAAAGTTCCATTACGTCATCTGTAATTTTCAACTGGACTTTCTCATTTCCCCTCTTTGATATGATCATAACTCTCTTTAGTGCTTCGGAAAAATCATCTATATTTAAAACGACTCTTGTCTTAAATGCTTTTGGCAAGACTCTTTTGTAATCTGGGAAAGTTTCTTCAATGGTTCTAACTGTCATTGTGACATCTCCGGCGTTGAATGAGATTATAGAGTGGTCATAAATTATATTTATTGTCGGTTCTGTTGTGCTTGAAAGTAGCTTTTCAAGTTCTTTTACGCTTTTAAGCCCAATTATAAAATCGAATTCATTTTCTATTTCAAGCTTTTGTTCAGCGAGTGCAAGTCTGTAGCCATCGCTTGCGACAAGTCTCAAAAAGCCACCATGAACTTCCCAATAAACGCCATTGAGCGCTCTCATTGCACTTTCACTCGAAGCACAGAAACTTACCCTATCGAGCATCTCTTCGAGAATCGATGTATCGACACTAAACTTCACTCCACCTTCATCTACTTCTATTATCGGAAATCTTTCAATATCTGATACTGTTGAAATGTTGTATTTTGCTTTTCCGCTCTTCACTAATAATTTGCCATTTGAATACTCGAATATAACTTCGTCTTCTGAAAGGTTTCTTACAATATCATCGATTAACTCAGCATCAACTGCAAAGGCTTCATTTCCTTCATATTCTCCGACCTTTACCTGAGATACAACAGATGTTTGGAGGTCCGTCGCGTTTATATTAATATGCCCGTTGACGGGTTTAAATAACAAACACTGTAATATAGGGTCAACAGTTCGTGAACCTATTGAAGAAGATGCTATTGAAATTTTCTTTTCAATCTCAGACTTACTTACGGCGAACTTAAGCATCTTTTATCCCCCTTTCACTTATTAAGGTCATTTTTTTTATTAAGAAGTCTCATTCTACTAAACGTTCTTCTAACAAACTTATGAATACCTTCACTATATTTGGATCAAATTGTATGCCAGAGTGTTCAACAATTTCCTTTTTTGCTATTTCCGTAGATAAACCTCTTCTGTATGGTCTATCGCTTCTCATAGCGTCCCAAGCATCGACAACAGATATGATTCTTGAAATTAATGGTATATCTTCACCCGAAAGACCCGAAGGATATCCTTTACCATCCCATCTTTCATGATGGTGATACACATACTTTGCAAGTTCTCTTAGCTCGGATGAAGTTGATAGAAAATCATGTCCATATACGGGATGCTTCTTTATTATTTCGAATTCTTCGATTGTTAGCTTGCCTTCCTTATTTAGAATTGTCGATGGAATGACAATCTTCCCAATATCATGCACTAAAGCCGCCCAATAGGTTTTTCTGATCATTTCATCAGGAAGTCCCATCTTCTCAGCTAAAAGTGAAGCCAAAGTTGCCACGTTCTTCGAATGCCCTTTTGTATATGGGTCATGGTATTCAAGGATCCTTATTATTGTAAGTATCATGTCCTTTTGGAACTTACCTTGGTTTGAAACATAGTTGTGGGTTGCTATAAAAGACGTAAAAAATCCACTTAAACTCTTAACCATCTCTATATCTTCTGACAAGAACGGTTTATCTCTTTCGATGAGAAGTTTTGCTTTCAACTCACCAGCAATATGTATATCAGATATAAGCAAATGACCATCATCCAACTTACTATCAAGTGATGGTTGAAAGATTGATGGTATCTTTGCTTTATCAATTACATAAGTTCTTTCACTTGCGTACGGAAATTCGGTCTTTCTTACCTTTTTTACTACTTTTTCTGGTGATTTGCCGTAAACCGAAACGACATTCCCATACTCGCCATCAAAGGTTATTAAATAACTTGTTTTAACATCTTTTAGAAATCCAATAGATGCTTCGTGTAAATTTTTATAAAAAGTCTCCTCTCGTTGCACCACGATATCCCTAAGCTTTGAAGAAAGGTCTCTGAACTTCTGCAATTGAGAGGAGATATTTCTAATTTTTCTGTTTTTTTTAATTAATTTTAATCCGAGAAAAACATTCAATGTAGTTGAGACTCCAAGAGCTAATATAACTATATGTGAGACTTCCACATTGCGACCTCCCCGAGTACATGCTTTACTACGAATCAGATTTATATAGAACTGACAAAACTAACCACTACTGGTAACTTTAACTATCTTTACTTCCATATCTTTTTTTATAACCCTGTCCTCTGTGTACAATTGACCATCTACGATTATTAAATGTTCTTCCGGGTTCAATCCCAATCTTTTCAAAATGTCATATCCGCGAAGTGATTCATTGAATTCGTAAGTCTGGAATTCGTAATAGACCTTCACATTCTTACCCCACTTATTACAATTCTTCAACTATGTAAACAAAATCTCCCGTTTTGAGCATAGCCGCGTTCGCTTCATCTGTATCAACGTGGAATTCAAGCGCAAATTTTTCACTGACTCTTATAAGAACATCATCGAATATAAGCTTTCTATCACCTTTTTCTACAACAACTTTGACAATTTCCTTATCCTTTACACCAAACTTTTCTGCATCTGTTGTATGCATGTGTATATGTCTTTTTGCAAGGATTACTCCTTTTTCCTTAATAACGGCACCTTTCGGACCGACAATTACAATACCAGGTGTTCCTTCAATATCCCCACTATCACGAACAGGAGGCATTACACCAAGTTTGAATGCATCAGTGAGAGAAATCTCAACTTGTGTTTCTTTTCTTTCCGGACCGAGTACCCTTACACCTTCAATAGCTCCTTTTGGTCCCACAATGGTGACAGTCTCTTTACAAGCAAACTGACCAGGTTGTCCAAGATCCTTAATTGGTGTAAGTTGATAGTCTTTTCCAAAAAGCGCTTCCACATCTGCTCTTGAGAGATGTACATGTCTGTTGCTAACACCTGTTACAATAGGAAGTTCCTTCTTCTTCATATAATACTCCTCCTCTCTGAATTCTAATGGTTCATTCATCTGAATTTTTTTTAAGATTCCTTTTCGGATTCATTAATGGTTCCCGTGAATGTACTCTCACATTTTCAGGTAATATCAACTTGAATTCTGCAGGTCCTCTTTTTACATTTATCCAACAAAGACCTGGTATGGAAAGCTCTCCATAAGAATCGATAACAAATACTTCTTCTTTAAATCTAAGAGTGCTTATATCAAATTTCTTACAAGGAGGAACAAGAAGTTTTCCAAAGTGTTTAGAATAATTTTCAAGAAAATCATTGTTTTTTGTTTTGTGGAATGTAACGTTCTCTGGTGCGTAGATTTGAAATATTGGTCGTAGTTGTGGGTCGCCAACCATCTTTGACTGAATCTTGCAGAGTCCACCTACAAATATTACTTCTTCTGGGTAAGGTTTGAAAGTCTTTCTTGTAACCTCACCTTTTGCCAAAACGAATGATTGACATTCTGGATCGAAGAGCTCTATCATTCTATCATTCGTTATTATTCCAGGTGCGTCAAATATCCTCAGCTTGTTAAGTCTATGTTCCACAAGCCCGATTGTTGTACCAGGGTATGGCGAAACGGTAACATCGGAATTGGTTATAGCCTTAAGAATGGATGATTTACCAACATTTGTAACTCCAAGAACGAGCAAATCACCAGTTAACTTCTCCAATTCCCTTTTTAACTTGCTAATTCCAAAACCAGTTTTGGTGCTTGTTATAAACAACTTTGAACTCTGGACATTGATGCGATTAAGTAACCATTCTTTCAATTGACTTGCGCCAACCGTACTTGGCAACGTATCAAATTTGTTTGCAACATAGATCACATTTACTCCAGACAATAATTCGATAATCTCAGGTCTAAAAGTTCCTTCAAAATCGAACACGTCAAAGACATAAAGTACATGCTTGAATTTATTTAAAACATTCATCAAAAAACTCATTATTTCCTCTTCATCTGCATCGCTAATTAACATCCCATAATGTTTAATCTTAAAACACCTTTGACAAAGCAATTCCTTACCTTCTTCTATACGTTTTTCGTAGACTTCATACGGTACGAAACCTGGTTTTCCTGGGTTTTCAAACTGTATAGTTGCACCGCAACCCGGACATTTTTCAACCTTTATATCACTTCTCTTTTTTTTATCGAACTTACCCACATAATCACTCCCAATAGACTTTAAATCGAGAATCTTATGACAATTGCTTTTCCATTCTAACGAAAGCAAACTTTTTGTTCTTGATTACTACTCTATTTACCTTCTTACCTATGTAACCCAATCTCTTGTAAAGTTCTACAGCTGCAACATTTGTATTCTCGACATCAAGGCAAATTTTTTTAAAATTATTTGTTCTTGCAAGTTCATCTGCAAACAACATTAATTTCCTTCCATAGCCCATACCTCTATAATTTTTATTCACTGCAACATTAGATATATAAAATTCATCCTTAGCAATTTTATTTCTACGCCAGATCAGTCTGAACAAATGTAATCTCCTAAGCAAATCGAAACCCATGATCTGGAAAAGTGTCAAGGCAGTCTTGAATGCCCTTCTTTTTACAGTATCACCCGTAAACGTCACGATGATACCAACAACTCTACCTTCATCTATCTCAAGTACGTGTATATTATCGAGTGCATAAACTGTTCCAGGTGTTTTGACAAGCCTTCCAAGAATGAACTTAACATATGGACCAAAAAGTAAAGGCAAAACCGATTGCCCAGTTTCAAGTATCAAACTTGCAATGACATCAGCATCGGAAATTTCTGCTTTTCTTATTAACTCCAGAGAAATCACCTCAAAAAGTATTCTTGAAATCACAATTACATTATATCACAACAAAATCGCTTATTGAAGATTGAGAAACATTGAAAATCAAATTAAACTAAAAAAATGAAAAATATAGAAATAGCAAGAAAAGAAAAGAATGCGCAGCATATTAAATAACAGAGCTCAATAAATCAACTTAAAAGAGTTTCATTTCCAAAATAAACTATGGTATATTATGTGTGTAATCGATTACAGTAATCGATTACATTAGGTTATAGAATTTCTTTCATGAAAGACGAGAAGGTGATTTACGTGACAGTTAAAGAAATTGCTAATATATGCGGAGTATCAGTGGCTACTATATCAAGAGTATTTAACGAACCGGATAAAGTGAGACCGGAAACGAGGCAGAAGGTACTTGAGACTGCTCAGAAGTACGGCTACACTCCGCATGCTGTTGCAAAATCCCTAAGGACAAAGAGAACAGGTGTATATTCATTAACAGTTATGAGTGGTGTTGAAAGGGTATTTGAGGATTCATACGTGTCTAAGTTTTTAAAGGGCGCTGTTAGTTATTTTTCGTCACATGGTCTAAAACTTATTATAGATGTATTTACAAGTGGTGATGTGGTTAAATATTACAAAAATCTCATAGCTTCGAAGCTTGTTGATGGATATATACTCATGGATATTAAAGACGATGACATAAGAGTAGATTTATTTAATGAATTAAACGTACCTTATGTTTGTGTTGGACGTAATAATAAGAATAATTTCATATACGTTGATACAGACAACTATTCTGGTGGATTCCAGGCTGGCAAACATTTGGCAGAGATCGGTTGTAAAGATGTACTATTCGTTGGTGGAGAGCCTGCACTTCCATTTGAAAAACAACGTTTACATGGATTTATAGATGGATTCTCAGGGAGTCAAGGTGTGATTTATAAAGAATACGGATTTTACGAAGAAAAGAATGTAAAAGATATTGTTAAGAAGTACTTAGACAAAGTTGATGGAATATTTTGCACCTCCGACGTTATGGCTTATGCCGCACTTAGAGTTTTTGAAGAAAACAGCATGAATATACCTATCATTGGCTTTGATAACATAATTCTTTCAGAGATTGCGAACATAACAACTATAGATCAGAATATTCACATGGTTGGCGAAAAAGTTGCGGAAAAGGTTCACACATTAGTCTTAGGTGGAGATGTCGAATCTGAGATTATTGGCACTCAATTGATTATCAGAGGAACAAAACGGTTCCTCAATTCACAAAAAGGAGGCAGAGGAGTATGAAAAAGGTTCTTGCGGTGTTGTTGGTAGCGCTCTTAACCTTAGGGCTCTTCGCGGCAACAAAGATCACTATCTCTGGTTGGCCTGGAAACCCCATTGAAGAGGGAGCGATTAAGAAAGCAGTTGACACATTCAACAGCACTATAGGTAAGCAAAAGGGTATTGAAGTTGTTTGGGAACCTATCGCAGGTGATTACAAGCAGGTTCTTATGACAAGATTGTCAGGCGGTACGGGACCCGATATATTCTACGTTGATGTTTATGTTTTTGAGGAACTTGCAAAAGCAAACGTTCTTCTTCCACTCGATACTTACGTTAAAAGAGACAATTTTGATCTCAGCGATTTCTACCCGTCACTTGTTGATGCATTCAAGTATCAAAACAGACTTTACGGTATAGCCAAGGACTTTTCTACACTTGCGCTTTGGTTCAATAAGGAGATATTTGACAAATACAAAGTCCCACATCTCACCAACGATGAGACATGGGACTCTTTCCTCAAAAAACTCCAACAGCTTAAGTCGGCAGGTTACGAAACTCCTCTGGGACTCGCCCCAGATTTTAACAGGGTTATACCATTTATTATAAGCTTTGGTGGAAGGCTTGTAAAGCCTGACCTTTCAACTGCTCTTGGTGAACCAAATTCAAAGAAGGCTATACAATTCTACATTGATTTGGTTACAAAATACAAGGTAGCTAAGGAACCATCAACTCTCGGGTCAGGATGGCTCGGCGAAGCAATTGCGACGGAGAAATGTGCAGTTGTAATGGAAGGACCTTGGACAATCGGTTTCATGAAAGGTTCATTCCCTGACACATTCAAAAAGATGGGTATCGTTGAGATGCCAAAAGGTATAAAGAAAGCAACAATGATTTACACAGTTGCATGGGCAATTAACAGGGCAACACCGAATAAAGATGCCGCATGGGAAGTTTTGAAGTTCCTTGTTACAGAAGGTCAGCAAATATTCGTAGAAGGTGCAGGAGTTCTCGCTTCAAGAAAATCCATAGCAGCTAAGGATACGGATCCTATAAAGAAAGTATTCTACAAAGGCGCAGAGTACGGTGTACCTTGGAAAGTTTCAACACCAACTGGACTCTTTGCAACCGCTAATGACCAGATTAATTCACTCTTGAAAGACCTCTTCTATGAAAAGATAACAGTTGATGAGGCAGTAAAAATAATAGAAACTAACTACAACAAATGGATTGGAAAATAAGCAGTTTTTAAATTAGCGAGTTAAATGGGGGGCGCTCGCCTCCCATTTATTTAAAGATGGGGGTATACGTATGAGATATAAAACGAAAGAGGCAATTGTAGGTTATGTTTTTGCAGCTCCCGTTATACTCACAGTTTTAATATTTACGATATATCCAATAATAGCAGCCTTTTATTACAGCCTAACAGACTACCAACCTCTTGAAGCAAGGAAATTTACGTATGTTTTTAATCCATACGACGCACTTGAGATACATACCGGTGTTTTGAGAGAAGAAGCTAAGAATTACAAGGTAGATGAACTACTTTCGTATTTTGACTCAGTCAGTTTCGTTGAAATCGATGTTGGAGTAAAGTTGAGCGATGAAGAAAAGAAGATTATTAGGGAAAACTTTGACTCGTTGAATTTATTAAATGATTACAGAGAAGGTAGACTTCCTCAGCAAATAAAGATTTCAGAATTTATGAATCGGTACATGAAAAATCATGGGGAAAGATTTACAAGATACGTACCAAAGTTCGTTGGACTTCAGAATTTCAAGGATATGTTTAAAGACATGTACTTTTATTCATCACTTTGGAACGCTTTTCTTTACTCTATAATTGTCGTTCCCATTCAGACGCTACTGGCAATAATACTCGCTGTAGCTGCGAATTCAAAGATAAGAGGAGTAAATGTCTTTAAATCGATATTCTTCCTGCCAGCAATCACATCATCTGCTGCACTTTCAATGATATTTTGGTTAATCTATTCAAAACCAGGTATATTAAACAAGATTTTAATGTCTCTCTTAGGAAACTTTGGATTTGAACCAATAGATTATCTCAACGAACCAAAGATAGCGTTGTTTGCAATAATGGCAATGAATATATGGTCTACAGCTGGATACTTCATGGTTACATTCTTAGCGGGACTTCAAGACATACCATCAAGTATTTACGAAGCTGCTCGAATTGACGGAGCAACTGGTTGGCAAATATTTTGGAGGATTACTATTCCTCTCATGAGACCACAGATAGTCTTTGTATCAATAATGGGTACAATAGGATGTATGCAAGTTTTTGACCAAATTTACTTCTTAATAAGAAATCTAAGAAATATTACTATATCTTTTTATATCTACAAGAATGCGTTTGAATATGGAAAGATGGGGTACGCTTCGGCTTTAGCAGTTGTACTTTTTGCTGTTATTATGACACTTTCGCTCATTCAACGTAAGGTAATTAAGGAAGAATATTAGAAAATTTGGGCGGTGGTATGATGACTGTAAAGAAGAACAATTTTGTAGTTACTATTTCTTATATAATCTTAATAGCGTATGCTATAGCAACCCTCTTTCCATTTACATGGGCACTACTTGTGTCACTTGCTCCTATCAAATTTGTAGATTCTAATGGAAATGAAAAAGGTGTTAATATCTTTGACTGGCCGCCGAGAATAAAGTTATTACCAAAACCTTCAGCTTTCGGAGCCCCGCTTTCATTTCAAAACTACAAACTAATATTTGAAGTTGTGCCTTTGTACAAAAGATGGCTTTTAAATACTGTCATCTACGCTGGGCTTTTAACTATTGGAAATATATTGCTCAATTCACTTGGCGGTTATGCTTTTGCAAGATTACAATTCCCCTTAAAAAACTTTTGGTTTACGATGTTTCTTGCTACAATGATGGTACCAGGTCAGGTTACTTTGATTCCTCAGTACAATTTACTTGTTAAATATGGGCTTGTGAATACTTATACTGGTTTGTTTCTTCCAAAATTGACGAATATATTCGGTCTATTCCTTATGAGACAATTCTTCTTGAACTTTCCTAAGGAATTGGAAGAAGCAGCGCGAATTGACGGTTCAGGTATTCTTAGGACATATTTCAGAATAGTCGTCCCCAATGCATTACCGGCAGTAAGTGCATTAGCTATTTATACGTTCCTTGGCGCATGGAATGACTTTCAATGGCCACTTATAATATTAAGCAATAAAGAGATGTACACGTTAACACTTGGTCTCAATTTCTTCAAAACATCTTACTACACTTACTGGCAATACATGATGGCTGCGTCGATTTTTATGACGATCCCAATGCTTATCATATTCTTATCTTTCCAGAGATACTTCATCGAGACTGGGAAGGCTGTAGCAGTTAAGGGGTAATTCCTTTTAGGAATGATAAAGGAGGATAGTAGATGAGAGCGAAGGCTTGCATATTTGACCTCGATGGTGTTATTGTTGATACAGCAAAATATCACTATTTAGCTTGGAAAAGACTTGCAAACGAGTTGGGATTTGAATTCACAGAAAAAGATAACGAACGTTTAAAGGGAGTTAGTCGAATGGCTTCTCTTGAAATTCTTCTTTCAGTCGGTGGTATCAGGATTGAAGATGAAAGAGTTAAAGAAGAACTTGCAACGAAAAAAAATAATTGGTATGTTGAATACATTAAACAAATGACAAAAGACGAAATACTTCCTGGCGTAGAAGACTTTCTTAAATTGTTGAAAGATAACGGCATAAAGATAGCGATCGGTTCTGCAAGCAAAAACACGATGACAATACTCGAAAGAATAGGTATTAAGGATATGTTCGATGCTATTATTGACGGTACAAAGATTACGAAAGCAAAACCTGACCCTGAGGTTTTCTTAAAAGCTGCAGAAGAATTGAGAGTTCATCCAGTTAACTGCTGTGTTTTTGAAGATGCTATTGCTGGTATTGAGGCTGCAAAAACCGCTCAAATGAAGGTTATTGGTGTAGGAAACCCTTCAATTTTGAGTAAAGCGGATAAGGTTATCGAATCATTTGTAGGGTATGGAATAGAGCTAATAGATTTTTAAAAGAGGAATTCTCTTAGATGGAGGGAAAAATCGTGTGGACAGTTGTAAGAAAGCAGTATAATCCAGAAGAAAACCTCGTATACGAAACACTCTTTACTTTGGCTAATGGTTACATAAGTTTGCGTGGTAGAGAAGAATTTACAAATTTAACTATGAAAGGCACTTATATTGCAGGAATATTTGATAAACATTTGGCACAAGTAACGGAAATTGTAAATTTACCTGATCCACTCGGCTTTAAGATTTACTTAGACAATGAAGAATTAAATCTTGATTACACGAAGCTATCTAAGTACGAACGCGTCCTTGATATGAAAAGTGCTACACTAAACTCATTATATGAATTTAATTTGAATAATAAAATTCTTTTAGTGGAATCGCAAAGATTTGTAAGTCGAGCAAACGTTCATCGATTTGGAGTAAGATATAAGATAATTCCAGTAAATTTCTCAGGTAAGATTATCATAGAAAGTTGTATAGATTCATCAACATTCAATGGTTATCTTGAACCGCTTAACAAGATACAACACTACCATGTAATTGATGTAAATGATTTAAAACCAGGTATCAGCACCACAGTGAAAACTTACGATAGAGGTCACGTAGTCACCATAGCCACCTCACTTATTGGTACGAACATTTCTGGTGAAAATGCACTAATGAATAGAAAATACAGAATTATAGGGCAAAATCCACAGGAGAACTACACAGTATTTGTTAAAGAAGGAGAACCAGTTGTAATTGAAAAGTATGGAGTGATATATACCTCAAGGGATAACACAAGAGTTGATTGTAATAATATATTTTCAAAGACCGTATGTGAGCTCGATGAATTCATAAAAACAAGTTATCAAAAAGAACACGAATTGCACATTAGACATATGGATGATATTTGGAAGAGAATGGATATAGTTATAAATGGAGATGAAATGGCACAGCTTGGTATAAGGTTTAACCTATTCCATCTATATGCATGCGCATCTGATGACCCGAGCGTGAGCATTGGTGCAAGAGGAATACATGGTGAAGGTTACAAAGGTCATGTCTTTTGGGATACGGAGATATTCATGTTCCCATTTTTCCTTTACACATTGCCAGAATATGCTAAGAATCTGCTCTTGTACAGGTATAACACACTCGATGGTGCAAGGAAAAATGCGCAGATGAATGGATACAAAGGAGCACAATTTCCCTGGGAATCTGCTGATGACGGACTCGAAGCTACACCAAAATGGGGTGAAGATTACTTAGGAAATCCAGTTAGAATATGGACTGGCGAGGAAGAATACCACATCAATTCCGATATTGCAGTTGCTTTGGTACACTATCATTCTGTAACTGGTGACGATGAATTCATGATCAACTACGGTGTAGAGATGCTCTTTGAAACCGGAAAATTCTGGGCTTCGAGGCTTGAATATAATGAAGAAAAAGATAGATACGAGATACGCCGAGTTATAGGTCCTGATGAATTTCATGAGCATGTAGATAACAACGTCTACACAAACTATCTTGCCAAATGGAATATGTTGAAAGCTGTAGAATACTATGACTGGATTGCTAAGAATTCACCTACAAAATACGAAAAACTAAAAACGTTATTAGGGCTAACAGACAATATGGTTCAAAACTGGAAAGCGATGGCAGAAAAGATATACATTCCAAGGAAAGATGGTGAACAGCTTATAGAACAATTTGAAGGGTACTTCCAACTGAAAGAAGTTGAAATTACCGAATGGGATGAAAATGGACTACCAAAGTGGCCTAAGGGACTGGATTTAACTAAATTGAACGAAACAAAACTCATTAAACAGCCAGATGTTGTAATGCTTATGCTGGTATTACCTGAGGAGTTCAGCGATGAGGAAATGAAAGTAAACTATGAATACTATGAAAAAAGAACTATGCACAAATCATCACTCAGTCCGTCAATGTACTCTATAATGGGAATTAAAGTAGGAGATACACACAATGCATATAAATATTTTATGAAAACACTACTTGTTGACCTTGAGGATAACCAAGGAAACACAAACAACGGATTCCATGCAGCAAGTGCAGGAGGAGCTTGGCAGTGTGTTGTTAATGGATTTGGTGGGATGACACTCGAAAGTGAAAAGTTACTAAACTTCTCACCATGGCTGCCAGATAACTGGAAGAGTGTCAATTTTAAAATAAACTACAGATGTTGCTTGCTTGATGTTTTAATAGAAAAAGGTAAAATAACTATAGAATCACCAGCAGAAATGGAAATAAAGATAAAAGGTGAGAAAAAGAATTTGAAAATAGGCAAGAATATATTTATGTTGTAAAAAAGCGACGTGTAGACTTACACCAAAAATGAAAAACATAACAAACACCCCCGAAGTGGTAACACAGAACCATCAAGGGGGTGTTTCTTATTATAAAGCTTTCTTGTGGCAGGTATGTTTGCAAAGAAAAGAAATTGGAAATATACCGCAAATATCGAGGAATATAGGGCTACAGAGAAATAACAATAATGATGAAAAGACAATGGGAAAGAATAAATCATAACGAAATAAGGACCAAAAAAGCATATCGACGAAAAGTGATCTGAAGACAACTTTTTATATCACTTTCGATGGAAAGTCCATGAGTGATGGCATTCTTTATTCTCATTGATTGTTATTTTTCTTGACTCCGTTGAGGTACCTGACTTCTCCAGAGCTCTTTAATGGTATAGTTTTGTATGCAAGATTATGTTGTGCCTTTATTCGTCTTATTGTTCTTGTTCTTGAGCGCATGACTATAGATTCGGTTAATGCCACATTCCTATAGAATTTAACTCCACTCAGCATATCACCATCAGTTACACCTGTTGCAGCAAAGATTACATTATCTGATTTTATTAAATCATCGGTTTTGTAGACCCTTTCCAAATCGTATCCCTGTTCGGCAAGTTTTAACCTTTCATTTTCATCTATAGGCCAAAGTTTTATTTGAATTTCTCCACCAAGAGATTTCAAAGCAGCAGCTGCAAGTAGCGCTTCTGGAGAACCGCCTATACCTATATATATATTCACGTTACTTTCAGGAAGTGCTGTAGCAATTGCAGCAGCTATATCGCCATCACTGATAAGCTTTATGCGAGCACCAACTCGCCTTATCTCATCTATAATTTCCCTGTGCCTGTCTCTGTTTAGTACAACGCATGTAAGTTCCGAAATTTCCATTCCAAGTATGGCAGCGGCCACTCTAAGGTTTTCTCTTATTGTTGCGTTAATATCAAGTTTTCCCGCAAGCTCTGGACCAACGGCAAGTTTGTAGGAATAATACGTTGGAAGGTATTCGATTCCTCCCCGTTCAGTCGCTGCAATGACACTTATAGCGTTCGGAAGACCGTAAGCAACGAGTCTTGTTCCATCAATTGGATCCACCGCTATATCCAGCTCTGGATCATCTTCTGCCCATCTACCGACTTGTTCACCAATATAAAGCATAGGTGCTTTGTCTTTTTCTCCTTCACCAAGTACAACAGTACCTTTCATTTCAATATAGTCGAGCATACCACGCATAGCATCTGACGCCATCTTATCAACACTGTCCTTATCACCGCGTCCAAGATATCGACTTGCCATAAGTGCTGCAGCTTCCGTAACTCTCACAAGTTCCAAAGTAATTTCTTTCTCCATCATTTTCCCCCCTTAGTATTACTTCATACCAAAATTTTAACACCAAAGCATGTATGTATGTAATTGTTACAAGTGAAGGCATACTCAAATATCACAATTTCTGATAATGCATACTGGAAAAATTTTCATGGAAGCCTCAAAAAACATCAAATTTCAGCTGTTTTAGGGTGAAATTCATTATTATTATTTACTTACCGGATTGAATTTATCTGAGATTAAACACATTTAACCACTAACTATCTAGATGCGAAGTCTCTTAGTATTTCAACGTTTAAATCTATCAGAGTAACTTGATTTCTGTAGGTTATCTTTGAAAAATAATATCCATCGGAACTTCTTGTTAGTGGAATTGGGGCGGTTATGAGTGTATCTTGGAATGGTTCACCGGGGATTATGCAGTAGAAAGGGAACATCTGGCTAATCATCCATCCGATTTTTTTATCCAATACAACGATGAAAAACGTTCTTTGATTTTCAAAAGCTCTCAACTTATGGACATCAAACGAATTCAAAAAGTGTATATGTTTTCCATGGCGGTAGAGCAAAACGTTGCTATTGTCGAGCAAAATAACATCTTTACTGAGCAATCTCCGTAACTTTGGCAGATCTTCTTTTGTTAAATTCTTACCTACAATCACATCTGCACTACTCAATTCTAAAGAGAACTCATTTAAAATATCTTCAAGATTTTTCCCATCGTAGTGTATAATTGCAACTGTCAGAGTTTTCACATTCTGACGATTAAGTGTTCTTTCAGCCCTGATTCTTATCAGCTTTCCAAACCTAAAAATATTTCTTAGATAACTTAGTATATTAAATTTTCTCAACTGTTGACACCTCAAATAGTCTATTCAGGCTATTGGACAATAACGATTATTCTTCCAAATGCATATTTTCTTGCTGATAACAAAGATAAAGGTCTTATATCAACCTTATTTTGATGTATTCCATCTACCATCTCGGAGGCGTCCCATACCCATATATTTCCGTACTTGTCTTGATGATCAAAAATTACAACGTGATCATACACTGTATCTTCGTTCATATCGAAGAATATAAGGTCCCCTTTTTTCAAATCTCTAAGTTCGTTTATTTGTTTGGTATTATATTTAAAGAGGTTATCCGCTGTTACGTCGTAAACGAGTGAATCTTTATAAATAAACTGTTTGTGCCCAATTGCTTTCAACAGGTGTAGAACTAACCCACTGCAATCAATAGCATAATCAGAAGTACCACCCCATACGTAAGGAGTACCTCGCATTTTGGTAAGTTTATCAAAAATTGCATTAATCTCGCTTTGTGAAAGTTCGCGTGTTACAAAAGAAAAGCTCTGTATCAGAATGAGACATAAAAAGAAAAATGTAGCAAATTTTCTCATCTCTCATACCTCCACAATAGTTATGTTCTGAAATATAATTATACCACATCAATAAAACATGCTAAGTTGGAATCAACGGTTGTAAAGTTCTTAGAAAGTTTTAAAATAAGAAAAGATGTGATATAATGTGTTAGAAATCAGGAGTACTTATATTTTAAGAAAAGAATATCAAACGAAACGGGGAGGTTCTTGTGATGGAATGGGTTTATGTGAAGGATTTGAAGAATCACATTGAACAACAAGTTGAACTTAGAGGTTGGGTTAGGAGAAAGAGATCGAGCGGAAAGATAATCTTCATAGAACTGCGTGACGGTACAGGTTTTGTACAAGTGGTTGTGGAAAAGAGCACCGTTGGTGATGAAAATTTCTCAGCTGCTGACAAACTCAGGCTTGAATCTTCTCTCATAGTTCGTGGTAGGGTTAGAAAAGATGACAGAGCACCAAGTGGGGTCGAGTTGCTTGCAACAGAAGTAATTCCAGTCCAGATTCCGGAAGAAGATTTCCCAATCCAAAAACCAGACCACAGCATAGAGTATCTCATGGAGCATAGACACCTCTGGTTAAGAGCGAAAAGGCAATTCCACATTTTAAGGATAAGGGACGCAGTAATAAAAGCTATAAGAAAATTCTATTGGGAGAGAGATTTTGTCCAAATTGATACTCCAATATTTACCGGTGCAATTGGTGAGACAGCTGGAAACCTATTTGAGGTTGACTACTTTGATTACGGTAAGGTTTATTTGACTCAAACTGGTCAACTCTACCTTGAAGCTGCGTGTATGGCTCTCGGTAAAGTTTTCAACCTCGGTCCAACGTTTAGGGCGGAAAAATCAAAGACAAGAAGGCACCTTATAGAATTCTGGATGAACGAAGCAGAAGTAGCCTATTACGAACATGAAGATAACGTCAGATTGCAAGAAGACCTTGTTTACTATATAGTTCAATACGTTCTTAATAATGTCTACGATGACCTTGTCGCAATTGGAAGAGATGTCTCTAAACTCGAAAAAGTACAAAAGCCATTCCCAAGAATGACATACACTGAAGCTGTGAATTTCCTTCAAAAACAGGGATTTGATATTAAATGGGGAGACGATTTTGGCGGAGATGAAGAAACGGTTTTGGCAAAACAATTTGACAGTCCACTCTTTGTAACACATTACCCAAGACAGGCGAAGGCGTTCTACATGCAACCAGACCCAACGAATCCTGAGGTTGTCCTCTGCGATGACTTACTTGCACCGGAAGGATATGGTGAAATAATTGGTGCATCTCAGCGTATACACGACTATGATTTGATGGTAGAAAGATTGAAAGAAAACAACCTACCTATTGAAAAATACGATTGGTACCTCGACTTGAGAAAATTTGGTTCCGTACCGCACAGCGGATTCGGACTTGGTGTTGAAAGAACAATTGCTTGGATAGCAGGCCTTGAACATATTAGAGAAGCAATTCCATTTGCAAGAACACTTTACAGAGTACATCCATAACACTCAGTAAATCACAACTATCAGGGAGGCTTTACGCCTCCCGAATTGTAATTGTAAATACTAAGTGTGCATAACTATTTAATGAGGTGAATTATCATGATTTGGTGGGTATTGATAGTATTTTTTTGGCGGTTTTTTCATTGGAAAATTTATCAAAACAGAATGGATAGGAAAATACAAGCTTATACTTTTCCTAACAATGCTACTTTTATTTTCACTCGGACTTGAAATTGGAAGTAACGATGAACTATTCAGTAAAATTGATACTATATTACTTTACGGTGTTCTAATAGCTCTTGCTGGAAGTCTTGGAAGTTTCATTTTTGGATACATTGCTGAGAGGTTTTCAAAGAGGATGGTGAAAGAAAAATGACAGTGGTTCTTCTAATAGGTTCAGTTATTATCGGACTTATAATAGGTAGATTGACTCACTTTGAATTACCTTCTGGAACCGTTGAAATAGTTCTTTACTCACTTGTCGCACTCGTTGGACTCGATTTGAGCAAAGAAAAGATCGAAAAGAAATTCTTCAAAGATATAATACTTGCTATTGTGTCTACAATACTGGGGACACTCTCATTTGTACTTATCCTCTCATTTATCTTACCATTAAAAAGACTTGAAACACTACTTGCAGCATCAGGGTTTGGTTGGTACAGCCTCTCGGCTGTTTTGATATCGAGTTCTTACAGTGCGTATATTGGTAGTATCTCATTCTTTGCAAATGTATTGAGAGAACTAATTGCGATTGTTATATCTCCATTTGCTATAAGAAAATCGAGATACGGTACGATCTCTGTTGCCGGTGCCACATCTATGGACACCCTTCTTGGCATAATTGCAACATACAGTGATAGGGAAACGGCACTTGTATCATTTGGGCATGGATTTATAGTTTCGTTGCTTGTTCCTGTATTCGTAAATTTCTTTTTGAAACTGCTGGGCTAAATCAAGTTTTCAATATATCTTTTTACATCAAATTTCTTTTTGCATCCATCGTAACTCATATACCTGACCATCCCAAAGATAGACCTTTCACTCCAAGGTCTGTCGTGCACGCCACCAATAGCCCAAGCAATTCCGGTATACCCATTGGGATCTCTACCATCGAGTTCGTACTTGTCGTTTAAATATATAGCATATTTTAACGCTTCCTCAGGAGAGGCTGTCCATTCAAGTATCTTCTTTGCCCAATACATCCTCAAATACCCGTGCATCTTCCCTTTTCTCACCATCTCTTTTTGAGCTGCGTTCCACAAATCATCGTGTGTCTTTGCGTATTCAAATTCCTCGAGTGAGTAAACATATAATCTCTTATCTGTTCTATGATTGTTCAAAGTTTTTCGTGCCCACTCTGGAAAACCTTCAAATGAATCGTATTTTTCATTGTATAAACAAAAATTATCAGCAAGTTCACGACGAATTATAAATTCTTCCAAAAAAGCTGATACACTTTCTGGATAATCATGCTCATACTTGAGCACTTCCAAAGCCACTCTTTGTGTTGATAGTTGACCAAAATGTAGGTAAGGCGAAAGATTTGACGTTGCGTCTTGTGTTGGATCGTTTCTAAGCTTGCTATACCATTTCAGTTTATTCCTTAGAAAATCTTCAAGAACGGTCATTCCATATTCCTGCCCAGGCTTTAACCAATCAACAAGTTGTATTTCCTTATCAACATTCAACTGTTCCAATATACATCCAAAATCTTGATTATCAGTAAAATAACTTAGATTAGAGTAAATCATATTAGAATATGGCATCTTCTTTAAACGCGGAAAATCACCAAGAAAATCTTTAAGATGCTTTTTAATCTTAGGTCTCAGCGTGTAAGCACCGTACTCTTGCTTTTGTGAAACAAAAAACGCAGGCACTATATTGTGTGAGTCAACTTCATGTATTTCTATCTCTAAATTTCGAACTATCTTTTTTTTCCATTCCCTTACTATTCTCAAAGGATTAAAATCTGTCACGATAATAGAAGATTTGGTCTGGTCGATAATTCTCTTAAATTCCTCTTCTGGTTCTCCGAAAGTGAAAATCAATGGAATGTTAAAATCATCAAGAACACTTTTAGTCTCGAAAAGTCCTTTAAGCATAAAATCGTATTGTCTGAGAGTAGCTCCAAGGAAAGATGGAACAACGTTAAACACCACTATTAATTCTGTATCATATTTCAAAGCCAATTCTTGGGCATATACAATTGCCCAATTATCAATAGCTCTCTGATCACGCTGCATCCAATATAATATTGGTCCTTGAACGTTACTGTTATCAACTTGCAAATCTCTAAGAACTCGTACCCTCCGTCTGTCACAGAATGTCTCATTATAAGTCATCAGTGATTCCCTCCAGAGTGTAATATTTATCCAAATAAATTATACAATATGAAATTCCATATAGTTCCAACAACTATTAACCATTTTCAAAACGCCTGAGGTATAGGAAAGTGTTTGATATGTGTAACATAATGGGGTTAGAATCTGTTACTGGATAAGGCTTTACAGTTAACAATACATGGTGTAGAATGAATCTCGCCGTCTGAAATAGGCAAGCAAGAAGGCAAAAGAGAAAATAAAAAAAGGTAGTTGACAAAAACAAATCGATGTGGTAAATTAAGTAACGCTTAAGGAAGAATAAGAAAAGTTAAGCGTAGAAGATTTTGGGTCTTGACAAAACAAATAGTATGTGATAAATTAGCAAAGCGCAAAAAACGATGACGCGATGAAGATAGTAAGATGAGCCCGGTCATTGAAATACGAATAGCAGCCACCGAAAAAGACAAAAGCCAGATTGAACCTGAAAAGATTAGCTTGGAGGGTTTGATCCTGGCTCAGGGTGAACGCTGGCGGCGTGCCTAACACATGCAAGTCGAGCGGTGCAGCTGGAAGCTTCGGCGGAAGGCTGCACAGCGGCGGACGGGTGCGTAACACGTAGGAACGTGCCCCCTGGAGGCGGATAGCTGTGGGAAACTGCAGGTAATCCGCCGTAGACTCGGGAGAGTAAAGGCCGAAAGGTGCCAGGGGAGCGGCCTGCGGCCCATCAGGTAGTTGGTAGGGTAACGGCCTACCAAGCCGACGACGGGTAGCCGGTCTGAGAGGATGGCCGGCCACAAGGGCACTGAGACACGGGCCCTACTCCTACGGGAGGCAGCAGTGGGGGATTTTGGACAATGGGCGAAAGCCTGATCCAGCGACGCCGCGTGGAGGAAGAAGCCCTTCGGGGTGTAAACTCCTTTTGTCAGGGAAAAAAGCTGATGGTACCTGACGAATAAGCCCCGGCTAACTACGTGCCAGCAGCCGCGGTAATACGTAGGGGGCGAGCGTTACCCGGAATCACTGGGCGTAAAGGGTGCGTAGGCGGCCGAGTGTGTCTGGCGTTAAAATCCACGGCTCAACTGTGGGTATGCGCTGGAAACTGCTTGGCTTGAGTGCAGCAGAGGCAGACGGAACTGCTGGTGTAGAGGTGAAATTCGTAGATATCAGCAGGAACGCCGGTGGAGAAGTCGGTCTGCTGGGCTGTAACTGACGCTGAGGCACGAAAGCTAGGGGAGCAAACCGGATTAGATACCCGGGTAGTCCTAGCCGTAAACGATGCTCACTTGGTGTGGGGGCGAAGAGTCTCCGTGCTGAAGCTAACGCGTTAAGTGAGCCGCCTGGGGAGTATGCCCGCAAGGGTGAAACTCAAAGGAATTGACGGGGGCCCGCACAAGCAGTGGAGCGTGTGGTTTAATTGGAAGCTAAGCCAAGAACCTTACCAGGGCTTGACATGCTGGTGGTACCGAGCCGAGAGGTGAGGGACGCTGCCGAAAGGCAGCGAGCCAGCACAGGTGGTGCACGGTCGTCGTCAGCTCGTGCCGTGAGGTGTTGGGTTAAGTCCCGCAACGAGCGCAACCCCTGCCCTTAGTTGCCAGCACTTAGGGTGGGCACTCTAAGGGGACTGCCGGCGACGAGCCGGAGGAAGGAGGGGATGACGTCAGATACTCGTGCCCCTTATGTCCTGGGCGACACACGCGCTACAATGGGATGGACAGCGGGAAGCGAGGCAGCGATGCTGAGCAAAGCCCTTAAACCATCCCCCAGTTCAGATTGTGGGCTGAAACCCGCCCACATGAAGCCGGAATTGCTAGTAATCGCGGATCAGCCACGCCGCGGTGAATACGTTCCCGGGCCTTGTACACACCGCCCGTCAAGCCACCCGAGTTGCGGGCACCCGAAGACGGTGACTCTTAGGGGCGCCGTTGAGGGTGAACGTGGTGAGGGGGGCTAAGTCGTAACAAGGTAGGTGTACCGGAAGGTGCGCCTGGATCACCTCCTTTCTAAGGAGAGAGGGTGGCTGCTATTCGGATTTGAGTGATTGGGCTCGTAGCTCAGATGGTCAGAGCGCACGCCTGATAAGCGTGAGGTCGGAGGTTCGATTCCTCCCGAGCCCACCATGGGTGGGGACATAGCTCAGCTGGGAGAGCACCTGCTTTGCAAGCAGGGGGTCAGGGGTTCGAATCCCCTTGTCTCCACCAATGGGGAAGGGTCATTGAAAAGTGCATAGGGAAAGGTGAAGGTAAAAAGGGCATGCAGTGGATGCCTAGGTGGCAGGAGGCGAAGAAGGGCGTGGCAAGCTGCGAAAAGCCCTGGGGAGCTGCAAGCGAGCGTTGATCCAGGGATACCCGAATGGGGCAACCTGCATGGGTGAAAGCCCATGCGCGAAAGCGCGAAACCCGGTGAAGTGAAACATCTCAGTAGCCGGAGGAAAAGAAATCAAACGAGATTCCCTGAGTAGAGGCGATCGAAAGGGGAAGAGCCTAAACCAGCCGTAAGGTTGGGGTCGTGGGACGCAGTTAGGCTGAGCCGCACCGGAACCTTGTATAGCCGAACAGTCTGGGAAGGCTGACCAAAGAGGGTGAAAGTCCCGTAGGCGAAATGCAAGGAGTAGGTGTGACTGCGATCCCGAGTAGCGCGGGACTCGAGGAATCCCGCGTGAATCAGGGGGGACCACCCTCCAAGGCTAAATACTACCTGCCGACCGATAGCGCAACCAGTACCGTGAGGGAAAGGTGAAAAGCCCCCCGGAAGGGGAGTGAAAGAGACCTGAAACTGCATGCCTACGAGAAGTCGGAGCCCGCGAGGGTGACGATGTGCCTTTTGATTAATGAGCCTGGGAGTTATCGCATCTGGCGAGGTTAAGCCGTGAGAGGTGGAGCCGAAGCGAAAGCGAGTCCGAAAAGGGCGGGAGTCAGATGCGATAGACCCGAAGCCGGGTGAGCTACCCATGGGCAGGATGAAGGTGGGGTAAAACCCACTGGAGGTCCGAACCGGTGGATCGTGAAAAATCCTCGGATGACCTGTGGGTAGGAGTGAAAAGCTAACCGAACTCGGTGATAGCTGGTTCTCCCCGAAATGCATTGAGGTGCAGCCTCAGCAGTTCTGTGGTGGAGGTAGAGCGCTGGTAGGGCTAGTGGGGTTACCTGCGAACCCTGTCAAACTGCGAATGCCACCACACGATATGCTGGGAGTGAGCCCGTAGGGGATAAGCTCTACGGACGAGAGGGGAACAACCCAGACCGTCGGCTAAGGGCCCGGAGAGGTGGCTAAGTGTGAAGAGGAAGGATGTGGTGCGTCATTGACAACCGGGATGTTGGCTTAGAAGCAGCCATCATTTAAAGAGTGCGTAACAGCTCACCGGTCGAGACGCACTGCGCCGAAAATGTGCGGGGCTGAAGCCACCCCCCGAAGCCACGGAACCTGGAAAGGTTGGTAGGGGAGCGTTCCGCGGTAGGGAGAAGGTAGACTCGAGAGAGCTACTGGACGAGGCGGAAGTGAGAATCCAGGCATGAGTATACGAGAGGATGGTGAGAATCCATCCCCCCGAAAGCCTAAGGGTACCTGGGGAAGGTTCGTCCGCCCAGGGTGAGTCGGGGCCTAAGGAAAACCCGAAAGGGGTATCCGATGGGAAACCGGTTAATATTCCGGTACCACCTGTATGTCGACACTGTAGGCGGGGACGCAGGAGGCTAAGTGCCGGGGATAAGTGGCAAATCCCTCCAAGCGGTTAGGCGAAGAGGGCTGTAGGTAAGTCCGCAGCCTGAGCTGAGCCGTGAAGGGGAGGACTCGAAAGAGTCCAACGGTACTGACGCCACACTGCCAAGAAAAGCCGCGTGCAGTGATATGCAGGTGCCCGTTCCGCAAACCGACACAGGTAGGCGGGCTGAGAAAGCTAAGGGGAGCGGGATAACCCTTGCCAAGGAACTCGGCAAATTAGCCCCGTAACTTCGGGAGAAGGGGTGCTACGGAAGGTTGAATCCAGGGGAAGCCGCGAGGTGGAAACTGGAGGAGGCCGAGGTAGCCGCAGTGACAAGGCCCTAGCAACTGTTTACCAAAAACACAGGTCTCTGCAAACTCGATGAGAGGAAGTATAGGGACTGACGCCTGCCCGGTGCCGGAAGGTTAAGGGGAGGGGTGCAAGCTCCGAACCGAAGCCCCGGTAAACGGCGGCCGTAACTATAACGGTCCTAAGGTAGCGAAATTCCTTGTCGGGTAAGTTCCGACCTGCATGAATGGCGTAATGACTGGGGCACTGTCTCGGCAGGGGACCCGGTGAAATTTCAGTCTGGGTGAAGATGCCCAGTACCCGCAGCTAGACGGAAAGACCCCGTGGAGCTTTACTGTAACCTGGTATTGTGCTCTGTTGCGGCGTGTACAGGATAGGTGGGAGGCTAAGAACCGGGCTCGCCAGGGTCCGGGGAGCCGACGGTGGGATACCACCCTCGTTGCAGCGGAGTTCTAACCTATGTGTGTGAAGAGCACACAAGGGACAGTGCCAGGTGGGCAGTTTGACTGGGGCGGTCGCCTCCCAAAGAGTAACGGAGGCGCGCAAAGCTCGGCTCAGGTGGGTTGGAAATCCACCGTTGAGTGCAAGGGCAAAAGCCGGGCTGACTGCGAGACCGACGGGTCGAGCAGAGGGGAAACCCGGTCCTAGTGACCCGGCGACTCCGAGTGGAAGGGTCGTCGATCAACGGACAAAAGTTACCCCGGGGATAACAGGCTAGTCTAGCCCGAGAGTTCACATCGACGGCTAGGCTCGGCACCTCGATGTCGGCTCATCCCATCCTGGGGCTGAAGCAGGTCCCAAGGGTTAGGCTGTTCGCCTATTAAAGGGGTACGTGAGCTGGGTTCAGACCGTCGTGAGACAGGTCGGTCCCTATCTGCTGCGGGCGTAAGAGGCTTGAGGAGGGTCGCCCTTTGTACGAGAGGACCAGGGTGAGGGAGCCACTGGTGTACCAGCTGTCCTGCCAAGGGCATACGCTGGGTAGCTACGCTCCTGAGCGATAACCGCTGAAAGCATCTAAGCGGGAAGCGCGCTCCAAGATGAGGCCTCTTGGGTCGGTTCGAGAAGAGGACCTTGATAGGCCGGTGGTGGAAGCATCGTGAGATGTGGAGCCAACCGGTACTAATAGACCCGTTCCTTCACCTAAGCCCTATGCACTTTTGAATGATCCTGGGTGCCGATACCGTAGCGGGAAACACCCAGAACCATACCGAACCTGGCCGTTAAGCCGCTACGGGCCGATGGTAGTAAGGGGGCGACCCCTTGCGAGAGTAGGTAGTGCCCAGGGTTTATATATTCCCTTTCTAAAAGCCTCTGCTAATGCGCAGAGGCTTTTTCTGTTTTAATATGGTATAATTATTACCAGGATAAATTCACAGCAAAGAGGTGAACGTAGTGAGTCCAATTAGTTCAATTGTACATATCGTTGGTGCGGGATTAGCTGGTAGTGAAGCTGCATGGCAATTGGTTAGTAGAGGTCATAGAGTTGTTGTACACGAAATGAAGAAGATTAGAAAATCTCCTGTTCATAAGAGCGATTTGTTTGGTGAACTTGTGTGCAGCAATTCATTAAAGTCATTAGATTTAAAGAATGCGGAAGGGCTTTTAAAAGAAGAGATGAGACTGTTAAATAGCCTTATTCTTTCTTGTGCAATGGAGAATAGAGTACCCGCGGGTAAGGCTTTGGCAGTGGACAGAGATGGATTTTCTGAGTGCATCACTGAGAAACTGTTGAATACAGGCTTAGTTGATGTCAAGGACGAGGAAGTTCAAAGGCCTTATGATGAAGGTATATGGATAATTGCTACTGGACCAACCACGGATGGTCCATTAGCAAATTGGATAAGTAGTGTTACTGGTGGAATGTTTAATTTCTTCGATGCAGTTGCGCCTATAGTAAGCGCAGAAAGTATTGATATGAACATCTGCTATGTCGCAGACAGATACGGAGTGGGGACTGGTGACTATATAAATTGTCCAATGGAAAAGGACGAGTATGAAACCTTTTGGAATGCTTTAGTTAATGCTCAAGTTATAGAAATGGAGGATTTCGATAGAAAGTTACTCTTTGAAAGATGTCAACCCATTGAAGAGATAGCTCGAAGTGGAAAAGATGCCATGAGATATGGACCACTTAGACCTGTAGGTTTGGTTAATCCACGAACGGGTAGAGAGCCGTATGCAGTTGTTCAGTTGCGAAAAGAAAATATTGAGGGAAGCATGTATAATCTCGTTGGCTTCCAAACAAGACTTAAATGGGGCGAACAACTGAGAATAATCAGGATGATCCCTGGACTTCATAACGCGGAGATTTTGAGGTATGGTGTAATGCATAGAAACAGCTACATAGATTCTCCGAGAGTACTTGATAGGTTTCTTAGATTGAAAGAAAGTCCTAATATATTCTTTGCAGGTCAACTGACTGGCGTTGAGGGGTACGTAGAATCTGCGATGACAGGTCTTTACGTAGGAATTAACGTCTCTAAGATACTTGAAGGAAAGGACATGGTGGAAATTCCTAAGAAGACAATGAGTGGGGCTCTTATTGAGTATGTAACAAGTGCTACTGAATTGAAACCAATGTATGCAAATTTCGGGCTTTTGAACGCAGGAAAGAACAGAGAGAAAGCTTCTGAACAGGCAATAAACGAAATGAAAAGATTCATTGAGGAGATGAACATAAATGGATAAATTAACCAATAAGAATATTGAATTGTTGCTTGGTGATTATCGAAAGGCTATAATAAAGCTTTCCATACCAAATATGGTTGCAATGCTTATACAAACGCTTTACAACCTTGTCGATGCTGTGTGGGTTGCTGGTCTTGGTGCATCAAGCCTTGCTGGAATGGGAATATTCTTTCCAATATACATGATACTCATTTCAATAGCTACAGGGATAGCTGTTGGTACGAGCTCGGCAATAGCCAGAAGGATAGGTGCAAAGGATTATGATAGTGCAAATTCTGTTGCAGAGCATTCTATAATCCTCTCACTCGCAATCGGTTTGATTACTACAATTATTGGAATTATATCACTCGACAATATACTCAGGTTCACAGGAGCTTCTGGTTTTGCGTTGCAGAATGCCAAAGATTATGGATTGATAATATTTCTTTCGACAATACCCACGATGTTTAACAACGCTTCTATCGGTATTCTCCGAGGTGAAGGTGATTCGAAAAGGCCAATGTATATAATTATGTTCAGCTCTGTTCTAAACATAATTCTTGATCCAATATTTATATATCTCTTCAAGCTTGGAATAAAAGGAGCAGCGTGGGCAACGTTGATTTCTATTATTATTGCTACTGCAATGCTAATACATCTTCTCTTTTTTTCGAAAAGCACATTTTTGCGTGTTAATTTGAAAAAGTTTAAATTTGAGAAGAGGAACCTCGTGGATATATCTGTTGTTGGGTTTCCAACGGCTTTGGCTCAGATAACGATGTCTGTGGCCGTATACTTCCTTAACTTTTTTACTACAAAGGCAGCTGGTGACGTTGGAGTAGCGACTTTCACTGGTGCATGGCGAATAATAAACCTTGGAACATTGACGATAATAGGTATAGCATCAGCCGTAACAACTGTTACTGGTGCGGCATATGGGGCTAAAGATATCAAAAAGTTGGAAGATTCACTTAATTATGCCATAAGATTTGCGGAAATTTTTGCAGTTGGAATAATGTTTGGTATGTTTGTCTTTTCAAAACCTCTTGCAATGTTATTTGCTTATTCGAAGGCTTCGCATTCGCTACTTGACAATATTTCAGGTGCATTAAAATTGCTCTGTCTATTTCTTCCGGGTACACCTCTTGGAATGTTAACGTCAGGTATGTTCCAAGGTATTGGACATGGATACAAGAGTTTGGTAACAACGATCTTGAGGACGGTTGTATTCCAACTGTTTTGGACTTGGTTATTTGTAGATGTTTTCCATATAGGATTAACTGGAGTCTGGCTTGGAATTGTTGTGGGAAATGCGACGGCTTCAATAATCACATACATGTGGGGAAAGTTTACGATTAAACATCTGTATTCACTTCACGCTAAACCATCGGAACAAATCTAACATTTCCAAGGGATTCTTCAACTAACTTATCACCTTTTTTCTTAATTCTCCTTAGGACTTGAACGTATTCGTCACCAACAGGAATTAATAAACTCCCGCCATCTTTGAGTTGTTCAATCAAAGCTGGCGGGATTACCCTTGCATAGCATGTAACTGTTATCTTATCATAGGGTGCATATTCTTTCAGTCCCAATTTTCCATCGCTCAAAAACAGTTCAACATTTTCTATAGAAAGGTTAGTCAAGATTGTTTTTGCTCTTTGATATAGCTGCTCAACTATTTCAACTGAATATATCTTACCTTCCTTACCGACTAAAATAGACATTACAGCTGCGTTGTACCCACTACCCGTTCCAACTTCCAATACTTTATCCCCTTCTTTTAAATCAAGATATTCACACATTAACCCAACCATATGTGGCGCAGATATAGTCTGACCATACCCTATCGGAAGCGGTGTATCAAGATAAGCACTTTCCTCGAACTCATAGGGAACAAACAGTTTTCTATCGATTTTATTCATTGCTTCGATTACCCTTTTTGAAACACCAAAGTACTCAAGGAATTCGTACACCAATACCAACTACCCTCGTACAATTAGGTACACGGTATAACCAATATAAGAAAGGAAGAAGAATATACCCTCAAATTTATCTATCTTCAAATCTCTTGAGAACAAACTAAGAACGACTGTGGTTATTAATAGTATTATTAAATCCGTATTGATTTGAACGTTATAAGCGATTGGATTAATAACTGCTGAAATTCCTAAGATGAAGAATACGTTAAATATATTCGAGCCAATAACGTTTCCAAGGGCTATTTCACTATTACCCTTCATTGCAGCTACAATAGAAGTTGCCAGTTCAGGAATTGAAGTACCAGCCGCGACAATCGTGAGACCTATCAGCTTATCTGAAACTCCCAATGTTTTCGCGATTTCAGTAGCACTGTTTACAATCCACCTGCCACCAAACACTAAACCAGCTAATCCGCCGATTATATATACGATCGATACTAAAACGCTAATATTCTTGACTTTCTCCATTTCCATCTCTTCAAACATTGATTTGTCTTTTTGAGCCATTTCAAATACATATGCGAGGAATATTGCAAAGAAGGAAAGTAAAACAACTCCATCACCCCTTGTTAGTATGGTAGGGTTCTTATTACCCAAAGCCAGCACTGAAAGAGCCGCTATAAAACTTAAAGGGATTTCCTTTTTAAGCGTTGAATAATGGACAGTAATTGGTCTTATTATAGCCGAGAGACCAGCAACTACGAGGATATTGAAAATATTGCTTCCAACAATATTTCCAAGAGAAATCTCTGAACTGCCTTTAAAGGAAGAAACTACGTTAACTGCTAATTCTGGAGAGGAAGTTCCAAAAGAAACAATTGTAAGTCCAATAACAAGATCCGAAACTTTCAATCGCTTTGCAATTGCGGAAGACCCCTCTACCAACTTATCGGCCCCAACACTGACGAGTACTAAGCCAAGAATAAGCAGTAAGAAACTAAGTATCAATAATACCGCCTCCTCAATAGAATTATTGTATAATTATTTTGGTCAAAAAATAGGCAAAGTAGGAAATTGATGAGCATTTATGAATAGTCCAATAGAATGTTCCGCTATAGAGATTTTAGATAGTCTATCTCTTCGGCAGTTAAGTATCGCCAATGACCTTGAGTAAGCTTGCCTAAGGATATCTTTCCAATTCTTATCCTATTCAATTTTCTTACCTTATGACCTATAGATTCACACATCTTCCTAACTTGTCTATTCCTGCCTTCATAGATTGTAATTTCCACAACACTTCTATTCCCAATATTCTTCAGTACTTTTATTTCTGCCGGTGATGTGATGTAATCTTCGATTTTCAATCCATTCATAAATCTATTCATCTCATCGATTGTTGGAACTCCTTCTACTTCTGCCATATAAACCTTTTCTATTTTATTGGATGGATGCATAACTTTATTTGCAATCTCTCCATCATTTGTTAAAAGTAAGAGACCGGATGTATCGTAGTCCAATCTTCCTATTGGAAATACTCTTTCTTCTATGTCTATTAAATCTAACACTGTTTTTCTACCGAATTGATCATTTGCAGAAGTAATAATCCCAACAGGTTTGTTTAGCATTATATATACCTTTTTTTCTTCTGCCGTTACTATTTTTCCATCTACTTCAACGATATCGTATTCTGGATCTACTAATACAATTCTTCTTATAACATTTCCATTTACCTTAACTCTTCCTTCAAAAACCATTTGCTCAGCTTTTCTTCTTGAGGCGATGCCACATCTTGCTATGTATTTCTGAATTCTCTCTTGCAGATGTAATCTCCCTCCGAACGTATATTAGTTTATTGTATTTAGTATCTCAAATTACATTAAAAGCCTATGATCTAAGACATCATAGGGTTTGTTAACCTTTTTATCCACTTGTAACGATATGCCTTAAATATATCTTAAAGCACCGTTGTACGATTCTTTCCATTTTCTTTTGACATGTAAAGTGCTTCGTCTGCCCTTTTCAAAAAGCTCTCTATTGTGTCTTCGCCTTTGAGTTGTGTAACTCCAAGACTTATGGTCACCTTATAAGGTTTGTCTTTAAATCTTTCCTCAACTTTTACTCGAATTCTTTCCGCTATTGTGAATGCAGCATTTGCATCGGCTTCTGGAAGAAGGATTAATATTTCTTCTCCCCCCATTCGTATTGGAAAATCGCTTGAACGAACGTTTTTTAATATAACATCTGCAATGCCCTTCAGTACTTCGTCACCTATATTGTGACCGTAAGTATCGTTTATCTTTTTGAAATTATCCGCATCAATCGATATTGCAGAAAGTGCTATTCGATCAGCTTTACTGGAAACATACAATCTTTCGATCTGACTGTTGAAGACATACCTTGTCAGTAATCCGGTGAGTACATCTTTTTCTAATAATTGCCGAATCTGCTCGTTTAAAGTCCTCAGACTCTGGTTCTTGCTTTCAAGTTCCTTTAAGTAAAGATTGATCTGCTCGCGTTGATGTAAATAATTTTTTATTGTATTTGCCAGATTTCCAATTTCATCTTCCCTATGTATGTACTTTTCAACAGTATCCGGTGTATGGTTATCAATCGCATAAATTATGTCTGTAAATGGTTCCAAAGCCAATTTTTTCAATCGAATGTAGAACATTGATATAATGGATACCAAAACAAGTATAGACAATCCAACCAGTATAATAACTTGTATAAGATACTTTGTCAAAAGTGTAAAGTTCTTTGAAAAGATTAGATAACCTGTAGGTTTTCCAACATCATTAAGTAACTCATGTGAATATACGATCTTAGTTAATGTTGACTTCTCGGGTTTATCTAAATAAGAAATAGATGCACCACTTAGTTCCTCAAGCTTGATTATTTCAGAAATTGTCCAAATCTTTCCAACAACTATGACACTCGGCTTTTCAATATTCCAAAGCTTCAAAATATGAGGTGAAGGGAAAATAACAAACGCTTCAACTGGAAAAATAGATTCGGTAGTGTTAAAAAAGAAGTGACTTCTTCCAGTAAGCTTAGGAAACGAAGTTTCATCGGCAAGACAAAGCTTGTTTATATATTGCGATTCATCAAGGTTTAACTGCTCAGCAAATGAAGTAACTTGGATTAGTCCATCTTTGCTGTAAAAAGCTATGAATGACATTCCAAGCCTTTTTAGGTTGGATATGAGGCTTTGTTTGAAGAAAGGTATGTTCTCTTCAGAAAGCTCTAATCTATCCAACAAACTTTTATGAAAATCAAACATTCGTTGGAGTTCGGCTGTTCTTTCTGCAAACCGTGATTCAATTAATCTTGAAACATTTGTTGAAAACTCTTTTGATTGCAATTCAAATACACTATTTAGATTTCTAAGTATGAGAATGGATAGAAAAATAGTGAAAATTACAAAAATAAGTGCAGCGTAAGTTATTAATCTTTTTAACTTTTGAGCAATCATAAAGTCCGAACATCCCCCTATGATTATAATATAAACCAATCATATATAAGATATTTAAAGACAATGCAATGTCGTATTTCAATTTTTATTATAGCACATTTTATTCAAAGCATCCGATAATATTTTAAAAAAATTCCACCATTTTTTAAGATTTCCAAATTGCAAAGAAACGCAAACAAGCTTTAGATTTGTTGCTTAAAAGGAAATTGTATGGTATAATATATTGAAAATAAGCTTTAGCTGTTTATAGATGTAAGAATTTCGATTTGACTTTATTTCTGAGAGAAAATTCAAAATTATTCAAAAAATTTAACCTTTCGTACGTTGCAAATGTAATATTTATATTGTACAATTTTTCACGAGCAGGGCAAATGGTTCAAGAATAATTATTTACACCACAAGTTTGAAGGAGGGAGAAAGATGAAGATAGCTATTAACGGTTTTGGAAGGATTGGAAGACTTGTACTGAGGGAACTCATTCGCCGCAACAGTTCAGTTGAGGTAGTTGCTATTAACGATTTGGATAACCCAGCAACATTGGCGCATCTTTTCAAATATGACTCAGTTCACAGAATATTTGATGGGGAAGTTAAAGTTGAGGGAAGCGACATAGTTGTTAACGGAAAGCCGATAAAGGTGTTTGCAGAAAAGGACCCAGCAAATCTTCCATGGAAAGATCTTGGTGTCGATGCTGTTATTGAATCAACAGGTAAATTCACCGAAAGAGATGGCGCAATGAAACACATTCAGGCTGGTGCAAAGAAGGTAATTATCACAGCTCCAGCAAAAGGAGAAGACATTACAGTTGTCTTTGGTTGTAACGAAGATAAACTTACAGCAGAACACCAAATCATTTCTTGTGCATCTTGTACAACGAACTCCATTGCATCAATTGTTAAGGTTCTCAACGACAATTTTGGAATTGTAACAGGTTACCTCGTAACGGTCCACAGCTACACCAATGACCAGAGAGTTCTTGACCTTCCACACAAAGACCTCAGAAGAGCAAGAGCAGCTGCAATGAACATAATTCCAACAACAACAGGTGCTGCAAAAGCTGTTGCTCTCGTCGTACCTGAAGTAAAAGGTAAACTTGATGGTATGGCTCTCAGAGTTCCAACACCAGATGGTTCTATGTCTGTTCTCAGTGTACAAGTTGAAAAGGCAACAACAGCTGAAGAAGTCAATGCAAAGGTCAAAGAAGCAACAGAAGGTAAACTCAAGGGTATAATTAAATACAATGAAGACCCAATTGTAAGCTCTGATATCATTGGAACAACATATGCAGGTATTTACGATGCAACACTCACAAAAGTGATGAATGGAAACTTCGTAACAGTATACAGCTGGTACGATAACGAATACGGATACACCTGCAGAGTTGTTGACACAATCGAAAAAGTTGCAACAATGCTTTGATTCTGAAATCAAATAGGGGGCTCGTCCCCCTTTTTTATACGTTTACTATATTATCCAATTATCCAATTTTACAAGGCACAGGAGGTGTCAAATATGGAAAAACTTACTATAAGAGACGTTGACCTTAAAGGTAAAAGAGTAATAATGAGAGTTGATTTTAACGTTCCAACAAAAGAAGGAAAGGTGACAGATGATACGAGAATTGTTGAAGCACTTCCAACAATAAAGTATGCAATTGATAATGGAGCAAAGGTAATACTTCTTTCACACCTTGGAAGACCAAAGGGAGGTCCGGATCCAAAATATACGTTGGCACCAGTAGCTGCCAGACTTTCTGAACTTCTCGGTAAAGAAGTAAAGTTCGTACCAGCACTCTATGGTGAAGAAGTTGAAAAGGCGGTTGCAGAATTAAAAGAAGGCGAAGTTTTAATGCTTGAAAATACAAGATTCGATGCAGGCGAAGAAAAGAACGACCTCGAGCTCGCAAAGAAATGGGCAGAGCTTGCAGACATACATGTTAACGATGCATTTGGTACAGCACACAGAGCTCACTCAAGCAATGTTGGAATTGCTCAATACATACCATCTGTTGCTGGCTTTTTAATGGAAAAGGAAATTAAATTCCTTACCAAGGCAACATTGAATCCAGACAAACCATACGTCGTTGTTCTTGGTGGTGCAAAAGTTTCCGATAAAATAGGTGTTATTACAAACCTTCTTTCAAAGGCGGATAGGATCATCATTGGCGGTGCAATGATGTTCACGTTCTGGAGAGCACTTGGCAAACAAACAGGTAATTCCCTCGTTGAAGAGGATAAGGTTGAACTTGCAAAACAGATGCTCGAACAGGCAAGAGAAAAAGGTGTTGAGCTTGTTATACCAACAGATGCGGTCTGTGCACAAAAGATGGAAGCAGGCGTTGAGAAGAAAGTCTTCACATGCGAAGAAGGCATTCCAGAAGGTTGGGCTGGCTATGATATTGGACCAGCAAGCGTTGAACTTATCAAATCCAAACTTGCCGATGCGAAGACAGTAGTCTGGAATGGACCACTTGGTGTATTTGAAATCGAAGACTTTGCAAATGGTACAAAGGCAGTTGCAGAATTTATTGCATCACTCACAGAAAAAGGTGTAACAACAGTTGTTGGCGGTGGAGACAGCGCAGCTGCAGTATCACAATTCGGTCTTGAGAAGAAGTTTAGCCACGTCTCAACTGGTGGCGGAGCATCACTTGAATTTCTCGAAGGAAAAGAATTACCAGGCATCACTTCAATAGCCGATAAAAAAAAATAACTAACAAAAGATTCATTCTTGCTGGAAATTGGAAGATGAATAAAACACCCAGCGAGGCGCAGTTATTTGCGAACACTTTGGTTAATGCACTCGCTGGGTTTAACTCTTTTGATATATATATAGCACCTGTATTCGTCGCACTCGATAGAGTAAGAGAGGTTATCAGTTCAAGTAATATAAAGCTTGCAGCACAGAACATGTATTACGAAGATAGCGGTGCATTCACTGGTGAGGTTGCCCCTAAGATGCTCAAAGAACTTAAAGTTGAAGCTGTTATATTAGGTCACAGCGAACGCAGAAAGATATTTGGGGAGACCGATGAACTTATCAATAAAAAGGTGAAAAAGGCACTTAGCGAAGGACTAACACCAATATTCTGTATAGGTGAAACCCTTGAAGAAAGGCAAAAAGGATTGACTTTCTGCGTTTTGGAAAAGCAAGTCAGAGAAGGTCTTAACGGTATCAGTGCGGATGATGTAAAGAGAGTTGTCATTGCGTATGAGCCTGTTTGGGCAATCGGTACTGGGGTTGTTGCTACGCCACAGCAAGCACAAGAAGCACACGAATTTGTAAGAGGGCTACTTTCAAAGATGTATGGTATAGACATTGCCGAGGCAGTAACTATACTTTACGGTGGTAGCGTAACACCTGAAAACTTCTTCGGTCTCTTTATCAAACCTGATATTGATGGTGCACTTGTTGGTGGTGCAAGCTTAAAAGAAAGTTTCATCGAACTCGCAAAGATTATGGCAAAGATAATCGCTTAATGTTGGTTGGAATATGCAAGTATGCAAAGCCCCCTTTAGGTAGGGGGCTTTTTCTCAACTTATTTTTATATTTTCCATATTTCGTGATATTCGTGTGGTGTTTCGCAGTATTCACAGACAAATTTACCATCGATTTGTACAAATGAAGCCGTTACATTTTCACCATGAGCTGGATTTGTGATGCAGTTTTCATTTTTACACCTAATTTCATCGAACCCGTAGATGCGCGGTGGCATTTTTATCCTGTACTTTTCAACGACGCGTGAATTCTTAACTATATTAACTGTCGTATTCGGAGAAATTGCAGATAGTTTCTTAATCTCTTTGAATGATAAATATCTGTCAGGTAGACTTATATATCCTTTGTAATTCCCATCGGCAGACTTAAAGATTCCATCTGCGCTATCTACATCGTAGAGTTTGAGAATCTTCCTGATCTTAATTATCGTGTTGTAAATTTCCTCTTCAGACTTTCCTTTCGCTACGTGGTCGATGACCGTTCCATTTTCTATAGGTTTAATTCCTCTCTTACCTTCCTTGAGTACCCCTTTTGTTCCGTCGATTATTGGAGCTGGGATTATAAAGTTCTCATCTTCTTGTTCTACTATTCTCTTTGAAGTGTCAAATGGTGCTTCAATTGCTCCACCGAGCATGGAAAGAAGAATTATACGAACATAATATCCGTTTATCGCTTGCTCCTCCCATCCGTTAAGTGGCAGTGTGTCGAGGAACGTCGGTATTTCTGGATTGAACTTTGGTCTTGGGAGTGGATGATAGAACTTCGTTCCTTCAGGAATCTTATCGAGCATATCCTCTCTGAACGTTACGGCTTTTCTCAGTATTTTTTCCTTTTCTAAGATATCCTCGCCCATTCTTTCAAGTTGTAAGCGAGTGAAATACCATATATTTGCTGGTTTTCCATGGCTTAAATACTCATCTATTGAGTAGAACTGCCTTACTTCAAATCCATTTCTCTTCATTTTTTGAATGTATCCTTCAGGCATTTGCAATTCAGGTGGGGCAATCAAATCAACTTCTACGTTTTTAAAGACCTTTAGACCATCGGCTTTAGAATGGACCGTTCTGCCGTGGAGCAAATCACCGACAAGAGCTATTCTGATGTGCGAATTGTCGAAATTGTTATGTTCAAGGAAGGTGTATTCGTCAAGGAGTTCTTGAGTTGGATGTTCGTGCTTTCCGTCACCACCGTTGATGAATGCAGGTCTCATGATGCCATGCCTTTCTGCGAACTCTCCAACTTTTCTTTCGAGCAATCTCACGACACCCTCGAGTCTGGTTCTTAAAACAAAGATAGAATATTCACTGTAACCTGTTAACATATTAAATGTGTCCACGTAGCTTTCTTGCTTGTTAAACGAAGAGTGTTCGGAATCAAAGATGTTTACCTTTGCATTTTTGTGGAATTTTGCAGCGTTAATGAAGGATTCTTTGGTTCGGGTGGAAGGTTCCACGAAGACGATGTAAATTCCCGTGTTTCGCTTGATTTGAAATTCTGAAACATCATCTCTGTTCTTAAGCTTATCCTTCAATCGCTTGGTTGATTGATACAAGAAGAGCTGTTCTTCAACTGAAAAATCGTTTATAACCGCCAAGGTTCGGCTTAAGAAGTTTCCCATAAACTTATCGCCCCCCACGTTTCATGTTTTTTCGCCGGTCTTGCCCGACTCTTATTTCTATCCTCGATATTATACTATTACGTTCTATTTTCCGCAAGCTAAAATAAAAGAGTAAACGAAAAGCCTACCAAGATAGGCTAAATCGTGCTATAAATCGTGTAATTAGTTATGTTCGAATATAATTTCTTTATCTGGATAGAATTTTTTCAAAATAGTCTCAACAACCTTCTCTGCCATCGTAATTTCATTGTTATAATTTTCAGTTACGATTCGTTGGAGGATTTCATTTGCTTTCATTCTTATTTTCTCTCTTGATATATTATCAATTTCTTCATCGTTAAAAGTGAACCATCCATAGTTTACATCTAAGAGTTGTATGTTTTGTTCATCAATAATTGGTTCATCGACTTGCAACGGAGGTAATTTCACGCAAATCGTCTTTTTATCTTTTTCTTCAATTACAATCTCATTGGTGTTAAGATGAACATAACTTTCGGCAACAGCACGGTAAAGAGACTTTGAATCACTAAGTATACCATTTACGTCAACGTCAACGACAAATTGATACGTGTACTTTTCTACAATAAGATCTCCGGTCCGGCGGAAAATCTCGCTCAACTCCGGAGTTTTTTTACTATTCGTTTGAACGAATACAAAAGCAAGGAAGATAGCTAATATTATAAGTATCACTACGTAAACTTTTTTCATTAACATCACTCCTTAAAAGATATCTCAACAGTATAACCTTTTTCTGTGTATGGAGATAATAAATTTCTAATGTACCTCTCCGCCAATGTTTTCATTTCGCTGTACTTATCTTCGGACATTATGTAATATTTAATATTTTCGGTCAATTTTTCTCTTGCTTTTTCATCGCAAAAACTCTTCACTTTTTCTTTGATATCTAAAGGTACCCATTTATCTATAGCACCAACCTCAAAAGTCCCTAATATCTTGCTCTTAAAATTCTCATTAAATGTTTCTGATCTTTCAACATTGATATTGCTATCCAGCAATTCTATAGGTGGTAAATGAATTGTAATTTTCTTTTGAGATTCATCGATTATTACATCGTTCTGTTCAACTTTGAAAAGGTCAATACCGTAACTTGCTTTCGATCTGTATATGTATATTCCATCAACAGTGTATTTTCCATCCAATATGCTATCTAATTCGTATTCATAATCACTTGTTTTTACTACATCTTCCATCAATACCGTAGCAAGTCTTAGGAAACCTATCTGTTGGATGTCGTACAATACGGAACCAATTATGTTCACCTCTACTCTATGCTTGAATGGATTGAGGAGTTTAGATAAAAGACTAATAACATTTCCTATTACTGGAACCTTACCGAGATAATAAAAAATGACAGTAAATAAAACAACAAGTACAATGAGTAAGAGCAGAAAGTTCCAAAGATTTTTCATAAGATTTCTACCGCCTCCTTGAAATTTTCTAACTACGAAGTACATTCTATTATATCATACCCTCATTCTAAAATTGCATTCGTTCAATCTTCCTTGTATAATATTTCGTAGTCGATTTTATCAAACCTTAGGAGGAGGACTTAGTATGCTTAGTATACATAGTACTGCAAATAATCTTTATCCAGTACCATCATGGGTTTATGAAAGTGTCATTTATCAGATCTTTCCAGACAGATTTGCAATTGGAAAAGGAAAGACTGTGAAAGATAAAGCCGAGCTTTACACAAAGCGCGGTGGAAGAATTGTCGAGTGGAGCATTCCACCAAAAAGGAAGGATAAAGCAGAACACGTGAAGGACTTCTATGGAGGCGATTTGTGGGGTATTGCTGAGAAACTTGATTATCTGAAAGACCTTGGAGTTAATGTAATTTACACAAATCCTATTTTTCTTTCACCGACAAACCATAAATACGATGCTATTGACTACATGAAAGTTGACCCACAATTCGGTGGAGAAAAGGCGTTTAAATACTACGTTAAGAAGGCGAAGAGTGAGAATTTTAGACTGATTCTCGATGGTGTTTTTAATCATCTTAGTAGCGAAAATCCTTGGTTTAAAAAAGCACTGCGTGGAGATAGAAAACACGTGAGTAAGTTTGCAATATACGATGATGGACACAGGGCATGGTATGGACACAAGTCACTTCCTGAGTGGCATCTTGAGGAAGTCGAAGTGATGAACTATATTCTCAGCGTTGTCAAACATTATTTGATACAAGGTATTGACGGATGGAGACTTGATGTTGGTTTTGACCTGGGGTATGTGAATAACGCCTTAATCACAAAAGCCGCAAAACAAGTTTCGATAGAAAAGTACGTTGTTACGGAAACATGGAATTATCCATCGAACTGGCATATGGTTGATGGAATAATGAATTATCACTTCAGAAACTCGGTTATTGCTTATTTAAAAGACGAGTTTGATAACTTAGCAGATGCACTCCAAAGTGCTTACAACGATACACCAAACATCCATGGTTGTTGGAATATGCTTGACAGTCATGATACGGAAAGGCTTGCTACGGTCATACCAGACAAAGCATTGAGAAAGCTCGCAATAGTTCTCCAGTTCACATATCCAGGTGTGCCCGTTGTTTATTACGGCACTGAGATAGGTATTGAAGGTGGCGGAGACCCGGAATGTCGTGCGACGATGAAATGGAATGAAGAAGAATGGGATAAAGAGCTGAGAGAGTTTTACAAAAAACTTATTACAATTAGAAAATCCGAAACGGCATTAAAGATAGGCACCTTCGAAGTATTGAATAAAGAGCCACTTGTATTTTACAGAAGAACACCTCACGTTTTGGATGGAATGATAGTTGCGATAAACAAAGGAGAGAAGAAATCAGTCACTGTTTCAGTCCCGGATGGCAGGTTACTAGCAGGAACGTGTTTTACCGACTTGATGACCGGTGAAGAATTCTGGATTACTGCAGGGGTTATGAGAATTGATATCCCAGCTAAAGGCTTCAGATTGCTAAGAGTTACGAATAAAACAAAAGATGGGTACAACATGTATAAGAGGATTTATTAATAATCAAAAAAGGCGCCTAAAAGGCGCCTTTTTCGATGATGTATCCTGTTTAAATCTTGAACTTCCTTACCTGTTCAAGTAATTTGTTGGCTATAGAACTCATCTCTTTCGCAGCACGACTTACATCTTGACTTGCTTTTGCCTGCTGCCTTATTCCTTGCGTTATCTCTTCCATAACGCATCGTAGACATTAACGAGTGCGACTATCCTTGCTCCTATTGGTATTTCTTCGCCTTTTAACCTGCTCATATACCCAGTTCCATCCCATCTTTCATGATGACAGAGGGCTATATCGTGCCATTTCAAAGTATGGTAAGTCGCTCAAAATTTTTGCACCGTATTCAACATGTCTTTTCATGAGCTCGAACTCTTCACCTTCTAACAGTGATTAAAAGATATTATAATACTAAACGGCAAGCTTTTAGATATAAATCTTGTTAGAAGACAATCAAAACCAGATAAAGACACTTTCGGCTCAGGAAAATATGTGGTTTAATTGATTTGTATCGTAAAGTTCGGAAGATTGTGCAATTTGCAAGGAGGAAGTGTCATGCACTATTTTCGTTATTCAAGTGAATATTACAGCTCAATAGCACACATCTATGACAAAATGTACGAAGATATTTATTGGACTATTGCAAAGCAACAAATCAAATTGACAATTGAGAAACATGTTCCCTCCATTACAGGGTTGAATGTTATCGATATCGGTGGGGGAACTGGATATTGGAGCCTATGGGCGTTAAAGAAAGGTGCAAAAGTAGTGTTTGTCGAACCTGCCCAAAAGATGTTTGAGCAAGCAAGAAAAAAGATAAGCAAAGAGATGGGTATGGAATTACGAAACGTTCATATCGAGTTTATCAATTGTTCCGCAGAAGGTTTAGACTCTTTCCTTCGACTTGAAGAAAATTTCGACGTGATTTTTCTACTTGGTGATGTATTAAGTTATGTGGACAATCTTGAAAAGACGATGGAAAATATATCGAGGGCAGCCAAGAAAGGTGCCCTCGTTTTTGGGACGGTTGATAATTATTTTTCGTATGTTAAGGATGTCATCAGTTATGGTTCTTGGAGAGATTACAGATACTTGGCAAATCGTCGAAAACTCCCCATTGGTTCAGAGTTTGGGACTTTTGAAGCACGGGCTTTTGAACCAGTGGAGATTGAAAATATATTCGAAGACTATGGGTTTAAAGTTGTCGAATTCACAGCACTTGCAAGTATGCAAAGTGTTGAATTAAGTATCAAATATGGAAAATATTTCGTTTTTGAGGCTGAGCATTTACTTTTCGTAGCGAAAAAGGTTTAGTAATACCCAAGCCCTGTCATCTTTTGGATGTTCAATTTCTTCAACAATTCGCTGACGGTTGTATTTTCTTTTTCAGCAAGCAATTGTAAGGCTTTTTCAACATCGTAATTAGCTTGTCTAATAGCTTCAGAAACTACTTCGTGACCAAAGTAGTTTATTAACGGTGTAAGGTTGGAAGAAGACCTTTCGAGATTTTGCTGGCACCGTTCTTTATCAACGTCTAAAAGCTTAACATATTTTGCCAACGCATGGCATGATGAAGTGAGAAGTCTCATCGATTTGAGAGTAAAATGGACAACTATAGGTGCGAACTGATTGAGTTGTAAGTTGCCTTGGGCGCATGCATGGGAAACTATTTCATCATGTCCGAAGACCACAAGCATGTTTTGTAAGACGTATTCCGGCACTACTGGGTTTACTTTACCAGGCATTATCGTGCTACCAACCTGGACAGTAGGGAGGATTAGTTCACCGATAGAGGTTTTGGGTCCACTGCCGAGGAGTCGTATGTCGTTAGATATTTTGTACAAGTTAACAGCGAGTGATTTCAAAAGTCCATGAACTTCGGCGAATGTATCGAGGTTTTGTGTGGCATCGATTAGGTTTTCGGCTTTTGCTATTTTCACGTTTGCAACTTGTCTTAGAACTTCCACTATTCTTAGGGTGTATTCCTTAGGAGCACCAACTCCCGTTCCAATTGCGGTTCCTCCAAGATTCACACTTCGTATACGTTCTTCTACCTTGTTTAGTCTCCATCTGTCCCTTGCAAGCGCGTCAGCCCATGCGCCAAATTGTTGTCCCATCATTATTGGAAGAGCATCCATCAACTGTGTACGCCCAACTGTTCTAATAGAGTAAAATTCTTTTTCCTTTTCTTGAATCATTTCTTGGAGTTTGATTACTGAGTCCACAAGTTCCCTTAGTCTCAAGATAACTGCCATCTTTCCTGCAGTAACGAATGTATCGTTTGTTGATTGATGCATGTTAACATGATTGTACGGGTCAACGAAATATTCTCCCTTTTTTCCACCAAGTATCTCTGTGGCTCGATTATCAATTTCCTCGTTTATATTTTAATTCTCGGCCGCCCCCGCCCCACCAGACAAAGGGTCAACAACTACCCATTCTTTTAGTCTTTCCCACTCATCGCATGCTGTAGTTATCGCAGCAGCTATGTTTTTATCAAGCCTTCCAATTTCCGCATTAAGTAATGCGGCTGATTTTTTTATCATAAAATAAGCCCAGATGAACTTTTCATCAAATTGCTCGCCTGTATTTGGGAACAATTTCAAAGCCCTGGCTGTTGCTATGCCGTAATAAGCATCAACGGGTATCTGTTCTGTGCCCAGGTAATCGCTCTCTGTTCTGAATTCTAAAGTATTTGACTTTTCCATTTTAAGTCCCCCTGTTGACTTCTATTCCAAGTGGTGCTAATGCCCTTTCGAGAACTCCATGCATGTAGGATATGACTATACCGTAGTTTGTCATAGGAATACCAAGGCGTTTGAACATTCTTACCCTTCTCATCATTTGATTTCTTGTATTTACACATCCACCGCAGTGTATAACGAGCTTTGCGTCTGCCACCTCTTCGTATTCTGGTAAATCAACACCCGCCCAGATTTTGAAATTCAAATTTGCACCTGTGTGATTTACAAGCCAACGTGGAATTTTCACCCTTCCAATGTCTTCTGTGAGTGGTCTGTGTGTGCAGCCTTCCATGATAATCACTGTATCACCATCTTGGAGTTCTTCGATTTTGTAGACGCTTTCAACGAAATATCTTATGTCTCCACGATAATTTGCTTCTAAGATTGAAAACGTTGTTAATGGCACATCTTCTGGGATATCTGAGACAACTTTCATAACCGCTTGTGAGTCTGTGATAACAAGGCGTGGGGGTTCGCTGAGCTTTTCTATTGTGTATCGCAGTTCTCTTTCCTTGGCAACAACAGCTACTGCCTCTCTGTCGAGAATTTCTCTAACTGCATGAACTTGTGGCATTATGAGTCTTCCTTTCGGCGCGCCAAGGTCGATAGGGACAACAAGAACGACAATATCACCAGCGTCCACGAATTCGGGTATAAACGGGAGTTCTTCGTCGCTTGGTATGATTTGATTCAAAGTTTTACCTATATTCTCAAGTCCTTCTTTGTTAAGTGCGCTTACAACGAATGTTCTTACACCAAAGGCTTTCTCATATTCCTGTGCAACTGTCTGAGCCTTTTCACCAAGTATATCTGCTTTGTTTACGACCACTATGAAAGGAATTTCCAGTTCTTTGAATATCTCGGATATCCTTTTTTCGTATTCTCCAGGGAAATCATCAACCACAAGTATGCCAGCATCCGATTTGTAAAATGCTTTCAACGCTTTTTGAACCCTTTTTTCTCCAAGTTCGCCGACATCGTCAAGACCAGGAGTATCTATCAATGTTACAGGACCAACTGGGTAAAGTTCCATAGATTTGTAAACTGGGTCTGTTGTTGTCCCAGGAATGTCGCTAACTATCGATATTTCTTGACCGGTGAGTGCATTCATAAAGGACGACTTGCCAACGTTTCTTCTTCCAACTATCGAGATGTATTTTCTAAATCCAGCTGTTGGTAACAAACATTACACCTCCATTTTCTTATTTATCTACGTAAAAGAACCTTTCGTCGGGTACTTTTGGCATACCCTCTGGATAAAGTTCGTTAAGTTTTTTGAGATAGGCAAGGACTTCATCTTTACATTCTGAAGCCGTTATATAATTGTACTGACTTCTTTCAAGGGATGTCTTTAAGACATTAACAGGAATTCCGAGTTGTTTACTTGTGATTTCAACTGCTTTATCTACATTCTTGTAGGACCACGCGAGACTTTCTTTGAACGATTTTTCGAATAACTTAACAGTTCTTGGGAAATCAATGAGCTTACCAGTTACAAACAATCCTGTGATTGGTATACCAAATTTAAAACCCGTTGCTTTATTCCATTCTTCTTGTAGGTCCATTACTATCTTTCCTTTTGAAAGGGTCATCGTTACAAAAGGTTCAGGAATAGCTGCAATCTTTATTTTTCCACTGTTAAATAGTGAAACAATCTCCTGTGGTTGTGCATATGCAAAAGTTACATCCTTGTCTGGTTCGAGCCCGTTTTTAACAAGCAGGAATCTCAGAACGATGTCTGCTGTTTGCCCTCTTCCGTGGGCTGTGTATATCTTTTCACCTTTTAAGCTATTAATCCCCTTGAACTCAAAATCTGGAGCGGCAACTATGTAAAATAGCCTCCAGCTATAAACACCCACGAGTTTTACATCAACGCCTTTGTTGTAAAGATTAGCACCGAAGGTCACCGGTAATGCTGCGAAGTTGACCTTCTTTGAAACAATATAAGCTGTTGCTTCATCCATAGTTTTCCAGAATTTTATATCAAGTGCCATATCTGTTTTTACTTCCTTGCTTATTAAACCAGCAACTGGAAATATAGTTGGACCGAACGGATTGATGAATGTCACACCGAAGATGACTACTGATAGAAAAACCGACGCCAAAACAATAATCTTTTTAACACCCTTAATACTGATACTTTTCATACACTCCACCTCCTCATGATTTTTGAAAGGATTTGAGATTCCATATCGAGAAACTCAGGATTTGATATGTCCTTTGGTACATTTATTACATCTATCTCTTCAATGATGGTAGTTGGTTTATCACTAAGAAGATATATTCTATCTGCAAGTAAGAGTGCTTCTCTAACATCGTGTGTTACTACTATCATTGAAAAACTCAAATCTTTCCTTTTTGCAATTATATCTGATATGATCGAGATTTTTAAGTGAACATCGAGGGAAGCAAAAGGTTCATCTAAAAGAAGCAATTCTGGTTCGATAATCAAAGCTCGAGCAAGGTTTACTCTCTGCTTCATTCCGCCACTCAACTTTGAAGGCATTGAATTTGCAAAATCGTACAGTCTTAGGGATTTTAGGACATCATGTATCTTTTCTTCGTTCTCTTCAACAAATTTAATGTTGTCGACAACCGTTTTCCAAGGAATTAGCCGTGGCTCTTGAAAGACGTAACCGATAGTTTGTGCAAGATTATTAATGTGACCTTCATATTCTTCGATAAGCCCTGCAATTATGCGAATAAGTGTAGTTTTTCCACAACCAGATGGTCCAAGAAGTGCAATCGACTTTCCCCTTTCAAGTGTGAAGGAAATGTTGTTGATAACTTTCATTTTGCCAAAAGACTTGCTCACGCCCACCAATCTGAGTAGCAAATTTTCATCATTAATACTCATTGTTTATACCAGCTCCCAGTTTTTGAGGATTTTCATAACAAAATGGTTCATGACGTTTTCAACAACAAGTCCTATAGTGATAATTATGGCGGTATAAGCATACACCTTTTCAACGGCAACCGACTGCCTTGCCCAGGCTATTAGTACTCCTATACCGTTGTCCCCGCACATGTATTCTGCTACTACTACAACCTTCCACACATTTCCAATTATAACTTGCATAGCAGTAAGAAATTGTGGTAAGACAGAACCCATATATATATCTTTAACAATCCTTGATTGTTTGACTTTATAAACTTTTGCCATTTCAATGAGCCGTTTATCTGTCGTTCTTATACCAATTGCTGTTGAAAGGACCGTGTGTGGAAGTAATGACAAGATACTTACTATAACTGGACCGAGCCATCCTATTCCCCATATGAACATAACAAGAGCAAGCCAGGTGATTATAGGTATAGCCTGTATCAAAAGTATTCCAGGTCTTAGAATATCGTATATTGTATCATTTAAACCGACGAAGAATCCCAAGGTTACTCCAATTGAAACGGTGATTAAAAGAACAACCGCAACCTTCGATAGAGTTGTTAGTAGAGCAAATATTACTCCCGATCTTTGCAACTCCGACATGATCGTTCGTACTACCATTAGTGGAGTCGGAAGAATCAAAGGGGAGTTTATTATGTAAGATAACAGTGTCCATGTGATAAAAATAACTACTATTCCGAGCAAGTATTTCCAAATGTTATTCAAATAAACCACCTTTCTTGACTAATGATTTGGATTCCTGTTTTTTCTTCGAATTATACATAGTGATATTTTTGACAAAGTCCATTTTCTTCTGATATAATTATACTACCACAATCTGAAGAGGGGGTGTAAAGTTATGGCTAAAGATATTACTGTAAGAACGGTTATGGCTATTCTTGTTGACAAAAGAGAGCAAGCTGCTGTTGAAGTTCAAAGGCTTCTAACCGAGTTTGGTTGTTATATTAAAACCCGTCTTGGTCTACACGAAGGCGCAGGTCAATATTGTTCGCCAGTAGGACTTATTATTCTCGAACTCGTTGATGACGAGGCAAAACATGAAGAACTTTGCCAAAAATTGAACGCTATTGATGGTGTACAAGCAAAATACATGAAACTTGAAGTTTAATCAGCAAGTAAATCTTATAAAGTTCTTGTTTGATGGTGGCGAGGTACCCCGCCACCATTTAATTTTTAATTTAATGCTTCAACTTCTATCTTTTTCCTATATCCGTATCCTTCACCAACAACGAGGCCGACACCTTTTATCATCGCTTTGGTACATTCCACACAGGCGGTGTCACGTTCGAATAAACATATCTTTCCTGGATAAAGAGAATAGTTTGGTCTGTAAGGATTTGGTGTCAAGTTAGGCATGATAACATTAGCACCGTATTTGAGTCCATACTGTCTTCCTAAGGGATTTATTGACCCAAGTGCCGTTGTTGCTGGAATGTTTGCAGTTGGGACAACTATTCTTGCAAGTGCAACCATTCGTAGTGTTGTTTGCAAATCCCCACCTGTTGTATCTTTTAAAGGTGTGTCGGGGTTCGGTATAAACGGTCCTATACCAATCATATCTGCATCGAGCTCTTTGAGAAAAGCAAGGTCGAGTGCAAGGTCATAAGGTGTTTGACCTGGTAGTCCCACCATAAAACCTGCTCCAGTCTCGTAACCCAGTCTCTTAATCTCAAACAAGTGTGCTTTTCGATTTTCAAAACTATCACCAGGGTGAAGCTTTGCGTATAATTGAGCAGAAGCGGTTTCATGTCTCATCAAGTATCTATCCGCACCAAGTTCTTTCCATATTCTATACTCTTCAAAACTCCGTTCACCTATGCTAAGTGTAATTGCAACGTCGAATTTTTTTATTTGTTGAATTATCTCGCCCACGATTTCAGTTGTATAATAGGGGTCCTCGCCAGATTGCAGTACTATGGTCTTTATTCCAAGGTTTGATATTAGTTTTGCTCTTTCAACTATCTCTTCAACGCTCATTCTATATCTTTGAATGTTTTTGTTTTCTGCCCTTAAACCACAGTATAGGCAGTGTTGAGAGCAGTAGTTGGAAAACTCAATTATTGCCCTAAGGTGAACTTCTTCACCAACGTACTTTCTTCTTATCTCATCGGCTATACGGAATATCTCTTCGTCGTATTTATTTGTTCCTATTATATGCGTTAAATAATCAAGGTCTACATTTTGTATCTTCTTTACATCTATCATACCGTTCACCTCGAAGAGTTTATTTCTTCAACCATCTTACTTAAAAATGCTCTTTCAGACTCGGATACTTCCCTTTCGCAGAATACTATGTACCTTTCGTCTTCGTATGCTATAAAGCTTTCTGAGTAATTCTCTTCTCCAGCCCTGGCTATGCAGGACAACCTACGTCCTATTTTTTCACATATCCAGACTTTCGTATTTAATCTTTCTGCGTATGGTTTTAACAACTCACTTAGCCTCTCAAAATCTGACATCTCTTTCACCACTGTCTATTCTTTCTAAGTATTTTTCTACAAGTTCTCTGTTGTTAACTCTCTCGAGTTCTCTTTGTATCAACTCGTATCCTATTTTCTTTGTTTCTTCCGAAGCATAATCATTTAAATACTCTCTGAGTGTGAATAATGCGTTTGGTGTACAGAATCTCTTCACAAACCCAGGAATTGCAAATTCCATGAAGTGTTCACCCGTTCTTCCCATTCGATAGCAAGCTGTACAGAAGGATGGTATGTATCCTTCTTTTAGTAGGTCTTGGATAACTTCTTCAAGCGTTCTGTTGTCGCCGAGTATGAATTGACTCTTTTTAATTTTTTCTGGGTCATTTTGTGAGTAAGAGCCTATGCCAATACTTGAACCACCATCAATTTGAGAAACTCCCATCCTCAGTACTTCTTTTCTCAATTCTGCAGGTTCCCTAGCAGTAAGAATCATACCTGTATAAGGTACTGCAAGTCTTATTATTGCAACAATCTTTTTAAAGTCACCATCGCTTACTCTATGTGGAGGGTTATATGATATATCGCTTCCCACAGCAGGTTCTATTCTTGGGAATGAGATTGTATGAGGTCCAACCCCAAAACGTTCTTCAAGGTGAATTGTGTGATATATCAATCCCATCACTTCATATTTCCAATTGAATAGACCGAATAGAGCCCCTATACCTACATCATCTATACCTGCGAGCATTGCTCTGTCGAGTCCATACAACCGCCAAGCATAGTTGGATTTTGGACCTCGTGGATGTAGTTGTTTGTAAGTACCTTGATGATATGTTTCCTGGAATATTTGAAACGTTCCTATTCCAGCATCTTTTATTATTTTGTATCCTTCTACGGTTTGTGGTGCTGCGTTTACGTTTACACGTCTGATTTCTCCATGTCCGACCTTCGTATCGTAAATGATTCTAATGGTTTCTGCTATGAACTCTGGACTGTATCTTGGATGCTCACCATAGACAACAATTAATCTCTTGTGCCCGTTTGATACAAGAGCTCTTACTTCATTTTTCAATTCATCGAAAGTCAAAGTCTTTCTGTAAACTTCCTTATTTGAAGACCTAAAACCGCAATACAGACAATCGTTGACACAATCGTTTCCGATGTACAAGGGGGCGAATAAAACAATTCTGTTACCATAAACACGTTCTTTTAGAGTTCTTGCAGCATGAAATATCTCTTCGAGTAGTTCTGGGTCTTCTACATTGAGTAAAGTTGCTACTTCTTCAGGTTCCAATCTGTTCTTGTTAAGTGATTTTTCGAGAATTTCCATTACTCTTGCTCGGTCAGGATTCTTCGTTTCTTCCAAAAGTGTCCAAATTTCACTCTCGGGTATAAACGTCTTCTCTGTATCAACTTCTTTTGTAAATACGTACATATAATCCACCTCCGCTTTTCTATTATCAATTTACAGCTATACTCTTAACTTTAACCCCCTTAATGTTGCCTAACTTGCCTGTAAATGCTCCCATCGTATCGTTTGAGGTTTTCACAATCAAAAAAACGATAGCGATATTTTCTTCTGGAACAGGATAACCAACTCTCAACTTGATTATTTCAGCATAATGATGAAGTAACTCGTTGACCTTCGAATAAGCATTCTCTCTGTCATGTACGATGATATCAACGGTATAGTACCTTTCTTTTGTTTCTTCCATTTAGTTTTCCTCCTCGAACTTTGGTTTAGATTCATTCAATGAGCTTCTTGCACGTTTTGACCTATCTTTGTAATAAGTATGCAAATAATGGTGTGCTACGTGTCCATTTGGTTCACCCACAAATTCTTCGTAAAGTTGAATTATCTCAGGATTTTCATGAGAACGCCTTATCACACTAATTTCATCGATGATACATTCATGTGGATGATTGGCCATAATCAATGCAAGGTTCATTCTTACGGCACTTTCAACCTTTTCTGTGTTAGTTTTTATTATCATTCCATCAAAGACCTTTGTCGTACAAGCAGGTTGCAAAGTTCTAACACCTTCGACTTCTACAACACAGATTCTGCATGCTCCAATCGGTTCGAGTTCTGGATGATGGCACAAGGTAGGAATCTTGACTCCCAATTCGCTGGCAACTTCCAATACAGTTTTGCCTTCTTCCACTTCATATTTTTTTTCATTGAGGTAAATAGTTATCATACCTTCACCTCCAGATCTTAAAAAATAAGAATCCCTCTTTCCTTTTACCAAGGAAAGAGGGAAATTTGAAATAACTAATATCTTAGTAAATAAGTACAAAGATACACCCATAAATCAAAATAACTATTTTTTCCAAATCCCTCTTTCCTTGGTGTCAGAGAAACGCACTCCTCCACCTCAGAAATTATTTGCGAAATTATTCACTTGTCATACGTATTATACCATATCAGTTAAAATATTTGCAAGCTGGATTTTTCTGGAATATATTAAATTTTGTCCAATATTGGAAGATATATGACTAAATTGTGTAATTCTTCACTTTGTTTTTTGCAAGCAAAATAAAAAAGGTGTGCATCGTTCATTAGAACTAATGCACACCGAAAGAATCCCTATTTAAAGCAATTAATTAACCTTTTCAGCCTCTTTTTGTTGTTTTCTTACCGCTTTTGATCTATTTGTATAGTGTGTATGTAGCAGGTGATGAGCTTTGTGGCTGTTTGGTTTTTCGAGGAATTCCTCGTACAGTCTTATAACGTCTGGGTTTTCGTGCGACCTTCTGAGGACACTCAGTTCGTCGATTGTGTAAATTGCCTGTGCACGTTTCTTAAGTATATCTGGATCAAGGCTCTTGGGCTGACCGCCGCCACCGATACAACCGCCAAGACATGCCATTATTTCAACAAAGTCATAGTATCTCTTTCCTTCTTTCATTTCTGAGAGCAATTTTTTAACATTTGCCATGCCGTGAGCGATTGCTACTTTGAGTTTCTTTCCTTTAATTTCAACTTCAGCCTCCCTAACACCATCAAGACCACGAACGCTATCGAAGACAAGTTTTGGTAATTTTTCTCCAGTTAATACTTCATAAGCAGTTCTAAGTGCTGCTTCCATAACACCACCAGTAACACCAAATAGTGCTGCAGCACCTGTTGATGCACCAAGTGGGCTATCGTATTCTTCTTCTGTGAGATTAACAAAAGGAATACCTTTGAGTTTTATAAGTTTTCCAAGTTCTCTTGTGGTTATAACGTAGTCGGTGACCTTTATACCATCAACCAATTGTTGTGGCCTTGTGATTTCATCTTTTTTCGCTGTACAAGGCATTACTGAGACTATAACTATATCTTCTGGCTTGACACCTATTTTTTGAGCAAAATATGTCTTGATTAAGCTACTCATCATCTGTTGTGGGGATTTTGCTGTTGATAGGTGTTCTGTAAGTTCAGGCCATTCTTTTTCCATTTCGTTTACCCAACCAGGGCAGCAGCTTGTGAACATTGGGAATTTACCGCCGTTTTGGAGCCTTCCAATCAGTTCGTAACCCTCTTCCATAATTGTCAGGTCTGCTGAGAAGTTTGTGTCAAAGACATAATCGAATCCGAGTCTTCTAAGTGCTGCAACCATCTTTCCCGTGCTTATACTTCCCGGTTCCATTCCAAATTCTTCACCAATTGCAACCCTTGTTGCTGGTGCAGTTTGGGCAACGTAGACCTTTCCCGGTTCCCTGCTATTCAACATTTTCAAGACTTTCTTCCAATCAGGTGTTTCATAAATTGCTCCTACTGGACATAGGTTAGCACATTGTCCACAGCTGATACAATTCGTTTCATAAACTGGAACTCCAAATTCTGTTTCCGGTAGTGATTCATAGCCTCTTTCAACCATGGAATAGATATTCATACCCTGAATTTCACTACACACTCTAACGCATCTTTGACATTTAATACACTTTGAAAGGTCACGATTAATGGAAGGACTGCTAATATCTATCTCCTTCTCCATATTAACGTTTACACCAAAGATTGGTTGAATATCGTAAATATGAACGAGTTTTTGAAGTTCACAGCGTCCATCTGCTTCACAATACATACATTCATGTGGATGGTTTGCCATTATAAGTGACAGGTTGAATTTAACGGCACTTTCAACCCTTTCAGTGTTTGTCTTTATCTTCATTCCATCAGATACCTTCGTTGTACATGCTGGTTGGAGCGTTCTTGCACCTTCAATTTCTACAACACATATTCTGCAAGCCCCAATTGGCTCAAGTTCAGGATGGTGACAAAGAGTAGGAATTTTAAAACCGTGTTCAGCAGCAACTTCAAGGACAGTCTTATTTTCGGGAACTTCGTAAGGCTTATCGTTGATGTAGATAGTTACCATCGGCCACCCACCTCCGTATTTGATAGAAAAGAATAAGTCTAATTGTATTCTACCACAAAGGTAAAAATTTCACAAGTTTTAAAAAGCTAAATTTAACAAGAAAAATATCAATAATCCTTGTTTTATAGTGAAATTGAATTTATACGGCTTTTTTTGGAAAATATGAACTAAGCATTGAACAAGTAGATAAAGTATTTTTTTCACTTGGTCAGGAAAAAAGTTGACATATCAGAATTTCGTTGAAAAACTCAAATAATAATCGGTTGTAATGAATGGAATTGAAATCCTTTGATCCGGATTGGCGTAAAAAACAACATTAAAGTAATTGTAGAGCCAGTCAGTAAAACTGTATCCTTGAACGAATCTCAAAGGGCTATTTTGTCCATGTAAGGTGAGTCTGTATCCAATTTCTATTCCTGAGTATCTATCGTAGTACCATATACCACCAAATCTTGCTATTAAATACAGAGATTCTCTACGTGCTTGTTCTACAATACTTTGCCAATCATCTGGTGGAGTTTGTGATTGCCAAACGTTTATTAGTGCTCCACCTTCCAAAATTGAAAAGATTTCAACGTCCTTGTTAAGAAGAATTCCACCACTTAAAAAACCTCGCCCGACAAGAACTGAGACGTATTCAGAGTTGTTAGGTAAAAGAACACTTACAAATAACGACTGCAGATAAGGGCGAACGATTATTGGTCCAATTACCGTGTTGTTATGTATGTGGGACATATTCATAAGGATGTATGTTTGGTAATTGGGGTCGATAACCTCACCAAGGTATGCTTTGTTAATAAAGAATGGATCCCATAGGAAAGTGTCGGAGTTAAAAATCGTTGTATCTGTTAGATAATAGCGATACTTGAGATTAAATGCACCTATGATATCGAATAAAGGTTGCGTCGAAATCTCATATTTTCCGAATGAATAACCTACCGATGTGAATTCAACAAAAAAGCCTTCTTTGTGTGGAGGAACTATACTTAATACAAATTCGCCATCCTGTTCAGCAAGGGAAGTGGTGGAAATAACAAAGGTAATAATTAAAAGAGCAAAGAGTAATAAAATCCGTAGTTCTTTCATATTTTCGCCTCCTCGATAGTTTTTGATGAGAGAACATAAAAAGTTTCTGTGTAGACTTACCTTGTGTTTGCCTATACAATTAGACACTTATTTTACCAAAACGTTCAAGTTTCCAATTTTCAACATTCTCGATTAGTTAATTATACCACCAAACTCCTTTTTCAAAAAAACTTTCTCGGGTATGGTATAATAATCAACGTAGATGTATTTTTAACATATCGTTTGGAGGGGATAATTCATGGAGAGGGCATACAACCAAGAATTGAGCAATGCTTATTTAGAAATTAAAGAGGGTGCAAAGGAAAGAATTATGAATTGTAGACTTTTCATACTCGATATAGATGGTACTTTCTATTTGAGCGGAAAGTTATTTGATGGTTCCAAAAAATTTCTTAATGTTTTAAAAGCGCAAGGAAAGAAGATTGTCTTTTTGACAAACAATTCAAATAGAACCATAGATAGCTACATTGATGAGTTTTCGAAACTGGGAATCGAATTGTCGAGGGAACAGATAGTTACAGCTGGCGTTGCCACAGCTGAATATTTGTATGAGGAATTTGGCTCCAAACGAGTGTACGTTGTCGGAACGGAAGACATAAAGTACGAATTTTCAAGAGTTGGGCATAATGTTGTAGAAGATGATCCGGAGGTTGTTGTGGTAACATTTGATAAGAGTTTGACATATGAAAAACTCAAGAAAGCTACACAGTTTATTTCAAAAGGCGCACTATTTGTTGTAACAAACCCTGATTTGAATTGCCCTTCCAATGAAGGTCCCCTTCCAGATGCTGGTGCAATAGCATCACTTCTCAGGAAAGCTTCAGGAATGTATCCAAATATAGTTTTCGGTAAGCCAGAACCAAAACTCATCGAGATGGTCGTTAAACATAACAATGTAAATAAAGAAGAGACCTGTATGGTTGGAGATAGATTGTATACTGATATCCTTGCAGGCATACAAGCAGGTACATGGACCGCACTTGTGTTAACTGGTGAGGCAACTCTTGAGCAAGCTCAAAAAAGTCCTATAAAGCCGCACCTCATTGCACAGGAAATAGGTACAATTGCTGACATCTTACTTGGAAGAGTCTGACAGAAAACAAAAATTGATCATCGGCAGGTAATCTTAGATGATAAAGTACGCTCTTAGGAGCAAACCAACGGAGAAGCTGGTTGAACTGGCTCAAAGCGGGTTGAGTGAAGCTATCGATTTGTTAATAGAAAAATTCTATCCTATGGTTGTGAGGATAGCTTCGCAATTTTACGCTCCTTGGGCAGAGTTTGACGACATTGTTCAAAATGGTCTCATAGGGCTTATTAAAGCGATTTTTTATTACGAACCCGGTAAGAGTTCTTTTTCGACATTTGCTTGGAGAAGTATTGAGTCAGAAGTGAAGACCTTCATTACATATCAGAATAGAAAGAAAAACAAGATGCTGTCGGATTCTACAAGTATGGATTCTGTTTTTGATGATGTAGATGATGAACAGATAGACTATTTTGTTGCAGATACAGCCACAAATACGAATGTAGTTAGAAATACAATTTTGAGCATTGTTCACGAAGAGATCTTGGAATCGTTAAACGAAGACGAAATAAAGATCTTCGAACTTTGGCTTGATGGTTACAGTTATAAAGAAATAGAGGCGCAAGTTGGTGTAAACTTCAAAAAAGTAGATAATACCGTCCAAAAAATCAAGAGAATTGTAAGAAGCAGACTAAGTGCTTCTATAATGCCATTTTTGGAAGGATAAATAATTTAAAAAGGAGAGATATGCATTGAGAATAAGAAAAAAGAGAAAAAAGGTGCAAAGAGTAAAGTCTTTGCAAGATGTGGATTTCAATAAATTATTAGACGATGGCAAGAGGATATTCCTTTTTGATTTTGATAACACAATAAATACATGGAAATCGACGCACGTACCAGAAAGAGTTGTTAAAATATTTGAGTATCTTAAATCAAAAGATGCAGAGGTATACATAATCTCTAATGGCTCAAAGAGAGCACTTGATTACGAAATTCCAGCCGTCTGGCATGCACTTAAGCCTTTTTCTTTTAAGGTAAGGTTCAAACTCAAAGACAAACTTAAACGGAAAGAAGAGATAGTCGTTATCGGCGACCAGGTCTTTACAGATGTGCTTTTTGCAAAATTACTCGGAGTGGATGTTATCAAAGTCGAGCCGATTGATAAGTCAAAAGAATCGTTTGGGACAAAGATACTAAGGTTTTTTGAAAAGTTACTCTATAAGCTTACTCATCAAAGTAGGAGGGAATAATACTTATGAATCTCCAACAAGGAAGATACAATAAATTTCTGCTTCAGGTTCAACAGTTAGCACAACAGTATTTTGAAGATAAAGGAAGCAAAATCAGTGATGATTAAATCCTAAGTGGATGGGGTGATAGAAATGGAGAGAATTCGTTTAGGTATCGTTGGCTGTGGTATCGCTGCTCGTGATTTGCACTTTCCCGCTTTGAGAGAGCTTACAGACAAATTTGAAATTACAGCATTAACGAGTAGAACGAAGGAACATGCAGAAAACTTCGCAAAGATGGTCTTTGACACTCTCGGATACAAACCAAAAGTATTTGACACGTATGATGAATTACTTTCATCTGGTGAAGTTGAGGCTGTCGATTTGACACTTCCAATCGAACTCAATGTTCCATTTACAAAGAAGGCTATAGAAAAAGGTATTCATGTTATTTGCGAAAAGCCCATTTCAACTGATATTGAAAGTGGGAAAGAGCTTGTTGATTTATCTGTTGAAACAGACAAAGTTATTTATATAGCTGAAAACTACCGACATGCATTTAAGTACAATAAGCTCAGAGGGTTGATTGATGAAGGTGCAATTGGTCGACCAGTATTTGCCGATTGGCACTGGTGGGTAGGTATGGACAGGGACAATAAGTATGTTAAGACAACTTGGAGACAAAAGCCAAAACATATTGGTGGTTTTCTTTCAGATGGCGGGGTCCATCACGTCGCCGCATTAAGGGTTATATTTGGTGATATTTTGTGGGTTAGCGGACAGGTGAAACAACTAACGGATTATCTTGGAGATGTAGATTTCATTTCAACGCTTTTTGAATTCGAAAACGGAGTTATAGCCAACTATACAGCTTGTTATTCTATTAAAAGTGATGAGTATTTTGAAATAGTAGGTACAGAAGGAAAGATACGGTTAACACCGCAATCTATTGTCGTTTCAGGAAAACGCGATGAAAAGATCAATCTCATTCAGGAAAATACATTTAAGAAAGAATTTGAAGATTTCTATCAAATTCTTACTACTGGCAAAGAGAACATACTCGGTCAACCAGTCGAAGCACTTAAAGACCTCTCATTCTTCGAAGCGGCAATTAAGTCAAAAGGAGAACGAGTCTTTATATCGGAACTTTTGAAATAATTGACTATTCTTGATTTGGAGGATTGTTGATGAGAGACACGAGAGTGTTTATGTATTTGCTTTTCATTTTACTTTCGTTTGCCATTTTAACTACAGCTTCTCAGCTGATGAGAATTGATTCACTCTTTGTTGAATTCTCAGTTGCCGACTCAAATGTTAAGAAAGTAGAACTTTATTTTAATGGAGTGAAAATAGGAGAAAATGTAAAACCACCTTTTGCGTTTAAAGTTGATGAAGTACCTTCCGGAATAGATTCTTATAAACTGGACGCAATATTCTATAAAAGTGATGGGAGTAGTTCAACAGCAGCCATTGAATTGCCTTCCAAGCTCGAGGGAGAACAGCTTTGGAAGTTTAAGACAAAAGGTTGGATATATTCGTGTCCAGCTATTGGAAATGACGGAACGGTATATTTTGGAAGTCTTGACGGTAATATTTATGCACTTTCACCGTCTGGTGAGCTGAAATGGGCCATAAAAACTGATGCTCCTGTGTGGTCTTCACCTGCAATCGGTACAGATGGTACAGTATACATTGGAAGTGATGATGACCACCTGTATGCGATAAAACCAGACGGAAAGCTTTTATGGAAGTTCAAAACTGATGGAGATGTTAGTTCCTCACCTGGTATTGGTAATGATGGTACGATATACTTTGGAAGCCACGATGGCTATTTCTATGCACTCTCACCTGATGGAAATCTAAAGTGGAAGTTTAAGACAGACGATGGGGTGTGGACATCACCAGCTATTGGTAAAGATGGTTCTATTTATTTTATAAGTAAAGATTCATATTTATATGCCATAACACAAGAAGGAAAACTTAGATGGAAATTCAAGACCGATGGTGAGATAATTTCTTCTCCTGCAATAGGGCAGGATGGCACGATTTATTTTGGCAGTGTTGATAGTTATTTGTATGCAGTCACATCTTCAGGAGAGCTGAGGTGGAAGTTTAAGTCAGGTGGTGAAATATGGTCATCTCCAATATTAGATTTCGATGGCACGATTTATTTTGGAAGTAACGATAACTTCCTGTATGCGATTACGCAAACAGGTGAATTGAAATGGAAATTCAAAGTAGATGATGCTGTAAGAAATCCCACTATAGGGGTAGATGGGACTATATACTTTGGAAGTCTCGATAAAAATCTTTATGCTGTAACTCGAGATGGAAAATTGAAGTGGAAGTTCAAAACGGAAGGTACCGTTAGAGGTTGTCCTGCGATTGATTCTAATGGTGTCGTTTACTTCGGTAGTTATGACGGTTATCTCTATGCTTTACAAAGTAATTCGTTTGGATTGGCAGACACATCTTGGCCAAAATTTAGGCAGAATCTTAGAAATACTGGTAATTTTTCAGAAAACTCAACTCAGCAGAAAATGAAAAAAACTATAATATTGTCTATATCAGAAACAGGAGAAAATAATTCCACTGGAACGTTAAACCTTTATACAGCCTTTGATGAAGCACTTTTTGGAATAACTACGAGAATAGATATAAAGTATAGACGTGTGAATGAAGAGAATGAAAAACCGCAATTAAAAACTACTCAATTACCGGTTACTGGTACAACCAGAACAAGCGGTATAAGATTGATATGCAGAACTGATAATTGGGTGATGTCTCAGCCAGGTATTGGTAACGATGGGACAATTTACATTGGCAGTGATGATGGGTATTTGTACGCTATCAGTCTTGATGAAGTAATTAAATGGAAATTCGAAACTCAAGGGAATATTAGATCTGCTCCAGTTATAGGGCCTGATGGGACGATATATTTCGGAAGTTACGACAAAAACTTCTATGCATTAACACAGACAGGAAAACTCAGATGGGTATTCAAGACGGAAGGTCCAATTCATTCGTCTGCTGCTATAAGCTCTGATGGAAATGTATACTTTGGTTCCTTAGATAATTATTTGTATGCACTTGATAAAGATGGAAAATTGAGATGGAAGTTCAAGACGGATGGTCCTATTTTTTCGTCCCCATCTATAGATGTTAATGGAAATATCTATTTTGGAAGCGACGATGGATTTTTGTATTCTATTAGTCCAGATGGTAAGTTGAGATGGAGGTTTAAAACCGGTGGGTATGTGAGGTCGTCTCCTACCTTCGGTAAAGATGGGACGATATATATAGGAAGTACCGATAGCTATCTTTACGCCTTAACGGTGGATGGAAAAGAATTGTGGCGATTCGGAACGGGAGACAGAATATTATCTTCTACAGTGGTTGCATCAGATGGTACTATATATGTAGGGAGTGAAGATGGATATTTGTATGCGTTAACAGTCGATGGCAAACAGAAATGGAAATTTAAGACCAACAATTCCATCGTTTCCTCAGCAGCGGTAGGAGATGATGGTACGATTTACTTTTCCAGCTGGGATTTTTATATTTATGCAGTTACTCCTGAAGGTGAACTTAAATGGAAAGTATACGTAGGAGGACATTCGAATTTAACTATTGGGGAAGATGGCACATTATACTTTGGAAGCACAAATAACAATGTATATAAACTTCCAACAAATTCAAAAGGAGCGCAAAATAATACCTGGTCTTTGTTTAGAGGTAATGTAAGAAACACGGGAAATGCGAAAGATAAATTTAAATAATTACGGGTTAGAACGTTTTCCAAGTTGAGTATATTTCATCTAAGTGAATTCGTATGAATGAAGGTTCTGAGTTTTTAATTCATATTTCTCTGATAAACAAGGATCTTATCTTAACTCCACATGTGTATGAAAGAATGCTCGAACGCAATATAACACTCGAGCAATTGATTAATATGCTTGAATCAAAAGATTCAATGGCAATAATGCAAACGAATTTCAGGCTAAAAATCACAAACGGCGAAATCAGTGCTATATTGCAACTGTCAGGTAAAGTTTTGTATGCCATAACTGTATTTTGGGAAGATAAGAGAAAAGGAAAGAAAGAGGTTAACGGATAAGGTATTTGGAAATTAACGTGTAAATAATAAAAGACCACCCAACTGGGTGGTCTTTCTTACTCATACATATGTTTATATGAACTTTGCCACTTCTTCGAGGGATTTTCTTATCCTATCGCCCAGTTCAATTGTCGCATGTTTTTCGTTAAGTATATCGAGATTTCCCCAATAACCTACTGCTATTACGGTAATAATTATCCCATTCAACCCGAATATCTCTTTTATCTTTACAGGGTCATATCCAGCAACTGGATGTGCGACAAGACCCATCTGTGTTGCTTGAGCTAATAGTAATCCAACGGCAGTCCCCGTATCAAACAGTGCATAATTTCTCCTATCGCTCAGCTGACAGCCAAGTTCGTCATCAGTGTAGACTACAATCATAACAGGTGCAGGTTTCATCCAATAATTGCCTTCAGAGAGTGTGGAATGAAGTCTTTCAAGATTTTCCTTCGTTCTAACAACGAGAAATCTCCAAGGTTGTTTGTTCATGCATGAAGGTGCAAGGTGTGCTGCTTTCAAAAGAGTTTCTAATTTTTCATCTTCAACAGGATCTGGTTTTATACCTCTAAGTGCTCTTCTAAGGAGAATGCTGTCATTTAGTTCATGGTCTTCTTTAATAATTCTTCTATATTCGTTTAAGACTTCTTCTGCATGACCATTAACGCTCACCTTGAACCATTCTCTCCTGATTCTTCCCCAGGGGTCAATTATGAAAGTAGACCTTATTAATTTTCCATCCCTTGCTGCACCAAATTGCTCTGCTACCATCTTATCTGGGTCTGAGAGTAACTTTACTCTTAGCCCCTTTTTAGATTTAAAACCTGCGATGGCTTTGCAATCGTCAGGTGATATTCCTACTACGTTTCCATTGAATTCATCAATATACTTTGTAAAGTCAAGACCTTCAAGTGTACATCCAGGTGTATTTGCCTTTGGATAAAAGTACACTACCGTGTATTTTCCGAGTAAGTTATTCCAAGAATAATCGTTCCCTTCTTCATCTTTTAAAACAAATTGTGGTATAATTTTGAAACGTGATTGAATCATAACTCTAACCCCCTCAGAGCAACAGGTGTTTTATCGGTTTTGTATGGTGCGAGTTGGTCTTCAAATACTGGTTTGTTTGGATTTGTGTATATTACACCAAGCGAAAGTTTAGTTGTATCGGTCGCTATTTCAAATGCTGCTTGTCTGTCTGTTGGATCATAGTTATCCGGTAACAAGTAAGTGTTTTCTCTATACCACTGGTATGTGTTAACTTTGTTGAACGTAACACATGGTTGTAGTATATCGATAAGAGCGTATCCCTTGTGCTTTATAGCCATTTTGATAAGTTCGACAGTTAGCTGGAAGTTTCCAGAGAAGCTTCTGGCAACGAATGAAGCATCGAGTGCGACTGCAACTGCAATGGGATTAAATGGGTCAACATATGTTCCATCAAATTGCAATGTTGTAACCTGTCCGCGTGCTGTTGTTGGGGATGCTTGACCTTTTGTCAATCCGTATATTTGATTGTCGTGCACTATGTTTGTTATATCTGGATTTTTCCTTATTGTATGTATAAAATGATTACCGCCTTCACCGTATGTACATCCATCTCCACTTTCAGCAATTACAACAAGGTTGGGATTAACCATCTTTATAGCTACTGCGGCTGGTAGCGATCTTCCATGTAATCCATTAAACATATTCACTCTAACATATTGTGGCATCTTTGCTGCTTGCCCTATACCAGAGACCAAAACGACTTGTGTAGGGTCGAGTTGTAACTGCGCGAGTGCAGTCTTTAATTCATTGATTATTCCAAAATTTCCACAACCTGGACACCATGCAATGTCTGCATGTGGTATGTCGTATATCTTGGGTTCAAATGTATTACTCATATTATTCAACCTCCTTGGAAATTGCCTCTATTACCTCTTCAACGGAAAATGCAAATCCGTCGTATTTTAGGATTCTGTTTTTTGTGTCGACGTTATCAAAAGTGAGTCTTATTAGATTTGCAAATTGACCAGTTGCATTCTGTTCGAGGAATATGAGCTTTTCTGCTTTGTCAAAATACTCTTTCGCAATTGTTGGAACGGGATAGACTTGTGAGAAGTGGAGCATAGCGACATCTTTTTTACCGAGCTTTTCAAGTGCTTCTTTTACTATTAGTTGTGTAGAACCCCATGTAACGATGAGGTATTTGTAATCCTCACTACCAAATAGCTTAGGTGGTACGGTATCTTGAATTATCTCTTCCATCTTTCTTAGTCGTTTTTGTACCATGTTCTTTCTGACTTCTGCGCTTTCAGTGATATGACCATTCTCATCGTGCTCATCACTGTCTACTCTGACCAATCCTTTTCCATACCCTGGAATACCACGTGGCGAGATGCCGTTGTCTGTGAGTGTGTATCTTTTGTAATTCTCGTCAGTTTTAACAATGTATCGTTCTATATTCACCACAGGCATTTCATCGACACTGTAGAACGAATCGAGGAAATACTCATCTGTAAGTATGAATACAGGTATCTGGTATTTGTCGGCGATATTAAATGCCTTTGCACTGAGCTCATAGGCTTCGCATAGGTTTCCTGGTGCGTAAATTACCCTTGGAAAATCTCCATGACCTGCATAGAGAACAAGATTTAAATCTCCTTGTTCCGTACGAGTTGGCAAGCCCGTAGCTGGTCCTGGTCTCTGACCGAGGTGGACAACTATCGGTGTTTCAATCATACCCGATAAGCTAACGGCTTCTGTCATCAGTGCAAAACCACCACCGGAAGTTGATGTCATTGCCCGTGCTCCTGCATACCAAGCTGCTATTACCATATTAGCTGCCGCTATTTCGTCTTCCGCTTGGTCGATAAGGATGCCATGCTCTTTCGACAGTCTTGATAATTCTGTAAAAACAGTTGTCGCTGGTGACATTGGGTATGCGGATATGAAGTTGCATCCTCCAGCTATGGCACCCTTTGCAACTGCTTCGGAACCGTTTAATAGGAATTGTTTTTTTACCTCTTCGGATGGAGTAATTTCGAACTTCAAATCGAGTGATTTTCCAATCTTGTAGCCTTTGAGAGCAGCGTTTATGTTTGCCTTAACAACTTCTTCTGACTTTTTGGAAAAGTAAGCTTTTATATTGTTTATTAACGCATCTTCATCTGCGTTTATGATACCTGATAAAACTCCTATTGCAACGGAGTTTTCGTATATCTTGTTACCAAAACTCTCGGCGACTTCCTCAAGCAGTAAACCTATTGAATTTTTTTCTTTTTCGACGTATTTCTTCTCGCCAAGTACAATCGTTTCATCTGAAATTCGCTCCCTAAGTCTTTCAATTGCATTATCATTAAGCGGTACAAGAATGTCGATACGGTTTACATAAGCCTTTACAGGTTGAGAAGAGATTCTTATTTCTGTTGAGTTATTTCCTCCCCTTACTCTCGACATGTATTCTTTTGTTGCAAAGACATAGAACCCAGAGTCTTTTGCTACTCTTGTTAGAATATGTTCAACTGCTTGAATACCTTGACCGGCAGCACCGGACAATACAATCGAAATTTCACTTTTTCTTTCCATATTTACATCGCCTCCAAAATGTTTTCAAAAAGCTGCTTGTTAGCCTCAAATACGCGTTCGTTCATCAAATCTTCCATTGCCATCAGATAATGCTTTGGTTCAACCATCGGGATTAAATTGTTCTTTGCAACAACTCCCAAAAGTGCTATATTTTGCATCCTTGCATCTGGAAGCTCGTATTTGACTTTTAGTACCATTATACGTCTTTCCTTTGCTACATTTTCTATTTCATCTTCTTTTATTTCTCCTTCTCTTCCAAGTCGTACAGGTAGTGATTGCCAAGATGTGTTGTAATATACGAGGGTCCCACCATCCTTTAAATAATTAAGTCCACGTGATGCCTCGTGTCTTTCAAGTGCAAGCACAAGGTCAACATCACCCGGTATTACCAGTGGAGAATTTACATCGCCGATTTTTATATGAGATGATACAACACCGCCCCTTTGTGCTAAACCATGTGTATCAACACCTATACATTTTTGTCCACTGTAATCAATTGCCCGGATTAGAACTTCGCTCAAAAGTCCTATACCTTGTCCACCCACACCAATTAGGAAGATTTCAAATTTACTCATTTGGTATCACCACCTGATTCTACTTTTTCAAACTCCAGTGCACCAGAAGGGCATACAGAAATACAAGAACCATCACCTATACATAAGTCTTTGTGTACGAATACACTTCCGTCGTCAGCCATTTGGAATGAAGGACAAGCGAATTTTGTTATACATACCGATGCAAGGGTACATTTGTTCGTTACCTTCATCTGAGGAACCTTAACTATTCCTTTCCTCCTTCTTTCTCTTGTAAACTTCAACATACATGGATGCTTGGCTATTACCACGTTGAATTCGTTTGTTTCAAGTGCAGTTTTCAACGTTTCTTCCAGTTTGTCCTGCTGATAAGTATCAACTTCCCAAATGTGTTTAACGCCTATCGCTTCAAGGATCTGTCTAATTCTTATTGCCTTACCTGGGTGGTCTTGGTGTCCAGTCATAGCCGTAGTGCCATTCTCCATTATCACAAGTGTAAAATTGTGCTTATTAAACACCGAATTTATAATACCAGGTATTCCAGCATGAAAGAATGTTGAATCGCCAAGAAACGCAACGACTTTTCTGTCCGTATTGAACATGCTCAAACCTGAAGCGGTACCAGTCGAGTGTCCCATCGATAGTAGAATTTGACCAACGTTGTATGGTTCTAAAAAGCCGAGTGTATGACATCCAATATCTGCGACTGATATATCCTTTTCCTTAAGTATTTTTGATAACACATAAAAGACAGGTCTGTGACCACAACCGGGACATAATTGTGGTGGACGATTTATAACACGTGCATACTTTGTTGGTTTGGGAATATTTCTTAATAAGTCTGGTGAGAATTTTGAAAGTACCGAATAAACCTTTTCAGGTGTGTATTCCCCAATCCAATCCTCAAGATCAACCTTTCCAACGATATTGACATCTATGCGTTCTTCAAATGCTATAGCTTTTATCTTTTCTTCAATGAAATCATCCAATTCTTCGAGGATTTTAATCTTCTTGTGAGTCTTAAGGAATTCTACGATAGCTTTTCTTGGAAGAGGGTAAACCATGCCCAATCTCAGTATATCTAACTTCTTAGCGTTTTCACCCAAAACGTCAAGTAATGAGAGGTATGGAAGTCCGGTAGTTATTATTCCAATTTCAGAACCGTTATTGCTTAGGAAAATAAACCTTTCGGAAATTTCTTCCCATTTATTGAGCTTTTCAAGTGCCCTTCTCTTCATTATGGGCACGTTCTGAGCTATTGGAATGTATGGACCGTTTTTCTTAGCATCGAAAATCGGAGAACCTATTACAGAAGGGGTAAACGTTCCGAAATTGACTCTTTGTTTGAAATGTGCTGTGTGGGTTGTCAAGCGGAGAATTACCGGAGAGCGTAAATCCTTAGAATATTCAACAGCTTTCTTGAACATGTCGTAAACTTCTTGTGCGTCTTTGGGTTCAAAGATAGGTGTATACGAAAGTCTTGCGTAATGTCTATTGTCTTGTTCGTTTTGTGAACTATTTGCTCCGGGATCATCACCTATCACAATAACCATTCCGCCTGGAATCTCCATCATACTCAACTGAACGAAAGAATCTGCGACAACATTCATACCGACACTCTTAAAGAATACGCAGGAAGTGTACCCATTTACAGCAGCTCCAAATGCCACTTCCAATGCAACCTTTTCATTTGTTGAAAATTCAAAATAAATAGGGTTTTTCTCTTTTGGTACAGAATTCAGCGCCTCGGCTATCTCTGGAGTAGGTGAACCTGGGTAAGATGTTACAACCTTTACACCACTTTCTATCATAGCTCTTACTATGGCTGTATTACCAATAACTATCTCCGAGAAAGGTCCTTCTTTGATTAGAATCTCTCCTATGTTTTTCATAAAACCACCTCTCGTGAAGAGTTGTATAATATACTTAGTTTAGACTTATTATAACAAAAAAGATAGACTTTGTCTACATATGTATTTTACTCACTTTTGTTAAAAAATTTATGTGGATTAAAACGAAGAAATAATGAAAAAGAATAAAGAGCAATGAGTTATTGTGTTATAAAATTTCAGTGGATTTAATTATTGGAATAATTTATTGGATTTGGACTTATTTGATAAGGTTATATATTCCTGTAATCGTTTTTTTGAAAAGAAGGGTTTTTGGTGGGAGATACACGAATGGGTGGAAAGCTGAAAATTTGGTAGTGTTTTGATATTCATGATATATTATCTGGCGGCACCATTTAATGATTTTCTTTTCAGAGTTCGTTACTATCCCTTTCAGAAGGTGTTTTTCATTATAAAGTTATACCATGCATAATTAGTCGTTAATCCATTAAAAAAAAACGGGACACCTTTTGGTGTCCCATAGGTTTTTAGAATCTATAATTACTGTTTTTTGTAAAGTGAGTAGAAATCATTACCAGGTCTCATTGGATTGTTGAACCAGCCTTTAACCCATGTTCTGAATACGTACGTTGATGTAGGTTGGTATAATGGAACGTTTAGGCAATTGTCGATAGCAAACTGTTGTATCTTAGTATAGATTTTTCCTCGTGTTTGTGCGACGGTTTCAGCGGCGGCTTCTTCAATGAGTTGGTCTAAGCTCTTTCCACCAAGTTCCTTTCTTGGAGTACTTACGAATTTTTTAAACTTATCTCCTTGTCTGTCTGCATAATCACCAGCACTGTGGTAATGTGTAAATATGAAATTGTCTGGGTCAGGATAATCTGCTTGCCAAGCGTTTATAGCTATTGGAATCTCACCGTGCTGAGTTGCATCAAGGAAATTTGGCCATTGAAGTTGTTGCACTTCTACTCTAACCTTTCCAGGTAATGCCATTTCCATATACATTTTCAACATTTCAGCAACTCTTTGTCTGGCAGTGTTCCCTTCGTTGTATGCGACACTAAATTTAATACCTTTCTGTACCACTTGACCGTTCCAAGCCTTTTCCAAGTAGCTCTTTACATCATTGACATTGAATCTGTATAATGGTAAAGACGGATCGTATCCGAGTAGTCCCTGTGGCAAAGCTGTTGGTACCCTCTTACCGGAACCTTTAAGGACATCTTGAATAAGTGCATCGTAATTTATCGCTGCGGCGACCGCTTTTCTGGCATAGATGTCACTGAAGAAATCAGCCGGTATGCCGTTTCCATCGAACTTACCACTTCCGATAAATTTGCTCGAAGGATTAACTGACCAGTTGAAGAGAATTACCGAAACCGCAAGAGTAGGAATATTTCTGATTATTTGGACATCCTTGTTGTTCTTTAATTGGTCCACATATTCAATCGAGATATCAATTGTGTCAGCATCACCTTTTTCGAGCATTGCCTTTCTTGTTGACCACTCAGGTATTGCCATAACTATTACTTTCTTGATTCTTGCTGGACCTCTCCAGTATTGTTCATTTGCAATGAGTGTTATCTTTTGCTGATTTCTATCCCATTCAACGAGTTTGTACGGACCTGTTCCGTTGGCTTTTGAATAAAGTGGAGATTGCTCCTTTGTGATGTTTCTATACTTCCACCAAGTATCCGCTTTTCCATCCCAAAGCCCTTGTTTGATACTCGTCTCTTTGTCAAGAATAGCTCCCCAATGCGCACTTTGAGCTATTATGTTTAGGAACGGGCTGTAAGGTCTTTTTAGTTTTATTACTACGTTGTTACCTTGGACACTTATTGCAGGATCAACAATTTGTTTGTAAAAGTCTGCAAGCTTTTGTTTGTACTCGGCTTTAGGCTGACCGTTTTGGTCAAATATCTCGGTAATCGGCTTCCCCAAGAATTCTTCGATAGCTTCATCTCTCGAATGTGTCCCAAAGATAGCGTACCACAACATCCACATTGGACCACCATTTGGGTCATATAACAATCCTCGTTCGAATGAGTATTCAACATCTTCTGGTGTCAGTGAGTTCCCGTTGTGGAATTTAACACCCTTTCTAATTGGAAATACGTAAGTCTTTCCGCCATCTTTAATAAGTCCGTTTTCTACCGTTGGAACTTGTGTTGCAAGCCTTGGTTCAAATTCGCTAACGCTACTACCTTTGTAGGCAATGAGGTTTTCGTAAATGTTGTAAAGTATCTCTCCGCTTGCAGTATCATACGCAAGATGTGGGTCAAGCGTGTCGGGTTCGCCAATCGTGGCTTCGACAAAAACCGTTGGGTCGAAAGCTGCAAGTAGCGTGACTACGGACAGTAAAACAAATAGTCCTAAGAGTGCCTTTCTCATAAAACTACCTCCTCGTTTGAATGTAAGTCTTAGCAAAGTTTCTGTAGCAGCTTCCCCCACTATGGAGAATTATATTTTATAATCCTCTTTTGTCAATAAGCCTTAATCTAAGTGTTTTTACAGTGTGGAGAATTTTGTTATGGTGAGCATACAAATCTAACAGTGAGTAATAACAAGATCTCGACAATTAGATTTGTTTAGTTTTCCGAATATGGAACCTATTCAGGATTGAGATTCTCTTCTTTTTACCTTATCATTTATTTAGAAAATTGAATACTCCCAACTTTAAAGGTGCACAAAGATAGTGCTTAAAAGGGAACACCGGTGAGAATCCGGGACGGTCTGGCCACCGTAAGCGGGGACGAAACCTGCAAGATGCCACTGGCTTTCTGGCTGGGAAGGCGCAGGGAGTAGGAGGAACCGCAAGTCGGGAGACCTGCCTTTAAAGGATGGGCACCCCAAAAACCGTAGATTTTTGGGGGAGTTTTTCTTTAAAAATCTTGTAAGGGAGGGAAAGATGGTGAAAGTACATGAGTATTTGTCAAAGGATATTTTAAGAACTGAGGGGTTACGTGTGCCAAGAAGCGTTCTTATAACCCCTGAACTTATGAATGAAGATGAGACTAAAGTGGCGAAATTTGTTGAGAAAATCGGCTTTCCACAAGTATTAAAGGCACAGGTATTAGTTGGTGGAAGGATGAAAGCGGGCGGTGTAAAGATAGTAGAGAGTTTACAAGAAAGTATAATCGAAATTCAAAGGATGCAGAAAAATACAATTAAGGGCGAGAAACCTTATGGCATTCTTGTAGAAGAATTTGTCCCACACGATGTAGAGAAGTATATTTCAATTTCAATTGATAGAAGTCATAGGGATATTACCTACGTATATTCTGATGTCGGTGGAATAGATATTGAAAAGTACTCAATAGAGCATCCAGATATGGTATTGAAAACAACAGATGTAATGGATTTACCAAATGATTTGAGAGCATTCGTTACTAAGCTAAAAGATATATTCATTAAATATGATTTAACATTGCTTGAAATAAACCCATTTGTAATTAATAGTGGTGAATATTACGCACTGGACGCTGTCTTTCACGTAGATGATAGTGCTTTGTTTAGACAGTTCTGGGCGGATGAAGAAGATGATAGTGATCCATTTGTTGAGTTTGATGGCGGAAGTATTGGGGTCATTGGATGTGGTGCTGGAATAGTTATGGCAACAATTGACGCACTTGTGGAGTACGGTTTCAAGCCTGCTAATTTTTGCGATATTGGAGGCGGAGCAACAGCTGATGTAGTCTACAATGCACTTATGCGCGTCAGTAAATTAACTAATGTGGCTGTTTTGAATATATTTGGTGGTATTACTGATTGCGTTGAAATTGCTCAAGGAATAATAAAGTTTAAAAAAGAAAAACCAGATTTTGAGCTTTTTATAAGACTTTCTGGAAATAATGAATTCGTTGCAAAAGGAATTCTGAGTGAATACGATATTTCTGTTGTTGATGATATGAAGGAACTAATTGAAAGTGTGAAGAAAGGTGGTATCAAAAATGCTCTTAAATAAGGTCTGTGTATATGGGGCTACTGGCAAATATGGTAGTTATCATTTAAAGAGAATGATTAATTATGGGACTAATGTAGTGTGTGGAGTGAGTAAAAATAAGTTGATTGATCAAATCGAAGGAGTGAAGATTTATCAAAGTCTGTCAGAATTCCGTGAGGAAGTAGATACTGCGGTGCTCTTTGTACCACCTCAAAATGTCTTTGAGGCGTTCCTTGATGCTGCAGAAAATGGTGTTAAGAATATTGTTATTATAACTGAACACGTTCCAGTTCACGATACTTTAAAGATGTTGAAAATAGCAAAGGAAAAAGGTATTAGAATGGTAGGACCAAATTGCCCTGGGATAATAGATCCACATCGTAGGATAAAGGTCGGAATAATGCCTGAAAAATACTTTAAACCCGGGAGCGTTGCTATTATATCGAGAAGTGGAACACTCATGTATGAAACAGCTAAGCATCTAAGTGAAGGTCCCGGTGTTTCTATAGCCCTCGGTTTAGGTGGAGATCCAATCGTTGGTACAAACGTGACTGAAGCTTTTAATATTGTAAAAGCCATGGGATATGAAAAGGTTCTACTGATTGGTGAAATTGGTGGTGATGATGAGCTTAGGGGAGTTGCTCATGCGTTGAAAATAGGTTTTTTACCAGAGAATATAGTAGCGTTCTTTGCCGGAAGACATGCACCGGAAGGAAAACGTATGGGACATGCAGGGGCAATAATTGAAGGCGAACGAGGTAAAGTATCGTTTAAAGAACAGAAATTAAGTGAGTTGAATCTTAGGGTGGTGAGATTCCCATGGGAAGTAATAAAAGCATGGGGCAGTTAATTTTTGAGTACCTTTTATCTTCTTTTGGAGTTTTGTTAACAGCTCTTGGATTGGTCATATTCTTAATACCAAATAACATTGCAGCTGGTGGTGCTTCTGGACTTGCCATAGTGCTCAATAAACTGGTACCACTCTCAGTTGGAATATGGATGTATATAATAAATATAATGCTCTTTATCACTGCTTTTGTGATAATCGGTTTTGATTTTAGTTTCAAAACAATATACTGTACATTTTTACTGAATTTCTTAATAGATTTGTTTGATAGGATATTACCTATTTACAAATACACCAATGGTGAGACGCTGCTTGCGGTACTTTTTGGCGATATCTTAACAGCAATAGGAATGGCTGTTGCATTTTCACAAAATGCATCTACAGGTGGCACGGATATTATTGCGAAAATCCTGAATAAGTTTTTTGGGCTTCCTTTTGGGATGTCTATATTATTTTTGGATTTTTCAATCGGGCTTTCGGCAGGTCTGGCTTACAATATAGACACTGGACTTTATTCAATTCTCGCAATCATTGTTAATGGAATGACTATAGATTTTGTGATGAAAGGGCTTGAACTGTCTGTGAATGTCTGGGTTATTTCGGAAAAGCCTATGGAGATTAAAAGTTTCGTTATGAACACTCTTGAGAGAGGGTGTACGGTCTTTGAAGCTAAGGGTGGCTACACAAACACCTACAAGGAAGTCTTGTTAATCGTATTAAAACGTCGTGAGCTCCATCAACTTGTCAATGAGATTCGAAGAATCGATCCCAAAGCTTTCTTTCTTGTAAATGAAGCAAGGCAAGTCTATGGTGAGGGATTTAAAGAAATAGTATAGCGATTAGTTTCATCTACATCCCTTCCCAAATCTCTGCATTCTCTTTTATTATATTATTCGTTTTTTATCTTCCCTTTTGCTTTAAGGGAAGATTTTTTATAAATAATATTGACAAGTGGTATACCCCTTGTGGTATAATATGGCAAAACATTGACAAAAACCAAGAAAGGACATGTATATGACAAAAGAACAGTGTTATTCTGTTATTATGAACGATTTTTCTAATTTAAACAAGTCCAATAAGAAAGCTAAACGCAGCTGCCCGCTATATGGTGGTCAGCTTGCGTTTGCATAAATAAGCGCAAGTAAGAAGATAAGACTACCATGGAGCGGGCTACGGAAACGTAGCCCGCTTTTTTTTTAAAATTCAATTTTATTCACACTTAGAAGAGGAGGTATATTTATGGGATTAAGGATTGGAGTTGTTGGTGCGACAGGTGCTGTTGGAAGGAATATGGTGGAGGTTCTCGAGAAGAGTGATGTAGTTGTTTCGGAACTTAGGCTCTTTGCATCGGAAAGGTCAGCCGGTCAAATCTTAGTATTTCGCGGTAAAGAGATAAAGGTTGAAGTGTTGACAGAAGATGCTATGAGAGAAGGCTTCGATTACCTTCTATTCTCTGCTGGTGCAGATGTTTCAAGAAAGTACGCTCCTATTGCAGCTGAGGTTGGTACAACGGTTATCGATAACTCTTCTGCTTTTAGAATGGTTCCCGATGTCCCATTAGTTGTCCCAGAGATAAATGGAAAATTACTCAAAGGTTACCGAGGAATAGTCGCCAATCCAAATTGTTCAACTATACAAATGGTACTTGCTCTTTACAGAGTACACGACAGATACCAACTTCACGAAATCTTTGTTTCAACATATCAAGCTGTTTCCGGAGCTGGTCACAAGGCGATTGTAGAATATGAACGTCAACTATCAGGTGATACAACTTACAGTGTTTTTGCAAGGCAGATTGCTCATAATGTTATTCCATTGATAGGAGATTTGAAAGATGATATTTCTCAAGAAGAATGGAAGATGATAAATGAGACAAAGAAAATATTAAACTCATACTCAATTTCAGTCTTTCCAACAACGGTAAGAGTTCCAGTTAGGATAGGACATTCTGAGAGTGTTATCGCTCGAACACTTTTCCCAATTATGAGTAGGGAAGACCTCATTGATACTATTGCTTCGGGAGAAGATGTCTTGGTTCATGATGATATTATAACACCTCTTGAGGTTGCTGGAGATGACTATACTCATGTAAGTAGGGTGAGATTGTTTGATGCACATACATTTGGTCTTTGGGTTGTCGCTGATAATTTGAGAGTGGGTGCTGCAACAAATGCTGTAAGGATTCTGAAATTGCATAATCGGATAAATTGTTCTGAAAACGAAAGAGAGGCGCTTAAAGTTGAGGATAGATAAAATTGGTAAGGTGCAGAAATATTCCGCAACGGGTAATACTTTCGTAATTATCGATGCAATACAAGATGAATTGAGCGATCTTGAAAAAGAAGAAATAGTGCTTCAAGTTGTTGAGGATAGAGATGGTGTGATATTTGTTGAAGAAAAAAACACGTACTATTTTATGGATTACTTTAACCGTGACGGAAAACGTGCAGCTTTCTGTGGTAATGGTTCAAGAGCATTTTTGAGATTCCTTAGTGAGAATTTTGGCGTAACGGGCAAAGTTACAATAGAAACGAATGCTGGAAGGCTTATTGGCTATGTAGCAGATGAAATTTTCGTTCAAATGCCCCAGCCAGAGTTCAAATACCAAGTACCTCAGGATGAAATATATGGCTTTAACGGAGCACTCATAAACGTCGGAGTACCACATCTTGTAATCAATGTTGGAGAAGTTATTTGGAACTTTGATATGGAACTCGCTCGAGCGTTAAGACACAAGTTCAATGCAAATGTTAACCTTTTCAACGTTTGGGATGACAAGAATTTTGAAGTGCGTACATTTGAGCGCGGCGTAGAACGTGAAACTTTGTCTTGTGGCTCTGGAACAACGGCTACCGGTTATTTCATCAAAAAGTATGTCATTAATGATTTTTCGTTACCGGACAGATTGACGGCAACTACAAAAGGTGGAATATTAACAATTTTGTTTGAAAGTGACAAGATTTATTTGGGAGGGGGCGTTGAGAATGAATAATCAAACGATGTTTAGGGGAGTTGGAACAGCTATAGTTACACCGTTTATTAACGGAGAGTTAGATTATGAAAGTTACGAGCGAATTGTAAGATGGCAGGTTGAAAATGGTGTTAGTGCGATAATTGTTGCAGGTACGACTGGTGAAGGTGCAACACTTAGTGTTGAAGAGAGAGAAGAATTAACACGTATAACCAAAGAAATATGCAATGGAAAGGCGCAGGTAATAGTTGGTACGGGTACCAACGATACACGAAAAACTCTTGAACTTTCTTTAAGCGCACAGAATTCTGGTGCAGATGCAGTTCTGATTGTTACACCGTATTATAACAAGCCAACTCAAGAGGGACTGTACGCACACTACAAATACTTGTCCGAAAGGTTGGAAATTCCCATTATAATATACAATGTACCGTCAAGAACAGGTGTTAACATATTACCAGAGACAGTTGCAAGGCTTGCAGCTGATTGCAAAAATATTAAGGCAATTAAGGAAGCAAATCCAGATGTTGCTCAATCCGATGAAATTTACCGTCTGACTAAGGATTTCGACTTTTACATCTATTCAGGAAACGATGATAGGGCATTTCATATGATATGTGCTGGAGCAAAGGGAGTTATATCCGTTGCCTCTAACGTAGTACCAGCACAAATGGTGGAACTTGTAAATTCAATATTTTCAAATGACATTTCACACGCTCTTGAAATGCACACCCGCCTTATTCCAATCTTCAAAGCACTCTTTATAGAAACAAACCCTCTACCAGTGAAGGCTGCTTTGAGTATTATGGGATACACAAGAAATGAATTCAGACTGCCTCTTGTTCCTCCAAAAGAATCTACAATGGAGCGGCTGAGAGTTGTGTTGCGTGATTTGGGGGTGATTCAATGACAGCTCTCCGTTACGGATTAGTTGGTTCTAATGGAAAGATGGGAAGAGAAATCGAAAGCTACTTTTCATCTTTTAGTGATGTTTGTGTGTTTAAAAAAGATGTGAATTTTGTTGAAGAGCATGAGATACCTCAGGTGATTATAGATTTTTCATCACCAAATGCTGTTGCTGAGACCGTCGAAATTTGTAAAAAGTTTGGCAGCGCACTTGTGATAGGTACGACGGCACTTGGAGAATCCCATTTTGAAATGCTTCGAGAATTATCTGAAATTGTTCCCGTCGTTCAAAGCTATAACTTTTCTACAGGTATAGCGATTTTAAAGAGGTTGCTTAAAGAGTACAGTCAATATTTCGAAGACTGGGATGTAGCCATGGTAGAAGTCCATCACAATCAAAAGAAGGATGCACCATCTGGAACTGCAAAGATGTTGAAAAGTGCAATAAATAGAGATTTACCAATAAGTTCTTTACGAGTTGGAGGTGTTTTCGGAGAACATACAGTCATTTTTTCGAACGCCGGTGAAACCATAGAGATCACCCATAGAGCACTATCCAGAAAAGCCTTTGCAATAGGTGTTAGAAATGCGGCACTTTTTGTTTTGAATAAGCAGAAAGGATACTTCACATACGATGATGTTCTGCAAAGTTTACAAAACGTATAAGACGCAAAAAACATAATCACGGGGGGATAATGATGGATTTGTTTAATAAGAGTGCAAGTGATTTAACAAGTGAAGAAATCATAGAGATTATTGCTAAAAGTAAAAAACGAACAATTGCAAGAGTCTATATCTCTGGAGCTCTTGAGTCAATTGACTTTAGTAAGTACAAGTCGAATGATGCTGATTTTGATTTTGTCGTTGGTAAAGATTTCGGAATCCTTTTTGGAGAGTTCGAAGTTATTTCTGAGATTCTAAAGAACGAGAACATAAAGAGTTACAAGGTAGAATACATAGCAAGGAATTCTGCAATACCACTTGTTGATATTTCGAAGTTTAATGCAAGGATAGAGCCTGGAGCGATAATACGTGAGTATGTGGAGATCGGTGATAAGGCTGTTATCATGATGGGAGCAGTAATAAATCTTGGTGCTATTATCGGTGAAGGAACAATGATAGATATGAACGTTGTGGTCGGTGCAAGGGCGAGAATTGGAAAGTATTGCCATATCGGCGCTGGTTCCGTTATTGCGGGGGTTGTTGAACCACCAAGCGCAAGTCCTGTTATTATAGAAGATAATGTCATGGTTGGTGCAAATGCGGTAATTCTTGAAGGGGTACGAGTTGGTCATCATTCCGTCGTTGCAGCTGGTGCAGTAGTCGTTGAGGATGTTGAGCCTTACACAGTCGTTGCTGGAGTTCCTGCAAAAGTAGTCAAGAAGGTTGATGAGAGAACTCTCAGTAAAACACAGATAATTGAAGGTCTTAGGGAAATCAGGTAGGTGAGGAAAATTGACTGGAAGTTTAATGCTAAATGCAAATAATGTTGTTGTACAAAAATACGGTGGGTCATCAGTTGCCGATGTTGATAGGATCAAAAATGTCGCCCGTCGAATAGCCAAGAAGGTTGATGAAGGGGTCAAGGTTGTAACTGTCGTTTCGGCGATGGGGAAGACCACAGATAATCTTATTTCACTTGCTAAGAGTGTTTCGTCAAAGCCAGATGAAAGAGAGCTCGATATGTTGTTGACAACTGGCGAACAAGTTTCTTGTTCTTTGGTAGCTATGGCACTAAAAGATTTGGGAATAAGAGCTATTTCTCTCAACGCTTTCCAACTTAGAATTATGACAACGAATTCGCATAATAATGCAAGAATAATGGATATTAGTACAAAGAAGCTTAAGGAATACCTTGAAAGGTACGATGTTCTTGTAATTACAGGCTTTCAAGGGATTACCGAAGATGAAAATCTCACAACCCTCGGACGAGGAGGGTCTGATACTTCAGCTGTGGCACTTGCAGCAAAACTTAAGTGTGACTGCGAGATATATAGTGACGTTGCGGGTGTTTACACATGTGATCCAAAGCTTTATCCTCAGACTAAGAAATTGAAGTATGTTACATACGATGACATGCTCGAAATGGCGGCAACAGGTGCAAAGGTATTACATTCAAGGTCCGTCGAGATTGCAAAGAAGTATAATGTGAGAGTATATTGTGGTTCATCATTTAACGACGAGGAGGGAACTTGGGTGGTTGATAGAATTCCTGAATGGTTGGAAGAACCTCTTGTAACTGGAGTTAGTCTCGATAGAAATCAAGTGAAGGTATCGATCATGAATCTACCAAACGATGCCAATGTCGTTACTGATATATTCAAAAGAGTTGCGGAAAAAGGTATCAACGTTGATATGATTTCACTCTTAAAAAACGGTTCAGCCACTCACGTCTCATTTACTGCTGTTCCTGAAAGACTTGAGAAGATAGAGAGCTTACTAAGTGAAACACTCTCCGATTACGGTGCAAGGTATCACTTCTATGGACAATTTGCGAAGATTACTGTTGTTGGTACAGGAATGCGCTCTCATTATGGTGTGGCATCAAGATTACTCGAAGTTCTTGCAAAACATGGCGTCGAACCTGAATTAATAACAACTTCTGAAATTAAAATATCGGTATTGGTTCCAGAAGATGTTGCAGAGGACCTTGTAAAGAGCATTTGTGAAGCTTTCAATTTGTAAAGAGAACTTTATTCTTAATTCTTAAGCACCAAAGGAGGGTGTAAATAGATGAGTAATTCAAATGCTGATTTTATAGCAGGTACATATAATAGATTCCCTATAGAGATTTCACATGCAAAGGGTATTTATGTTTGGGACAAAAATGGTAATAGATACATCGATACTTTCATGGGGATTGGAGTTATGCTTTTTGGTCACAATCATGAAAGAATAGTAAATGCAATGAAGGCGAAAATTGACAGGTACGTGCATTTATCAAACTTTTTTCTTGATGAAGACGCACTTTATGTTGCGCAAAGACTTGTTAAAGAAACTGGTAGATATGGAAAGGTCTTTTTCACAAACTCAGGTGCTGAAAGTACTGAATGCGCACTTAAAGTTATTAGCAAATTCAAAAGGCGTGGTAAGATAGTTTCCTTTGTTAGGAATTTTCATGGAAGGACAATGAAAGCACTGAGTATAACTGGATTTGATAACATTCGTACTCAGTTTATCGAAGATGAAAATGTTGTCTTTTTGCCATACGATGTTGATAGTGTGAAAGATTTCTTTGAAAACGAGAAAAACATTTCAGCTGTCTTTGTTGAAAGCGTACATGGGAGCGGTGGGCTGAATGTCATTCCTGATGCAATCGTCGAGATAATAAATAAATACAAAAGAGAAATAGGTTTTGTAGTTATTGCGGATGAAGTACAGAGTGGGCTCGGTAGGACTGGACGATTCTATGCCTATCAACATTTTGATATTCAGCCGGATATTGTGACAGTTGCTAAAGGAATTGGCGGTGGATTGCCTCTTGGGGTCTGCATAATGCTTGACGAATATGCCGATGCTTTCAATGTTGGTGAACATGGCTCTACATTTGCACCTAATCCAGTCGCACTTGCTGCAGGAAGGGCACTTTTAGACATGATTGATGGAGATTTGCTAAAACACGTAAGTGAGAAAGGAGAACTTTTTAAAAACTTATTCTCTCATTTTGGAAGTGTAAATGGACTTGGTTTGATGAGAGGTGTAAAAGTCGAAAAAGCAGAAACCTTACCTAAGATCAACATTTTTATCGAAAATGGTTTGTTAGTAAACATTCTAAGCAATGGAGTTGTTAGATTCTTACCACCTTTGAATATTAAAAACGAAGAGATTGAAGAGATATACCAACGATTTAGTGAAGCACTTAGAGTGCACTAAGAATGTAAAAATCTAATTCCTAAGGTTGCAAGGAGCATTGAGATATTCATCAACAAATATAACGTATCTGCTCTCTTCCAATGAAGTGTGTAATAATGGCTTCGCTTTGTGATACCGTATTTTCGAGCCTGAAGAGCTAATGAAAGCTCTTCGGCTTTTCTTAATGAGGAAACGAGCAAAGGAATTATTATGCTTGTTAATGCGGATAGCTTATTTTTAACTCCCTTTTCAGAATACCTCGCACCTCTTGAAATCTGTGCCTTGATTATCCTGTCAGCCTCATCTAAAAGAATCGGTATAAACCTGATAGAAATTGCAAGCATCATACCAAAATCTTCTCTTTGTTCCTCTTTCAAACCAAAAAATTTTAGCCCATCAACGATTCCGCGTGCAGTTAAAAGTGGAGGGGTTGTATACGTAAACATTGATGCAAAGAGAAAGACCAAAGATAAGCGTAGTCCAATGTATACACTGGAACCAAAGCCGTCAATGAAATACTGTACAATCATTGCAAATGTAATAAGAAACCACATGCTTTTCAAGCTTTTTAGATAAACGATGGGTTTTATTCGTGAAGCAAGTAAAAATGCGATAAAGAAAGAAATTGGAATTAAATAACCAAGTAAATCTTTGACAAGCATTACACTCGTAACTTGTATCAAAACAGAGAGCATCTTACCTCTTGGATCGAGTTGGTGTATTGGAGAATCTTTGGGAATGTACTTTCCTATTGTCAATTTCAAATCTTATCACCTTACCTATTTGACTTTGCATTTTTAGTCAATGAGTTTTCAAATTCCATGTATTCTTTGATTACAAAACTATAATAGCTGAAAAACTTCTTTGTATATTCGTTGTATCTGTCTCTTCGTCCATTATAGGCAGAAATAGTTCTTGTTAGGTCCCAGTTGAAGATGTATCTTAGTGATAGGTATATATACCGGTATGCTATTCTAACTTGCCAATCTGGAAAGTTTATCAAATCAGAATGATTTCTCACAGATTTTTTGAATTCCTTTACATCCTCATAGAAGTTTGCAACGTAAAAAACAGCACTTTCATGAAGCTGAAAATAACCAACCGCCTTTCCATAATCACCAAAAACATTCGAAAACTGAGTCTCTGCCAGCCCGAAAGCGATTAAGTATAACGGGTCAACGCTCTTGGGAATTAGGTTTGCCTCTTCTTCAAGTGTCTTGGCAATAAGCAAAGCGTGTTTTTGTGGAATTTTTCGCTCGATCAAAAAATTGTATGTGAAATCATAAAGAACGCCTGCTAAAATAGTGTTGATCATAATTATAATTACAAACAATACTATGAACTTCTTCATAATTCACCTCTTTTATAAAAACACAGGTTCATTTCGACTAAAAGTTTATTTCCAAGTCACACCCTTCGAAACATTTGAATCTTTCACGTGCGACTCCTTTGTTCACAGCAATTTCGATAAAGCCTGTACTATCTTCGTGTACCAACAATTCGCCTTCATCTACATCGCCGTATGCTTCTACAACAGGGACTGATACAACTTTGTTAGATATCTTTATCTTGACATTTTCTTTTTCAGATATCCATGAGTATGGTATGTTGGTTTCAATATTCCCAAAACGATCGAAGTATGCTATTTCTCCGATTATACTTGTTGAACTCATGTGTGCTTTTCGGTATGGTATAGTTGCGTAATTTGGCAATCTTGTGCCAAGTTCGTCGAAAATTCCTTTCGATACATAAGCTGCAGCTGGTGAGAATATGTCTCTGCCATGGAATGTTTTGGATGTTCCATAGTGATATTTCTTATTGACTAAGTCTATTATTTTTCTTGGTTGGTAGCGTTCTAAAACCAAAGTAAGTACACCGTTATCTGGTGCAACGAAATAATATTTATCGGTTTCAACAGCTATTGCCTTCCGTGCAGTTCCAACACCGTAATCCACAACGATCAAAAAAACAGACTTTTCTGGAAAGTAGTCAACACTTCTGTCAAGTATGTACATTGCTTCTCGCACATTATATGGTGTTATATTGTGAGTGAGGTCAACAATTTCTGTGTTGGTTATCTGTCTAATCACTCCTTTGCAAATTCCAACATAATGTGAATTACCCCAGTCAGTCATGAATACTATCATATCTAACACCTTCCTTCCGTGTTTTAGGTTTCCTTAGTTTTCCTGTAATCTGAGTAACCATTCTACCATAAAATCTGTAAGAAACGGTATTACCTTGTCTTCTGGAAGAAATCTTGGATTGTGGAGCCCGACGATTTCGTCGCTTGTTCGAACCCCAGCCCAGAACATTAAAGATGGATATTTCATTGTAAAGAAACCAAAATCCTCTCCTGTATATTTCATACCGCAATCGATAAACGATAGAGATTTTTCCTCGACGTGTTTCTTAAAAAGAGAAGTTAGCTGACGGCTATTTAAAACTGGTGGATAGAGACTACCTTTTTCAAGTGTTCCACCATGCAATTCTGCAAGTTTGTGGAGTTTAGCAAAGTTGTCAAGAACGATGTCGAGTGTTTCTCCCCTTATTGAACCTTCGATTTGGGCAAAGTCGGCAACCGCGTTCCTTACACTTCCACCAAAAACCTTACCAAAGCCCGCAAGCACCCTATTTCCTGGTATCTGGTTATCGATAGGTTTTTCGTAAAACTCGCTAAGGAATTTAACAGCTTTCTTTATAGCATCTATTCCCTTTTCTTTTTGAGCTATATGAGCAGATAATCCTTTGAATTTTGCAGTAATCTCCATAGCACAAGCAAAGAGTGTACCTTCCGTGCTGGCAAATTCTCCAAGCTTGTATTCATCCGTAACGTGCAGAGCGGTCGCATATTTTACTTTGTACCTTTCTCTCATTTCGTCAAGTACATACTTTGCACCGCCGATTGTTTCTTCTGCAGGTTGGTATACGAACACAAAGTTTCCATCAATATTTTCTTCGACGATTCGCTTAATAACACCGTACATTACCGCCATGTGTATATCGTGACCACATGCGTGCATGTAACCATTCTTAGAAGCAAACTCCCAGCCAGTCTCTTCCTTTATCGGCAATGCATCGATGTCTGCTCGATAAAGTATAGATGGTTTTGTCTTCTCTTTCTCGATAACAACGAGTATGCCTGTTTTTGCTATCTTCTCATAGTGTACGCCAAGATTTTCAAGTGCTTCAATTAAAATCCTCTGAGTGTTGTGCTCGTTGAATGCGAGCTCTGGCGACTGATGTAGATAGTGTCTTAATTCAATTGGTGAAATCATATACTACCATCTCCTGTGTTAGAATTACTCGCAGAATTCGACATAAATTATATCAAATTTTTCGAGAAAAACAAAAAAGTCCACCACCGTGTGTGGGTGGTGGACAAAATGGAAAGTTCTTTCTCGGTGAGGTTATGCGATTTTTATCTTTATTCTTGACTATACTTTGAAATCGATTTGCTTTACCGTTCCAACAGTTCCATCTTCTGTTAAATATATGCCGGACTTTCTAAGCACTGAATCGTAGTAATCAAAAGGTGTTGTTACACTTCCAAGGAATATTGCACCCACATTCATATCGAGAAGTCCTACTAATTTTTGCCTACCATTTTCATCAACGGTCCATATCTTCAAATTCAAAAACTTTTCATCATCTTCATCGATCCACATATCACCATCTGTATCTAATTTTGCAAGCTCTGAAAATCCGTCGCCCGTCATTGGTCCAAACAATTCAGTTGCATCGTCGACTTTACCATTTCTATTCTTGTCATACACGAGAAGTCCTCTGCCACCACCTATGTAAAATTTATCGAGTTTCCCGTCGAAATTCAAATCGAGTTCAACTATTTGTTCTTTTACAGTTGGCTCTGTCAAATCTAAGGCAATTGGGTCAACCGAAACGCCAGAATTCTTTGTGAGAGAATAGCTCAGTTGAAATGAACTAACATTTATTGAAAAATCGATGGTTCGACCGTCTTTCGTCTTGACGTATCCATTTGCAGAGAAGTTCGTAGATTGAATTTGTAAACTTTCGGTCTCGTTCTCATATTCGGTTAAATCCATACCATCTTGCTTTTTGACAGAAATCTCGTACTGTGGACCTGGTAGATATATTTTCAATTTCTTTCCAGTTAGCTTTTCAATCATGAGCTTTAGTATCTTTATCTTATACATCGTCTTTTCGTCAATTTCGGGTTGTTTTTCTGTTACCGTAATCTCAATACTTGGTTTGGCTCTATAAGTTCTCATTCTTGTAGATTGTCTAAGATAATTAACAGAAAGGTTGGCAGATGTCATGTTAACGTTGTATTCTTCTATTCTCATTAAATCACCACCTTTCTTAGCTTACCACAAACCCAACCATCGATATTATCGACCTAATTTTGACAATTTATAGTTCTTTGAGTCAACAATTTGAGTTTGACTACCTATAAGAATTAGCTTTTAACTTTCTTTATTATTTATGTTATAATAATATTGCATATACAATTGGAAAAATTGGAAAAGGTGGCAGAATGCATTGTCCCAATATCTCCAAAACTTGGCAAAGAATATGTAGGAATATCTATTTCCAAATAGGAGGGGGAGCTATGTCTTCAAGTATTTTACCTTTATTAAAGCGATTTTTTATATTGAGTATTTTTTTTATTTTAATTTCAACAACACTTTTTTCATTCAAAGTAACGTTCCTTGTTGAAGTACCAAGCTACACTCCTGTAGATGCTCAGCTTTACATTGCCGGCTCATTTAACAACTGGAACCCTGCTGATCCAAACTATCGATTTAGTAAAGAAAATGATATTTTTAAGATTACAATTGAACTCGTAGGCAAAATTGAGTACAAAATTACCCGTGGTTCATGGGAAACGGTCGAAAAGGGAGTCAAAGGTGAGGAGATACCAAACAGATTTTTGGAAGTAGATAAGGATATGGAAGTCAAAATATCAGTTAGTCATTGGAGGGATTTTGTGGAAAAACAACAAGCTGGTTTGAAGAGTACTTATACAGGTAACATAAAGCTTATCAAGGATTTTTACTCTCCAGAACTAAAAAACTCACGTAATATCATCATTTACCTTCCACCAGATTACGAATCTTCGACTGAAAGGTATCCCGTTCTATATATGCATGATGGACAGAATATATTTGATGCGTCCACGTCTTTCTCTGGTGTCGAGTGGGGTGCCGATGAGAGTGCCGAGGAACTTATCAAAAATGGTTTGATCCGTCCTATAATCATGGTTGGAATATACAACACTGGGGTTGAGAGAGTGAACGAGTACTCACCGTGGGTTGATGTAAACTATGGTGGTGGAAAAGGTGATTTGTATGCACAGTTTATCGTAAATACACTTAAACCTTACATTGACAGTAATTTCAGAACATTGCCAGACAGGGAAAACACTGCAATAATGGGTTCCTCAATGGGAGGGCTAATTTCACTTTACATAGGTTTTGAGTATAACAACGTCTTTTCAAAGATTGGTGCAATGAGTCCTTCGGTTTGGTTCGCAAATATGAAGTTGCTCGAATATACAAAACAGGCAAAAGTTCAAGATTTTACAATGATATATGTTGATATCGGAACTGCCGAAGGACAGAATCCAGTTGCGCATTTGAATGATGCTCGTGAACTTTATAAGGCACTGCAAAAGAAGGAAAACATAGATCTAATGTATATTGAAGATAGAAATGCTGCACATTCGGAAGGCGCTTGGGCTAAGAGGCTTCCTGAAGTATTGTTATACTTCTTTGGAAAATAGTTGGATTCTTAGGGAGTGATTGATTATGGGAAACCGTTTAAGAGTTTTATTTTTAGTTGTTATATTTGAACTTTTTGCTTTTACAAGTCTTACCTTTTCATGGAGTGGTCACGAATCGTACACTTATTTGGTTGTCAAATCATTGAATCTTGAACTCGATAAACTTGTTAAAATCTCACCATATACATACAATGAGTCACGGATCTATAATACAAAATATTATTATACCGATGATTTTGCAGGTCAAAGAAAGTTCTTTGACCCTCTAAATGACGGAAATTTTCCACCTGATCCAGCACCTGTAGATGGGAAGATTCCAGCATGGCAGATTTTAACAATATACGCCGAGTTTCCAGATTTTGGCATGGACGAGGAACTGAATCTCTCTCCACTTCAAGCACTTATAGGTAATAGTCAAGGTGTTAGGCATATGAGGTATAAACTCGGATTGATTGAAGCATTCGAAGGTGATAAATCTTTTCTCTACTTTGTAGACATGTCAAAGCAAGCATTTTCAAAGAATGACCCATACTGGGGTTATAGATTCTTATCGTACGCGCTCCACTATATTGAGGATCTTTTCCAACCATATCATGAAACACCTGGAACTTTTTGGGAGGTTCTCAGGAGTCTATTTGATAAGGAAACCAAAAATCTGCTTAATAATGCCCATTATGCATATGATAACTACTTACTTTTCTTGATTCACTATTCTAAGCATAGTGACGAAATCCGGGAAATAATCTCAAACACGCCTAAGAGAAGAATACCTTCAAACTACGAGGCTCTAATAAACGAAGTTATGATGTATGCTTATTCGAGATTTTCAAACGTCCATGGACTTATAAAAAATGCGATGGGTGACATACTCGTTGAAAGAACACCAACAATAGATGATTTTAGAAGACTTGAAGCTCAAGGTAAACTCGATGGTTTGTATGCTGTGACGACGGAAATAGTAAGAGTTATGACGGGCACTTTAAAGGCTTTCCTTGATGATTATCTCTCAAATCGTGTGAAGTTTGAAAATTGAGCGCATATTTGAAGAATAATCTTCATCGTTATGTTTCGTTAACCAATACTATGGAAAACCGTGATTATCAATGTTTTTTAGCAACACGTGGGGTTTTTTGAACTCCACGTTTTTTCTATTTCAATGTATAATCTTATCGTATGCAAGTATCAAGTACACTTTTTTAGGAGGTGTGGTTATGTGGGAACATGTGAAAATAACTGATCCGGAGATTTATGAGGTTATCTTAAAAGAGTGGGAAAGGCAGGAGTATGGTCTTGAATTAATTGCTTCTGAGAATTTCGTTTCTCAAGCAGTCATGGAGGCAATGGGAAGTGTTCTCACGAACAAGTATGCTGAGGGCTATCCAAAGAAGAGATATTACGGTGGTTGTGAATGGGTTGATGTAGCAGAAACACTTGCAAGGGAAAGAGCAAAGAAACTATTTAATGCGAAGTTTGCCAACGTTCAACCACATTCAGGTTCTCAAGCAAATATGGGAGCTTATTTTGCCATTGCAGAACCGGGTTCTGTTCTTATGGGTATGTCTCTCAGTCATGGTGGACATCTTACTCATGGAGCGAGTGTAAACTTTTCGGGGCAAATATACAAAGTCTTTCAATATGGAGTTAGCCCAGAAACGGAAGTCATCGATTATGATGAAGTAAGAAGGCTTGCACTTGAACACAGACCGAAGATAATTGTTGCAGGCGGAAGTGCTTACTCGCGAATCATTGATTTTAAGAAGTTCCGAGAGATTGCGGATGAAGTTGGAGCGTACCTTGTAGTTGATATGGCACATTTTGCTGGGCTTGTTGCTGCAGGATTGTATCCTAATCCTCTCGAATATGCTCACGTTGTTACAAGTACAACACATAAGACATTGAGAGGTCCACGTGGTGGTTTGATACTTACAAACGATGAAGAGATATACAAAGCGATAAACAAGGCAATTTTCCCGGGAATTCAAGGTGGACCACTAATGCATGTCATTGCAGCTAAAGCCGTATGCTTTAAAGAGGCATTAACCGATGAGTTCAAGGAATACCAAAAGCAGGTTGTGAAAAATGCGAAGGCTCTTGCAAAAGCACTTGAAGATAGAGGTCTTAGAATAGTCTCTGGTGGTACAGACACACACCTTATGCTTGTTGATCTAAATCCTCTCAATGTTACAGGAAAGGCGGCAGAAATAGCACTTGGTTACTGTCACATAACCGTCAACAAGAATACTATACCAAACGAAACAAGGTCACCATTCGTTGCAAGTGGTATCAGACTTGGTACCCCAGCTTTGACAACTCGTGGAATGAAAGAAGAGCAGATGGAAATTATTGCAGACCTTATAGTTAAAGTCCTTAAGAACGTTAAGGATGAAGAAGGTAATATAGACGATTCAGTAGCAAAAGAAGTTTCAGCCCGTGTCATTGAACTTTGCAAGCAATTTCCACTTTACGAAGGAAAAATAAAGCTCTAAAAATAAAGCTCTAAATAAGGAGGGTACTGCGATGGTTGTTAGACCTTTCAAAGCGTTGAGACCAACAAAAGAGATGGTTACAAAGATTGCTGCCAAACCATACGATGTAGTCACGGAGGAACAAGCAAGAGAAGTAGCAAAAAACAACCCTTACACATTCTACAAGGTCTCAAGACCAGAGATTAACTATGATTACCCCGTTGATACTCACGACCCTGAGGTACTTAAATCTGGTCGCAAGCATTTGGAATGGTTAATAGATAACGGTTTCATGTTCATAGAAGACAAACCGTGTATTTATATATATCAACAACATTGGAGAGACCATGTACAAACCGGTTTCTTCGCAACTTTCTCCGTTGATGAGTACATCGAGAACAAAATCAAAAAGCACGAACTTACAAGAAAGGATAAAGAAGACGAAAGAGCTTTACACGTTAAGGTTGTTAAAGCGCATACCGGTCCTGTGTTTTTGATGTATAAGTCGAAGCCGGAAGTTGACAGTCTAATAATGAAACATGCATCGGGAAACCCAGAATACGATTTTACAGACGAGACTGGAGTTAGACATATTGTATGGATACTTAGATATGAGAAAGAGATTGAGAAAATAGTCGAGGCATTTAAAAACGTAGATGCATTTTACATAGCTGATGGGCATCATAGGGCAGCAGCTGCTGTTAGAGCTGCTATTGATTTCAGAAATGAGAATCCAAATTACACAGGACAAGAAGAATTCAACTACTTCCTTGCTGCAATCTTTCCACATTCACAACTGAAGATTCTTGACTACAACCGAGTTGTCAAAGATTTAAATGGAATGAGTGAGGACGAATTCTTCAAGAAAGTTTCTGAAAAGTTCAATATCAATCAAGTTGATGGTGTATACAAACCAGAGCGTAAACATACAATCGGTATGTATATTTCAGGTAAATGGTACAAACTTGAGCCTAAGGATGGAACATACGATGAGAAGGATGTTATTGCTTCCCTCGACGTATCGATATTGCAAAACAACCTACTTGCTCCAATACTTGGTATAGAAAACCCAAGAACTGATAAAAGGATAGATTTCGTAGGTGGAATACTCGGAATTGAAGAGCTGATTAGACTCGTTGATAGTGGGAACTTCAAAGTAGCTTTTGCCATGTATCCTACTTCGATAGATGATTTACTTAGAGTTTCGGATGAAGGAAAGATAATGCCACCAAAATCGACATGGTTTGAACCAAAACTTAAGAGCGGTATAGTTGTTCATTTAATTTAAAAGAATATCGCCATCAAAAAAGAGGCACCTATGGGTGCCTCTTTTTTATCTCTCTTAATCTTTTTAATATTGCCCTTGCACGTTTATTTCCAATTCCCTCGACTTTTTGAAGAACGTTTGCGTTTGTTTTTACGAGTTGGTCGATATAGCGGAATGACTTAATCACATTTTGCGAGATATTCATTGGAATGTGGATCTCGTTTCTTAAAATTCTGTATCCGCGCGGTCTTACTATTGTATCTGAGACTTGTTGGATATTTGACACATCATATCCAAGAGCCTTGGCAAACGCAAGTACTCTGTGGTCAATTCTCATAAGATTTTCCAATAATTGCCTTGCCTCATCTTCTCCAATCTCCTTTTTTGAGTAATCCATAATTATAAGTGTTAAGATTTCGTTTAAATCTTTCAAGGTTTCTCGAAGTCTCATCTGCGACAATTTTCCTTCGCTTCCAAGTTCGATAATGTTTAACTGCACGTTTGTAGAGATAGTCTTTATTTCAACCCCTCTTATAAGAATTTCACATACGGAATCGAGAGTGACGTTTCCTTCAATTTCAACCTCGTCAAGTATTTCAAGATCTTTATCGAAAGATTCTCTAAATCTTTCCAATGCGTTTATTGTCTGTCCTACCTTTGTCAAAACAAAGTTTAAATCACCAAAGACATGCTTTTTATCCTTATAATAAAGTGTTACAACGTTTCTTCTTTTAGAAATAGCCACAACCATTTTCCCTAATTGTTTTGCAGTTCTTTCTGCAGTTCGATGACGAGTGCCGGTCTCTGAAGTTGGAATAGATGGATCCGGTACCAGATGGACATTTGCACCAAGTATTTTCGAACCATCTTCCGCTATTACAATTGCCCCGTCCATCTTTGAAAGTTCGTAAAGTTTCTCTGGAGTAAAAGGGCAATCTATTCTAAATCCAGCTTGAAAAATAGTTGAATACTTCGGTAACTCATCTTCGTTTATAAAGACAATAAGTGCACCAAGCTGTGCATGAATGATGTCGTCAAGAGCTTTTCTAAGCTTAGTGCCAGGAGAGAGTAATCTTATCTTTTCAATCATTTCCTGATCTACAATATCTGGCATAATATCACATCCTTAAATATAAATGTTAAGAATTATCCAAATATATTATACACTATCTTAGAAACTTGTGATATAATGATTGTTGACGTATTTTTTTTTTGAAGTGAAATCCAAATTGAGCAATGGGGAGGAAACACAAGTGTTTATTGTAGGTATAGACCTTGGTGGTACATTCTTTAAAGTAGGTTTAGTGGATTCTCAGAGTGGAAGAATTCTTAAAAAGATTGAGCGTGAAACGAAGGTTGAAGAGGGAAGAGAAACTGTAGTTGAAAGAATGGCGCAAGCCGTTAGAGAAATCACCGAAGGTTACAATTATTTGGGTGTCGGTGTTGGGTCACCAGGTTCAATTGACCATGACAAAGGAATCGTTCGTTTCTCACCAAATTTCCATGATTGGGTAGATTTCGAACTCGGTGGAAAGTTAGCCTCATTGCTTAACAAACCTGTCTTTGTTGAAAACGATGCAAATGCTTTTGTGCTTGGTGAAAAGTGGTTTGGGGCTGGTAGAGGACACGAGAACATAGTTGCACTAACCTTAGGTACAGGTGTGGGTGGTGGTGTAATTTCACATGGTATATTGATAACTGGAAAGGATGGTATTGGAACAGAACTCGGTCACGTAATAGTTGAACCGAACGGACCTTTGTGTGGATGTGGTAACTATGGATGTCTCGAAGCTCTCGCATCAGCTACAGCGATAAAACGCATGGCATTCGAAGGTCAGAAAAAATTTCCGGAATCGGAGATATTTAAGGCTGGAGAGATAAACGCCAAAGTTGTTTTTGATGCTGCTCGAAATGGTGATGCACTTGGAACATCGATATTGGAAAGGGTGATTGAAGCCCTCGCAATAGGCGTTTCGAATTTTATACATATATTTAACCCAAGTGTGGTTGTCATTGGCGGGGGAGTGTCAAAAGCTGGTGATTTGTTATTTAAACCACTTAGAGAAAGGGTAGTCCACCTTGTAATGCCATCATTTAAAGGTACTTATGAGATTGTTCAAAGCCCGCTTGTTGAAGAAGCAGGCATACTCGGTGCGGCATCAATAGTGCTTCAAAGGAATGTTCAACAATCTAATATTTTATGATTAAGTAACTACTATATTATGGAGGTGTTTTTTAGATGAGTAAGTACTTTCTGTACGTATTAGTCTCTGCGTTTGTTATTCTTGCGGTCATTATAGGAACGGCGGCAGATTCAAAGAGTGGACCGAAACTTGGATACATCGATCCAAACAAAGTCCTTCAAAACTACGATAAGTGGATTACATTTCAAAAGCAGATGCAGGCAGAGGTAGAAAAGTATCAGTCGGAACTCAACAAGATTAACGACCAAAATCAAAAACAGCAAAAGTATCTTGAGTATCAGCAAGCAATTAATACAAAGATTGCACAGACTCAACAACAAATTGAATCTGAGATTCTTGGAAAAGTTAAAGAATACGCTGAAGTTATGGGCTACGATTTTATCTTCAACAGCACAACAATGGCTTATGGTAGCTCTTCATATAATATAACCGATGCTTTCATCAAATATTTGAAAACAGCGAAAAAGTAATTTTTGCATTAAGATCAGAATTTTGGTGTGGTAGAGTTATCATATGGATAGTATGGAAAGCATTAGAAATGAAACAGAGGTTAGTTTTGATCAGGTATCTTGTCAGAATATCTTCAAGAAATTTGGTAGAAAAGTGGTTCTTAATGGTGTAAGTATGTATGTGAACACCGGTGAAGTGGTAGGCTTGCTTGGTCCAAATGGATCAGGCAAGACTACTTTATTTAATATCATACTCGGTGTTGTTGTTCCAACAAAGGGGAAAGTATTTTTCAACGGTAAGAATATTACCAATATGCCAATTCATAGACGTGCGAGGCTTGGGATTACTTATCTGCAACAAGAAACCTCTGTGTTTAGGGACTTAAAAGTTGAAGACAACGTACGACTCGTTTTGGAGTTTCAAAAACTTAAAAAGAGCGAAAGAGAAGAGGTTATTACCGAAAACTTAGCTGAATTTGGTATTGAGAGTTTGAGAAAGCAGTATGCATTCTCACTTTCTGGTGGTGAAAAGCGAAGACTCGAATTAGCAAGGATGATGTCGTTAAAACCTAAGTTTGTACTACTCGATGAACCTTTCATAGGGATTGATCCAAAGACAGTTAAGGAGATACAAAAGGTCGTATTAAATCTTAAAGAAAGAGGTATTGGTGTTATCATTACCGACCATTCAGTTGATGCACTGAGTCCCATAGTTGATAGACTGTACGTTATACATAAAGGACAGGTTTTAGCTGAAGGTAATCCTGAAGAAGTTTTAAAGAACGACTTAGTCAAACAAGTTTACCTTGGAGAATAACACAAAGTGTCACTTATCAGGAGGATACGATGATTCTACTATTCAAAAAGAAGGGATTTTTGAGATTTTTATCTGCGATAGAGACATCCAATATGATTACAAGGTTATTGTTAAGAGCAGGTTTGAGTATTGAATATTCAGAAGGATTTCATCCAAAACCAAAGATTTCATTCTTAGATACTACAGCAACCGGGGTAATTGACTTGGCACTATACGTTTCCGTTAAGCTTGAAGATGAGAATATAGAGGTTGAACCAGTAAAAGAATCGATCAGGGAACATCTTCCAGCTGGTCTTGAGCTTGTTAATGTTTATAAGTCCGATGTCAATTTGAACAGTATAGTAACTGGTTATCAATATACTGTGTTTTCCAAGAATGTACCAGATTTCAAAAAGGAAGTCCAAAAACACTCAGGTAAGAGATTCTTACCGATAAATAATGTGAAAAATATGCATGTTATTTTGAAAAAAGATATTCATGTGGTAGAATATATAGTTGAAAGAGACAAGATTTTTAACCCTTACTTAATAGATGGTATATTTTTGGCAGTCAGACGAAAGGCGCTTGTTGGAGAGAAAGACCTTAGTTACATGCTAAGTTTAAATGGGGGGACAGTTTATGAAGGTGCTCGTAGTTGATGATTCAGATGTCCTAAGGAAGATAACGGTATTCAATCTTAAGAAGCTTGGAATGGATGTTGAAGAAGCGGTAGATGGTATAGATGGTTTAGAAAAGATGCGTTCATGGCATCCTGATGTTGTTATATTAGATATAATGATGCCAAGAATGGATGGTTTTACAGTCCTCAAAGAGATGAAAAAGGATGAGGCTATAAAAGATATCCCGGTTATAGTTTTGACTGCTAAGGGAGGTCAAGATGACGAGCAAATAGCCATTTCACTTGGTGCCAAGCGTGTTATGACTAAACCATTTAGCCCAACCCAGCTCCTTGAGGAGGTTAAAAGCATTACAAATGACAAGTGATGAATTTGACATGATTGCTAATTCAGCTCGAAAAATTGCTGAAATCTTTGGTTTTAATATCGGCAATGTGAATAATTTCAAAGAACTCGCCCAAGCTTGCGAGGCGTTGTGCGAGCACATTAGTAAATGGACCATTGATCAAAAAGCTAATAATGACGCACTTCAGCAGTTGATTGATGCACAATTAGAAGAGCTTTCGGCAGCATACGAAGGTTTATCTTCTTTGTTTGAAATAAATAAAGTCATTGCGTCCGTTGAAGAGCCATGGATGATATTAAAGAGCGTTTTGAAGTTACTGAAAAATGCGGTTAACTTTTCAGCGGCAATGCTTACACTAAGGATTGAGAACGATAACTATACGGAGTTTTATGGTTCAAAGGATGCAGAAGAAACGTTAAAACATCTGGCTGAAGAATACGCTAAAGTGAGTAATACAGTATTTGTAGATTATGATAAATCCATGGGTGGCTACATTGTTGTACCTCTAAGCACAGAAATTGAGGACTATGGTTTATTAGTCGTCTCGGGATACGGCACGAATAAGATTTTCACAGCTGGAGATAAGAAAATAGCAGAAGCGGTAGCTCAGCAGGTGCTTACGGCGGTAAGCAGGTATATTATGCTCCAGCGCGAAATAGAAAAGAGAAGACTTGAAGAGCAGATAGAAATAGCACGAAATATACAGATGGGACTCTTCCCAAAGGAATTTCCGTCACATGAGCACTTTGACATAGATGGTCAGAGTGCACCAGCAAGACAGGTTGGAGGCGACTATTACGACGTCATTCAGAGCGAAGATGGAGCTATAATTGGTTGTATTGCCGATGTTTCAGGAAAAGGTTTGCCGGCCGCTCTTATTATGTCTTCATTTAGGAGTATGTTTCGAGTGTCTGGTAAGATTTCAAACGATATGGGAAAGCTCGCAGCACAATTCGACAAAATGATACATGAAGACTTCGAGACTGGAAGATTCATAACTTCAATAATTTTTAGGATTTCACCTAATGGTTATATGGAATATGTTAATGCTGGTCACGATCCACTATACATACTTCGTGGGAATAAGATAATTAAGTTAGAATCAACTGGAACTCCTCTCGGTATACTCGGTGAAGGCTGGTACGAAGTTGGGAAGTTCCAGCTTGAAAAGAACGACTTAATAGTGGCATATACAGATGGAGTTGTGGAGGCAAGGAATATAAAAGGTGAGGAATTTGGTTTTGAGCAGCTTCAAGAGATAATTATCAGAAATAGATACTTGAAAGCTTCCGATATAGTTGATAAAATAATGAACGCTGTATTTGAATTTTCCTCTGGAACCGTTCAGCACGATGATACGACTGTGCTTGTCGTGAAATTTGAATAATTAAAAATTCTATATAAAACATACATAAGACGGATGGAGATTTTGGAGGTGCTTGGCATGATTGAAGTTGGAGATCTTGAAAAGGGTATGTACATAAAGTATGAGGGTGATATATACAGAATTATCGATGTAAACAAACATTTCAGAGGAAGAGGTTCAGGTTTGATAAGAACAAAGCTTAAAAGCCTTTCCTCTGGGTTAATAAGAGAAGCAAATTTCGCAAGTGGTGAAAAGGTTGAAGAAGCTGAGCTTTCTTTCAGGAAAGCCGAGTATCTTTATAACGATGGTGAAAGCTACTACTTCATGGATCTTCAAACGTATGAACAGTATGCTATTCCTGAGTCAGAAGTAGATGAAGCGAAGAATTACCTTATCGAAAATACACAGGTTGACTTGGTTATGCACGACGAAAAACCAATAGGAATTCAACTTCCGACAACGGTCGTCTTGGAAGTGATTGAAACGGAACCAAATTTCAAAGGTGATACGGTTTCAGGCGGTGGAAAGCCAGCTGTCTTGCAAACAGGTTTGAAGATTTCTGTTCCTTTCTTTATAAATGTAGGTGACAAAATAAAGGTTGATACAAGAACTGGCGAATATATAGAAAGAGCGTAATGCGTTCTTTAAAATAGCACCCTTGAAAGGGGGAGAGAATATGGGAAATGTAACTGTTTCTGATAATGTTATATCCGAGATTGCATACAGAGCTATATGTTCAGCATACGGGGTAGAACCAGATAACAAAGATTTCAAGAAAATCCGAAAGAACATATCCGTGGAGAGAACTCCACAAGATAATGTTATTATTAACGTAAAACTTGATATACCGTATGGTGAAAATATACTGGAATTTTCAAAGAAAATAATGAAGAACGTTAGGGAAAATGTGACACAGATGACAGACAAAGTCGTCGAGGCAGTCAACATTGTTGTGGTTGGTATTTCAGATAAGGACTTCTCGCAATCTTAGTAAGTTTAAAAATTCATATGGCTTTTAATATATCAATTAATAGGAGTTGAAGGGTTTGGTATCAAAAAGGAGAATTTTGAGAGAAAGTGTTGTCAAAGCACTTTTCCAGCTTGACTTTAGACCAGATGATTTCGAAACAATTTTAAGAGACACACTTAGTACCTTGAAATTAGATGATATTAAGGGCATTGTTGAAAAATATCTGCGTAATATTTATGAGCACAAAGAAGAGATAGATAAAACGATAGCAGAGTACTTAATCAATTGGGATTTTGAGAGGGTTTCATATATCGATCGAAGTGTCCTTCGACTTGGCACTTACGAACTTTTGTATGAAGCGGATGTTCCCATTGAAGTAACACTTGATGAAATGATAGAAATAGCGAAGAGATACGGTACGGAAGATAGTGGAAAATTTGTAAATGGTGTCTTGGATAGGATAGCAAAGACAAAGGCACCGAAAGAAAAATTTAGTCTGTAATTTTCCTTTTATTGTTTTCTTTCTTATTCTTGTTGCTTGTTGAAACGTGTCTCAAGGGGGATTCGGGGGTATCTCTTTGAGTTATGTAGAGTTTGTTATATTCATAGTAGTTGCAACTATGATACTCATATCAGCATTCGATGGATATAGCCATGTGTTACAACACATGGCTTATATCTTAGATGTGAACCGTAAAACTTTAAGAACATTTCATATGATAAACTATCTTAGATTTGATTATCACAGACATAGTGTGGTAGATTCAAATGTCAAAGTTACAAAAACGAATTCTTATACAAGTTTTGCGTTTAACGAAAGGATAGACACATCAAAACGTGTTCTTTATCAAGCGGTGCCATATGAAGGTAAAACAACTATATATCGTGATGTGTATGAACCGTATGGTACAGGGTACAGATTAATTAACAGGAGGAAATTCGTAATTGACGGTGAGTACTCTATGAAACTCTCAGATGATGGTAGGTTTTTGGAGATATTTACCTCTTACTACGATAAATGTATAATTCCTGTCAAGTTACCTATGGTTGAAATTGTCAGTATAGTTGTTACAAAAGCAGAACGAAAGATGAGATGAAGAAGATATAAATAGATAGGAGAGAGAAGAATATGAGAAAAGAGGTTCAAAAGCTATTCGAAACTCCTAAATCAAAGATAATGGGTATTATAAACGTCACACCTGATTCATTCTATGCTGGTAGTAGAGTAAATGAAGTTGATTTATTACGTAGAGTCGAAGAAATGATAGAACAAGGAGTTGATGTAATAGATATTGGTGGCGAGAGTACAAGACCAGGTGCTGAACCAGTACCAGTTGAAGAGGAAATTAAGAGAACAGTGGGCGCAGTTCGTTTAGTTAGAAAGCATTTTGATATACCAATCTCCGTTGATACTTACAAATCTGAAGTAGCAAGATTATCCCTTGAGAGTGGGGCGGATATTATAAACGATATAAGTGCTCTGAGATTTGACGAGAAAATGGTCGAAGTTGCAGCGTACTATAGCTGTCCAGTAATATTGATGCATATGAAAGGTACACCGAGGACTATGCAGGATAACCCCCAGTATGATGATGTTGTTAGTGAAATACTGTTTTTTTTCAAAGAACGTATTGAGTATGTGAAAAGTTTTGGGTTGGACAAAATAGTTATCGATCCAGGTATTGGATTTGGAAAAAAATTAGAACACAATCTTGAAATCTTGAAGAGAATAGATGAATTCAGACAACTTGGATATCCTCTCTTAATTGGTGCAAGTAGAAAATCGATGATAGGAATGATTTTAAACTTACCGCCTGAGCAGAGGCTTAATGGGACATTAGCAGTAACAGCTTACTGTGCATTGCATGGTGTGGAATTCATAAGGGTGCACGATGTAAGGGAAAATGTTGAAGTGATTAAAGTTATCGAAGCTATTAAAGGTATTTGAAAAAAGAGGTAATGAAAATGCCTGAAAAGGAAAGAGTAAGATTAGATAAATTTCTTGCAAATTCACATGTTGGAACCAGAAGTGATGTGAAGGTATATATCAAAGAAAAACGTGTGAAAGTAAATGGTGTGGTAATAACAGATCCAGGGTTTCATGTTAAAGAATCAGATATTGTAACTCTCGATGACCAACCGGTAACACCTCACCACTATGTTTACATAATGTTGTATAAACCTTCTGGTTTAGTCTCGACAACATCGGATAACGAACCGAGCGTACTCACAATTATAGAGCATCCTTACGTAAACGAACTACACATTGCAGGAAGGCTGGACAAAGATGTTGAAGGTTTGTTGATTCTCACAAACGATGGAGATTTTACTCACAGATTAATCTCACCTAAGAAACATGTCGAAAAAGAATATTATATTTATACGAAAAGTTCCTTCATTGTTGATGAGCAAATCAAAAGATACGTTGAGAGTGGACTTATTATAGACGGAAAAAAGATATTACCCGCAAAGATTTCGCAAATAGATGAGAAGATTATTTCAATAACAATAATTGAGGGTAAATACCATCAAATTAAAAAAATGTGCAGGACTCTTGGCATAGAATGGGAAAAGATAGAGCGAGTCAGAATAGGTGGGTTAAGACTTGGAGAACTTAAGATAGGCGAATGGAAGGAGCTAACGAAAGAAGAACTGGCGAAGATATTTCAATAAGAAAATATCAAAATATCAAAAAAGGCGGTACCATTGGTACCGCCTACTTTTTGATTATCATTATTTCTTAGTATGATATGCTTTCAATCTTTAAATATCTTTTAACCGAGTCTTTTTCAAAGAAAACTTCTATTGTATGTGTTGCTGCAGGTGAATCACTTTCGAATGTTGCAATCCAGGACGAAGAAACGTATTCTACGATTCCAAGATCGTTTAGATTAACATTGCCAGCACTGTCAGTGTATCTTATGACACCACCAGTTTTTTGACAAAGTTCCCTAAGGTCTCCAAGGTCTGAAAAGTCAGTATCTGCTGGATCATAATACGAGTAATCAGGTACTATAGCTTCATGTATTGTATAGTAACCCATGAGAACTGGTAGCATTTCTGATTTATCAAAGTGAGCAAATCCAGAATAGTCGCTCTTGTAATGTGCTGGTGCATCAGTAATAACGATCATCACACGTTGCGCACCCGGTCTCCATTCAAGTGCAGTTGCAGCGAACATGATGGCATCATAGTCATTTTCATACCAATCTCCACCGCCCCAAGCATAAAGTGTAGCAACATATTCCTGAGCCTCCTCTGGTGATGTCAAGTTTAAAAAATAGCCATCAACAGTTATATCGCTTGGTGGATTTACGAAATCGTCGAAAGGAATAACACCAATCTTTGCATCCATACCACTGTTCATAAGTGAATCAGCGAAATCGATAATGCTATTCTTCGCACCTTCTATTGCACCGCTCATACTTCCTGTTACGTCGAGAATAATAGCTATATCTATCTTATTTCGCGTTTCAGATTCCTTGTAGAGAAGAAATCCCTGTTCCTTGTTGTTTTCGAAAATCCTTAAGTTGCTTGGTGAGAATGCTTCAACACCTGGCAAGCTGATTCTTAGGCGAATTGCATCTGGAACGGCAATTGGTACGAGTGAAGGCTGTTTGTCAATACTGCCATATATATTACTTGCAGAATAAAAGGTAGGTGAAGGTTTTGTTGTTCCGGATGGATCTTTTGGTATTGCTTTTGGTGCCATAGGAATATCAGAGCAACTGTAAAGTAGTGCAATAACGAATACAAAAATTGAAATACCAAATAATCTTTTTCTCATATTCAATCACTCCTCAAAAACCAATGCCTACGCCTGCGGAGATTGCGTAGGTGTCTAAGAATTGGAATGCCGTAGTCATTGTTCCCATTCCTTCAACAAAAAGGACTATACCTTTTCCAAATCTCATACCTGCTTTTACGTGGAAAATGTCTTGATAGATAGAAAAGAGTGTATTCTTAATATCGTATATAACTATTGGCGCAGCACCGGCGTAGATGAGGGTTCCAAAGATAGGTATACCAACATAAAGATAAGGATCCACCTCGAGAAACTGGATATCCTCAATGTTTATGTTTTCGACTTCCTCAATATTTGAAAGCGGATAATACCCTTCAAGCATTAATGAAATACCACTCGATAAGGTTCCAATGCGCACACCAACGTATGGACGATTCTTTCCACCAAACTCCATACCACCTAATACGGAAATCTCAAAACTAAAAGTACATACTGCAACCAATGCTAATAAATTTATTACAAAAAACTTCCTCATACTACCACCTTCTTCTTTGGGATAAAAAACTCAGTTCTAACACACATTTCATTTTCCTCAGTTGAGAAATTTCTTAAAAAAGAATCAAATTCAACCGGACCGTATCTATTTTTTAATTAATTCTCATTTTCAGAGTATACTCATTTGACCACACAATTATCGAAATCGTTCAATAGTACTTTTCATTTTGTGGTTGACTGAGGTAAAAGTCCACATGAAACCAAATAAAATAAAGCTGTGCAAATTGTTGCAAAAAAAAACGAGGCAGAAGCCCTTCTTGAGCTTCTGCCTTCTTTAATATCTATTGGTTATTACTCGATCTTAATCTCAAGTGCTGGTTTCTCTTCCTTTTTCTTTGGCATCTCAAGTGTGAGTACTCCATCGTTATACTTTGCTACAATGTTTTTCTCATCAACATAGTCTGGTATGACGAATGCTCTTTCGAACCTTCCGAAGCTTCTTTCGACTATTCTGTAGTTTCTACCTTTTTCATCTCTTTCTGTTTTCTTTTCACCACAAACCTTGAGTACTCCATCTTCGACTGTAATCTTGAGTTCTTCTTTCTTAACGCCAGGTACTTCTATTTCGAGGACTACTTTGTCGTCTGTTTCATATGCATCAACCCTTGGTAGGAATTCAAAATCACTTCTGAGTGGCTTCATAAAGTCTGAGAAGAGTTTGTCAACTTCTTGTTGAAGTTCCATAAATGGTTCGAAAAGGTCATACCTTCTTGCCAACATAATCCCACCTCCAATACTCCAAGTTTTTTTGTTTATTCCTGCCAATTAGTAGTATCTATTTCCAAATTCCACCTCTATTATACCGAATTAGCAGTCGTGTGTCAAGAGTGATAATAATGAGTATGATATCTTCCATTTACATTATTTAATCAATAACTAAAATCAAATAATCTTATAGTTACTAAATGTTTTAGCAGTTGTAACAGATAACTGATAATAAAATCAAAGTGTACCACATTCAAAGTCTTTTTAAAAAGACGAGGGGAGTTTTAAAACTCCCCTCGTAAAGTTCTCAAATATTTTTATGAGATTTCTTTTATAAGTCTCTCTACAAGCAACATTCCGACTCTTTCTTGAGCTTCGAATGTTGAAGCGCCAATATGAGGTGTTGCCACGACGTTTGGTAGCGCGAGTAATTTTTGTCTGATTTCATCTGTGGGTGGTTCTATCTCGAATACATCAAGACCTGCAGCATAGATTTTGCCGTTTACAAGTGCTTCGTATAGTGCTGCTTCGTCAACTATACCACCTCTTGCTGCGTTGATTACTATAACTCCATCTTTCATCTTTGATATCGACTCTTTGTTTATAAGATTCTTTGTTTCGAATGTTAGTGGTACGTGTATTGTAATGTAGTCGCTTTCTCTGTAAATCGTCTCAAGATCAACTATTTTAACATTCATATCTGTCTCTTTGACAAAAGGGTCATAAGCAAGAATTTTCATATCGAAAGCAAGCAATCTCTTGGCGACTTCTCTTCCTATGTTTCCAAATCCAATGATGCCAACCGTTCTACCAAATAACTCATGCCCTTCGAGTTCTTTCTTCGTCCATTTCCCTGCTTTAAGGTCTGCCGTGCCCCTTGCGATATGGCGTGAGCATGCAAGCATTAATCCAATTGCAAGTTCAGCTACTGAAATGCTGTTTGCACCTGGGGTATTAAGTACTTTTATACCTTTTGCTTCGGCAGCTTTGACATCAATATTGTCAAGACCTGTGCCAGCACGTCCAATTATCTTTAGTTTGGTACCAGCTTCTATAATGTCAGCGGTAACCTTGGTTGCGCTTCTAACTATTAACACTTCTATTTCTGGCATTAATTTTATTAATTCATCTTTTTCGTAGTGTTGTGATGTCAGTACTACACCAGGAACACTCTTTAGCTTTTCAGTTGCCTGTTTATCGAGTGGATCATTTATGTGTATCCTCATTTCATTTCACCAGCCCTTTGTACAGTACCTCTTGAGCAGCTGTTACACCCTTTCCAATCTCAACTTTGTAACCAAGTTCGGCAAGTGCGAATTCGAGCGAAGCGATACCGGTAATTATGTCAAACGGTGTTAGGTAACCAAGATGTGAAATTCTGAAAAGTTCGTCTTTCATTGGTTCTTGACCAGCAGCAATCGTTACGCCATATTTGTCTCTCATAAGTTTTGTAAGTTTGCTTGAAGGGATACCTTCTGGAGAGTTTACAGCTGTTAAAACATTACCAGGTCTTTCAGAGAAGAAGGTTAGACCAAGAGCTCTAACTGCTGCTCTCGTAGCTTCTCCATAAAGGGCATGTCTCGCCCATACATTTTCGATTCCTTCTTCTTTTAGCATCTTAACTGCTTTGTTTAACATGTATATAAGATTAACAGCGGTTGTCCAAGGATTGTCTGGAGCGCTCTTTTTGTACTTCCTTAAGTCGAAATAATACCTGCTATTTGTACATTTTTCAACTTTTGCATAAGCTTTATCGTTTATCGCTATGAATGCAAGTCCTGGAGGTAACATCCATCCTTTTTGAGCACCGGAAACTACAACATCTACTCCCCATTCGTCCATCTTTAATGGTTCGGCAAGTAATCCACTAACTGCGTCGGTAACAAGTATGACATCCGTATCTTTTGTTAGTTTTGCGATGTTTTCGAGGTCTATGACGGTACCTGTAGAAGTTTCACTATAAGTAGTGAAGACTACTTTTGCATCAGGGTTTTCTTTCATTGCTTTTTCTATCATCTCGGGTGTAACTGCTTTTCCCCATGGCAATTTAATTTCAACTGGGACTACACCATATGCTTTTGCAATTTCGACCCATCTTTCTCCAAATTTACCTGCATTGACAATAATAGCCTTTTCACCAGGATTTACGAGGTTTACTACCGCTGTTTCAAGTGCGCCAGTTCCTGATGACGATAGAACGTATACTGGGTACTTAGTCTGAAAAACATACTTTGTCATTTCCAAAGTCTCTTCCAACAATTTAACAAACTCAGGGGTTCTGTGATGAATCGTTTCCTTTGCCCCCTCAAGAAGAATCTCTTGTGGTACTGGTGTTGGACCAGGAGATAACAATAAGTACTTTCGTATCATAAAACTCCCTCCTTTTTTTATAGTGCGATAGATTCATTCCATTGCTACAAGAGTCAATAATATTTTACAACTTGGCATTAGTATTTGACAACATCCTTAATGGTGCAATTTTTTGCATGCAACTTCTTGCAAGTGTCAAATTTTTCATAAATCTAATTTAAGCTATTTATAGGACCATATGTCATAGTGTAATAAGTTTTGCTTTTTGGCATGACGTTGCTATTATAATAATGAAAAATGAACATGCAAGTACAGATTGTGAAGTATTGCATAATACTAAAGCTAAGGAGTGTGGGATTTTATGGATTTAGAAAACATTTTGTCAGATGTTGGAAGGAACCTAAGGTCTTCGTTGATAAGAGAACTGCTTAAGTATGCCTCTGTCCCAGGATCTATTTCTTTTGGTGGTGGCGTTCCTGATCCCAATACATTCCCACGCCATGAGCTTGCTGAAATTGCAAAAGAGGTAATAGAAAAAGAATATGCATACACTCTTCAGTACAACACAACTGAAGGTGATGATCAACTTGCAACTCAAATGATAAAGCTTCTCGAACGCGTGTATGGAATAACTGATGTTGGTAGAGAAAATTTGCTTTTTACAACTGGTTCTCAACAGGCACTTGATTTGATAGCAAGAGTGTTGTTGGACAGAGATAGCATATGTTTTGTAGAATTTCCCGTTTATCTCGGGGCTGCAAGCGCTTTTAGGATGACATTTACAAAGTTTGAAACAGTTCCTCTTGAAGAGGATGGTATGGATGTTGATTACTTAGAGAAAAAACTTGATGAACTTGACAAGCAAGGCAAGATAAAGAGTGTTAAATTTATCTACACAGTACCTAATTTCCACAATCCAGCTGGTGTAACAATGAGTGTTGAAAAGAGGAAGAGATTAGTTGAGATAGCAAATAAGTACGATGTTTTAATAGTAGAAGATGATCCATATGGTCTATTGAGGTTTGAGGGTGATTATCCACCATCACTCTACAAGTTGGCTGGTCCCGATAGGGTTGTACTTCTGAATACATTTAGCAAGATACTAACACCAGGACTTAGGCTTGGCGTAATTATAGGACGAGCTGATTTTGTAAGGAAAACTACAATGGCAAAGCAGGCGGCTGATCTCTGCAGTCCAAGTCTCAATCAGAGGATAGCTGCACGCTTCCTTGAAAGATATGATTTGCTTGCCTATCTGAAGCCTGGTGTAGAGCTGTACAAGAGAAAAAAGGATGTCATGATCAAGTCTCTTGAAGAAAACTTCAGTGATATTAAAGGTGCTAAGTGGGTTAATCCTCAGGGAGGACTTTTCGTTTGGCTTACTTTACCTGAATATTATGACACAATGGAAATGTTTGAAACAGCAAAGGAAAAGAAAATATACTACATTCCTGGAGAAGCCTTTACTATCGATGATGGTAAGAGCTCTTCAATGAGGTTGTCTTTCTGTTTGCCACCTGAGGAGAAGATAGTTGAAGGTGTAAAGAGATTAAAGGAAGTAGTTGTTGAGTATGGAAAGAAGAAAGGATTGATGTGATATGAAAATTTTGGTTATAAATCCAGGCGCTTCGAGTACAAAGGTTGCTGTTTTTGAGGATAAGAAAAAAGTGGTTCAGGAGAATTTAGAGCATTCTGTGGAGGAACTTGACAAATATCCAACGACGATGGATCAAAAGTCGTTGCGTGCTAACGCAGTTGAGAAATTTTTAAAGAGTCATGCTCTCTCAATAGAAGATTTCGATGCCATCGCAGCACGTGGTGGAATACTTCCACCTGTGGAAGGTGGTACATACGAAGTCGATGAGAATATGGTCGATTATCTTGTGAATAAGTCTAAAGTACAGCATGCATCAAATTTGGCAGCTGTTATTGGTTACGAACTTTCAAAGAGAGCTTCGAAGAGCATACCAGTTTTTATAACGGACCCTGTTAGTGTTGATGAAATGATACCTGAAGCCAGGCTATCGGGAATTAGGGATATTGAAAGAAAGAGCCTTTCGCACATATCGAATATGCGTGTTGTTGGAATAAGAATAGCAGAGGAATTAGGGAAAAAATTTAATGAGCTTAATATGGTAATCGCACATCTTGGCAGTGGCATTTCTGTAGCGCCTTTTGAAAAAGGAAGAATGATCGATGTTAATAATGCAAATGATGAAGGACCATTCAGTGTTGAGCGAACTGGCGAATTACCTGTCGGAGATGTTGTAAAACTTGCTTATTCAGGTCAATACACAAAAGAGCAAATGAAGAAAATGTTTGTAGGTAAAGGTGGACTCGTTGCATATCTTGGTACGAACGATCTCAGAGAAGCTTTTAAAATGGCTGAAACAGATCCGAAAGCCCTTGAGGTAATAGAAGCAATGGCTTATCAAATAGCACAAGAAATCGGAGCTATGTGTGTCTCTTTAAAAGGTAAGGTTGACGCGATAGTCTTGACTGGTGGGATGGCTCACAGTGATAGATTTGTTGACATGATAAAATCTTATATCTTTAAATTCGGACCTGTTTTTGTCGTGCCGGGTGAGATGGAAATGGAGGCTCTTGCATACGGTGCTCTCCGTGTTTTGAATGGTGAAGAAAAACCGAAAGTCTGGAGGTGCGAGCAATGAAAAGAATCAATGAATTACTTGATAAAGCAAAGAATTTAGGAACAAAAATAGTAGCAGTAGCCGCAGCAGATGATGATGTCGTTCTTAGGGCTGTAGAAATGGCGAGGAAAGAAGGAATAATTAATGCTCTGCTTTTTGGTAATGTATCAAAGATTGAAGAAGCTGCAAAGAAGGCTAACGTTGACCTTTCAAACTATCAGGTGATAGATTCAAAAAATCCCGCCGATGATGCAGTAAAGGCGGTTGTAGAGAAGAAAGCTCACTTTGTTATGAAAGGAAACATAAAGACTGGTGATTTAATGAAGGCAGTTTTGAAAGATGAGTACAATCTAAAGACTGGAAGAACGATGTCCCTTGTTAGTATATTTGAAACGTCTCTTTATCACAAATTATTGGTCGTTTCTGATGCTGGAATGACAATCGCTCCAGACCTTGAACAAAAGGTACATCTAATAGAAAACGCCGTGCTTGTTGCTCGAAAGGCTGTGGGAGTAGAAAAGCCAAAGGTAGCAATTCTTGGTGCTATTGAGGTTGTAAATCCCAAGATGGAAGCTACAGTTCACGCAGCTTTACTCGCAAAGATGAATGAACGCGGGCAGATTAAAAATTGTATTGTAGATGGTCCTTTCGCCCTCGATAATGCTGTATCTAAGGAAGCTGCGGAACATAAGGGTATTGTCAGCCCAGTTGCCGGTGATGCCGATGTGCTGATAATGCCCGATATTGAAGCAGGTAACATTTTTTATAAGAGTATGGTCTTTCTTGCTGGTGCCAAGGTTGCTTCGGCAATAATCGGTGCCAAGTGCCCAGTAGCACTCACGTCAAGGGCTGATAATGATGAAACTAAGCTTCTTTCTCTCGCACTTACTTGTTTAATGGTAGATTGATTACTCAAACTCATCTTATCAAACTCATCTTAGTTGGGTGGTGTTGAAAATGAAGATTTTGGTTATAAACCCTGGTTCTACAAGTACAAAGGTCGCGGTTTTTGAAGATGAACAGATGATTGCGTCAAAGACACTGAGACACTCAGCAGAGGAACTTGCACCATTTCATAAACTGACAGATCAATTCGAGTTTAGAGCGCAGATAGTGGAGACTTTTTTGAAAGAGTCTAATATAGAACCGCAAGATTTAGATGCAGTAGTTGGTCGTGGCGGACTCCTTGATCCAATTCCTGGTGGAACATACAAAGTGAGCGAAGACATGCTTGAAGTACTCAAAGAAGCTAAGAATGGTGAACATGCTTCTAATCTTGGAGCACTCATTGCCTATGAGTTTACAAAAAAGTACAATGTTCCATCATTTATAGTAGACCCAGTTGTTGTTGACGAGCTCGAACCGCTTGCCAGGTACACAGGACACCCAATGTTTAGAAGAAGGTCGATATTCCATGCACTCAATCAGAAGGCTACAGCACGTAATGCAGCTGCTCAACTCGGTAAAAAATATGAAGAGATTAATCTGATAGTTGTTCATATGGGTGGTGGAATATCCATAGGAGCACACAGGAAGGGAAAAATCGTCAACGTTAATAACGCACTCGATGGTGACGGACCATTCACGCCAGAAAGAAGTGGAACACTGCCATTAACCCAACTTATAGATCTTTGCTACAGTGGAAAATACACACTTGATCAGATGAAAAAGAAGATAAAAGGTGCTGGTGGAATGGTGGATTATCTTGGAACGAACGATGCAATGACAGTTCAAAAAAGAATACTTGAAGGAGACAAAGAAGCAGAACTTGTTTATAAATCAATGGCATACCAGATTTCCAAATGGATAGGTCGTATGGCAGCTGTTTTAAAGGGAGAAGTTGATGCAATAGTTCTTACAGGCGGTTTAGCCTATGATAAAGACTTTATGGTTAAGTGGCTCACGGAATATACAAGTTTTATAGCACCAATTCTCGTATTCCCAGGTGGAGACGAAGAACGAGCACTTGCAATGGGGGCACTTAGAGTACTTAGAGGTCTTGAAGAACCAAAGATATATTGGGAAAATGTTATTGAACACACAAGTCATTGAAATTTTTTTGGAAAGGAAGTCAAATAGATGGTAAAGAATTATGCATTTATTGGTTTATTCGGTAGTGGGAAAACAGAAGTTGCGATTAATTGGGCACTCAAATTGAAAGAAGATAATGAAAAAGTTGCGATAATCGATGGTGATATCATTTCTCCATATTTTAGAACAAGGGATGTTGCTGAAGTACTTGAAAAAAGAGGACTTGTAACAGTATGTCCAAAGGGTGCACTGAGAAATGCGGATTTGCCTATCATAACTGGTGGGGCTATTGGATATCTTTCAAATCCAGAATACAAAACAGTAATTGATGTTGGTGGAGAGGAAAACGGTGTAGTTGTACTTGGTTACGTAAAACCATACCTTGGAGATTCTGAAATCAGCATGGTTGTAAACATTGCCCGACCTTTTTCTGCAACGGTCGATGGAATAATCAAAGCATACGAACAGTTAAGAAGAATTGCAAGAGTGAAGGTGGATTACCTAATAAACAACGCAAATCTTTCTTATGAGACTACACCTGAACTCATCATAAAGGGAGAGGAAGTGTTGACAAAAGTTTCTGAAATAATAGAAGTTCCTGTTAAGTTCACAGTCGTGCCCGAATTTATTGATTATACGGATTTTAAATTCCCAGTCTTCAAGATACATCGTTTTATGAGAATGGAAGTTTGAATTTGAAGTTTTTCCAATCACTTTTGTTTATTTATCAGAAGAAATGCGAAAAGGAGGATGAGCGTGCATGCCAAAAGTTAAGGGAAAAATTGAGATCGACCAGGAAAGATGTAAAGGTTGTGGATTGTGTATCAGTGTTTGTCCAATGAAGGTTATCGAGTTTAGTGACGGATTCAACGGTAAGGGGTATCATCCTGCGGAGCCAAAACATGTTGAGAAATGTATTGCCTGTGGTTTTTGTTATAACATGTGTCCAGATGTTTGTATTAAGGTTTACAGAGACGTGGAAAGCGCATAAGTTCTTAATTTTGAGGAGGGAAATATAATGGGCGAGAGAGTACTTGTTAAAGGAACTGAAGCAATAGGTGAAGCTGCGGTTCGAGCAGGTTGTAGACTATTCTTTGGTTATCCAATAACACCACAGAACGAATTGCCAGAATACATGTCTAAACGTATGCCAGAAGTGAATGGAACGTTCCTTCAAACAGAAAGTGAAGTATCAACAATAAACATGGTCTATGGAGCTGCATGTACAGGCATGAGGGTTATGACTTCAACTTCCTCACCAGGTTTCAGTTTGATGCAAGAAGGAGTTTCATACATGGCTTGTGCACAATTACCAGCAGTACTTGTCAATGTTGTACGTGGCGGTCCTGGACTTGGTGATATCCAGCCATCACAAGGCGATTACTGGCAGGCGACAAAAGGCGGTGGACATGGTGATTATAAATTGATAGTTCTTGCCCCTTCAACAGTGCAAGAGGCTGTTGACTTGACGTACCTTGCCTTTGACCTTGCTGATGAATATAGAAGTCCAGTATTAATAATTGCTGATGGTGTCATTGGTCAAATGATGGAGCCCGTGACATTTCCAGAGTTCAGAGATCTGAATACTCTTCCAAAACACGAAGACTGGTCATTAACAGGCGCCAATGGTAGAGAGAAACATATAGTTGTTTCATTTGACATAGATCCTTATGTACTGGAAAAGATGAATTTGGAACTCGTTGAAAAGTTTAAAAAGATTGAAGCGAAAGAAAAGAGATGGGAAGAGTACAAGCTTGAAGATGCAGATGTAGTTATAACCGCATTTGGTACGGTAGCAAGAATTGCAAAGAGTGTTGTTGAACAAGCAAGGAAAGAAGGAATAAAAGTAGGTTTGTTTAGACCTATAACTCTTTGGCCATTTGCCTACGAAAGACTCGAAGAGATATCAAAAGGAAAGAAATTAATATTCGATGTAGAGATGAATATGGGACAGATGCTTGAAGATGTTAAGCTTGCTGTAAAGGATCATGCTCCTGTTGAGTATTATGGAAGGCTTGGAGGAGTTGTTCCAACTCCTGATGAAATACTCAACGTTCTCAAATCTAAACTTGGGAGGTAATTGATATGGCGTTTGAATTGATTCTGAAACGACCTGAAAGTTTAACACAAAAGGAGTTTACATACTGTCCAGGTTGTACACACGGAATAATTCACAGACTGGTTGCAGAGGTAATAGATGAACTTGGAATAAGAGAAAAGACTTTGGCTGTTGCACCAATTGGTTGTTCAGTCTTTGCGTATCACTTCTTCAACACCGATGCAACAGTTGCCGCACATGGTAGAGCTCCAGCAGTTGCAACAGGTATGAAGAGGGCAAGACCAGATTTGTACGTTTTTACATATCAAGGTGATGGAGATTTGGCAGCAATAGGTACAGCTGAAATTGTCCATGCCGCCAACAGAGGAGAAAAGATAACAACAATATTTGTGAACAATGCAATATACGGTATGACCGGTGGTCAAATGGCTCCAACAACGCTACTTGGAATGAAAACAACAACCACACCATATGGAAGAAGTGCGGCAAACGATGGACATCCACTTCATGTTGCAGAAATAATCAAAGAAGCCAGAGGCGTTGCATTCCTTGCAAGGACGAAAGTGAACACACCCCAAGATGTCCAGAAAACAAAAAAAGCAATCAAAAAGGCATTTTTAGCCCAGGTTAAAGGACTTGGCTTTGGAATGGTTGAGGTACTTTCCACATGTCCAACAAACTGGGGCATTGACCCTGTTTCAGCACTTAAGTGGCTTGAAGAACACATGGTTCCTGAATATCCACTTGGAACATTTATTGATAAGGTAGGGGATGAAAAATGACAACAAGGATGATATTTGCTGGCTTTGGTGGGCAAGGTGTAATGCTTATGGGACAGATAATGTCCCTTGCCGGTATGATTCAAGGCAAGAACGTTACATGGATGCCCTCTTACGGACCTGAAATGCGTGGTGGGACAGCAAATTGTACTGTTGTTATAAGCGATGAACCCGTTGCTTCCCCTGTGACCAACAAAGCAGAAGTCATAGTTGTAATGAATATTCCATCTTTGGTGAAATTTGAACCCGACGTAGAAACCAATGGTTTCTTGTTCCTGAATCAGTCAGTTATTGACAGGGAACCCCAAAGAAAAGACATTACTGCAATCAAAGTCCCGTGTAATGAAATTGCTGACGAGCTTGGAAATCTTAAAGTTGCAAACATGGTCATGCTTGGAGCTGTTATTGGAGCTACGAATGTTGTTGATACAGAAAGTATATTTAAGGCTCTTGAAAAGAAGCTTAGTGGTGGAAAAGCTGCGTTAATCGAAATAAATAAACAGGCAATTCTTAGGGGAATTGAGATTGCTAAGAATGCAAACAAGTAAGAAGAACGTATTTTTGTGTTGTAAATATATACTCAAAAGGCGGATAAGATAGATAACTGCATTATGCCGGGAATTCGGTCCCGGCCTTTTTTATCTTAATTTTTCTATGGTATAATATTACAATGAAGACCGATAACTTTGAACGAAATTTGGAGTACTAAAGTCTAAATAATTAGGAGGTGGAAAACATGAAGAGTCAGAAGATGCTCATCGTGATTTTGGGTTTACTTTTAGTAACAGTATTTAGTTTTGCAGATTTTTATCTCAACGTTGGTACGGTACCTATTGGTAACCAGAACTACATGGTTTATGAATTTGGTCCAGAGTTCACTATTGGTCCAGTAACACTTGGAATTACCTTAACAACGTATGCAACAGATTTAACAACAGGGCAATTCTACTTCGGTTATCCGGGTTCTGGAAACCCAAGTACTAACATCATCGATGGTTTGAACATCACGAGCTTAGGTTTGGACTTTGGAAACTTTTGGGTCAAATATGGTCAGATGAGACCAATAACCTATGGTATGGGTTTTGTTTTCAAAGGGTATTTGAATCCCCAGGCAAGAACGGTTGACTTTGGGCTAAGATTTGGAAGAGAAAGTGTTTCTGTACACGTTCCATATCAGATAGCGCAACTTACTAATCTTACTTTTGTTGAATCAGACTCACTCTACACAGCTGTTGTGAAATCAAGGATACTTTTCTTTGACCTTTCAGTATTTGGTGGAGTTGATATGAGCAGTTTTGCAACCAATACAGCTTCTTCTAATCCTTTGAGTTATGCTGCCGGAATTTCTTTGACAAATGAAATACTTGGCTTCAATATTGGCGCAGAGGCTGATATACAATCATGGAAAGATGGAACACTTGGATATGGGGCATTTGGTGGAGTATTTGGAAACTTTGGAATGCTTGAAATCTTAGCAGGACCATACCTTGTAAGTGATGGCTTTTCCCCGTGGCTTATATCCAAAAATTACCGGGCTATCAAGAGTGAATCAGACTTTGGACCAGAAAAATACAAAGCGGATATGGGATACATTGCAAGCGTAGGGTTGACAGTCAGTCCATATGGAAACGCTGTTGTTTTCTTAAAAGGGAATTTTGAAGGTGATATGACACTTTTAGGTGAAGGACTTATAAATATTCCAGCAATTGGTGGAGCAAATGGTTTGGTCCTGTATGGTTACATTTACGATGAAAATCCATTTGAAGGTGGTCAAGTCCTCGATTCCAACACTATAGCACGTTTGACATTAGCCTACCCAGTCTTTGGAAACTTCTTTGCGGGTGTTAAGTACGTGTGGGAAAACCTCGAATGGAAGCAGACAGCATTTGTTGGTGGAGCAGCAAATTTCTAAAATACAAGACTTAAAAACTGAAATCTTGAAAATATGTATTATTATGCTATAATAATATTAGACACTAAGAGCGGGTGTAGCTCAGTTGGTAGAGCATCAGCTTCCCAAGCTGAGGGCCGCGGGTTCGAATCCCGTCGCCCGCTCCAAAAATTAACAGTTAACTTAAGATGTTGAAAATGTGCAAGCGGACCCTCGTCAGGGTCTGTTTTATTATACAAAAGAAGGCCGTGGGGCGGAAATGGAGGTAACTTTATGGCAAAAGGTGAGAAAGTAAAAAGGGTTACTTCGGACAAAAGATTTGTATTTGAAGAAGCTTTGACGTTTGATGATGTTCTCTTGGTTCCCCAATACAGTGAAGTCCTTCCTTCAGACACTGATATCTCTACGAGACTTACAAGAAAGATAAAGTTAAACATTCCTTTACTAAGTGCTGCAATGGATACCGTAACTGAAAGCGAACTTGCAAAAGCGTTAGCACGCGAAGGTGGAATAGGTATAATCCACAAAAATCTTTCAATCAAGGAACAGGCACACCAGGTTGAATTAGTTAAAAGGACAGAGAATGGAGTTATTGAGAATCCTGTTGTGATTCATCCTGACGATACCGTGTTCAATGCCCTTAAATTAATGGCAGAGTACAGAATAGGTGGTTTCCCAGTTGTTAGTGAAGATGGTTACCTTGTCGGACTTCTGACGAATAGAGATGTAAGATTTGAAAACGATGTTAAGAAAAAGGTCAAGGAACTGATGACACCGCGAGAGAAACTGATTGTAGCTAAACCAGGTATATCGTTGGAAAAGGCAAAGGAGATTTTACACAAAAACAGAATTGAGAAGCTTCCAATAGTTGATGAAAATAACAAACTCATAGGACTTATAACTATAAAGGACGTGCTAAGTGTTATTGAACATCCAAATGCGGCAAGGGATAATAAAGGTAGATTACGTGTTGGAGCAGCAGTTGGAACTGGAAAGGATACATTTGAACGCGTTGAAGCACTTGTAAAAGCGGGTGTGGATGTTATAGTTGTAGACACCGCTCACGGACATTCAAAGAAGGTCATAGAAACAGTGAGAGAATTCAGAAAGATTTATCCAGAACTTCAGATTATAGCAGGGAATGTTGCGACGGCGGAAGCCACGGAGGCACTCATAAAAGCAGGTGCTGATGCAGTTAAGGTTGGTATAGGACCCGGGTCTATCTGTACAACTCGTATTGTTGCTGGTATAGGAGTTCCTCAGCTAAGTGCTATTTTGGAATGTGCAAGAATTGCTAAGAATTATGACATCCCAATAATAGCAGATGGAGGTATAAGGTATTCAGGAGATATAGTGAAAGCTTTGGCGGCTGGTGCTGAAAGTGTTATGCTTGGTAGTATATTTGCCGGTACTGAAGAATCACCTGGCGAAACGGTTCTCTATCAGGGGAGAAAATATAAAGTTTACAGGGGTATGGGGTCGATAGGTGCTATGAAATCAGGCAGTGCAGACAGATACTTTCAAAGTGAAAATCAAAAATTCGTGCCTGAAGGTGTCGAAGGAATGGTGCCATACAAGGGCGCCGTCAAAGATGTCGTCTATCAACTCGTTGGAGGACTTAGGTCTGGAATGGGATATATCGGGGCAAGGGATATTAAAGAGCTCCAGGAGAGGGCGAAATTTGTCAGAGTTACGCAGGCTTCAATAAAGGAAAGCCATCCACATGATATAGTTATAACAAAAGAACCACCAAACTATTGGAGCGGTCAATAAAAGAATTAAAAAAGCGGGGAACTTCTCATCTTTCCCCGCTTTCTTTTTAGTCACCATTTATCCTTTTTTACACCTGATACCAATATTTTTAATCCTATCTCGATAAGTCCCGCGGCAATAATTGCAACAACGAACTCCCAGAACCCCATTTTAAGATATCCCAAAGACTGTGTGATTATCAAGGCTCCAAGTATTGAAAGCCCCAAGCCGTTTGGAAAACTCTTTATCATACTAATAATACCGCCAACGAGAGCAATAGCACCAAATATCAACCAGACAGGTGAAGTTATAGATAAGACAACACTTAAAAGAATAAAGATACCAGCTGTTAAGAAAACTATACCCCAAAACACGTAAATCACTCTCCCTTCAAGAAATAAAAAAATGAAGTATTTCTGTTTGGAATTAATGTTGGTTATAAAGTAATCACATCGTTCCCTTCTATATCTTCAAATGTAAACTTTGAAGCTATTATTTCGCCTTTGTTCCTGATATACTCTGCTTCCAAACTCTTTGTTTTTACCCGCCCCTTGTTTTCAAGTGTTTCAGTCGATAAATCTTCAGAAATAATATCTCCTTCGTTATCAATTCTTTCAACACTTATCATCTGTACTTGAATCTTCCCAGAATTGCTTAATTCTTCAATATTTGCTCTTTGGAACTCACACTCACCTTTATTTATTAACCTCTCTATTTCAGAAACTTTTATCTTCAATTTACCACTCTTGGATATAATAACTTCGGATGCTTCAAGTTCATCAGCAACAACCGTGCCAGTTATAACTAAGCTTTCACACTCAATTCTGTTTGCATACAGACTACCATTAATGATTAATCTTTCTTTGTTGACTTGTTCAATCCTGTGTTCTCCGTCAATAATGAGTTCCTTGTCTGATTGAAACTTCATCTTCTTTGAAGCGAGTTTTCTTATGAATGGTACATCAAAAGAGATAACATTGTGTTTCCCAGTTACTTTTGCATCTCCCTTTTCCTGCGAAAGAACTAAGTTCACATCTCCGTCTACCTCACCGCCATTCCATATTATCTCTGACCTTACTGCATTTACATTTCCCTTTATAGTGCCATACAGCTCGATTATACCATTTACAACGGAAAGGTTACCTAAGAGCTTACCTTTCACAATAACTTTTCCATTCGTCACAGAGATGCTTTTTCTAATCTCTTCGTTTTCCCTTACTTCCACAGTACTATCGACGTAATCTTCAACACTTTCTTTACTATATACATCCTCAAATATTACCTCTATCATCTTCTCTGCTTGCTGTGGAGATATTTCACCACGCTCAACTGCTTCCAGTATTCTTCTCAATTCCATTTACCTCACCTACCTTTACATTCTGTGGGAATTTTATTCTTCAATCTTAATACCAGATAGAAAAGGTTTTACTATTAAATTTTTGACCATTCCAAGAATACCATTGACAAAAAAGTTATCTATTTCACTTACATTTCCCAGTACCGAAGGTTTGGTACCTCTATATGAACAACCAACAAGTTGTAGATTCCCGCTTATAATTCCGCCATTCCACGTGATTTGCGTACCAACAAGCTCAACATTTCCATTTACTTCACCGGAAAAGATCATTTCACCGAAGACGACTTCAAGATTCCCGTTAAGTTTTCCGTTAATGATTGCCCTCCCGTTGACAATTTCAATATCGCCATTGTGTTCTTGACCTGGATTCAAAATGAACTCTCTTCCAACGAAGCTCTTTGACCTTCTTCCGAAGTTCTTCTCACTCTTTGCACTCATTATTGCAATAACCAATTTCTCAGCTTCGTCTACAGTGATTTCTTTGCGTGCAAGGGCTTCTAAAATCGTTATAAGATCATTTGGCAACTCGCCCATGCTACTCACCTCCCTTGACTATTTTCTTCTTTACGCCTTTTAAGAATAGCTATCGCCTCTTCAACAGTTATCTTCTTCTCTTTCAAGAGTTTAAACACATCGCCCGTGGATTCTTCATCAACTTCCTCTTCTATAGGTGTAAGTCCCATCTTTTCGAGTACCTTATCAAGTCTGCCCCTCAATGCAAAATAGCCGATTCCTGTTAGCCTTTCGAGTTCTTTCAAATTTCCCTTTGTTCTCAGAAACATCATTATAAACTTGGTATCTTCTTCATCTAAATAAGCAAATGACGGTGCTTCAAAATACCCGCTTACTGTGACACCATCTTCATCACACCTAAGTTGAACTATTTTCATTGGTTTTCCACACACCGGACATCTTGGTAACATGTTTGCCATAGTCCCACCTCCAAAAATATTGTACCATATATCAAATAAATTGTCAATCGAAACAAAAAATTATAAGTAGTGACAATATCACTGCCATGGTGAATATACAAAAAGTATCTTTGAATTCTGAATTATTTGTGGTATAATTGCATCGCATTGCATTCATCTTATCTTTTAGAATATTGGGGGGATTTAAGTGGCAAAGGAAAAGTTTAACCTTCAAGATCGTTTTTTGAACATCGTTAGAACAAAAAAGATAGAAGTAAAGGTGTATCTTGTTAATGGATTTCAAGCGAAAGGTATAGTACGGTCTTTTGACAACTTTACTGTTCTTTTGGAAAGTGGTAAGCAGCAGACACTCATCTATAAACATGCGATTAGTACCATTTTGCCAGCGGAGTATATCATGCTTATGAAAACTGAAGATCAAGAAGAACAACAAGAAGATGCACAAGACTAACAGTTTTTCAGTTGAAAGGAGGTGAAAGTGTTCAGAGGGTGTGTAGCGGTCGAGGGATAATTGTTGCTGTATCTAATGTTCTCGATTACAAGATAACGGAGTCTGTTGAAGAACTTGAAGTTCTTTGCAAAACGATCAATATTGAGATTGTAAATAAAATTGTTCAAAGGCGAAATAAACCCGACACATCTACTTACGTTGGTCGAGGAAAGCTTGAAAAAATCAAGGATTTTTGTCTGGAAAACGATATAGATTTGATAGTTATTGATGACGAAATCACACCCGTTCAACAGAGAAATATAGAAGATATTTTGAAAGTAACTGTACTTGACAGAACGCAGGTCATTCTTGAGATTTTCTCACAACATGCTACAACTCACGAAGGAAAGATTCAAGTTGAAATGGCAAAGCTTTCATATGAATTACCTCGATTAAGAGGTAAGGGTGTTTTTTTGTCAAACCCCGGTGGTGGTATTGGAACTCGCGGACCTGGTGAAACTATTCTTGAGCTTGACAGAAGAAAAATAAAGGAACGCATATCACAATTGAAAAGGGAGCTTGAAAAACTAAAAAGTAATAGGGAAAACATTCGCAAGTCACGTCTTGAAAGCGGTTATTACATGATTTCAGTTGCGGGATATACTAATGCTGGAAAAAGTACACTTCTTAGTGCCATTGCCGGTGAAGATAGTATACTTATTTCGGAAAAACTTTTCTCTACGTTGAATCCAGCTGTAAGAAAGGTCAAATTGCCTTCTGGAAGAAGTTGTCTTGTTAGCGATACCGTAGGATTCATAAGCAAATTGCCACATACACTTGTTGAGGCTTTTCATTCAACCTTGGAAGAGATTCTCTACTCGGATCTCATCATTTTATTAGTCGATGTTTCCGATCCATTTTTTAAAGATAAGATTTCAGCTTCTTATGAAGTGCTTGAAGAAATTGGTGCTCACGAGAAGGAAAGGATATTGGTCTTTAATAAGATAGATAATTTACCTGTCGATGTTTTAGAAACGATAAGATACGAATATCCTTATGCTGTGTTTATATCTGCAAAGTATGGCTTAGGTTTTGAAGAATTTTACAGAAAAATAGAAGAACGCTTACGTTCATTCGATGTTCAATGCAAGTTGATAATTAAACATGATTCTTTTGGCTTGCTTTCAAGATATTATGATTACATAAATATTGATGCAACGTATTTGGATGAAGAGTACTCAGAGGTTTATATAAGTGGACCTGAAAGTGTAGTTGAGAAGATAAAGAGTTCGCTAAAGAGTTCGCTAAAAATGTAGAATTTAATTTAAAGGAGAGATCACTATGGTAACTTTCAAAAGATTATTGATAAAGCTTTTTTTAGTACTTTTCATCATATTTTCTTTCGTAGGATTTGGACTTTACCAACCTCCTGTTGATAGTTCATACATTACCGCGGCATTTCTTGAATTTAGGTCTACCGGAAAGGTTCCACACTTTCATTCTGGTATAGATTTCAGCACGTTTTTAAAGGAAGGAGTACCTATTAGGGCTGTTGAGGATGGAGCTTTAAGAAGGCTTGAAATAGACCTTGACAATATATACGGTAATACAGTTGTTTTGGAGCATCCTGACGGAAATAGAACTCTGTATGCTCATCTTTCAAGGTTTTCTGACAATTTTGAAAAGATAGCCAGCATGCTCAGAGATGAATTTGGGAACAAGAGAGTTGTAGTCGAGTTTTTATCTGATGAAGTAAAAGTGAAAAAAGGAGAGATAATTGGTTACTCAGGAAAAACAGGCGAGGCAGCACAACCTCACTGTCATTTTGAAGTGCGTAGTAAGGATGAAAAGTTGTTGTATGATCCATTTGATTTCTTTGATAAATCACTCTTTAAACCAGTTCAAATGGGAATAGTGCTTAAAAGAATTATTGTTGATGGTAAAGAATATGAGTTTATGAACAATGCAACTTACAGTTTCAGTAGCGTATACCCAAAGATAGCCGTTGAGGCTTACACAGAATTAGCAAAAAATTTACTTGGAGTTAAAGAGATAAAGATGTACTTTTCACAAGATTTGGTGTATCATATAATACTTGATAGATTGCCAATGGAATATTGGGAAAAACCTTACAGTGTGTATAATGAAAAAACGTTGATGACAGCAATGACTTATAGAGCATATTATAATCTTTTTGCTGAAGATTCTTTACCATTTGTTAAGGTCAACAATGTCTCTAAGTATAATGCAAACTCTTATTCAGTTTATGTTGAGATCAGTGATGGCTTTGGAAATTCTCAAAGATTTTCATTTAATCTTGTAAGAAGGTGAGGCCTATGTTTTTCTTCAAGAAGCGCGAAAGAAGTGAGGAAGAACTTGAAAGAAATCCGTTTTACAAAGAATCCAACGCACTTGTAGTGTACATAAGGTGTAATAAATGCGGTGAAGTTTTTAGAAGTCATCTTAGGATTGGTTATGACTTTATCATTGATTACGACAACAGATCCGCACCATTTATGATAGAAAAGGTCTATGTTGGTTCGAAGTGTCCAAATAAGATAGAGTTAAAAGCAAAGTTCACTGGTTCTTACAAACCAGTGAGTTTCGAAATAGACGGTGGAAAGTTTATTTCAAAAGAAACCTACGAGAGGGAGGCTGAAAGATGAGAAGGCTGTTCACAAGTGAAAGTGTTACTGAAGGACACCCAGACAAGATGGCGGACCAGATAAGCGATGCCATCTTGGACGCGATTATAGCGGAGGATCCAAAGGCACGTGTTGCAGTTGAAACTCTTTTGACAACTGGTGTAGCGGTAGTTGCCGGTGAAGTAACGACAAAGGCTTATGTTGATGTCCAAGACATAGTTAGAAAGACTGTTCTTGAAATAGGATACACAAGGGCAAAGTATGGTTTTGATGGTGAAACGTGTGCAGTTCTTTCCTCTATCCATAGCCAATCACCTGATATTGCACTTGGTGTTGATGAAGCAGCAGAATACAAAGACGGAGCAAGAGCAGAAGATGAAATTGAAAAAGTTGGCGCCGGCGACCAAGGAATGATGTTTGGATATGCGACAAACGAAACTGAAGAGCTTATGCCTCTTCCTATTTTACTTGCTCATAAACTTGCAATAAAGCTTGCAGAAGTCAGAAAGAATGGAACTGTTCCATTTCTTAGACCGGACGGAAAAACACAAGTAACCGTTGAATATGATGAAAACGATAAACCTGTAAGAGTTGATACTGTCCTTATATCAACACAACATGAACCTGACGTAACTATCCCAGAGATCAAAGAAGCACTTATAAAGTACGTTATTGACCCAGTTATACCAGAAAACCTTAGAGATGACAAAATGAGAATACTTGTTAACCCAACAGGTAGGTTTGTACTTGGTGGACCATCTGCTGATACTGGATTAACAGGAAGAAAGATAATAGTAGATACGTATGGTGGAGCTATTCCACATGGTGGTGGGGCATTCAGTGGAAAGGACCCAACAAAAGTTGACAGATCAGCACACTATTTTGCAAGATATGTTGCAAAGAACGTTGTCGCCGCAGGTCTTGCTGATAGATTTATGATACAGGTAGCGTATGCAATTGGTGTTGCAAAGCCAGTTTCAATAATGATTAATACATACGGTACCGCAAAAGTTGATGAGGATAAATTGTTGAAGGTAGTTACAGAAGTATTCGATTTTAGACCCGGTGCAATAATCAAAAAGCTAAATCTCTTAAGACCTATTTATAAAAAGACAGCCGCTTATGGTCACTTTGGAAGAAATGATCCAGACTTTACTTGGGAAAAGACCGATATGGTAAAGGAATTACGTGCGGCTTTTAATCTTTAATATTTCTTAAAGAGCGTGTTCTTAAATTGTACCAGGTTACCGTCTACGGACGGCGAATTGATTAAACTACAGAAGAACAGGAGGGAGTTAACGGTATGCCAAACATCAAGTCTGCAGAAAAGAGAGTTAGAGTTTCCGAGAAGAGAAGAGTACTCAACAAGGCTTACAAAACAAGTATGAAGAACAAGATTAAGGCAGTATTGAAAGCCATTGAAGAAGGAAAAACCTTAGAAGAGGTGCAAAAGCTATTCGTTGCCGCACAAAGTGCGATTGACAAGGCTGCCAGAAGGGGAGCAATTCACAAAAACCAAGCAAGCAGGAGGAAATCAAGATTAGCAGCAAAAGTAAAAGCTTATGCTGCTAAAAAGCAAGGGGTGTAAAAATGTCGTTCTATTACATCATGGAACTTAATGTAAATGAACAACGTGCCAATTACGCTTTGAAAAATGAAGAACTTAGAAATTTGATCAAATCAAAGAAATGCGAGTTGGCGTATAAAGATGGCGTTCTGTCGGTTAAGTTCCCAGAGAATGAAGACCTCGATGAGGAAGTTATGCATACTTTACTTGATGTTCTAAAAACACCTGTCAGTGCTAAAGAATTTATAGTGGAGAACGGCGAGAAGATTGAAATCTTCTCTGGTAGATTGGATCCGCTCCATCCATTAGGTCAAGTAAAGGAAGAGATCAAGGAAAGAACTATTGAAAGTATCGAAGAGGAAGAAGAAGTTAAACCGCCTTACGAGGAACTGCTTGACGATATTGAAGAAGAGCAAGACGAAGAATAAGACTTAAGACTACTAAGAAATATCATAACGAAAACCCCCAACTTTTTGTTGGGGGTTTTTACTTTTTGGTATTTTATTTGGATTTGTTCATCATATGGTAAATCTTTTTACATAGTCGTTGAGTTGATTTACAGCAGAGGCGAGTTCATCGGAGTAATTCTTTACTTCATTTACTTGTTCAGCCTGATTAGATATTTGTGCTGCCATTTCCTCTATGTCGTGCTCTACCTCTTGCACATTCTTCGTTACTTTATCCATTGCCGCACTTACTTCTTCTGTTGCACCACTTTGTTCTTCAGCTGTTGCTGCCAAGTCCGTGGTCATCTTCGATACTTCCTCTATTTTATTAATCAATACCTTCAGGCTCTCAGTTGCTTCTTTTACTGTACTTACATATCCATCCACCTTTTGACTTACTCCAGTTGTTACTTTTTCGACCTTTCTTGCTTGTTCGCCTATCTTTCCAAGTATTTCAGCAATCTTCTTTGTCGCTTGTCTACTCTCTTCCGCAAGTTTCCTGATTTCATCCGCAACCACAGCAAAACCTCTTCCAGCTTCTCCAGCCCTTGCCGCTTCAATTGCCGCATTCAGTGCAAGCAAGTTAGTCTGTTCAGCTATGCTTGATATTGTATCTACTATTTCGCCTATTTGGTTCGAGAACTTTGTAAGCTCTACTATGGCAGTTAACGATTCACCCATACCACTTCGTATTTCTGAAACTGATTGTTCTACTTCAACCATTCTCTTCGAGACTGTATCAACGTTTTCTCTCATAAGTTCTGCACTTTGCGAGAGTTTTTCAGAATACTTTGCTATGTTTTGGGCACCTGCGGCGATTTCTTCCATACCACTGTTTGCTTCTTCCGTTGCGGCGGCTATGTCCTGTACTTCGAGCGTAGTTTTCTGGACTGTATCTTTTGATGTTAACGCTGCCTCAGCCGAGTTCCTTGCAAGGTCATCGAGCATGAAAGAAACGGAAGACACTTGAGCTCCAAGCTTAATAACCTCACCGACAGTCTGTTTGAAACTGTCAATAAGTATTCTAAAAGCGTGACCAAGTTGAGCAATTTCATCTTTTCCAAGTTGTTCTTCTGAAATCTGGGCAGTTAAATCGTTATTGGCAACTTTTTGGGCAATTTCAACAACATGAGCTATTCTCTTTGTTATACTATCTGTTAAGAAGAGGGCGATAAGAGCTGCTCCAAGTGCAATTATTATTCCAGCAAAGACTCCAGACATGATTATCTTCCTACTAGCTTCTGCGATTTCAGAATATGGTATTATCCCAATCGCAGTTAAGCCGTAGCCATCTATCTTTTCGAAAGCGGCAAATTTCTTTCCGTTGAAGGTGTAAACAACTGTTCCTTTTGTTTTTGAAAGGATTTCAGCGGCTAATTTCTTTGTGCCCTCCTCTTTTGCAAGGTCAAGTTTTCCTACAAATTCCGCCTTAGGGTGTGCTACGGTGAGTGTTCCGTAAGCAAGTGCAACGTAACCAGATTTTCCAATCTTTATTTTTGAAACCATCTTTTGCAGTCCATCAATTGGATAAAAACCAACGAGGGTACCTATAACAACGCCACCAAAGTCTTTAACTGCTGATGTAACTACCATAACTGGTTTTCCTTGATATTCGAAAGGCATGTAGATATCGAATTCTTTCTTCCCAGATAAAATAGATTCTATAACATCTTGGGGAAGTTGGATGTTCGTCAAACCATCCTTAGACACTATTCTTTTATCTGGCAGGATAACAAGAACATCGAGGTAACCTTTTTGGTTAAGTGTGCTGAAAGCATTTCTCACTCCCCAACCGAGCTGGGAGATACCGAGTTCGTCGCTGACGTTTGTCATGTAAGGAGAAATTGCACCACTTGTTGAGTATTCAATAAGTGGTTTGACAGATTCATTCAGGTAAACTTCGATATCCTTTTTTACCGAATTCAAAACGAGTGTTTGAATCTGACTTGCTGCATCGCTCACTACTGATGTTGAAACGAGTACGGAGACAAAAACGCTTACGAAAGATGATATAACACCCACTAAAACTAAGGATAATATGAGTTTTGCTCGCAAGCTCATACAAGCACCTCCTTGATTATAATACTCTTAGTTATGTTGAAATTATCACCAAAGAAATCATCACTTGAGGATTTTATAGGAATCTTGGAGTAAAAGTCTTCAATTTTTTCAGAAGTTCTTAACGGTCTTCTAAAATCCAAGGCTACAGAAACAAGCATCGCTTCTATACTTAAAAGTGAGACCAAATTCTCGTATATTCTCCTAAGTTTTCTAACACTATTTGCGCCCATACTCACATGATCTTCCTGATATGCAGATGTTGGTATTGAATCGGAACTTGCAGGGTGCGATAATATTTTATTTTCGTTGCATATTGCTGCTGCTGTATATTGCCAAATCATGTATCCACTATTTAAACCTTCTTCACCACCTGCAAGAAATGGTGGTAATCCTTCATTTACCTTTGGATTGACAAGTCTGTCTATCCTTCTTTCAATCATATTCCCCATGGAGCTTAGTGCGATTGCTAAGTAATCCGCACACAATGCAAGTGGTTCACCATGGAAGTTTCCTCCACTTATAATTTCGTTATCAAATACAAGCGGGTTATCTGTAGCGGAGTTGATCTCTCTTTCAACAACCTCTTTAACCCATTGAATAGTGTCGAGAACGGCACCGTAAACTTGTGGGATAGTACGTAAAGTATACGCATCTTGAACTTTTTCACATCTTCTGTGACTTTCCCTTATTTCACTGCCCTCAAGAAAACTGCGCAACATCTGAGCTATCTTTATCTGACCTGGGTGAGGTCTTGCAAGTTGTATTCTCTCATCGAACGCAGAAGGTGTTCCAAGAAGTACATCAACACTTGAAGCTGCAATTAGCGTTGCTACCTTTATGAGTTTTTCTAAATCATGAATTATCAAAGCCAAGTGGGCTGCCATATATTGTGTACCGTTTATCAGACTCAACCCTTCTTTTTCTTCTAAGTCTATCGGTTGGAAATCTAACTCAGAATTTCGAAAATCGATGGCTTTGCCATCTTTCAGAATCTTTCCTTCACCGATTAGTACCATCGCGATGTGTGATAGAGGTGCCAAATCACCACTCGCACCAACAGAGCCAACTTCAGGGACGGCAGGTGTTATTCTCTTATTTAATAACTCAACGAGTTTCTCAACAACAACTGTTCTCACGCCACTTAAGCCTTTGGAAAGTGCATTGGCACGTATAAGAATCATTGCTCTGACTATGTCTTCTGGTAAATAGTTTCCAATACCTGCTGAATGAGATAAGACAATATTCCTTTGCAATTCCTTCAGCTTTTCCTTAGATATTTTAACATTTGCCAGTGCACCAAAACCGGTATTAACACCATAGATTGGTTGTCCCTTTTCGAGGAATGTTTCAACTATTTCCCTACTCTTTTTCATCTTTTCATAAGATGTTGGTGATATAAATACCTCTGTATTCTTCCGACTTACAAGGTGCACATCTTCTATGGTCAGATGTTCACCATCGATACTAACTTTATGAGCATTACTCATAGCTGACTTCCCCTTACCTTAGTTAAGTGTTTACCTTCAACAAACCGAGCCATTATGTAAAGCAAATCGGATAACCTGTTCAAATACTTTACTATATCTGATCTCACTGCTTCATCCTTAGACAGTCTTACGACAAGTCTTTCAGACCTTCTTGCAACCGTTCTACACACATCAAGATAAGCACTTGGTATAGTTTCTCCTGGTATAACGAATGAGTCAAGTTTCACACTCTCTTCGTAATAATGTACATATTTTGTCAACTTTTCAACATCTTCATCATTTATAAGTCGTACGTACTTCTCACCTTTTGCAAGTTCAGCGGCAACTCTGAATAGGTCCCTTTGGATCTCCTCAATAATTTCACGTTCATAATCAGGTAAGAAGTGTTTGGCAAGTCCAAGAAAAGAATTGAGCTCGTCAACAGTACCATAAGCTTCAACTCTTACATGTGCCTTGGAAATACGCTCTCCATTCGCAAGACTTGTATCCCCAGCGTCTCCCGTTTTTGTAGTAATCGACATGTGTAAACCTCCAATCTCTAATGCCTTTTTCTACTATTATTGATTTTAACATTGAACAATTCAATTTACAAAGTCAGAAAATGAGATTTTCTTGGAATAAAACGATATTATTTTACATTTACACTCTTTCAATCGTTCAGAAGCTTTCCGTAAATAACAGTGTTTTCGAACTTGTCACCAATTCTCAGGTAGCACCTTTTCTTTCCTTCCTCCTCAAAACCCAACTTGATTAAAATTCGCCTCATTGGTAAATTATTTTCAAGTGTTTCTGCTTCTATTCTGAGAGCACCTTTTTCCTTTGCCCATTCCAAGGCAATTTGTGATAATTTCATTCCAAGCCCAAGCCCTCTATGACTCGATACTATTTCTAATCCGAATTCAACAACGTGAGATGTCTTTTTCTTTCCATCTATAAACCATACCCAAAGTTGCCCAACAAGTTCACCTTTGTATTCAGCTACGAGGAACAGTCTTTTTTCCAAATTAATCCAGCTTTTTATCCAATTATTCATTCCATCAAGGGTAATTTCATCTGGTGATGAAAGGACTGTGTCGGTTTCTGAAGCGACAGCTTTCCTCATTAGATATACATTTTCAGCATCTTTCATTGTTACATGCCTAATAATGTAATCTCCAAAATGGATTGGGAATGAAATCATTCACTATCTCCCCTTTTATATTTGATTATGATAATACAATGAAAATAGCCCCAACATGGGTTGGGACTGTCTTTTATCCAGCAGAGCCATCGTTAGGTTTTAGAGATACGATTTCTAAATCAATAAATTGTTTTGCACTCTCTAAGAGTTTAATTGCATCTACAACTGTATCCTTTGGAGCAATAACTTTTAAGAACTCCCCTTCGAAACTTCTTATATTCATAATATTATCTTCTGTTTCAAGCAGATAATTTAAGATATGCACATCTTCTTTTCTCAATTTCACTAAAATATCGTACTCTAAAACTTCTTTAAACACCAAAAACCACCTCTGGTTAGTTAAGTATATTTTACTCTTTTTTGCTTTCGCTAATACTCTCTCCACTCAGTGGACATGGAGCTATAATCTTTCTCGGTTGTGACAAGAAGTCTTTGAATTTTTCAACGACTTCCTTTCCACCTTCCTCAAATAAGAATCTCGCAAAGTCAGAGAATTTGCTTGCAGTGCTCGCACTGAGATTAAAATATATGTTCCAAGCAGCATCGTTTGACTCTTCTTCCGTTAATTGTAGTATTTCGCAAAAGAACACCTTTACTGCGTTGAACCGTGCGTTCTCGGCTATAGCAATCTTTTTTCCCTCAACTGTAAGGGAAATTCCCCCGCGATGTTCGTAGTATATTAACCCAAGTTCTGCAAGTTTCTCCAAAAACTGTTTGGCGGATGGCATCTTTACCTTTAGAAAGTTAGATATTTTCTTTAGTCTCGTCCATCCCATCTCGTTTAATGTCAAATACACTGCGAGCAAATACTTTCTTTCGGTTGAACCGAGCTGGATATCCATATAGTCACCCTCTTTTAATTTTTTAATATTTGAAAGCACTTCTTCCTATGAATTCTCTTATTATCGATGTTCTTGGTATGTCTTCAATATTAGTTATTGGCAAGAAGTAATCGAGAATTTTCAAAAGCCTGTTTGCTTCTGTTGATTCCGGAACATCATCTGGCACAACTGCAAGAAGTGGTTCGGCAAATATCTTTAAAACAGCAAGTTCATAAACAAGTGCGCTGTTAAACATCGCATCCGCATTTTCTTGATAAGGGAATATATTTTTCTCTTCACCACGTCGAACGCTGTCCCACATTCTTAATGTTGCAAGTGCATCATGTCCCCTAAATTTGCTATCCCTTACCATCCTACGTATTAGCCTTACATCAGTTGTGTGTAGCCTGTTCACATTATCAAGGTTCAACTGTGCAAGGGCACTTGCATAGATTTTGAATTTTAGTTCATCTGGTACAAGTTCTGTCAGTTTTGGATTGAGCCCGTGGATACCTTCAACAATAATTATCTGGTCTTTTTCAATCTTTAATTTCGTCCCAACTGGTTCTCTACGACCGAGAACAAAATTAAACTTTGGGATTTCGACTTCTTTACCATTGAATAGGTCGACAAGGTTTTGATTGAACAAATCAACATCGAGAGCTTCCAGAGCTTCAAAGTCGTAATTTCCGTTTTCGTCACGAGGAGTTCGCTCTCTATCAACAAAGTAATCGTCAAGTGAAATTGTTATTGGCTTGAATCCACTTGCTTTTAATTGAACCATTAGACGTTTTGAGAAAGTTGTTTTTCCGCTTGACGATGGACCAGCAATTAAAACTAATCTGACACTTCCTTTTCTCTTTATCTCTTCAGAAATCATTGCTATACGTTTTTCATGGAGAGCTTCCGCAAGTATGATTAAATCAGTTACAGCTCTCTCTCCCTTAGCGATAAGTTCGTTCAAATCACCAACACTGTTTATTTCCATTATTTCGAGCCAACGTGAATATTCCAGAAAAACATTGGAAAGTTTTGGTAATGGTTTGAATTCAGGTACATATATATCCATACCTTGGATTTTTGGAAGTAATAAAACGAATCCCTGTTCGTATTTTACAAGTTCAAACCATCTCAGGTAGCCAGTTGAAGGTGGCATATAACCGTAGAAATAATCGAAGTGTCCATCTGCCTCATAGACCTTTACGGTCTTTTTCTTCCTGTATTTAATGAGTTTTACCTTATCAACCATTTCAGCTGACTCGAAGAGTTGCATCGCTTGACTCTTTGGCAATTCACTTTTCTTAAATCGGTGATTTGCTTCAACCCAATTTTTCATTTCAAGGGCTATATTTTTTACATCTTCTTCGGACAAAGGGATAGGATTATTGTTATCACGTACCTCGCAGTATATACCGTGACCAATTGTATGAAGAACTTTAAGCGTATATTGATTGAACAACTTTCTTACCGCCGCGTGTAAAATGAAGAGAAGACCTCTCTGATAAATTCTCATTCCATCTTGCGAGTCCAAAGTGATGAAATTAACCTCACCGGATTTGTCAATCGGTCTAAAAAGTTCAACAATCGTATTATTAATTCTTGCACCGAGTACGATTTTCTTAGTTTCACATTCGTATTCCTTTGCTATTTCTTCTAATGTACTACCAGATGGTAGTTCGTATGCCTTTTTACCAACATAAATTTTCAACGTCTCCATGAAGAATTCCCTCCTTATACATCTTTAAGACTCTTTCGATATGAAATTACTTTTTCCAAGTTAATTCATAATTTGTTGGATCACAGTGTGTAAAATGTATGTGTACGTCTATCTTTGCAATTTTCTTAATCTCTTCCTTATTTATTTTCTCTTTGAAGGTATGATGCAATTTTATTATTACTTCTGAAACATCTTTTGGTCTATTTAACAATTCATTCAAGAGCCTTTTTAAGACTGTTTCGTGACTTACAATATTACCGGTTCCATAACATATGGGACATTTTATTGTCAAACGCTCATCTAAGGATTTGCTCGTTCTTTTCCTCGTCATTTCAAGTAATCCAAGCTCCGTGAAACCGTAGATTTCAACACGGTTTCTATCTTTTTGAACCTCAGCCTTCATTATTTCAAGAATTCTATTCTTACTTTTTTCGTTGCGCATATCTATAAAATCTATAATTATTATTCCGCCTAAGTTACGTAGCCTCAAGATCCTTGCGATCTCTCTTGCTGCTTCCGCATTAATAAGCTCAGACAGAGCCTCATGACTTTCAGAAGTTGTATAATGACCAGAATTGACATCAATTACAACCATAGCTTCTGTTTTATCTACGACAATTTCACCACCAGATGGCAGTGGTATGTACCTTTTTAAAACTTTTTTTAGTTCCTCGTTAACTCCAAACCTTTCAAATGTATCGCCTTCTACAACCTTTATTCTTACATTCTTGGCAAATCTTCTAACGATTTCTCTATAAGATGAATCGTTAGTGATTATTTCTTCGATATTTTCTTTCAAGAACTCCCTTAAAATGAAAGAGTCTATGTCTGATTCTTTATGCAACAGTTTAGTCTTCTTTGCTCTTTTGAAATCCTTTACAAGTTTTTCCCACTTTTCAAATAGGACTTTAGCTTCTTCAAAGATGTATTCATCACCAACTTCGCTCGAAGCTGTACGCATTATGAAACCGCAGTTGTATTTTTCGCGTAGCCGGATCCCTACTTCCTTCAATCTTAGTCTATCTTCCTCTAATAGTTTACGTGATATTCCAATACCCTTAGAAAATGGCATAAGAACAAGATATCTTCCTGGAAGACCAATGTTTGTTGTGACTTGCGGTCCTTTTGTATGACCGCCCTCTTTTTTTATTTGAACAAGTATCTTCTGACCTTCTTGGAGTTTTTTTAAACCAAAAAACTCCAAGTATTCAGTTCGGATGTCTTTAAGCCTGAGGAAGCCATTTTCTTCATTTGAAAGTTTAACGAAGGCAGCCTCCAGTGCGGGAACAAATTTCTCTATTCTACCAACAAATATACTCCCTGCAACGCTTTCTTCCTCATCGGGAAAATAGACTTCTATTAACTTACCGTTTTCGAAGAGTGCTGCTTGTGGTTTATCGTCTATCTTGTTGATAACCAAGATCACATTCTACACCTCTATTAAAAAATCAAATACCTTTTAAGTATTCTTGTTGTTCCGTAGAAAGTGTATCAATTTCTATGTTAAGTGATTTCAATTTGAGCTTTGCAACTTCTTTATCGAGTTCTTCAGGATATTCGTATACAATTTTGTCCAACTTACTATAATTCTCAGCAAGGTATAATAATGATAGTGTTTGCAATGCAAAAGAGATATCCATAATCTCAACTGGGTGACCGTCTGCAGCTGCAAGATTTACCAATCTGCCCTGACCTATCACATAAATATCTTTTCCATCAATTTTGTAACATGTAACGTTCTTTCTAATTTCATACTTGTGTGTAGCAAGCTTTTCAAGAGTCTCCATTGGGATTTCAACATTAAAGTGTCCTGCATTTGCAAGTAAAACACCATCTTTAAGCTTTCTTATAATGCTCTGCGATAATACATCCCGAACACCTGTAGCCGTTATTATTATATCCGCCTTTGGTGCGAGTTCTTCTATCTTTCCCACTTCAAATCCGTCCATCAAGGCTTCGACTGCTTTTATTGGATCAACCTCACTTATCATTACCTTTGCTCCAAGACCATTTGCTCGCATCGCTATACCTCTACCACACCATCCATATCCTGCAACGAGAACATTCTTACCGGCAACAAGTAAATTTGTATTTCTCATTATTGAATCCCAAGTGGACTGTCCGGTTCCATAACGGTTGTCGAACATAAATTTCATCTTGGCATTATTAACAGCAATTACTGGAATTTCCAAAATTCCCTGTCTTTGGAGATTTTTTAATCTTCTAACACCTGTTGTTGTCTCTTCCGATACACCTTTAAGATTGTCGAGTACTTCTCGTCTTTGGGTATGAGCTAAGACTGTTAGATCAGCACCATCATCTAAGATTAAATCCGGTTTGTAGTTGAGAATACTGTGGAGAAATGAAAAGTATTCTTCCTCACTTTCCGTACGTTTGGCATGTACGGTTATACCATAATCTGTGAGAGCTTGGGCAACATCATCTTGTGTTGACAATGGATTACAGCCAGTTACAAAAACTTCAGCACCAAGCTTTTTCAAAGTTATTGCCAGATAGGCTGTCTTAGCTTCCAAATGTATCGACATTCCAACTTTAAATCCTGAAAGTGAGAGGTTCATCTTTTGTATTTCATTAAGTAATTTCATATGTTTTGAAACCCATTCTATTTTTTGATGACCTGCATGTTTTTCCACAAATCTGCACTCCTTTCAGATAAAATTACTTACCTACAGCTAAGGATAACTTCTTTTCAATCTTTGTTTTGCCTGCCCAGAAAGTTATTATCAAATCGTAAACGCCTGGATTGTTGAAGGACAATTTTTCAAGTTTTCCCAGGTACGTCTTACCGAATGCAGTACAGTAAAGTCTGCGATTGTTAATCTCAAAATTGTATCCAATCCCTGGGATGCTAAATTGTATTTTATCAACTTTGATGTATCTTTCCCTATTAATTTTGTTTACTACGTACATTCTAACATTTGGCGCTTTGTTAATAAGAATAGGTTCTTCTACTTCTAAACTAAAATCCAAATTTGTTGGAGCTATTTCATGAGCTTTGGCAACGGGAATGAGTGTTCTAACTTCTTTAATACTTCCATCAGAAAGATATAACCTTGCTCCAAGTTCGAAATTTTTGAAGCTTTGAATTTTGAAACTAAACTCTGAATTCACTACGTGAGTATTTGAAGGATAAAGTGTAAATTTCTCATATAGGACCTGTGTTCTTTCACCTTCTTCAAAACTCCACACGATTTTCGAAATCTCAGAGCTTATAGATTTAGATGTTCTATTAATAATGTAAACTTTTGGTTTTACATCTTCCCCGACAAGATAGTATGGTTCTGTAAGAATTCCATATATAACTTCTTCGGAATACGTAAATGTTCGATATACTTCCACTCTTTTACCGTTAACCTTGCATCTTGAATATACTGTATATGTACCATCTTTTAAGTTTGTTAGATAAACTTGATCTTCCAGATTGAATATGAGCCTTTTACTGAGTGCGTTTACAGTCCCTTCCTTAGTATTAGTGTATGTGAATTCGTAGACAGTTGAAGAATCATTATAGATTTTAAAATAGAAATCGCTTATTGTAAATTGCTTGTCTGTCTTTTTGGTATTAACCAAATAGACTTTAGCACCCAATCTATCAGGTGCAATGTATTCGAGCTTTGTTAGCTCGATTGTTAATTGTAGAGAGTCTGTAATATTGGAATATGTTTGAGGGGAAACATTCCTTACAAAGAACAGGAACACAAAGACTAATATGACTATTAAAACATTAAGGAAGAGAAACTTAAAGCTTCTCTTCCTCATGGTTCCATAAACTTGGGCTATCTCTCTTTCTTTCTCTTTTCTATATCTTTCAGGATCAAATGGCAAAAGCTATTCCTCCTCCTCACCAACGATTGCAAGCACCTCTTCAATTGTAGTTTCACCTTTAAGGACTTTATAAAGCCCATCTTGGAACATGCTTATCATTCCATTTTTTCGTGCAGCTCGGTCAAGTTCAAGAGTAGAGGCTCCCTTTTGTATTAAACGTCTCATTTCATCGTTGACTATTAGTACTTCAGCTACAGCCGTTCTTCCTTTATATCCTGAATTATTACAAGCTTGACAACCTTCGCCGACAAATTGCATTGGGCGCATGTCTGGGAATAATTTTTTGGCAATTTCTTTGAATCTCTCTGGAAGTTCTTTTTCAACCTTACACTTACTACACACCTTCCTTACAAGTCTCTGTCCCATGACACCAATCAGTGAAGCGGAAATCAGTGACGGTTCAATACCCATATTTACAAGCCTATCTATTGCACCTGCGGCGGTGTTAGTATGTAATGTTGAGAGCACTAAGTGACCTGTTAGAGAAGCTTCAACAGCAAGCTGTGCAGTTTCCTTATCACGTATTTCACCAACCATTATAATGTCTGGGTCTTGCCTTAAAAATGCCCTTAGATACTTAGCAAAAGTTAAACCTATTTCTGTGTTTACCTGACACTGAGTTATACCTTCAACCGTATATTCGACAGGATCCTCTGCGGTTACTATATTAACATCTTCTGAATTTAAAGAATTAATAACTGCAACGAGTGTGGTTGATTTACCGCTACCGGTAGGTCCAGTAACGAGGATTATTCCATATGGATGTTCTATGAGTTTTTTAATTCTTTCGTAATTGTATGGAGAATAACCAAGGTCCTCAAGTTTCTTCTTTGCCGATGAGACCTTTAATAACCTCATAACAACTTTTTCGCCATGGACAGATGGCATTGTTGAAACACGGAGGTCATACTGTTCTTCGTCCTTCTTAATGAAAAACTTTCCGTCTTGTGGAAGCCTTCTCTCAACAATATCCAATCCGGAGAGAATTTTAATTCTTGAGACAACAGCAGCATGCATATTTCGTGGGTATTCCGTTATTTTCCTGAGAACACCATCAACACGGTACCGAACTACCACATTTTTTCTTTGTGGTTCAATGTGTATATCACTAGCTTCCAGCTCTATTGCATGATTGACAATATTTGAGACCAATTTTACCACAGGAGTATCTTCTTGTTGTTGCGTGTCAGAAGTTACCTGTTGCTCTGCTTCCTCTTGTTGCTGTTGTGCTACTATTTCTCCGATTTCTTCAACCATGATTCCAGAAGTTATGCCGTGCTGTACACTATTGTACAGAGTATCAAAGGTGCTTGGTGGCATGAGACAAAAGTCGATATCTTTACCAAGCTTAAACTTTAATCTCCTTTTAATTACAGGTATATCGTACACATTTGATATACCGACTATTACTTTTCCTTCTCGTTCGTCAATCGGAATAATTCGAAGTTCGCTTATAAGCTCCTTCGGGAAGTTCTTAACGAACTCTTCATTAAGTTTTACCTCACCTACACATGCCTGAATTTCATATTGCTCTGCAAGTGCTTTAACAATGTCATCCCATGTACAGTATCCCATTTGAATTAAGACTTCGCCAAGCGGTTTGTGCAGGTCTTTTTGCATTTGGAGTGCCTGCTCAAGTTCATATGGTCTAATAACTCCCTTTTCTAACAGCACATCCCCCAATTTCATTATCTTCTTTTCCAAATAAACCACCTCTTCTTTTGGAGGCACTATAATTATTCAGTATGTCTACCTTTATCCAATCCATATTTGTAAATTGACGGAATATCATTTTCATTCTTTGTTTCATCTATATCGAACCTGGTGGCGATAACGGTGACTCTCATTTCATCATCCGATAGTTCATCATCAATTACCATTCCAAATTTCATATCTGCATCCTCGCTACACGTCTGTTTGACAATCATTGCTGCTTCTTGCATTTCCTGTAGAGTTGCATTTCTTGGAGCAGAGATATTCAGAATTATTGACCTTGCGTTCTCAATTGGATAATCGAGGAACTTGTTATCAAGTGCACGTCTTGCAGCATCGTATACACGCTTCTCGCCTTTTCCAACACCAATTCCAAGCATTGCATTACCTGCATTTCTCATAACGGATTCAACATCGGCAAAATCAAGGTTTATGTATCCCCGTTTCATGATCAAATCCGAAATTCCTCTTACACCTTGGTGGAGTATTTCGTCGGCTGTTGAAAAAGCGTCTACAATTGTTGTAGACGGTGAAAGTTGTTCAAGGAGTTTATTGTTACTGATTTTTATGAGTGTATCTACCTTACCTGTTATGCGCTTTACACCGTCAAGTGCAACGTTCCATCTTGGTGTGCCTTCAAAAAAGAAAGGCATTGTAATTATCGCAACTGTTAATATACCAAGGTTCTTGGCGATTTCCGCTATCACAGGAGCAGCACCAGTTCCGGTACCACCACCAAATCCAGCTGTTATGAAAAGCATATCAGTGCCATGTAGTATTTCTTCCAGTTTCTTTCTATCTTCCAGTGCTGCTTCCTCACCTATCTTTGGATTTCCACCTGCTCCAAGTCCTTTTGTCAACTTCTCGCCAATTTGTACTGTTATATCCGCTTTACTTACATCAAGAACTTGTGCATCGGTATTTACTGAAATTAACGTTACACCTTTGAGTCCCATCTCTGCCATCCTATTGATTGCATTACATCCAGCTCCCCCAACCCCTATTACCTTAAGTACTGGCACTCCAGGAATTCTTTCGATTTCTCTCTGTTTGGTTTCCTTTTCTATCATAAATGGCATATGCCTACCTCCCCACAATTCTATCCAAATATCTTACCGAATGTTTCGGAAAGTTTCTTGAAAAATCCTCCACTGGGTAATCGTTTCTGACGCCTTTCGCCAGTTATCGGAGCGTACATACTTTGTTCTTTTTGGTATACGATTATGTTACCAAAAGTTGCACCGTAAATTGGGGAGAAGACGTTTAATTCATCCCCGTCAGCTTTGAAAAGCTCACTCTCTGCTACTGTACCAATTCTCACAGGACACTTAAATATTTCACTTGCAAGTGATTCAATTCTCTGGAGCATAGCTCCACCACCAGTTAGTACTATACCTCCAGGTATTCCCACATTTCCAAACTCCTCGTATTTAGTGGTATAATCTTTGTACAATTGCTTTACCTTCATAAATATTTCACGCATTCTTGCGTAGATTATCCTGGATAAATATTCTTTATCAGTTCTTTGAGTACTCCTTCCATCGAGTCCTCTGTATTCTACAGGTGTCGGTTCTACATCCATGTACGTTGCAACCCCATACGTTCTTAAAAGCCTTTCAGCTTCTTGTAAAGAAGTTTTCAAGACAATAGCTATATCCTTCAGAACGTTTTTCATCGATATATCAATTCTGGACATCTCTACGGGTGAGCTACCGTAATAAAGTGTTACAGTGGTAGAATTATATCCCAAGTCGACATGCATTACACCTCTGTCTCTTTCAACATTTGATAGCACAGCTTCTGCATTCGAGACAAAAGATATGTAATATTCTGCTTCTCCAAGAATATCTTTTGTTGCATACTCTACAACATTTCTGTATTTTTCTAACCCCATAACAACTGTATATATTCCTGCAACCTTCCGAGCTTTCATACCAACTGGATTAACAACTATCTTATTATCGTCTAACACGAATTTTTTAACAAATAGGTGTAGTGAATTTCTCTCGTTGTTTGGAAAGAGATCCGAAAGCAGATTATCTGTCAATTTTGTGACGTGCTCTTCTGTTACATAACTTTCTTCTTTTTCGTTCAGAATCAGCTCTTCGGTTACTTCTGTAAGCATAAATTCTCCACAACTTGAAGAAACTAAAAGCTCGCCCCTAAGTTCTTTCCCAACCTGCTGCTCTAAATCTTCAATAATTTGATTCATCGATTCATTTAAGGCAACCACATCTTTTATTTCCCCATTTTCTATGCCTCGCGTCTTCACGTTAGAAAACGCCAACACGTTCCCGTACCCCTCACTAAAGTCCACGACAATACCTTTAATACTGTCACTTCCAATGTCTAAGGATATTATCTCATGAGATTTAGGCATCTCGTTCACCCCTTTATTTTATAGATTTTACCATTTTTGAATAAGTAGGTCTTCTCTGAATCTAAATACTGCCATGTTAGTACTAATGTATTCAAACATGATTGGATGTCACCAAGCTCAGTTAAATATACCAACGCAGAATTATACGTTACGATATACTTATATTTAAGGTTAATTTCAAAAATACCTTCAGGTATTCTCAGAGGTATATAAGGCAACAGATTCCCCTGAATGGTACCATTCTCGATATTAATATCTATGCCCGAGACAAATGGTCCCGGTTCTAATGTGTTTGCACTACAAACGTCATATATCTTTCCTTCTGTATTGACTTTCCAAAACCTATCTTCATAGTATATGGAGAACCAGTAAGCAGGTTCACCATATTGGATAATTGATGTACTTTTATGTTTTGGATATACTGAAAATAAGAGCATAAGTATATATATTATAAGAACAATTACGTACCGCTTTACCATATTATTACCTCTGTTTACGATGTTTTATCTAATATTGAAAGTAACGAATCGATACAAAAAACTACTCTGCCTTTCAGAATTTTTTAAGTGTCATTGTACTGATAATGGGCTATTTTTGAAAATTCTCTACTTTATATTTTACCATAATTTCCACAATTAGGTGAAGAAATTTTTCAAAACTTTGTTATAATTTTTATAATAGGATAGGTGATTTAAACTAACGACAGGGGAGGGAAAGTATTGTGAAGTTGATTAATTTCAGAATAGTTCTCTTTTTCTTAATCTTTTTTTCCATTGGTCATATAGTTTTTTCAGCTACGGTATTTTTCAAAGATGGTAATACTGTATCTGGTTCCATTGTTAGTTTGAATTCAGACAAGGTGATTGTAGATACTATTCTGGGTAAGATGGAGATACCTCTTCACTATGTAAAGAGCATTTCATTCAAAGAGGATTATATCGCAGAAAGTGGGCAAGAGATATCTATAAACGGGAAAAAGTACAAAGGTTACGTTTCGGAGATATCGAATAACACTTTAACTGTTGTTACGCGGTTTGGTTATATTGAAGTTAAACTAACTAAGGCGGTCGATTATATAGGATTTGAGAAAGCAGATTTTCCAGAATTTCAAAGTGGTGATTATTTTAATATAGAACTTACAACAAGCGAGTACTATGTTTGCAATCTCTATTATGATGAAATGATAATCGGAAATCGTATAGAAGCAAAAGACGATTATATTTTAGTTTTTGATAACTATGAAAATACCTTTTACGTATCTAAACGTGCAGTTGAAAGTTTATATATACCCTATAAAGTTGCTAACGGATACGATTTGTTTGTACTTGACAATGGAAAGAAGCTGTACGGAGTTGCAAAACAACTATCGAATAATCAGTACGAAGTATCTGGTTCTTGGGGAAAGCAAATTATCAATAAAGAAAATATTATCTTTACAACCTTTGCTGAACGAAGTGAGATTTCTGGAAGCGATATCATGAAAAATATTATTTATGATAGGGATAATACCGCCACACTCGTAGTTGATACGGAACTTAAAGTTGATGGAAAGAATATTAGAAGAATAAATGTGTATCCCAGGGAGATAAAGGATACAAGAACAGGAGTTGAGTTTGTTCTCGTACCAGGTGGGACCTTTAAAATGGGGGCGAATCCGTCATGGGCAAAAGTAGAAAACGATGAATTACCAGAGAGGGAAGTTTATGTCTCTTCATTTTACATCTCAAAGTATCCAGTAACGGTGAAACAATACCTCGATTTTTTAAGAGCTGCCCAATTAAGTTTTACACCTGCTGTTGGAAAACAAATAACACCTGTTGAAATTGATTTCTTGAAGCAGAAGATCAGGATTGGTTACACCACCTCTTCGACGACTCAAAATTATCCCATCACAGGCATTAACTACGAATCTGCGAAAGCGTACTGTGAATGGGCAGGTTACTCGCTTCCAACAGAAGCACAGTGGGAAAAAGCGGCAAGGGGGACAGATGGAAGGATATATCCATGGGGCAATGCAAAATCTGTAAAGTACAATGATGGTAAAAAAGATTACAATGTAACGGCGTTCCAAGATACAGACGTATCACCGTATGGAGTCGTTAACATGTACGGATATCCAATTGAAATCTGCATGGATTATTATGATAAAGATGCATATAAGAAACTTTCAAATAAGGATCCTGTAAATACAACCCCAGGGACAAGTATCGTTGCTCGAACCGGTGTGCTTTCAGGAAGAATAACGGACCGTATAGCTATTCCCGTTTCAGAAACAAGGAATGATCTAACATTTAGGGTCGTTCTAAATGTTGAAGATGCACTTAATATATCAAATAGACCAATGAATAACAAGCTTTTTGGAGTTTACTGGTACGTAGTGAACGATTTGCTAAAGAAGGAATACAAAGTTAGTTCTGATGGTTTGTACGTCGTTTATACAGAAACGGGTTCCCCGGCACAGAGCGCAGGTATAAAACCTGGTGATGTTATTGTTGCAATCGATGGAAAAAGTGTTAAATCTCAGCAAGACGCTATAAATGCAATCTCAGGTAAAAAAACTGGAGATGTTTGTACTGTAACCGTTAGTCGCTCCGGTAAAAAGATTGACCTCAAGATAAAACTTGGAATTTGGTCATTTTGATTTACGTTAGACTCGGTGATTATCTCGCATTCTTATTAAAGGCTTTCTTGAGTTTTTCTACTTTTATTGGATCAATGTCGCAGAATACTATCGTCTTTAACGAACCACTGTAGTTTTTGAAAAATTCCGTGGTTGTTTTGACACACTGTTCCAAAAAGTTTTGGAGTGGATAACCAAATATACCAGTTCCTATGAATGGCAAAGCTATTGAATGTATACCTAATTCCGTAGCTTTCGAGAGGACATTCTCGAAAGCTTTTTTCATTATTTCGTCATTTCCCTCTTTGTTACCTATAGGTCCTACTGTGTGAATAATATACTTTGCTTTAAGATCGCCAGCACCCGTTACAGCGACTCCACCAGGTGGAACAGGACCGTTTATTTTCACATATTCGTCACTTTCTTTTTGAATTCTTACTCCTCCCGCCCTCGATATAGCCCCTGCCACTCCGCCGCCATGTTGTAAATACGAATTTGCGGCATTAACAATTGCGTCAACCTCAAGTTTTGTTATATCACCAACCAGAAAGTGTATTTCAACATTACCGAGAATAATCTTATCTGTCTCACTGAAATTGAACACACTATTCACCTCCACTTTCTTTGTTTTTCAGTTCATTAGAGGTGAAACGCTCTTTCCACAGCTTTTTGTAAACATCTGATAATTTAGATTCTTTAGCAATATTCTTTGGATTATATATTTTCTCATTTATCTGCTTGGGAAGGTAATCTTGTCTCACGAACCCACCAAAAGAATGTGGGTACTTGTAACCACTGCCTTCAACATTAAGTAGATGTCTGGGAACAGGAATATTTTTGGTATCCTTAGCTAATTCCAGTGCCTTATTTATTGCTTCATAACTTGAATTGCTCTTTGGAGCTAATGCTAAGTATATAACGCACTCAGAAAGGTTTATAGCACATTCAGGTAATCCTACACTTTCAACAGCTTGCGCAGTTGCAGTAGCTAAAACAAGTGCAAATGGATCGGCTAAGCCTATATCTTCACTGGCAAGTATAACTAATCGTCTGGCTATGAAACGTGGATCTTCCCCACCCTCAAGCATTCTTGCCATGTAATACAAAGATGCGTCGGGATCACTACCACGTATACTCTTTATGAAAGCAGAAGCGAGATTGTAATGTTCATTATCGGTATATTTTGTAAGTTCCTCTCCAAGGTAAATGTTTAGTACTTCATCATCGATTACTTGTTTTTCTTGTGTCTTAGCAATATTCGAAAGGATTTCATATGCATTAATTAAAAATCTTGCGTCTCCATTACATGATTCTATAAGATACTTTTTACTCGATTCACTAACATCAATTTTTAAATGTTCGACCGCTCTATAGAGTATTTTTGAAAGCGCTTCAGTAGGTAATTTTCTAAATCTCAGAACTCTGCACCTTGAAAGAAGAGCAGGATTGATGACATGTTCCGGGTTCTCCGTTGTTGTGCCGTATAACGTATAAATTCCAGTCTCGACACCAGGCAAGAAAACGTCTTGTTGCTTTCGGTTAAAGCGATGGATTTCGTCTATAAAAATTAGTACTTTCCTTATACCTCGCATATTATAGGCGTATTTCTCCAATTTCTTAATTTCCTCTACGGACGTAAATGCGGCATTCAACTGAAAAATCTCATAGTCTGTGTAGTGCTTAATCAATTGCAAAACAGAACTCTTTCCAGTTCCTGGAGGACCTGAAAGTATGGCTGAAAAAAGTTGATTTTGCTCTATTGACATACGTAAAAGAGCACCTTTACCAAGAAGGTGCTCTTGTCCAAAGAATTCTTCAAAACACTTAGGCCTGAGTATTTCGTTTAAACCATTCGACAGTTTTCTTCAGCCCCTCTTCAAGAGTATGTTTCGGCTCCCACTTTAGCTCTATCCATGCACGATTATAGCAGAGTAAACTCTTTCTAATATCACCTTTTCTGTGTGGACCATATATTGGATCTTTTTTGTAACCAGTTAATTTCTTAAGAAGCTTGAAAAGTTCGTTTGTTGTTGTTCCTGTAGCGGTCCCTATATTTATCACTAATCCATCGCCTTTTTCCATCGCTCTAATGTTTGCATCGACAACATCGGCTACATAGACATAATCACGAATGTATTCCCCATCACCGAAAATTGTACAATCTTCACCTTTTAACATCCTTGAAGTAAATATAGCAACAACACCAGCCTCACCATAAGGATCTTGCCTTGGACCGTATACATTTCCATATCGGAGAACAGTATACTTCAACCCAAATTCTTTACTGAAAAATCTCAAATAATTTTCAACACTGAATTTTGCAATCCCGTATGGAGACATTGGTTGTGGAAAAACACTTTCAGGGGTTGGAAAGACTTTTACATCTTCTCCGTAAATCGCACCACCTGTTGATGAAAAGATAAACTTTTTTACTTTGTTTTCTATAGAAGCTTTTATAAGATTTATACTTCCAATTATATTCCAATTAGCATCTTTGACTGGGTCTTTCACAGATATTGCAACACTTGCTTGTGCTGCCAAGTGATAGACATATTCGAATTTTTCTTCAGCAAATAGTTTATTTACAGCTTCCGTATCGTAAATATCCATTTCGTAAAATTTAGCTTTTGGATTTACATTTTCCCGCTTTCCAGTGGATAAATTATCGACAACAACAACCTCGTGACCCAACTCAATTAATTTATCGGTAACGTGAGAACCAATAAAACCAGCGCCACCTGTAACCAGTACTTTACTCATAGTCTTCGTCCTCCTTTATACGCTCTTTTAGTTTGTATACCTCTTCGGGCAATTCATTGTTAATTCTTTGCGAAGCTATAAATCTTTCAAGTTCTTCTGCCTTATCCTTATTAAAGTCTATAAGTATTGAATAGAATTTTCTCAACTTTCTTCTCGTATCAGCATCGAGATCATACACCATAAGGCTGGCAATCTGTTCTGCTTTTTTTTCAGGTATGCCGACAACGTACATGAAGAAATACTTGATTCTCGACTCCCCAGACTTAAGCATCTGTGCAATTCTCAGGCCACGTTGTGTAAGTCTTACAAAGCCGTATCTTTTATGATCAACAAGACCGAGCGAAACCAGTTTCTTAACAGCATTTGTGGCGCTTGCATAAGAGACGCCCTTCATCTTCGCAATATCACTTATTCGAGCAACACCTTCCGTTTCGGTTAGTGCATATATCGTGGATATGTAGCTCATCACAGTTGGTGTTAACTTCTCATGCTTTTGTTCTCTTGATTCACTATTCACAGTCGTTCCTCCTTTATGAGCTATTTACTAATTCAGAGCCTTAACGATTCATTCCTTACCTTGTAGGAATTCTTCGTAGTATTTCTTAACTTTCTTTATATCTTGCCAAGTTAGATCTTTGGGACTTCCCTTTTCCTTTGAAGGATTTCTAAGCAGATAACTTGGGTGGAACATTGGGAAAATTTTAATACCGCCCTTCCACTCAAATTCTCTTCCACGAATTTTTGTTATCGATTCTTCTTTTCCCAAGAAGAAAGATGCAGCAGTACTTCCAAGAGGAATTATCATTCTCGGGTTAATTATCTCGATTTGAGCTATGAGAAATGGTGAACAATTTTGAATCTCCATGTTGGTAGGAACCCTATTGTTTGGCGGTCTGCACTTTACGACATTTGTGATATAAACATCTTCACGTCTTATGTTTACAGATTCTAAAATCTTAGTAAGAAGCTGTCCTGCCCTTCCAACAAAGGGTCTGCCTTGATTGTCTTCTTCTTCACCTGGCCCTTCACCTACAAACATTATCGGTGAATGAACATTTCCTTCACCAGGAACTGCATTCGTTCTTAACATTCCCAAAGGACAATTTTGACATTCACTTACTCTCTTTTCAACAATCCGCATTAGTTCTTCCTTTTTCATTCAGTCATATCTCCTCCAATAAGTCCATATAAGTCCATAAAAGTTGAGAGTCTAAAAAACAAAGTTTAACTAACAATTTTATTATATCATAAAATTAGAAATTAAAGCAATACATGGATTTTTTTACTTTAAAACTTTCTTATGCATAAAAATACAAAACGCCACTTCCAATAGGCAGTGGCGTTTTTAAGTTTTGTTAATTTAAAAAAAGTTAGTTATAATTTACGGTAGGATTTTAAGCACTCTCAACCATTGCGCCGAGGAACTGACTTCTGTAAAGCTCAGCGTAGAATCCGTTTTTCGCAAGCAACTCATCATGCTTACCAATCTCGATTATCTTACCTTCGTTCATAACTAATATTATATCAGCGTTTTTTATAGTGGACAGACGATGTGCTATAACGAAAGACGTTCTACCTTTCATTATATCTTTCATAGCGCGTTGTATATAAACTTCTGTAAGTGTATCAACATTACTCGTTGCCTCATCGAGTATCAGAATATCTGGATTTGCTAAGAATGCCCTCGCTATAGTTATAAGCTGTTTTTCACCTTGAGAGATATTCGAACTATCTTCTCCAATAACTGTGTCGTATCCTTCAGGCAAAGCCATGATGAAGTGGTGAGCGTGTGCCATTTTGGATGCATTTATTATCTCTTCAAGTGTTGCATTATCTCTACCGTACGCTATATTCTCTCTTATAGTACCACTGAATAGCCACGTATCTTGAAGAACCATTCCAAAGTGTTTTCTCAAGTTGTATTTCTTAATATTTCTTATATCTATACCATCAATTTTGATACTTCCACCCTGTATTTCATAGAATCTCATTAGCAGATTCACAAGAGTGGTCTTACCAGCCCCTGTAGGACCGACAATTGCCACCATTTGTCCACTTTTTACATCAATACTAAGGTTTTCCATCAATGGCTTTTCAGGAACATAGCTGAACTTAACATTCTCCAATCTTACATCTCCACGTATTCTTTCTAATTCGATTGAATCTGGTTTATCTGGTATCTCTTCCTCCTCTTCAAGTATCTCAAAGATTCTCTCCGATGCAGCTAACGTTGACTGTAACATATTGACTATATTAGCGATCTGTACTATTGGCTGATTAAACTGTCTCGAATATTGAATGAATGCCTGAACATCTCCAACTGTTATGGTCTTCTTTGTGACAAGGATGCCTCCGCCAACTGCAACTATTATGTATCCTAAGTTACCTATAAAGTTCATAACTGGCATTATAATTCCTGTTATGAACTGAGCTTTCTTACCCTCTTTGTACAGATTTTCGCTGAGCTTTACAAAATGGTCAATCTCGTCCTTTTCTCTTCCATAAGCCTTTACTACGGCAAACCCCCCATATGCTTCTTCTGTTATTCCTGTTAATTGTCCAAGATATTTCTGCTGAGCTGAAAAGTACTTTTGAGATTTTTTTGCAATTAGAACAGTGACGATAGCGCTCAATGGCAATGTAACTAAGGTTAACAGAGTTAGTTTTACGTTTATCGTTAGCATCATGTAGGTTATTCCTACTATGGTTATGATTCCAGATATGAACTGTGTTAGACTTTGCTGGAGAGTATTACTTATCAAATCCACATCATTCGTTACACGACTTATTATATCACCATGAGATTTATCATCATAGAATCTTAGTGGAAGTTTTTGGAGCTTATTGTTAATATCTTCTCGCATCTTCTTCACTATCTTTTGAGTAATTCCTGCCATCAAATACCCTTGGGCGAAGTTCAGAAATGCGGCAATTCCGTATAGAAGCCCTACTTCTAATAGGATTTGACGAATCTTTCCGAAATCCATCTTTGCTTTTAACAGTGCTGAAAGGGGTGTATTTCGTATCATTACTACCCTGAATATCTCAGTAGTTGCTTGTCCAAGAATCTTAGGCGCTTTTATTGTTAAAATGGTAGCAATTATGGTTAAAACAAATACTGAGATTATTCCAATCATGTGAGGTTTTAAATAATTTAAGAGTTTTTTTGTAGTATTCTTAAAGTCCTTTGGCTTTTCTCCACCTCTTGCAAATGCTGGTCCACCGGCACCTGGACCCATCATTGGCCTTCTTTGCACTGTTTTCTTTGCGGTTTCACTCATCCTTCTTCACCTCACATTGCTTCTTCTGTTGACAGTTGGGAATATACAATCTCTTTATATACTTCACACGTCTTCATAAGTTCCGAATGAGTACCAATACCAACGATTTCTCCATCTTTAAGAACGATTATCTGATCAGCATTTAGGATTGTTGAGACTCTTTGAGCAACTACTATTACAGTCGATTCTTTTGATTCTTTGAATAGCCTAAGTCTTATCTTTGCATCTGTTTTGAAATCAAGAGCGCTAAACGTATCATCGAAGAGATATATCTTTGGAATTCCTGCAATCGCTCTTGCAAGTGATATTCTCTGCTTTTGACCGCCTGAAAGGTTGAGACCGGCTTGGTCGATATGGTAATCCAAACCTTCTTGATATTTTGATGCGAATTCAAGTACTTGTGCAATATCCGCCGCTCTTTCAACCATTTCGTCGGTTATCCAATTTCTTCCGAATCGTATATTCTCCTTTATTGTTCCAGTAAATATAAACGGTTTTTGCGTTGCATAACCTATGTTTTTTCTAAGTATGTCAAACGGTATTTCTCTAACATCCACACCATCTATTCTTACACTGCCTGATGTTACATCATAGAACCTTGGAATAAGGTTAAGAATTGTAGATTTTCCAGAACCAGTAGCACCAATAATTGCTGTTACCTTGCCCGGTTCTGCTTTGAAAGTTACATTGTTTATAACAGGCTCCTTGGCGTTAGGATAAGCGAATGTGACATTTTCAAACTCGACAATGCCTTTGATATCGTTTAGAGATTCGTACCAAGTAGTTGATTGATTAGCTGGATCAGTAACACGTGGTTCAATTGAGAGGACTTCCTTAATTCTCCTTGCAGATACAGTAGCTCTCGGTAAGAATATAAAAATTACCGATATCATTATAAATGAAAACATGATCTGCAACACGTATTGCATTACAGCCATCATTTGACCAACTTGTAAATTTCCTGCATCAATTTGCTTTGCACCAAACCAGATTATGGCAATTGTTGTAAAGTTCATTACAATCAGCATGTAAGGAAAGAGGATTGATGACACTCTGTTTATCCATAGGCTTGTTTTTGTTAAATCCAGATTTGCCTCAGAAAAACGCCTTTTCTCGTGTTCCTCTTTGTTGAAGGCTCTTATGACTCTTATGCCTGTCACACGTTCACGTACTACAAGATTCAGTTTGTCTATCTTTCTTTGCATGCTTTTAAAAAGTGGTGCAACAATTGCAGCAATCAACCCGAGACCGCCAAGCATAACTGGTAGTGAAATTGCGAGTATTCCAGTAAGTTTTGCATCCTTATTTACAGCCATTATTATTCCACCAATTGCCATCACAGGTGCCATTATAACCATTCTCAATATCATATTTGTTGCTTGTTGAATCTGAATTACGTCGTTAGTTGTTCTTGTTATTAGTGATGATGTACTGAATTTATTCATTTCTTCAAGAGAAAAAGACGCTACTTTCTGAAAGACGGCATTTCGCAAATCTCTACCTAAGCCCATACTTACGACTGACGATGTATAACTCGCTATGACGGCTGCAATAACACTCAAAAATGACACGAACAACATTGTTCTGCCAACTTTCCATATATAGTCAACATTCCCTTTAGTAATACCTTTATCAACAATGTCCGACATCAAATCTGGTAAATAGAGTGATATCAACGCTTGAATTGCAACAAGAGTGACTGTTATTAATATAAGATGCCAGTACTTAGATGCAAACTTAAAGATCATTCTCTTCAGACCTCCTTTGAACAATTATCCACAATCTTATTTTTTAAACTCACTTGTATCTTTTCTAACAGCCTTTTCAGTTCTTTGCTCTCTTCGTTGGTGAGACTTTCCAAAACCAGGTCTTCTGCCTCTTTTACTATCGATGTCAAACTTTCCAACAATTCAAAAGCTTTCTTAGTTAGATAAACCCGTGTTATCCTTCTGTCTTTCTCATCAGCTACTCTTTCAATCAGCTTGTTTTTCTCCATTCTCCTGAGCATTATAGCAATAGTTCCTTGTTCAACGCCGATCCTTTTTGCAATCTCTTTTTGACTTAACCCACCATGGTTCTTTAGAAGAAAAAGAATAGGTATCTGTCCAGGATGAACGTTAACTTTTTTGAGCGTTCTTTCGTGAACAAACTTATACACAATTCTCTGAATGGAGTTAAGCATTCCAAGAACTGACTGTGTCCCAAGAATCTCCTGCATTTGATCTGCCTCCCGCATAAATTTGATTATATTTGAAAAAATGTCATGTATATAATACTTTGATGTATAATGGTTAGATGTATAATAGTTAGACGTATATATAATACTCTACTTCTTCTGCGTTGTCAATGGTGCAATTGTGAAATAGTTTTTTCGTATATTCAGTTAAACAGAAGTGTAAAACATTATCTCTTCACTCTTTATATCACTTTAAAAAATACAATAAACGTGCTATAATATATCAGTACAGCTTGAGTTAGAATACATGCTATGGAGAGGATAGTTTGAGTATACTTAAAAAAGGCAGTTATAAAGTAATTTTGCCTCTTTTTGTAATATTTGTTACCTCGACAGTACTGCTAATATATTCTATAACTTATCTAAGGGACGCTTTTGAAAGACTCGAAAGCGCAAGTGTTTTGTTAAGTGTAAAGAGTTGTACTCAAAAAGGTATCACGCTTGTTTTTGAATCGAGTATTGAAGTAATTACCCCAGGTGTGAAGAGTGAGATAGAATTTCTTCAGCTGCGTGTTTTTTCGGAGTCCGGCAATTATATCGGAACCTCGATTAAAGATGGTGCCATAACAAAGGACTTTAAGTTTTTAGTATCAAATGTAGATATCGATAAAGAGCTGAGAAATCATAAGGTCATTGTTGATGGATTCGCCAAGGTAAAGCTAAACATAGGAAGATACGGTTTAAGAATGAACCTACCTATTCAGACTGAGGTGATAGTTGGTGGATAAGGACAACGTTCTCAACGGAATTAATGAAAATATAGAAGCTGGAATTGGAGAGCCACAGCGCATATTTTCGCCAGAAAGAAGTGCTTACGATATTTATTCTTTGAGACCGCGGATACTTTCTGAATACATTGGGCAAGAGAATGTTAAAGAAAGGTTGAGACTTGCCATATCTGCCTCAAAGATGCGTGGTGAGCAGCTTGATCATGTTCTGCTTGCTGGACCACCGGGTTTGGGAAAGACAACGCTTGCAAATGTAATCGCAAACGAACTTAACGCAAATATCCATATAACGAGTGGACCTATCCTTGAAAAGCAAGGTGACCTTGCAGCTATACTAACTAATTTAGAACGTGGAGATGTGCTCTTCATAGATGAAATTCACAGAATGAACAGAAGCGTTGAAGAGATTCTTTATTCAGCAATGGAAGATTATCAGATAGACATCATGATTGGAAAAGGACCGGCTGCAAGGTCTATTAGAGTTGAACTACAACCATTCACTTTAATAGGTGCTACTACAAGAAGCGGTCTTTTAACATCACCACTGAGAAATAGATTCGGTATGATATTTGAGATGAACTTTTACACAGAAGATGAATTAAGACTTATAATCACCAGAGCTGCTCAACTTATGGATGTTGAGATCGAAAATGATGCCGCTACACTTATTGCTAAGCGTTCACGGGGTACTCCGAGAATTGCAATAAGACTTCTCAAACGTGTTAGGGACTTGGCCACTGTTAAGAATGTGAAAAAAATAGACAGTATAACTGTAAACGAGGTAATGGCACTTCTTCGTATAGACGAGTATGGACTCGATGAGATGGACAGAAAACTATTAAAGGTAATTATCGAGGTTTATAAAGGCGGACCTGTTGGGTTGAAAGCACTTGCTGCATCCATAGGAATTACCGAAGATACGATAGCCGAGGTATATGAGCCGTTCTTAGTCCAAAATGGATTTATTGCTCGAACTGCACGTGGCAGAATAGCCACGGATAAGGCTTACAAATACTTTGGTCTAAACAACATAGGAGGGCTTTTCAGTGATTTCTGAAATCGAGCTCAGGGAGAATTATGAAAAGGTTTTAAAGAACGTAGAATTACATGCAAAAAAAGTTTCGCGAAAACCTGAAGAGATAAAACTTGTTGCCGTTACTAAGACGCAACCAATTGATGTTTTAAAACTTGCTTTGCACGTTGGAATAAATATACTTGGTGAAAACTATGCACAGGAACTAAGAGATAAGTCGAAAGCACTGAGCGATTTTAACATTGAGTGGCATTTTATTGGCAGGATACAGACAAACAAGCTTAAATACATCGTACCTGTTGCCAATTTGATACACTCAGTTTACAGACTTGAAGAAATTTCGGAGATAGATAAGATAGCAAAGAAAGTTGGAAAGATTCAGAATGTACTGTTAGAAGTAAATGTCTCAGGTGAGGAGAGTAAAGGTGGGGTGAAACTTGAAGATGTAAGAGAAATAATTGTGAGAAGTCAGGAGTTTTCTAATGTTAGAATAATAGGTCTTATGACTATGGCACCTTACATAGAACCTGAAGAAACTCGTAAATACTTCCGATTTCTAAGAGAGGCTAGAGATTATCTGAATAAGGAGTTTCCGAATGTAGTTGAACTTTCAATGGGGATGTCAAATGATTACACAGTAGCAATAGAGGAGGGAAGCACTATCCTTAGGATAGGAACAGCGATATTTGGAGAAAGATTGAAGATAAAGGGGTGATTAAAATGTTCATTTTGGGTAACTTTTTTTCAGCTATTGGAATTGTCCTGAGAATTTTAATCAATTTTGAAACTGCGGTAATCGTGATTTCTGCAATACTTAGTTGGATTCCTCAGGCTTATTCATTTAAGCTTTATCACATTCTCCGGGACCTGGCTGACATTGTGGAAAGACCTATCAGAAAGTATGTTCCACTGTTGGGAACTATAGATATTACTCCGCTTATTGCTTTGCTATTGCTCGTCTTTCTCGATAGGTTTTTGGCTCAGTCCTTGATTGATCTGGGGTGGAGATTGAGGTGAGGATTGGAATATTCTACCGAAGTGACTATATTAATGCTGCAAATAATGTATATGAGAAATTAAAAAAAGAGTTTGAAATTGCTTTTTTTAGGGATTCCTCTGATAATGTTTTGATAGAAAAGGGAATAGATGTAGCTATTTCTGTTGGTGGAGATGGAACAGTTCTAAGAGTTTTGAAAAAAGTGCATTGTCCAGTTATAGGTGTAAAGGCAGGTAGGCTTGGCTTTTTTTCAGGATATCTTGTAAGTGAACTCGACAGATTGAGTGAAGATTTAGTAGCTTGGAACTTTGTTGAGGATAAGAGATGGACATTGAGAATAGAAACTGAGCACAATCAATATTTTGCAATTAACGATGCGGTACTACAGAAAGATATTGATAAAAAAATAGTGGATTTTGTTGTTGGAATGACCGATGGAAGTTTTTACTATCATGCTGATGGCCTCGTTGTGAGCACCCCGACGGGTTCCTCTGCATATTCTTTGGCTCTCGGAGGTCCTATTATGCTCCCCAACGTTGAGGCGTTTGAGATTACCCCAATAGCTCCACAGTTCTTGGCTACAAGGAGCTTAGTTATATCCAGTAGCGAAAGGATAAGTATTACGGTGAATGACCATGTAAATTTAATTGTTGACGGAGATGTTGTTGAAAAGACAAACCTTATACATGTTAGAAAATGTACGAAAAGTATTGTATTACTTAGACCTAAGGGTTATGATTTTTCAACTTCGATAAAGGAAAAGATTGGATATGGTAAGTTCTTTTTAAAAAGCGGAAGTGAATAGCTTAATACGTATCTTAATACTTAGAATGTAGGGTGATGGTCGTGAAATGGATAGTTACTGAAAAGCTTGAAGAACTGAAAAAGCTTGTTATGAAGGAAGGATGGTATGTAGAGGATATCTTTCAAAATTGTTCCACCGCTTTTAGAGAAAGAAACGAGGTGTTGGCAAAAGATGTAAACACAAATTACTGGGATGTATATGGCGAATATTTGAAGATACTTGAATTTTCACAACAATTGTTTGGAATGTTTACTCCAGACAAGCACGATTTGAGATTCGTGTCTGGTTCCGTCATTGTAGCGAAAATACTCCTCGACATAGCTGATAGATTAAGAGATATAGCAACAGATATAACTTTACTGACAAAAGAACCGGATATAAATCAGAGTATTGCGATACCTGATATGTTTAAATTCTCTCAGCGAATGTTGAGAAAAGCTTTGCGTATATACGTAGACCAGAATCTCGAAGGTTCTCCTGGTGTTTGTTCCCAAGACGCATTTATAGATGAATCTCATCAGAGGTTTAGTGAAGAGATAATTGGGATTATTCAAGACAATCCCAGGATTGTGAAACGCGCTTTGATGCTTATGGATATCTCCAAAGGTCTTGAAGAGATATCGGATTACTCTGTACAAATAATAGAGGTTACTCACTACATACTAACTGGAAGGTATTACACTTGCTTTAAGGACACTCTAAAGGAGTTTGCTATTGACATATTTAGGAATATGGACAGTATCTCGTAAATTGGGGGGAGCAATTTGAGAACTCTCACAAAATATGTACTTAAAAAGTCCCTGAAGCCTTTTTTCATGGGACTTGGTGGTTTTATAATCTTTGTCAGCGTTGAGTGGTTGTATCAAATTTCCGATTATATAATAAGAAATAGGGTAGACATTTCTAAACTCTTACTCTTTGTAGTATATAACCTTCCATACTTTACCGTACTGGGAATTCCTGTTGGGGTATTATTCGCAATATTCTGGGTTATAAGCGAAATGTCGACAAATCGAGAGATAACAGCAGTTTTGGTACACGGTATATCTTCGAAAAGGTTGGTAACACCGTTTGTAGTGTTTTCAGTTGTACTGAGCATCTTTGCGTGGCTTCTCAACGATTATGTTGTACCTAATGCAAACTACAAATCTTCACAGGTTCTTAATCAGTACATATTGCAATCTCCAGAGACGGTTGTAAAGACGAATATGCTTGTTGAACTTGAAAAGGACGTTTATTTTTACGTAAAGCAGTATGACAAACAAAAAGGGGAACTTTACGACGTTGTGCTCTTTAAAAACGAAGAAAATAACGAACAGATACTCACAGCTGAAAAGGTTCTGAAGAAAAAGGATGGGTGGTATCTCTTAAATGGGAATATGTATGTTGTTGATTTAGATAGTGGTTTTTTGAATCTTGATATGCAGTTTAAAACTATGAAACTCGATGTGGCTAGTGAGATAGAGCAGATGCTGAGGGCATACAAAACTACGCGCGATAAGACATCAAAGGAAATCCGAGAACAATTGGAGACCTATAAAAAGCTTGGTATAAACACCGCAAGTTTGACCGTCGAGTTGCATCAAAGATACGCAAATGCACTCGGTTCGTTGGTAATTGTCCTTTTAGGTCTGCCTCTATCATTGCTCTTCGGTTTTGCAAGCAGATCTTGGAGTGTGATTCTTACATTCATTATAGTTGTCTTATACCAAGGTTCAGGTGCCTGGCTTTCTGGAATGGGAAAAGAGGGGTTGTTAGATCCAGTTCTTGCTACATGGCTCCCAAACATTGTCTTTTCTCTTGTCGGGTTTATAATGTACATATTATTGGATACACCTATTGCATATAGAGTTAGAGAAGTTTTGAGCAGAATCCTTAGCTTTGCTTTAATAGTAACAATTCTTATTTTCATCTCTAACTCATCACTTTTTGCTGCTGATATAAAGATAAAAGCTAATGAGGCTTTTATTTCTGAAACGTATTTAAAACTAAGAGAAAATGTTACATTCCTGTGGGATAATTACAAACTCGAATGTGAAGAAGCTACGGCAACGATTGAATCTGGTAGCATTAAGTCGATAACAGCAGGTGGAAACGTAACACTCTTAGATGGGGAGAGAAAATACGTTGCAAAAAGCTTGACTTACGAATTCGAAAATAAGAGGTTTTTCGTTCTTAACGTTAAGACTGTCTACAATTATGATTACAAAGGAAAGAAAGTTCCAATTTATCTCTCCGGTTCAGCGATAGAATTGAATACTGAAGATTCTGGAACTTCAAAGCCTTCAGAGATAGTTATTTCAAATTCACAGCTGACAACATGTAATCTTGATACTCCGCATTACGTGATAGTTTCAGACCATGTTTATGTTTTGGAAAACAAGTATATAATTGCCAAAAATTCTTTTTTAGTAATCTTGGGCGTTCCAGTATTTCCATATCCCGTTTTTATTACCGGGCTTGAAGGTGCTTCACCGTACTCGTTTACTATGGTATTTAGCAAATCCCTAAACGTAGTACATTCATTTTCGTTTGCGATAAATGACTGGAATGTCAAGCTTTCACTTGGCACAGATTCAACAACTTTTGAAGCTTTAGATAGTAAGAACAAGAATCAAAAGTTCATATACGATTCAAAGAACGATAGGTTTGAGTTCTCGCTATATCCTTTAACTTACCGATACAACAAGAATACCATTTATTATAAATACGATGGACTACTATATCTCGAAGGAAATTATACCAATGACTCTAACTACTATCAAAAACTTGGCTTAGCTATCCAGGATCCAAAATCCTTTGCTTATTTCAGTCCATATATTATGTATGATGGAAGACTCTCTGACACAATAATATATCTTTCAGGAGGTCTTAAGAACTTTGTTTTTGATTTCTTCAACGGTAATATACTGACTGGAAATGCTGATTCAACATTTAAGCTTCAAACTGACGGATATGTTAATTCGATCGAAAAGAGTTGGAGTCCAACGTATCAAACAAGATACAACTTTAATCTCTCCAATAACAATTTGAAATACAATTTGCTTTTTAGCGGCAATGTGACCAATAATGCGGAAAACAGATTGTTCAATTACGTCTATCAGTTACCATTTAGTTGGAAGTATGATCTTTTCTCCACTACTTTCAATTATACTTTCAACATAAAAGGTGTATCTAATATTACACCATCATCGAGCAGTTCATCGGTTGGAATGACCGATAAGTATGTTTTAGAAACAAACTATAATGTTGGTCCGTTCAAGATTTCTGGTATATGGGAACAGGTCTACTCTTTTTTGGATGAGCCTGAAAGTAGCAGTAAGAACTCGCTTAAATTGACGGCAAATATTAATTCTTCAAATCTAACCCTTAACTTAGTGAGGGGGTTCGATTTCTTAACAGGAAAGACACTGCAAGATGTGTACAATCTTAAGTATACAAATCAAGTTGGCAATATAAACTTTACTGGTTCACTTTCGACAACATATGATAATACTCAAAAAAAGCTTGGAGCTGAAAATGTACTCTTCAATATTGGGCTTAAAGATGTTAATACAAACTATACTCTGCAATTTACAATTCTACCAGGTAATCCAGTTTTGACATACATACACACTTTGAAATACTCAAACTTAAGTACTACCATTTACCAAGAGAATGATTTTATCAAAAGAGCATTGATTTCTGGTTCTTTTGATATGTTCGATTACAGTGCTAAGGTAAGTGCGAATTACAGTGTTGCATCGAAAGTTGCAGAGCCAAACTGGAGCCTTTCCTATACAATGGAGAGAAAAGACGAGAAATACGCTTTTTCATACAACACGGATAACAGAAAAACATATATTCTTGAGGCAAGTTCAAAGGTAATCGATCCAAACATCTTATTGAAGGTGAGGTATAATCCTTCAAACTCTACATTCGAAAGCATTAGTTTAACGCTCGATAAATCACTACATTGCTGGCACTTATTGTTTGGATTAGACTTATCTCAAAAACAGACAACCAATATCTTTGATTTCATAGACAAAGTAACAGTAAAATTCTATCTTACTGATATACAGGACATTTACTTCTTTTTTGATCCAAAAGCTGGACAGTTCCAGTTTAGTGGGATGTGATTCTTTCGTGAAAACGGATAGTAAAATTACTGAAGCACTTTACAAGAGGTTCAAACAAATAATTGATGAATATGCACCACATTATCGTTCTTTTCTTTTAGCTGTTTCGGGTGGTGTTGATTCGATTACGATGTTAGACCTCTTTAAGAGACTACGTTCGCAAAGTAACGACATAAGGATAGGAGTTGCTACATACAATCACAAACTTCGCCCGGAAGCTGACAAAGAAGTCGAATTTGTAAGAGATATATGCATTTGTGAAAATATACCTTTTTACACAGATTCAGGAAATGTTATTGAATATGCAAGACTCAACAAGCTTTCAACAGAAGAAGCAGCAAGGGAGTTGAGGTACAGTTTTCTTGAAGCAACACTCAAGGAACATTCTTACGAATTAATCGTTACGGCTCATAACGCAAACGATTTGTTAGAAACAATGATTCTTAGATTTGCAAAAGGTACGGGACCATTTGGACTCGCTGGTTTAAAGGTAATGACTAAGAACCGTTTTAGACCACTATTATTCTTTACAAGGCACGAGATAGAGGAATATGCGCGAATTAGAAATCTAAGGTATGCTGTAGATTTGTCAAACTTTAATGAGAACTACGAAAGAAACTTTATAAGGCTCAGTGTTGTACCACTGCTTCGTAGAATCAATCCGAGAATCGAGCATGCAGCAATCTCCCTTGCACAGAGTACATGGCACCTTGATAACTTTGTTGAAAAAAATCTTGCAAATGTCCAGAAATACCTTGTCGGAAGTAGATTAATCTTCAAACTTGACAAAGATAGTTTTCTACAAAAGGAACAGATAAGAAGGACCGCTCTTGAATTTTTCGGAAGACCAATAGATAAGGAAAAAATCGACAGGTTTTCAAATTCCAAGTCCAAGTCATACAAAGTGTCTTTTTGGGGTAACTTAGGTATAGAAGTCTCCCATGGATGGGTAATGATGGGCGATATCAAGAATTACGAAAATTATTGTTATGACTTTATTATAACATCCGAGGATGGAAATGTTATTATTCGACCAAAAGATGAAATAGAAGTTAGTGGATACTTTATCAAATTTGAAGTTAGTGGTATAATTCTTTCAGCAGGTTACAATGTTACTGGTTTTAAAATTAGAAATTGGATAGAAGGTGACAGGACTTATGAAGGTAAGAAGCTAAAGGATATTTTCAATGACAAGAAAGTGCCAACATTTTTGCGAAGGCTTGTGCCATTAGTTGTTATTGATGAAAGGGTAGTTTATGTTCCTGATATTTACAAATCTCGGTTTCTTGAGAACATCGGACTTAAGATAGTTTCGAAAGGAGGTATTAATTTTGAATCGTAACATAGGCTCTATTATATTCTTTATACTCGTTGCTTTATCCTTATTCTGGATATATGAAGGTATCGTAGGTTCCAAAGGTATTGTGGAAATAAATATGAGTTACAGTGATTTTGTGAAAAGGCTTGGTAATGGTGAAACAGATATCGCAAAGGTTAAAATCAAAGACGATGGTAACATTGGAGTTGAAACGAAGACTGGTAAGCTTTATTCTGTTTACGCCCCGTGGTTTAGGTACGATATTGAAAAGATTAACATGCTTGTGGAATACGGTGTTATTGTCGAAGGTGAAAGAAGTGTAGACAGTAGTTTTTGGGTTAACGTAATTGGTAATGTTGCAATATTTATAATTACTCTTGTACTTTTTGCATTTATCATTCGTGGACTTGGTAGAGGTAATAATCAGGCATTTACATTTACTAAAAGCCGTGCGGAAAAGGTTGGACCAAACAAGATAAAGGTAACTTTTAAGGATGTTGCTGGTGTTGATGAGGCTGTTGAGGAACTCAAAGAGACCGTTGATTTTTTGAAAAACCCAGGAAAGTTTGCAAAAATAGGTGCGAGGATGCCTAAGGGTATATTACTCGTTGGACCCCCAGGAACAGGTAAGACATTACTCGCACGTGCTGTTGCTGGTGAAGCAAATGTACCATTCTTTCACATAAGTGGTTCTGATTTTGTTGAATTATTTGTTGGCGTTGGTGCTGCACGCGTTAGAGACCTTTTCGAACAGGCAAAGTCAAGTTCACCGTGCATTGTTTTTATAGATGAAATCGATGCTGTTGGAAGACACAGAGGTGCTGGACTTGGCGGTGGACACGATGAAAGAGAGCAGACACTTAACCAATTGCTCGTTGAGATGGATGGTTTTGATATAAATCAGGGAATAGTTGTAATGGCTGCAACTAACAGACCAGACATACTTGATCCAGCCCTACTTAGACCAGGAAGATTTGATAAAAAGGTTGTTGTTGATCCACCTGATGTAAAAGGTAGAGAGGCTATATTAAAGATTCATCTACGTAATAAACCCATTGATAAAGATGTTGATGTTGGCATCTTGGCAAAGAGAACAACAGGATTTGTTGGAGCAGACCTTGAAAACTTAGTTAATGAGGCAGCTCTGCTTGCTGCACGTGATGGTAGAAATGTAATCAAAATGGATGATTTTGAAGAAGCAATAGACAGAGTAATTGCAGGTCCCGCGCGTAAGTCAAGGATAGTTTCAGAAAAGCAAAAGAAGATAGTAGCTTATCATGAAGTTGGTCATGCAATTATAGGTTCGTCTTTACCAAATGCTGATCCAGTTCACAGAATATCGATAACACCACGTGGATATGCTGCGCTGGGTTATACGTTACACCTCCCAGCTGAAGATAAGTATCTTGTAAGTAAGAATGAACTGCTCGATAACATAACAACACTGCTTGGCGGAAGGGCAGCTGAAGAGTTAGTTTTTGGGGATTTTACAAGCGGTGCTGCAAACGACATCGAACGTGCCACAGAGATTGCTCGTAAGATGGTTTGTGAGTACGGTATGAGCGAAAATTTTGGACCTTTAGCTTGGGGTAAGACAGAGCAGGAAGTTTTCCTTGGTAAAGAGCTTACACGTATGAGAAATTATAGCGAAGATGTTGCAAGATTGATAGATCAGGAAATTCAAAAGATAATATCAACTTGCTACAACCGGGCAAAAGAGATACTTGAAAAGAACAGGGCAAAGATGGAGCAAATAGTTGCCGTACTACTTGAAAGGGAAGTTATGAGTGGTGAAGAGCTCAGAGCAATGCTCAATGGAAACGATGAAGCACTTCAGATGAATTAAAAAGGCAGGCATTTTTGGGGGGATAAGCATGGAACGATTCGAAAATCTTGTAGGGTTGAATAAATCATTTGAATTATCTACGGATGAAAGTATGGTCTGGGATGAAGACAGTGAGCTTTCATATCTTCATTTGGTATCTACATCATCGCTTATAAGAGAAGTGAGTGCTGCAACCTTTGACTTTATGAACAATTACTTAACCGAAGAAGAGACATCAATACTAACAAGTGTTCAAATCGAACACTTAAAACCTGTCGTCGTTGGTGAACAACTCGTAGTAGGTATAAGGATTTCAGAAGTAGCAAATAATCGTATAATTTTCAGAGCGATGATTATGAGGGAATCTGAAAAAGTTGCCGAGGTAGTTTTGACACGTGTCGTAGTATCAAAGAGTTATTTGCGGAGGAAAGCGTTGGAAAACATATGAGAAGACCTCGTAATGAAGAATCTTTCAAGGAATACAGTTTCGTACTTCGTTACAGAAAAGATGAAAAAATGATAGAAAAACGTGAAATAGGGGGCAACCTTGGGAGGGTTGCCCTCATTTTCCCAAATTCGTATAGCGTTGCCAGTGGTTCCTTAGCATGGAGCTGGATACAAACACTACTATTTCGAAGAGGGCTGAACGTTCAAAGATTCTTCTATGAGAAATGGTTCAGACGTTTCTACTCGATGGAAGAACAAATTCCAATCGATGAGTTCCCAGTATGGCTCTTTACTTTCCAATTTGAAAACGATTTGCTGAATATTGCCGATATCCTTAGAAAGAAAGGTATACCAATAGCAGCGCGCGAGCGATTCAGTTACCACCCGATTGTAATTATTGGTGGACCTGTGACATTATTCAACCATCGTATTGTTGAAGAAATCGCAGATTTTGTCTTTATTGGTGATTTGGAGTGTTCTATAGAGGAATTCACAGCAGCCCTAATGCACAATGATAAGGAGAGTATTGTCAATGGATTACTTAGAATTAACCAGATATACTCCTCAAAGTACAACAAAAGCGAATTCTCAAACTGCATAGGACAACTTCAGCCAGTGCCTGTGGCACATTATACAACTTCGCATTCACCTTACAAAAATAAGGTGCTGATAGAAATTGGCAGAGGTTGTATCCGAAGATGCGCGTTTTGCGTGACTGGGTATACGAAAAAGCCTGTGAAATTTGCTAAAGTAGATGATGTAATAGCAATACTTGAAGAGAACAAAGATAAGGAATTCGGATTTATTAGTGCTACTATAACGGGTTATCCATATCTTGACAAATTACTTGACTATCTTGAAAACGAAAACATTAGATTCTCGGTCTCTTCGATGAGAGTTGATGGTCTAAATGAAAGATTGTTAAGACTTCTAAAAGAAACGGATCACCGTTCTTTTACAATAGCACCAGAAGGCATTTCACAAAAGATGAGAGAAATAATGCTTAAAGACCTCTCAACTGAGCAAATTGTACGCGGACTTGAACTGGGAAACAGTGTAGGATTTCAGCATGTAAAACTCTACTATATTATCGGTCTTGAGGAAGAAGATACATCAGATTATGAGGAATTTTACGACTTTTTAAAAATGGTAGTGAAGATGGGCTATAAAGAAATAACTGTAAGTATTAATCCATTAGTACCAAAGTTATCTACGCCATTTTCAAATAGAAGAATGATAGAAAAGAAAGAGTATGAAGAGCGAGCAACATTTATAAGAAAGAATATTCCAAAGAGCGTGAAAGTGAATTTTGAAAGCTACAAGGAAAGCCGAATTCAGTACGAAATATCACATCTTAAAGCCCAAGAAAGCCTTGATTATATAAATGAAAAGCTTAAGTAATACTGTAGATTAAAAAAATGGGACCTGGAAGGTCCCTTGTTTTAATCATTTAATCATTTTCATTATCGTGCTTTTTCTTTTTTTCTTTTAGGATTAGAAAAATCAGCACTACACCAGTAAAGAACATCAAGACAATATTCATGTAAAACTCTACGGATTTTACATCTTTTCCAAGGTAGTATATTAGAACAAAAATTTCAAGAAGAAATGCCCAAGTAAAGACTGTTAAAACTCCCCTTGTAAACATATCACAAACCTTCCAACTTTCTGTAAAGTTTTGGGATGCTTTCAACGAGTATCTTTGAATACTCATGTTGTGGTTCAAGAACGACCTTATTTGGATGACCTTGCTCAACGATTTCTCCATCTTTCATAACAATAATATTATCTGACACGTAGTATGCTAAACCAAGGTCATGTGTAATGAACATAATTGAAGTTCCTTGAGCTTCCCTCAATTCTTCAAGTAGTTGTATTATTCCACCTCTACTTGATGCATCTATCATTGAAGTAGGTTCATCTGCAACAATGAATAATGGTCTTAAAAGCCAACATCTTGCAATCATTATCCTCTGTTTCTGACCGCCCGAAATTTGGTGTGGGTATTTGCCGAGAATGTCCTTAGGGTCAATTCCAACTCTGAAGAGTGATTCTTTAATCATTTCAAGTGCTTCACTCTTATTCGAGGGTTTCTTTTCTAAAAGATTGATAGCCTGCCAGAGAGTTCTTTCTACAGGATAGAAAGGATTGTAACTTGCAAATGGGTCCTGAAAGATAGCATGGACCTGTCTTCTAAATCTTTTGAGATCTTCCTGCCCTTTCAAATCTTTCCATATATCCTTACCTTCAAACAGAATTCTTCCGTCAGTTGGCTTGATGAGTCTTAGAATCATCTTTGCTGTCGTTGTCTTACCGGAACCACTTTCACCGACTACAGAAACGATTTCTCTCTCCTTGACAGAGAAAGACACTTTTTTAACGGCGTCCACATATCTTTTAGATAAGAAACCCATTGAAAATCTCTTCGTCAAGTTTTCTACTACAAGTCTGCTCATGATTTCGCCTCCTGATAGAGGAAACAAGCTACCTTCTTACCTTTTTCTGGTTCGGTTAATGGTGGTTCCTTTTCCTTGCAAATATCCATTGCAAACGGACATCTTGGATGGAATCTACAACCACTTGGTGGATTTATGAGATTAGCTGGTGCACCTGGAATTACCGTAATACCTCTCTTTCTAATCTCAGGCTCCGGTGTAAGGACCGAATTGAATAAACCTTGCGTATAAGGATGGAGTGGTTTTTCCAGCATCTTCTCCATATCTGAAAACTCTGCTATTCTACCTGCATACATTACGAGCATTCTGTCAGCTATTTGACGTATTGTAGCAATGTCATGAGTTATGAATATTATACTCTTTACTATTCCTCTCCTCTTCAAATCCATTAAGACTTGGAGTAGAACTTTCTGGTTAACAACATCAAGTGCGGATGTGGGTTCGTCCGCAACAAGGAGTCGAGGATTTAAAAGCGTTGCAATAGCAACAACAGCGCGCTGCCGCATACCGCCACTTAGTTCAAAAGGATATCTCTTTAACCAATGTGCTTTTAGACCAACCTGTTCAAATCTTTCTTCAGCTTTTTTTATGAGTTCTGAAGGTTCTATGCTATGAGACTGTGCAAGATGCTCAACGTATTTTGACATTCTAATAGTTGGCATTAGCGCATTCATAGCACTCTGAGGAATAATGGTTATATCACTTCCCCAAAATTTTCTTTTTACTTCTTCACGTGACATTGCTGATATCTCTTCGTACTTACCGTTAACTTTAAGAAGGACCTTACCTTCTATGAGAGTGAGCGGTTTAATCATATTCATGAATATAAGATTTGATAAGGTAGTTTTTCCGGAACCAGATTCACCTACAACACCGACAACCTCATCTTCGTATATTTCAAAAGAAACACCGTCAACAGCTTTTACAGAAGCCTTTTCAAGTTTATAGTAAGCTTTTGCATTTTCAACTTTCAATAATATTTCTTTCACTTGTTATTCCTCCCTCAAGCGCGGATTGAAGACTTCGTCCATTGTTGTGCTAATAACCATTAGCGAAGCAGTAACAGCAACGATGGCGACTCCAGGCGGTACGAACCACCACCACAGTCCTCTCCTCATTGCATCCATGAGAACTGCCCATTGCAACATTAGACCCAATGATACTCCTTGGGTAGGTCCAAGACCTATCAAGCTCAGTCCTGCTTCTCCCATTATTCCACCGTTAATGAAAAGCACAAAGGACATGAAAGCATAAGTTGCAATGGTGGGTAAGAGGTCTTCTATCACCAATTTCAGGTCTGAATATCCAGCCATGATGGATAAATACACGTATTCTCTCGACATAATACTCATTAGTTGAGCTCTAATCGCTCTTGCGTACCATGGCCACTGGAATAATCCCAGAATGAGTGCCACAACTTCCATATTTCTCACCCTTAAGTAACTTGCTATAAGAATAGCTATTAATACAGAGGGAGTTGTAAGTACGATGTTGGTGAATGCTGATAGAATATCATCTGTTATTCCTCTTTTTACAGCTGATAAACTTCCAACAAGTGTTCCAATAATTAACGAAATTATAGCTGCAAGAAAACCAATGTAAAGTGAAGAACGAATTCCGTGTAGTAGTTGTGCCAGAATGTCTCTACCATATGTATCAGTTCCAAGTGGATGTCTTGAAGATGGACCTTGTTCAATATCCCAAGTTGAGTCTGTTGGGTTTACTTTGTAGAAGGTTGGTCCGAGAATTCCAAGTAACAGGAATATTAGGAATATCGAAATACCAAAAACGAATTTTTTATTCTTTAACAGCGGTCTTATCATTGTCGAAAACATGCTCATTCCCCCTGACCAAGTCTAATCCTTGGATCTATCAAAGCATACATGAAATCCATGATAAAGTTTGCCAAGTAGATTGATGCTATAAGAATTATGAATATACCTTGTATCATTGGATAATCAAGTGTTGTTAAAGCCTTGAAAAGCAAATAACCTGTTCCAGGGTAGTTAAAAACTATTTCCGTTATCAATGCACCACCTAACACTCCACCTAAGCTTAACGCGAGTCCTGTTATCTGGGGTAGTATGGAATTCTTAAATGCATACTTGTAGATTCTTTTATCACTCATACCAAGGTATTCTGAGAAAAATGCATAATCGCTACCAAGTTCGTAAACGACCATAACTCGCATTCCAATTGCCCAACCACCCATTGCGGAAATAACGATCGATAAGAATGGCATTATGTAATGTTTTAGTGCGTCAAGAAAGAATTCCAAACTGAAGCTTGGGATAGTTCCTAGTGAGTAAGCTCCTTGGACTGGTAACCATCCCAATTTTACTCCGAATAGATATATAAGAATCATTCCGAGCCAATAATATGGAACTTGCGAAAGGACCATTGAAGTTGTTAAAACCCACTTATCTACCCAAGTATTTCTTCGATAAGCAGCTATTGCTCCGAGAGTATTACCAAGCCACCAAGCAGTCAGTGTTGCCGGTAATAGAAGAATCAAAGTCCAAGGGATAACCGGTACAATTAGATCAACGACCTTTCTTGGATAATAAGTTATTGAAGTACCAAGGTCTCCTTTCAGTGCTCTTCCAACAAACTCAACATATTGTACAATAACAGGTTTCCCTACACCAAACTGATCCATCAATGCCTTCTCAGCAGCCCTTATTGCTTCAGGATTTGCCTGTGCAACTTGGGACAAATTTGCAAGGATTTGTGAAAGTGGATTACCGGGAATTGCTCTTGGAAGTATAAAAACGATTGTTGTCGCAATTACATAAGTTAGTAGAAGAAAGAAAAAACGTCTCAAAAGAAACTTAAGCATAGGTTTAAAGCTCATCTCTTTTCCCACTCCTTGTGAGGTTTTTGTAAAACCGGTCCCACATACGGGGACCGGAATTATATGCCTTAAGTATTATTTCTTCTTTGCACCTGCAGCTGCCAAGTTATCGAATATTTTTGATGTCGGTATACCAAGACCACCTTTGTCGTTTGTTTCTAACCACTTAGGAGCTGGTTGTGGATTCTTTGCTGGAGAGATTACAAAGAGAACAGGCCACGTATCTGCATGGAATGGAGCAGGTCTGAACCAATACGGTTTATCCTGATTTGGCCAGTTAACCCAGTATTTTGTTGAGTATTCATACCAGTGAGCACCGTAGAATGCAGGAATTACCGGCATATCCTTAGCAATTATCTCTTGAATTCTCATGTATGCATTTTTTCTTGTTTTTGAATCCAATGTAGAAACAGCTGTATCAAGAAGTTTTACAATTTCATCGTTATCATACCTCTCCCAATCTCCTGCCCAAGTAACTTCACCTACTGGTGCTGAAAGTCTCTTGTCGAGAACGAATCTGTATATATTGAATGGGTGGTCGAAGCTCGGTCCAACACTCCAAGAAAGTATCATGTCAAATGTACCCTTTGTCATTCTATCTGCCCAAACTGAGAAGTCTGGAAATTCTGTTGTGACTTCAATACCTATACTCTTTAAGTTCTTTGCAATCATCTCGCACATCATCATCCAGTCTGTCCAACCATATGGGACGGATATAGTGTAAGTAAGCTTCTTACCATCAGGTCCAACTCTTACACCGTCTTTGCCAACTTTGTATCCCGCATCATCAAGTATCTTCTTTGCCTTTTCTAAGTCGAAATCCGGTCTTCCATCTGCTGTTCCAAAGGTCTTTTTCCACAAGTCGTAGTTTATGTATTGTTTATTTGGTTCAAAGAAGTCTATGACATATGAAGGATGTGCCTGACTGCTGTATCCAAAATACGCTTTTTCAAGCATGTCATCGTACGGAATTGCGTAGGCAATTGCCCTTCTAACATTTGGATCGGAGAGCCCAGGTTTTGTATTGTTAAGATATAGGAATATGACACCATCTGGTATGAAATATGGCTTTGACTTGTACCACGTACCAACTGGAAGATTCTTCTTTTGCCACAATTCCCAAACGCTTGGAATAAACAATCCTGCCCAGTCTGTTTCTCCTCTTTCGAGAGCCAAGCTTGCACTTGGATTATCTTTGTAAATTACGTGTGCGAGGAACTTAGGCTTTGGTAACCCAAATATGCCCTTACCCCACCAGTTTTCTACTCTCTGGTAAACAACGATATCTGGGGAGTAGAAGTAAAGTTTGTAAGGTCCGGAAACGACTTGTTCAGATGGTTTGTCATTTGCCCAGTCGCCAATATTTACTTTCTTTGCTTCAAGCGCTGTATAAACGTGTTTTGGCATTGGTTGTGCACCAAGTGCATATGTGAGGAACTGGAAGTAGTTGAGAGGTTTTTCCTTTGCTTTGAACTCAACAACTTGAGTTCCTATACGATTGATTGAAGCAATATAGTTGTCCCATCCTGCACCTGGTCCAATACCAAGTTTCTTTGTAAGCTCAAATGTGTAAGCAAAATCTTCTGCTGTTATAGCCCTACCATCGCTCCATTTTGCCTCTTTCCTTATGTAAATCCTTAATGTTTTGTCGTTAATAAACTCATACTTCTCTGCAATAACAGGAATCCATGCATCTCTTCCTACATCGTATTGGAAAGCTGGTAAATACAAGAACTGATCAGTACCCCATGTTGACTGTGCTGCGTAAAGATTCCATGTTGTTGCAGGTCCCCAAAGACAACCGGAAATGTAAACAGTTTCCTCTCTTGGGAACGAAACAGCTGCCATTACAAAAGAGAGCCCCAATAGTAGAACCAAAAATGTACCCAACCTCTTCATACAAACACCTCCCTAAAATGTGGTGAAAAGTCACTCCAGACTTTTCAAAAAATCCTCAAGTACCAAAACGTTACCGCCGACAAGTGATGGTGGAACTTCTTTGAAAACTGTATCTCTGATTTTAGTATCAAATACATCCCTTTCTAAAATACTATCCAGTTCTTTCTCAATATAACTTCCGAACATTTCATATATGGTATTCACCAAACCACCGAGGATTATTATATCTGGATTCAGTAGATAAGTTATGTTTCTTATTGCTGATGCAATGTTGCGAAAGTATTTTTGAAGTACTTCTTCTAATACTCTTTTTTCAGAATCTTCTTTTGAAAACAACAAATCTCTTATCTTTTCAACTTTTTGAGCAAGTTGTTGTTCTTCGTTACCGAGCCACGGTTTTAAATTATCGATGAGCTTTACAACGGATAGAGAACTCTCAACTTCGCAATTTTCTCCATTGAAACTCACATGTCCAATCTCACCAGCAGCCGAATTCTTGCCTCTCACGATACTACCATTAACTAAAATAGCTCCGCCAATGCCCTCACCAAAATACAAAAAGAATGCAACCTTAGATTCCTTGACATCCTTGCAAAAAAAATGCTCAGCCAACAATGCAAGATTAGCATCGTTCTCTGCGAGCACTTCGAACTCCAATTCTTTAAATGTTTCCTGAAAATCGATATTTTTCCAGTTAAGGTTTGGAGCATTTATTAAGAATTTCTTCTCATAGTTGACCATTCCTGGTAGTGAAAAGACAACCTTTGTAGTACCATGTCTGAGAGTATAATTTCTCCTTATTGATTTAAATGATTCAATTACCAGAGATTTGAATTGCCCAAAATCTTTTGGTGTCTCGAACTTATCGACAATTTTCCATGAGCCATTTAGAAAGCCCACACCAACAAGTGCTTCTAAAACTTCTACATTGTAAATAACTGAACTTACAAAGGAGCTTTTCGGAGCGTAAAGAGCCGATTTTCTTCCTTTTCCCTTGGAAATATCTACCACTTCAACGAGTTCTTCGTCTTCCAATTCACCAATTAACCTCCATATAGCACTTGAAGCAAGTCCCGTATCTTTAGCAATTTGAACTCTGGTATCTTTTCCCTTTTCCATTAAATGTCTCAGTACCATACGCTTATTTTCTCTTTTCATTGAAACAGGGTTTAGTTTCTTTTTCACAACGACTTCCTCCAGATAAAATTAATTTGAGAAAAATTAGAAAGAGGACTTAATGTGAAGTTATTTCTTTCTCAGAAAAAATCATTAGAATTATACATTACTTAGTTGGGAAAACAAAATGGAAGGCGTGCATGGTAGGCTCAGTGAGAAAATAGAATTTCTTAGAATTTTTGATTATATTATGCGATAGAAGAACTGTGGGAAATAATCATAACCAGTTAGTAACAATTTTCTGGAAATTTCGACATATAACGAAAAATGGACAATATCAGAAATTAAATTACAAATGCTCATTTACGAATATAATTGTGCGTTATATTATCATTTTTCTTGGATTCATAAAGTATATATCTTGAAAATATTGACTGACCTCTCTCAGATTTTACCCATTTTCATGCCAAAAACACCTGTTGCTAAGACAATTGCTGTTTCGAACCTGAGAATCTTCTTTCCGAGGCATATGCTTTTGAACTTTTTTTTCAGCAAAGATAATTCTTTTTGTGTAAAACCGCCTTCAGGTCCAGCGATTATTCCGATGTTCTTAGATATTCGTTTGGGAAGCTTTCTGCCTTTAAAATCAAGTATATACGTACTTTCAGGAGCAAGTGAAAAGATATCGAGAAACTCTATTGATTTAATGACGGGGAACGTGTACCGTACGCACTGTTTTGATGCTTCTCTTACAACAAGCTCAAGCTTTTCCTGCTTGTCGTCATAATGTCTTGAGGCACGATCGTTATTAAAAACGTATATCTCATCAACCCCCAGTTCAACTGCTTTTTCTATTGTCCACCTCAACCTTTCCCAGCGTCCAGATGGAGCAAATAAAACAAGCCTTCCTTCAGATGGCTTAACAAACTCGTAACTAATTACACTGCCCTGAGCTGATGTTTTATCGATCTTCTTCAATATTACTTTATACCTTCCACCATTACCATCGGTAGCTTCTATTATCTCCCCTTCTTTCAGTCGCATTACTTTCATATGAGTTACTTCATGTTCGTCGAAATATACCGAATCATCTTTTGGAAAACAAAAGTAAAGATTAGGCAAGACACTTTCCCCCTTTTCGTTGCAATGATAATTCTAAAATGTACCGCCCTCTATGGGGCGGTACTTTGGTAAGATTTAGAACAAGTGATATTTATTATATACAAAGATTACCAGTGAAGTATTTCCTTCTCTGTTTCCTTATCAAATATATTCATTGTTGTCATATCGAAGACGAGGTCTATTTTCTGTCCTTCCTTAGCTTGACTCTTTGCGTTGACACGTGCTACAAGTCTGTCATCGCCAGCTATAACGTGTAGCAACGTTTCGCTTCCAAGTGGTTCCACGACGTCGATAACTACTTCGGCTGTGTTTTCTGGTTTTGGTGCAATAGCAAACATTTTGTCGTAGATATTCTCAGGCCTTATTCCAAATATAATATCTTTGTCTACGTATTTTGCAAGTTTGTCTTCATACTCTGCAGGTACTTTTAACTTTAAGCCACTCGTCTTGACCCAAAGTCCACCCTCACCGCGAATAATCTTTCCAGAGACAAAATTCATAGACGGGCTACCTATAAATCCTGCAACAAATGTATTTGTTGGTCTGTTGTAGACTTCGTATGGGCTTCCAATTTGTTGGATTACACCATCTTTCATTATAACTATCTTATCAGCCATGGTCATAGCTTCAACTTGGTCGTGTGTAACGTAAACTATTGTGGCTTCCAGTCTCATGTGCAATTTTTTAAGTTCAGCCCTCATTTGGACACGAAGTTTCGCATCGAGGTTTGAAAGAGGTTCGTCAAACAAGAATACCTTTGGATTTCTAACTATAGCTCTACCAACGGCAACCCTCTGTCTTTGACCACCTGAGAGTTGTCTGGGTTTTCTATCGAGTAAGTGTTCAATCTCAAGGATCTTTGCAGCTTCTCTAACTCTCTTTTCGATTTCGTCCTTTGGAACTTTTCTAAGTTTTAAACCGAATGCCATGTTCTCATAGACTGTCATGTGTGGATAGAGTGCGTAGTTTTGGAAGACAAACGCGATATCCCTATCCTTTGGTTCAACATCGTTTACTATCCTATTATCGATCTTTATAGTTCCTTTGGAAATTTCTTCAAGACCGGCTATCATTCTAAGAGTTGTTGTCTTTCCACAACCAGATGGACCAAGTAAGACGACAAATTCCTTATCTTCTACTGTAAAATTTGCATCCTTTACTGCCTCAACCTTTCCTTCGTAAATCTTCCACACATGCTCGAGTACAACCTGTGCCATATACTTTACCTCCTTCTATTTTCAAGATTCTTCTGGATCTTCAGAATCTTCAAATTCGAATATTTCTTCTAACTTTAAATCTTTAAACAACGAAGGTTCCCCTAAATCGAGAAGATATAATTCCCAGACTCGATCAATGAAATCAAGAATCTTTGTGTATTTCTCATACGATATAACCGCTGCAACAGGTTTACCATTCTTCGTCACTACAATGTCTTTCGATAAAGAATCTTCAACAACTTGAGAAAACTTTGCTTTAGCTTCTGCAAGCGAATAAAATTCTTGTTTAATCCTCATCACCAATCCTCCTTGACTATAATTATAGTCAAAAAAAACAAAATATGGTTAAAGGGAAGAATTTGTTACATAAACTTTACTAAAACGAAATTATGTAATAGAATTATGGGTGTAAAATTTGACTGAACGGTCAATAAAATTTAGAACCCTACGTTTAAAATCTGAGGAGGAGGGGAAAGACATGGCAATAGGTGGATTGAAAGGTATGGCTTATCACCAGGCTGGGAAGTTGATAGCAAGTGTTGTAAGAAAGGCTGACACTCAGACCTTTGCAAAGTTGCTCTTTACAGTTGCAGCACTTAGCAAAGAACCGGCAAAGAGTGGATTGAAAAAGCTGGGTCTAATGGCTCAGGAAGAGCATCCTATGATTAAGAAGTGGATTGAGATATTCCAAAAGTCGTCTCCGAAGTCTGTTGAAAAGATTATTAACAACCTTATTATCAATGAATTTGCAATTGGGGAACCAACAAGGCAAAAGCTTATGCACGAACATAAGGTCGTACTTCCTAAGCTTGGGGTTATAAGCCCTACATATGCTTGTAATCTCAATTGTGTAGGTTGTTATGCAGGACTTTATGGTAGAAAATACGAGCTTACAAAGGATGAAGTGAGAAGTATCCTTAAGCAAGGCGAAGAGCTCGGAATATACTTCTGGGTCATCACCGGAGGTGAACCATTCTATTGGCCTCACCTCATGGAGATATTAGAAGAGTTTAGCGAGCACTATTTCATGATTTATTCTAATGGTATATTAATTACAGAGGAAAAGGCTCAGAAACTTGCAGAGCTTGGAAATGCGACAATTTCTATATCTGTAGAAGGTTTTGAATCAGAAACAGACTGGAGAAGAGGTCACGGAGTCTTTAAAGCAATCATGAATACATGGGAAAGACTTAGAAGATATGGAATACCATTTGGTGCAAGTGTTACGGCAACACGTATGAATCATGATGTAATAATGAAAGATGAATTTTGGAATTTCCTTGAGGAAAATGGTGTAAACTATGTGTGGATTTATCAGTTCATGCCAGTTGGTCAGGATCCAGTTATGGACCTTGTTCCAACACCAAAACAGAGGTATGAGAGATTCTTTAAAACCGAAGAGATGCGCCTTAGCGGAAGGTTTGCATTTGTAGCAGACTTCTGGAATCACGGATTTTTAACACACGGTTGTTTGTCTGCTGGAGCAAAATACTTCCATGTTAATGCCAAAGGATACGTTGAACCATGCGTCTTCCAACAATTCGCAGTCGACAGTATCAGGGAAAAGACTTTACTTGAGATATTTAAATCACCATTCTTTGAATCATATAAGAGGGCTATTCCTTTCTCAAACAACCTCTTTAGACCGTGTCCAATAATTGATAATCCGAAAGTTTTCAGAGCAATGGTTAAGAACTTTAACGCAATACCACAACACGAAGGTTCAGAGAAGACGATAACAGAACTCGCACCTGAACTTGATAAATTGGCAGCAGAGTGGAAAGAATACGCTGATAAGCTATGGTACGAGTACGGGTATGTCGAGAGATATCCAGTTAACAGAGGTATTTACAACTATGAAACACGAATGAAGAGATATGCAAACAAGGAAGAAGCTTTAAAGGTTGATAAGAAGATGGCATTATAGTTCTAAGTAGGGTTTATGGAATCGGGGGCGCTCAGATTGAGTAACCGATCAAATGAAACAAGAGAAAAGATAATTGAAGCGGCAAGAAAGTTGTTTTCTGAAAAAGGATACGATGGTGTCAGTATGGAGGACATTGCGCAGGCTTCTGGCGTGCGCAAGTCCCTTATTTACTACTATTTTCCAAGTAAGGAAATACTTTTTGAAGAAATTTGGATAGGAGTTATCGATGAACTTGAGAATGAATTATTCCACGAGGTTGAGAATGAAAAATCTATAGTTGCGGCTATTAAGAGACTTATAAGGAAGTATGTTGAATTTACTTTAAATAAATCTGAATTAAGCAAATTGATAGCAAGAGAAAGAATGAATGTTCTCGAAAGCGGGTCAAACCTCTCTAAGGCAAAGCGAAGATATATAGACCTTCTTGGAAAGGTTGAAAAGATATTTGAAAAAGGGAAAGAGGAAAACGTATTAAACGATATAGAACCTTCAACAGCTGCTGAGATAATCTCAACAGTTGATTCTATTTCGAGAAAAGGTCTCTTAAAGAGTGTTGAAGAGTTCTTATTAAAGGTTATTCTTAAAGAGAGAACAGAACACTAAGCGTTCGTTTAAAATTTGTGTGAGGTGAAAACACGTGAATTTTTCTAAGAAAAAGGCATTTTATTTTGTTTTACTAATGGGGTTTGTCAGTCTTTTCAGTGATATAACATACGAGGGTGCTCGGAGTCTTGTTGGACCTTATCTTGGATTACTTGGTGCATCGGCAGTGATAGTTAGCAGTATCGCCGGTTTTGGTGAACTTCTCGGTTACACGTTGCGTTTCATTACAGGAAGGCTTGTCGATAAGACACGAAAATATTGGTTATTTGCAATACTTGGTTATGGTATGAACCTTTTTGTTATCCCAACACTTGCTTTAACAAAACATTGGTACACAGCTGCTGTACTTATCGTTATGGAACGGATAGGTAAAGCACTTAGAAAACCGGCAAAAGATACTATCACATCATTTGCGGGAAGTCACTTGGGATATGGAACAACATTTGCGATAGAAGAGTTTTTGGACCAGGTTGGAGCTACTATTGGTCCGTTGGTAATGAGTATAACGATATCTCAGAATATGAAAATTGGTACGGTGGATTCTTATAGAAAAGCATTTTCTTTCCTCGTATTTCCAGCAATAATCACTATGGGAATACTTATTATTGCACGAACGCTTGTACCTGAACCAGAAAAGATGGAAAGGACAGGTACTAAGAATGGAAGCGTGAAATTTGATAGAGCTTTTTATCTTTACTTGATAGCAATATCACTCATAGCTTTCGGATTTGCAGACTTTGCATTAATAGGGTTTCATGCTCAAAAATATAATTTACTTTCCCCAGCTTTGATACCAGTCGCTTATATGGTTGCTATGATTGTCGATGCTTTTGCTGCACTGTTTTTTGGAAGGCTCTTTGATAAGTTCGGCATAGTAATCATGGCCCTTTCAACATTCATAGCAGCATTCTATTCAATCTTTGCATTTGGGTTGACGAAAGAATCAATATTCATTGGTGCCGTTTTATGGGGAGTTGGAATGGGTGCCAATGAATCGATAATGAAGGCATCCGTTGCAAAGTTGGTTAGTTCTGAGATAAGAGGAACAGCTTATGGGTTTTTCAATGCAATTTTCGGTATAGCATGGTTTATAGGAAGTGCAGTACTTGGCATAACATATTCAGTAAATATAAAATACACCATTATAATTTCGGTACTAACACAGTTATTTGCTGGAGCAATATTTATATACTTGCATTTATTGAAAAGACACAGGGGTTAGAATTCGGTTGGAGAGATACTACATAACAAAAACAAAAAAACAAGGGGTGCATACGCACCCCTGTCATCTTTATTTATCTAAGGTTTTTCTTACTTTCTTTTTGTGATACCTTGTTTCTTGTCTAATCTTCTTTTGTATTCAGAGTATGTTCTTTGACTATCTTTTAAAAACTTCTGAAGCTTTTTTTCGAAATCTTCCTTCTTCGATTCAACATCATTTTCCTTAGTTTCCTCTTTAAGGGAAAGTTCCCACTTACCATCTCTTCCCTTTCCCACAATCTTTGCTTCTACTTCTTGTCCTACCTTGAGAAAATCTTCAACCTTTTGAACGTATTGATTTGAAATCTTGGAAATGTGTATAAACCCCTTTTCTCCGTTCTCTAATTCGACATTTGCTCCAAATTTGAGTACCTCTGTTACTTTGCCCTTTACTACTTGACCAACTTCCATAAAATATAACCCTCCTGAAAGATAAGATTGGAGAAAAAATATCAATACTTACCTTCGAACTTCTTCTTAAACTTTTGCACGCGTCCTTCAGTGTCTACTATCAGGCTAGCACCTCCACTTCCCTTGTAAAGTGGATGGCAATTTGAACAAACATCAACCTTCATCTGATCCTTCGTTGTCCAAATCTTGTGCTCTGCACCGCACGCACACCTGACGTTAAGTAACTTTAATTCTGGGTGAATACCCTTTTTCAACTTGCTCACCTCTCCCGATGATTTTTTGCCTGGTTAAATTCACGTTATATAATACCACTTTCTTTATAATTTTTCAAGTCTTATATTTTTATATCTTTGAAATTCTCTTGGATAGTGCTCAAAAGGTTGATCGTCTGTTTGACATTTGCAAAGACGTTATTGATTTCATCCAAGAATCTCTGGATGGAAGCACTAATTTCCTCTGCGGTAGCAGAACTTTCTTCTGATATAGCAAGCAGATTCTGTATACTGTTAGTTATGCTTTCAAGCTTTTGTGTTTCTGTGTTTAGTGTTGAAACGAGTGTATTAAGCTGCTCTGTTATTTGTGAGATAATATTGCTTGATTCCTTACTTTCATTTGCACTCTTAACAAGAGTTTGTGATTGCGCTTTTAGTTCTTCATAACCCTTGACTATGCTTTGACTTAACCTATCAATACCATTAGAGACGGTGCTGAGAAATTGAGAAATTTTAACAGCGGATGACTTGCTCTCTTCTGCAAGTTTTCTGATTTCATCAGCAACAACAGCAAAACCTCTTCCGGCTTCTCCGCTTCTCGCAGCTTCGATAGCTGCATTCAATGCGAGAAGGTTTGTTTGCTCTGCTATGCTCATAACAGTACCTGCAATATCCATAATTGCACTTGCTTGGGTTCTCAATTGTTCACTTTCATTTGCAATTGTTTCAAAATCGGTACTCATTACGTTCATGCCATTTGCAGAGTTTTCAACACTCTTTGCTGCACTAATTATCTTCTCTACTGCGATGTTGAGGTCGCGAATTATTTGGTTTTGCTGTTTTATTGTACTTGAGATCGTTTCTACATTGGACGTAACAGCATCTGAAATACGTTCTGCATCATTACTTATTTGTACTGCCGTATCAGCAACTTGTGATGACAGTTCCTTCATAGTATCTATCTGTTCAAGAACGGCTTCTGAGGAGCTCATCGTTTTCTTTGCAAATGCCATTATCTCTTCAGTATCGCCCTGTATTCCTATTAAGAATTCCCTAAATTCAGTGACAGCTTCAGAGTTGATCCTTGAGACCTCTTCAAAATTCTTTTCACCGCTTATATAAACAACGCTATTAAGATCCTTTTCTTTGAACACCTTGCTTCCCTCTTTGACACCCTCAAGTGCTCTTTTAAAATCTCTCAATCCAAGAGTGGCACCAACAAAGGCAAGAACAGATGTAAGCAACGCACCAACAAATGGTCCGAAGAGTTTAGTAAGTAAAAAGGAGGCTGTGAAAGTGAAGATGGGAAATACAATAGTGTAAGTTGACATAAAACTGTTTAAAATGCCAAATGAAAAAGCTCTATATCCTTTGAGCTTTATTGTCTTTCCATAAGGCTTTGTTGCACGGATCTTAACTTCTAAAAAACTTCCAGAACCTGTTGTCCCCTGGTCAAGTATTTCCACCTGTATTGGATCGTTGAAGAAATCCGAAGCCCCTTTCAGTAATCCAAGAAAATAATATCTGAAATCTCTATTTGATTGGTACCTAACTACGGCTGTTCTTTCGTCAATATAATTAAAAATTATCCTTGGAGGTTTAGCACCGGAGATTCTTCTTGTTAACACTCTGTGCACGCCATCCATAGCACTCAAGAACGACATACAGCCATTCTTTCTGAAATATCCAGGATATACTTCATGGAAACTCTTCACATTTTGATAACCAGTCTCTTCCCAAAGTTCTTCGTAACTCCTACCAACCTTTTGAGCCAAACGCTTTGAAAACTGATAGACTAAGTCATCTGGTATGTCGTTCGTTGGAATTAGTAACTTTGTTGTGTCGATTTTGAATTCATCGATTAATGAATTAACTGCACTTTCACCATATAGTTTTTTCCAAGTACTAATCCATACATTCATAACAAAACTTTTCATTCACGCACCTCCTGTATGCTAAATGCACTTTTATAAGAAATATTATAACACACTAAATCGACTTTTAGACAATATGTATTTTAACTTCTTTTGCCCTCTTTCATCTTATACATTAGATCATCCACTGCTCTAAGTGTCTTTTCCAAACTTCCATTGAACTTAACAATTCCATATGAAAACACAGGTCGCAATTCATGTGAACTCTCAAAATCTTCAACAATGTGTGTAAAAATTTCATTGGCCTTTTCAACAGGACAACCTCGTAAGACTACCAAGAACTCATCACCGCCCATTCTTATAACAGCATCACTCGAGCGCACATTTTTCTTAATCGTTATCACAAGCATGCGCAGTATTTCATCACCAACATCATGACCATATGTGTCGTTTATATTTTTGAATTTGTCCATATCTATATATACAAATGCATCTTCAACAGAATAATTAAGCTCGCTAAGAAATCCCCTGTTGTATGCTCCAGTTAGTGGGTCTGTTACACTTTTTAAGTGAGACATTGTTACTTTAACCATCATTTCCTTATACTCATTTACTAATGTATATGAAAAACCAGCAAAAAGCGAAACTATACCAAATGCAGAAAGAAGCTTTGAGTTTGTTGATAAGAATAATGATATGCCATCATGGACGATTGTTAGTATAAAGAAAAAAACAAATCCAAAAAGAACAGTTGAGAAGGTTTTTAAACTCTTCCAGAAGAGATATATACCATCGATAATAAGAATTAAAGCTAAGTTATTGGTGATAACTTTCAATAGATAGTTTGATGGAGCCATAAGAATCATAACAGAGGCAAAGAGGTTTATGAAAATCATTATTTTGTCAAAGAATTTGTTACTTTCAAAGTATTCTCTGTTCAAACCATAAATTAAAGCGGAAAATCCAATATAACCCGATACTGTAAAAAGTTTGCGCATAATTAAGAAGATAAATGGTGTGCCAAACGTTGAGAAAGGAAATAAATCAAACATCCATATTCCGCCAAAAGAGCTTGCCAAAGAAAGGTGCAAATAAGCAGCCCGTTTCGATCTATCCATGGTATTTGAAATAAGATAAAGGATTATGGATAACGTAATAACTAAACCAGACGCGATGGGAAGCAGTATTGATGTCAAGAAACTTAATAATACGTATTTGTATTTCTGAGACTCACCAACCAATTTCATAGGAAAATCGATACCTATTTCATACACTCCAGATAATTCAAACTCTATAGTTTCAAAATCTTCTGGAAGCATGAAGATAAATGGTTGGTACCAAATATGTCCTGTTCTATCATCTTCGAAGCCAAAGCTTCCAACTACTCGTCCGTCAACCCTGACAACAAAGTAAGATGCATCTATTTGAGGAATGTATAAGTAACGTGCTTTTTTATTCTCCTCTTTTGCTAACTCATTTTGAAAGATTGCTTGTAAAACAACCGTACTCGGGTTTTTTAGTACCCTGTAAAATGTTCCTGGGATATTCATATTATTATTTTCACCAAATACACCGTTCTTATCTTCTAAAACTTTCCAGTTGTGTATATACAACCCATCGCTTATAATCGCGTATCTAAAAACAAGGAATATTGTTAAGAAAACCATGGATGAAATGATTAACGGTTTGAAATAGTACCTAATATATTCTTTCATTTCCCTCACATCCCCCATTTAAAAAAGAATGAAAAACGTTTGTAGTATTTTGTAATTGCAAATAAATTTTACCATGAATTTTAATGTTTTTCCAAAGAGAAAAAGCGATTGATTTCTCATCGCTTTTGGAATATTACTTCAAATAAAGCTATTAAGCCAATAAATGATACCCCGCTGTTTAAACGATAATGTTAACTAAAAGTATTGAAACTTTCCAAAAACTGCTTCTCAAAAACACAAAAACTTTCCTTTCATTCCATACATCATTTTTGTGGTAAATCTATGGAAATTCACTCACTCGCTCTTTTGTTGTAAAACTTGTCTAAAGTTGTTTAAAAATATAAATCACGTAGTGGTATGACTATCAGGATTTATGTATTCTGCATATAATCTATTAGACCTAAGCATTTGTTCTTTCGTTCGGTAAATTAATTTTGTGGTATAATCTCTTAAATTAAAGGAAAAATGGGGGGATAAAAGTGTGTAGGATGGCAGCATTCTCCACGGTATCTAAGGTAAGTGTTCTTAACGTATTCAAGCATGTTTCTGAGATGGCGATTAATGGAAAAGGTTCACCACACAATGATGGTTATGGTATCGTAATATTGGACGATGTGAGAAAATATGAGTATAAGTCTCTTACTCCTATATACGAAGATGTGCTTGGAGCTAATTTGCTAAAAGATATCTATGGAAGTTGTGGAATAATACATGCACGTAAAGCTTCAGACGGTATTCCAGTTGGTGTGCAACAGCTCCATCCTTTTTACATTGAAGGTAAATACCTTGCACACAACGGTACAATAACAGATGCCGATAAGTCTAATCCATTCAAAAGTGACACATACGACTTTTTCTATAATATATTTAAATTCAAAACCTTTAACGAACTGCTTGGTAACATCAAGAAATACATAGATATACATGATTTTAGCGGCATGAATTTCTTTATTTTAGATGAATTAGATGGCTCGCTTTACGTCGGATGTATTTACAATTGTAACGAGGATTATTTCACACTACATTATAAACTTGATCAATTAGGCTTTTTCGTTTATTCAGAAAAAGTTATCAATGAAGAGCCGATGACATCTATGAGAAATGGACAAGTTTTGAAGATAAAGGATGGAAAGATTATTGAAGAGGGGAAGGTGTTCTAAGCATGTTTAAGATAACGAAAGCAGATGAATTAATAACAAAAGAATTGATAGAGGATTTATCATACACATATGGTACTCCACTTTATCTATACTTTGAAAAGATAATAAGAGAACGGACTGAAAGTGTAAAGAATGTCTTTAGCGAAGTGAATATCTTTCCTACTTTTGCTTGCAAAGCTAACAATAATCCCAGGCTTTTGAATATTATCTCTTCTGAAGGTTTTGGAATGGATGTAGTAACCCTTGGCGAATACCACGCTTCAAAATTGGCAGGAGTACCTGATGAAAAAATAGTCTGGAATGGGAACGGAAAATCCTTAGAAGATATGTCCTTGCTTGCAAAGGTTGGTTATATAAACATTGATTCTGTTGAAGAGTTTGAAAGGTGGAAAGAGTCGAGTATTCAAAGTAATGCCAGTTTCTTTTTAAGAATTAATCCAAATGTTGATCCAAAGACACATCCACACATTTCAACCGGACTTAAAAAGAACAAATTTGGCATACCAATTGAATACGTAAAGAAGGTACTTAAAGACTCAAAGTATAGAAATATGATTTCAGGTTTTCACGTTCACATAGGTTCTCAAATAACAGATGTTGAGCCTTTTAGAGAAGCAATATATCAAGTTGTCGAATTGAGCCATCGTTATGACTTTTCAAAGATCAATATTGGTGGAGGATGGGGTATAAACTATTGTGGAACTGAGTTGGACTTGGAAGAATATAGGAAAGTCGTAACTCCACTGCTCAAGGATTTTGAAGAGGTTGTTTTAGAGCTTGGAAGATACATCATCGCTCCAGCCAGTGTGCTGATTCTTAAAGTTGAGTATGTTAAAAAAACTCAAGATAAAGTATTTGTAGTTGTTGATGGTGGTATGAATATGCTAATTCGTCCAGTGTTGTACAATGCACATCATAATCTCATTGTATTGGAGCCAACTACTGAAAAAGTTGTTGCTGACATTGTGGGACCTCTTTGTGAGTCTGGTGATGTTATAGCAACTGATAGAGAGATTTGGTTACCAAGAGTTGGAAGTTATATACTTGTGGAGAATGTGGGTGCATATGGCTACTCTATGACAAGCAATTACAATACAACATCACGTCCTGCTGAAGTACTAATAACAGCAAAAAATGAAGAAAGACTTATAAGAAGGCGAGAGACTTTCGATGATTTGTTTAGATTAATTGTTTGATTCTTATAGATTGACATATAACCTTGTAAACTTTTCCCAAAATGTGTTATAATAATTGGCTATGAGAAAACTAATTAGGAGGTATGTTTTATGGGCAAAAAGAGTGTACTTTGGATATCGTTTTTTATAGTCATGGTCCTTTCATCATCTGTTTTATCGTATCAGGCAAAACATTACGAAGATTATCAAATCTTTTACGGAAATCTCCATGCCCATACTTCATATTCTGATGGTAAAGGTACACCTCAAAAAGCCTATGAACACGCATCGAAATATGCTGATGTACAAGCGATAACTGACCATTGCTATTTCTTGAAAATACCTGTTGAAGGTCAGCCAAAGACCCTTTTGACGCAACAAGCTGCACGCTCATCTACAATTCCTGGAAAGTTTGTTGGACTTCAAGGTTTTGAATGGACGGCTGGTTCTGGGCATATAAATGTATACGAAACTCTGGATTTCATAAGTAGGGATGAAAAAGGCGATTTGAAAGACTTTTATGAGTGGGTTATACGAGAACAGAAACTTGCGCAGTTTAATCATCCAGGAATGACTTTCGGGAATTTCCAAGATTTTTGGTTTGTACCAGAAGCGGACAAATATGTTAATCTTATTGAAGTGGGAAATGGTAACTGGAGCAGTTCAGATGTAATTTCTCAGGAAATGTACCTCAATTACATTCTTGCTTTAAATCGTGGATGGCACTTGTCTCCAACAGCAAATCAAGATAACCACAAGGAAAATTGGGCAAGCGCAAATGATGCAAGAACTGGAATCCTTGCTAAAACACTTACTTATGAAGATATTATGGATGCCTTATGGAATAGGAGAACATTTGCAACCGAGGATAAGAATGTTAAACTTTATTTATACGGCAATGGTGAAGTGATGGGAAGCGTACTGAGGACAACTGAAAAGGCTGAGCTGTATATACGTTATTCTGATAAAGGGGACCCTGTTGATAAGGTCTATATAGTCTCACAAAGTGCAACGCACGAACTTGGTGAACTTTCAGGAAAGGACGAATTTGAATATGATATGACTCTCGATATTCCAGATGGATACGAGTGGTTCTTTGTTTATATAGTCCAAAAAGATGGAAATGAAATTGTCTCAGCTCCTGTGTGGTTTGAAAGTGAATCACCAATAAAAGTCAATTATGTCCGCGTTGGACCAGAAAGACCAAATACTTCACAAGATGTATTAATTACCTTCGATATTTATAACACTACAGACAGAGAAACTCATGGAAATTTAGTCGTTAAGTTAAATGGTAATGTCTTCTACACAGAAGACTTATCACTTAAGCCTTACGAGATAATTTACGATAAGAAGCTTGAGCTTGGAAAAATGCCAGCTGGAGTTTCAAAGGTCGAATTCTTAATAGATGAAAAGAACGTTCAATCAGCTAACATAATCGTGTCAGAAAAGAAAGGAATGACTATTCTTATAGACAAAATACACGAAAACGATATAACAGATGAATTACTCTCATTAATCAAAAAACTTGAAAAACAAGGTAATACGGTAATATTCTCAGAAACAGTGCTTGCAAATTACGAAGTGGACGCTGTTGTTATTCCAACACCAAAAGAAGATGGACTTGAGTTTTTTAAGGATTTGACGCCTGAGGAATATGAATGGTTAAGCACTTTCAATGGTAAGATTTACCTTTTAAAGGGAAGTGATACTCAGTATTTTGACAAATATTCAAAGAGCTTACCAAATGCTTTAAAGATTGATAGTGTTGATGAATTGTCAAGGATATTCCGTATTACAGGTAATGATGCAAACGGCGGCAAAGAACTTGCTAAGATAGTTTACATAGACCAAGGTCACTCAAACGATTACAATAAAAGCAAACTCACCTTACTTGAAAAGTTTATAAGAACGAATGGTTTTGAAGTTTCATACATAAACCAGATTGGTAATATTGATGGTATGTACCTTATCATAATGAATGGGAAGAATTATTCAGAGGAAGAGATAAGAAATATAGTTAACTTTGTGAAAAACGGCGGTACGCTAATAATAACATCAGAAAGTGACTATAACAACGGTGGAAATACAGAAGACTTGAATGCCATACTCGATGCTTTGAATTCTCCTGTAAGGTTCAACGATGACCAGGTTGTAGATGAGATAAATAACTATGGCGCTACTTATAAAGTCACTGCCAACGGTGTTAGATTCTATTCAGCTTGCTCGCTGATACCTTACGGAAATTTTGAAGTCTTGGTTTCGTCTGAAAGTGCAAAGTCAACAGATTCAGATGGCAATAACGATGCTTATCCTGTAGATAAAGTAATATTAGCAGCAACGTTTAATAGCGGTCGTGGAACGGTTATTGCCATTGGAAAGGCTATATTCTCTGACTACGACTATGAATTAAATAAAGAATTTATAGAAACGAAGATCTTTAAGCTAAAATAACAAAAGTTAGCGGCACAAAACTTTATTTGCTTATATCAATATTGAAAAAAATTATTATAAAACGTGGGGAGCAGTGAACTGTCCTCCCCGCTTTATTTTTTCATTTCTATGTGGTATAATAAATTTGGACATACGGAGGTGATATATATGTTCGATAGATTTTCTGAAAGGTCCGCCAAGGTTTTTG